>SXGQ01181609.1_pt1 | contig 20372 bp, 18 predicted proteins | sample 3178371 | NCBI WGS metagenome assembly SXGQ01 (sample SAMN11356859, study PRJNA531348) | freshwater metagenome | isolation source: freshwater sample F1-20 | place: China: Fuxian Lake, Yuxi | collected 2017-12-25 | reverse complement strand
GAGCCGACGTCGCCCTGGAGCAGGCGGTGCATCGGCGAGGGGTCCGAGATGTCCGCGACGATCTCGTCGATCACCCGCACCTGTGCGCCCGTGAGAGGGAACGGCAGGGATGCATCGAAACGCTCGACCAGCGGGCCCCCGGCCCGGTGCGCGAACCCGCGGGACTCCTGGGCAGCCTGCAACTTTCGCGCCACCAGCATCACCTGGACACGGAGGACCTCGTCGAAGGCGAGGCGCCGGCGTGCATCGTGGCGCGACTCCATCGAGTCGGGCAGGTGGATGTCGTGGAGCGCCTGACCGCGCGGCACCAGCCCGAGTGCGGCGGTCACCTCGGGGGGCACGGGATCGGCGATGCCCCGCGGCTCGCACCGCACGAGCGTGCTCTCGATCCACTTCGCGAGGTCCCACGTGCTGATGCGCGACTTCTCGCTCTGGGGATAGATGGAGACGATGCGGCCGGTGCGGTCCCCGATGAGGTCCACGATCGGGTTCGTCATCTGCAGGTAACCGCGGTAGCGCTCCGGCTTCCCGAACACCGCGATGGTGAGCCCCGTTGTCAGTTGCTTCTCTCGCCAGTTCTGGTTGAAGAAGGTGAGCGAGATGCGGCCGGAGTCGTCCGAGCACCGGACCGTGACCATCTTGCGGCCCGTCTTCGTCTTGAACGAACTGGATGCGTCCACCCGCACGACCACCATGGTGGGCACGCCCTCCTCCAGCTGGGCCACCTGGGCCTCCCGCGTGCGGTCGACCCATCGCCGCGGGTACGTCTCGAGCAGGTCAAGGACGGAGGAGATCCCGAAGGTCTCGAGTGCGTCCTTCTTCTTGTCGCCGATGCCCTTGACGACGTCGACATCCATCCCGGCGAGCTCTCGCGCGGTGATCGGCCCCTTACTCAACGCCGAACAGGTAGGGGTACAGGGGCTGGCCGCCGCGGTGAACCTCGACGGCGACATCGGGCCTGTTGTCGCCCAGCCAGGCGATGATCTGGTCGGTCTCGGCCTGGCTCGCGTCAGCACCGGAGATGACGGTGAGCAATTCCCCCGACCCGTCGATGATGTGGTCGAGGAGCTGCGTGCACGCACCGGCGACAGTCCCCGCGATCGCGACGATCCCGTCCCCACGCACTATGCCGATCCAGTCACCGGTGGTGACGGCACCCGCGTCGGTGGCGGTGTCCCGCACTGCCTGGGTGACCTCACCGGTCGTCATCGACGCGGCGGCCGATGACATGGTGCGCACGTTCGTCTCCGCGGTGGCCTCCGGGTCGTACGTGACGAGAGCCGCGAGGGCCTCCGGCATCGAGGTGGTGGGCACAACCCTCACCTCCTTCGTGGAGAGTGCATCGACCTGCTGGGCCACGGGGATGATGTTCTTGTTGTTCGGCAGGATGATCACCTGGCCCGCGTTCATGTGCTCCACGGCAGCGAGCAGCTCCGCGGTGGACGGGTTCAGTGTCTGCCCGCCGGACACGACTCCGTGGACACCGAGCTGGCCGAACAGCTCGGCGAGGCCGTCGCCACTGGCGACCGCGACGACCGCGCACGTGACGGGCGGCAGCGACGACGAGGAAGGCTTGCGGGTGACAGGCCCGCCGAGCGTGGCCTCTCGCGCGGCGTGCTCCTCGGCGACCTCCTCGAAGAGGTCGGTCACGCGGATCTGGCGGGGACGACCGCCGAGCGCGATCGGGGCCTCGATGGCCGCGCCGATGTCGTTCGTGTGGATGTGGCAGTTCCAGAGACCGTCCCCGCCGACGACCACGATCGAGTCGCCGATTGCGCCCCAGGCCTTCTTGAAATCACCTGACCGCGCGTCGTCGAGGTCGAGGAAGAACATCACCTCGTAGCGAAGCTCGCTCACGTCGGTGCTGCCGTCATCGTGGTGGCGCAGCGCGACGGCCTCCAGTTGGTCCGCGGAGGGGCCCGCCGAATCGTCTGGTTCCGGCATCGGCTCACCGTCCACCACGTGGATGGCGGCATCGAGGAGCAGCAGGTACCCGGCGCCGCCGGCGTCCACGACACCGGCATCCTTCAGCACGGGGAGCATCTCGGGTGTCCGCGCAAGTGCGTCACGGCCTGCCGTGCGCGCCGCCCGCAGGGTGGCAGAAAGTGTCGCACCGTTCGACACGGCGACGGCGGCGGCATCGGCGGACTCGCGCACGACGGTGAGGATGGTGCCCTCGATCGGCTTCAGCACCGCCTCGTACGCCGATGTGGATGCCTTCTTCAGAGCCTCCGCTACACGGCTCGCGTTCACCTTCGACTCGCGGGCGTCATTGATCGTGCCCACGAAGCCACGGAGGATCTGGCTGAGGATGACGCCCGAGTTGCCCCGCGCGCCCATGAGTGACCCGTGGCTGATCGCCTTGCAGGTCGGCTCCATCTCGCGGTTGGCACCATCGAGCTCCGCGACGACCGCGTCGAGGGTGCGCGCCATGTTGGTGCCGGTGTCACCGTCGGGCACGGGGTAGACGTTCAGGCGGTTGATCCCGGGCGCGTGGGCCCGCATGGCGTCACGGAAAGTGACAACAGTGCGGCGGATGTCCTCTGCCCCCAGGACGTCAAGTTCAGACACGGGGCAAAGCGTACTGAGGGCCCGTGACACGGCCGAACCACTGCCCCCACAGCCCAATTAAGTGTTCCCGGGCAGTTGGGGGGTGCCGAGACCTGCTTGTAGCCTTGGCTCTCGCGTCTTGGGGACCTTGGTCCCCGCCGAACAAAGGATCGTCAGATGGCTGCAGTTTGCGAAGTGTGTGGCAAGGGCCCGAGCTGGGGCATGTCCGTGTCGCACTCCCATGTGCGCACCAAGCGCCGCTGGAACCCGAACATCCAGCGTGTCCGGGCCATCGTCAAGGGTTCCCCGCGTCGCGTATACGCCTGCACGGCCTGCATCAAGTCCGGCAAGGTCACGAAGGCCGCCCGCTAGGGCTCCCTCGTCATGCAGGGCGTCATCAAGGCATACGACCCCTCGAACGGCGAGGGCATCGTGATTTCCGACACAGACCTCAGCGAGTACGACCTTGCTTCTGACGCTCTCGAGGGTTCCATTTTCCGCATGGTGCGGCAGGGCCAGAGAGTCGTTTTCGTCCTCGACGCGGCAGGCCGCGCCACCGCTCTCCGGCTGGGCTCGGAAGCGGACATGGGCACCCCGGGCGAATAACCTCTCGGACAGGGCGGACACCCGTCCGTTCACCCCCACGTCATGAACATGCGAGGTAGGTCATGGCCGCAACTTCATTGAACCCACGCCTGAAGCAGTGGGTGAACGACTGGGCCGAGATTCTCCAGCCGGAGTCGATCCACTGGTGCGACGGTTCCGCCGAAGAGTACGAGTCGCTCTGCCGGACGCTTGTTGATGCAGGCACGTTCACCAAGCTCGACGAGGCAAGGCGCCCGAACAGCTACTGGGCCCACTCCGACCCGGGCGACGTCGCCCGCGTGGAGGACCGCACATTCATCTGCTCCGCTGACGCGAACGATGCCGGCCCCAACAACAACTGGCGGGAACCCGCCGAGATGCGCGCCGAGATGAACTCCCTCTACAAGGGCGCGATGAAGGGCCGCACCATGTACGTGGTGCCTTTCAGCATGGGGCCGCTCGGCAGCCCGATCGCCCACATTGGGGTGCAACTCACCGACTCGGCGTACGTGGCGGTGAGCATGCGCATCATGACCCGCATGGGCCAGGGCGCGCTCGACGTGCTGGGCGGCAACGACTGGGTGCCGTGCGTGCACTCCGTCGGTGCGCCGCTCTCCCCCGGCCAGAAGGACTCCGCCTGGCCGTGCAACCCGGACAACAAGTACATCGTGCACTTCCCCGAGACCCGCGAGATCTGGTCGTTCGGCTCCGGCTACGGCGGCAACGCGCTGCTCGGCAAGAAGTGCTTCGCGCTGCGCATCGCATCCGTGATGGCGCGCGACGCCGGCTGGCTGGCCGAGCACATGCTCATCCTCAAGCTCACGAACCCCGAGGGCGCCGCCAAGTACATCGCCGCGGCATTCCCCTCCGCGTGCGGCAAGACGAACCTCGCCATGCTCCAGCCGACCATCCCCGGCTGGAAGGCCGAGACGATCGGCGACGACATCTGCTGGATGAAGTTCGGCGAGGACGGCCGCCTGTACGCCATCAACCCCGAGGCCGGCTTCTTCGGCGTCGCCCCGGGAACCGGCTACGACACCAACGCGAACGCGATGGAGACCCTGTGGGGAAACTGCCTGTTCACCAACACAGCGCTCACCCCCGAGAACGATGTGTGGTGGGAGGGCATGAGTGACCAGGCACCAGCGCGCGCAACCGACTGGAAGGGCAACACCTGGACACCGGAGAGCGACGGCGTGGCGGCCCACCCGAACGCCCGCTTCACGGCACCGGCATCACAGTGCCCGTGCATCGCCCCCGAATGGCAGGACCCTGCAGGCGTTCCGATCTCGGCGATCCTCTTCGGTGGCCGCCGCCGCACCACGGTCCCGCTCGTGACGCAGGCCTTCGACTGGGAGCACGGCGTGTTCCTGGGCTCGATCATGGCCTCCGAGACAACCGCCGCGCAGGCCGGTGCTGTCGGCAACCTGCGCTTCGACCCCATGGCGATGCTCCCGTTCTGCGGCTACAACATGGCCGACTACTTCAGCCACTGGCTGGCAATCGGCGACAAGTCGAAGGCCGACAAGCTGCCGCAGATCTTCTTCGTGAACTGGTTCCGCCGCGACGAGGACGGCCGCTTCATGTGGCCGGGATACGGCGAGAACAGCCGCGTGCTGAAGTGGGTCTTTGACCGGGTGGACGGCAGGGCCGGCGCCACGAAGACAGAGATCGGCTTCCTGCCCGCGCCCGGTGACATCGACACCAACGGTCTCGACGTGCGCGCCGAGGACATGGATGCCATCCTCACGGTGGACACCGAGGGCTGGCGCTCTGCGCTTCCGCAGATCAAGGACCACTACGCCCAGTTCGGCGGCAAGCTGCCTGCGCGTCTGGGCAAGCAGCTGGAACAGCTCGCCGGCGCGCTCGGCTGAGTCAGGCCTGGCCGACGAGCATCGCCCGGATGCCGAGGCCCATCAGGAACAGCCCCCCGAAGCCGTAGAGCAGGTACACGCGCGACTTCAGCTGCGCGCGGTACGAGTAGATGATCGCGATCGCGATGATGGCGACGAAGCCGTAGAACGCGTGGAACTGCGGGAAACCGATCTTGTGCTTGTTCACCAGGGCCACGCCGAGGGCGACCTGGACGAACACGGAGAACTGGACGAGGCCGGTGAACCACCACAGGGCGCGGCTGCGCAGCTGCGTGACCCGGTGCGCCGACAGTGCCCAGATGCCAGCGAGGGCGTTGCCGATGATGACGACCCAGGACCACGAGACATGGAGGTCGCGGAGCATGAGACCGAGCATGGACACCGAGGCTACCGAGTCACCGTGGCATGACGCCTAGCGGATGAGGGTGTCAGCCTCACCGCCGGTCTCGACGAGCGTGAGCGTGCCGTCCCCCGACACGTCGAGAACGGTGACCGAGCAGTTGTCGAGGCTGGCGATGACAACACGGTCGTCGCTTGTTGCGGCCCCGATCGCCGCGTTGATCGCGATGAAGTGGCTGAACACCACGGTGTCGCGGCGCAGTTCCCCCACCGCCGCCACCACCGAGTCGCGGTACGCGCGATACTGCGCGCCCGACCGTTCCGCGACCTCCGTCCATGTGCCCGCCATCGCCTCGCGCAGCCACTCCACCCTGTTCTCCAACGTGTACCCCTCTGGCGAGGGGATCTCCCCCACGCGGGGCTCGATCCGTGGCTCCAGGTTCCACGCCGTGGCGGTGGGGAATGCGGTCTGGCGGCAGCGCAGCAACGGGCTGCTGACCACGTCCATCGCACCGCGCGGGACCAGATCCGTGGCGGCGGCGAGCGCCTGGGAGCGGCCGAGCTCGTCCAGGCCGGGGTCAGGGTCGACGTTCCAGCCCGCGGCGGCACGGCCGTGGCGCACCATGTAGATGCGGGCCATCAGACGATGAACCCCTCGCGCATCGGGGAGGCATCCCCAGGCTTGATGAACCACTCCCACCCGAAGGCATCGACGAACGCGTCCTCGGGCATCGAGAGGAAGAAGCTGGAGTCCGTCACCTGGCTGGCGTGGCACTTCACGGACTCCTTCTTGCGCGCCGCGTGCGCACGCACGTCGACCATCAGCGAGATCTCAGACTCGAGCGAACCGAACGGGTTGCCGTCGTCGGCGGGGCCGTCCACGTCCCACTTGTCTTCCTCCTTCATGAAACCTGCATCGAACGCCGCCTGCATGCGCTGGCGCACCCGGTCGCGGTTCATCGTGGCTTCAAGCAACGTGAGAGACGGCCGCAGCGCGGCTGCCGCGTGTGCCACCCTGTGGACCATGATGTGGTCGGGGTGGCCGTAGCCGCCGTGCCAGTCGTAGCCGACGAGGACGTCGGCGTTCTCCTCGTCGATGATGCGCAGGAGACGTGACGCGGCCTCGTCAAGGTCGGCCCGCATGAACGCCGAGGGCGCGGAGTTCTGTTCCCAGCCGGTCATCCCGCTGTCGGAGTAGCCGAGCCACTCGAGGCGGTGCACCCCGAGGACCGCGCACGACCTCTCGGTCTCTACCCGGCGACGGTCGACCAGGGTCTCCCCCGGCGCGAGATCCGGCGGCGTCTCGCCGTGGTCACCGTTGGTGCCGACGACGAGGACCACGCGGTTCCCCTCGGAGACGGCACGTGCGATGGTGCCGCCGGTGCTGATGCTCTCGTCGTCGGGATGCGCGTGCAGGAAGACCAGTGTCGCCACTACGCCTGCTTGGCCGCGCCACCCGCGAGCCTGGCCTCCACGTCGGGCACGCCCCACTCGCGCAGGACCTCCTCCGTGTGCTGGCCCGGGTGCGCGGATGCCCGGCCGATCTGGGGGACCGTGCGCGAGAAGCGCGGCGCTGGTGCGGGCTGCATGTGACCGTTCGCCTCCACGAAGGTGCGGCGCTCCGCATTGTGCGGGTGGGCTGCCGCCTCGCTCATGGTGAGGACGGGCGCGAAGCAGACGTCGGTCGCCTCCATGATCGCGCACCATTCGTCGCGGGTCTTCCCGCGGAACACCTCGCGCAGGCGCTCCTTCAGGCCCGGCCACATCGACTGGTCCATCTGGCGGGCGAAGTCGGGGTCGCCCTTCAGGCCGGTGAGCTCCATCAGTTCGGCGTAGAACTGCGGCTCGATCGACCCGAGGGACACGTACCTGCCGTCCTTGCACTCGAACACGTCGTAGAAGTGGGCGCCGGTGTCCAGCAGGTTCGTGCCGGGTGCGTTCTCGTTGAAGATGCCCATGGACTTGAAGGACCAGAACATCGTCATGAGGACCGCCGCCCCGTCGACCATCGCAGTGTCGACGACCTGGCCCTTGCCCGACTTCTGTGCCTCGAGCAGGGCGCAGACGACGCCGTACGCGAGGAACATGCCGCCGCCGCCGAAGTCCCCGACCATGTTGAGGGGCGGCACCGGGGCCTCGCCCTTGCGCCCGAAGTGCGCGAGCGAACCGGCGAGGGCGATGTAGTTGATGTCGTGGCCGGCAGCCTGGGCGTACATGCCCTCCTGGCCCCATCCGGTCATCCGGCCGAACACGAGGCGTGGGTTGCGGGCGAGACAGACGTCGGGCCCGACGCCGAGACGCTCCATGACACCGGGGCGGAAACCCTCGATGATCGCATCAGCCTTCTCGACCAACTGCAGCAGTGTCTCCACGCCGTCGGGGTTCTTCAGGTCGAGCGCGATGTTGCGGCGTCCGCGCAGCATGAGGTCACCTGCGGGCTTGTCCGGCGCCGGGCCGCGAACGGACTGCGCACGGTCGACACGGATGACCTCGGCCCCCATGTCGGCGAGGAGCATCGCCGCGAACGGACCGGGGCCGATGCCCGCGATCTCGAGGATTCTGTATCCGGTGAGTGGTCCGGCCATGTCGGTGTGTCCTCCGTGTTGTCTGGCGGCGTGCCGCCGCCCGGTTCGTTGGTGTTCTTCGTTGGTGTCGTTCGGTCAGCGGTGGCTGCGGCGGACGTGCCCGCCGATGGCCTCACGGTAGACGGGCCAGAGCGGCTCGGGCATGTCGTGCCCCATGTCGTTCAGCTTGAGCAGCACGGCACCGGGGATCAGCTCCGCCGTGCGCTCCCCGCCGCTGGGGGTCAGGAGCGTGTCGTCGCGTCCATGAATCACGAGCGTGGGAACATCAAGCGTGCGCAGCATCTCCGTACGGTCACCGGAGGCATAGATCGCCGCCAGCTGACGGTGCGCGCCCTCGGGGTAGAAGCTCCGGTCGTACTCACGTGCTGCCCGTGCCTTTGCCTCCTCCAGGTCGAAGTGCTTCTTCGAGCCCCACACCGCCCAGTTCGCGGCGCTCTCGATGTAGGCGGCGCGGTCCGGTGGCGGAGGTGCAAGGAGAGTCCCGAGAGCCGCGTCCGTGGGGGTCCCGTACGCGAGATCCCCGACCGTGGACATGATCGACGTGAGACTGATCGTGCGGTGCGGGTGCTCGATCGCGAAGGTCTGGGCGATCATGCCGCCCATCGAGGCACCGATGACGTGTGCGCGCTCGACACCCACGGCGTCGAGCACACCAGCCGCGTCGGCAGCCATGTCGGAGAGGGTGTACGGCACCGGCGGAGGGGTCTCCCCCATCACCACGGCCGCGGTGACCTTGTCGGTCTCCGCCATGATGCCGTCCAGCTTCGATGACAGTCCGCAGTCACGGTTGTCGAACCGCACCACGTGGAACCCGTCGTCCACGAACATCTTCATGAAATCGTCGTGCCACGCGGTCATCTGGGCGGTGAAGCCCATGATCCAGAGCATGGCGGGCCCCGACGGGTCGCCCATGGTCTCGAACTCGATCGTGATCCCGGATGGCAACGTGGTCTGCGGCATGTCGCCAGTCTCCCAAACCGCGGGGGTTCAGCCCGAAACGGACGGCGGCCGGGACCCGGCCGGCGAGACTCAGCCGAGGAGACGGCGCTTCTGTATCTCGAACTCCGCGTCCGTGAGTGCCCCTCGGTCGCGGAGGGCCTCCAGCCGCTCCAGCTGGTCAGCCACGTCGAACCGCGACGGAGCCGGGCGGAACATCCCCTCCCGGTACGTCTGCAGGGCCTGGTGAATCTCGTTCTGCACGGCCATCGGCCGGGCGATGTCCGAGAACCCCTGCTGACCCTCCGTGCCACCGGACTCGATGAGGATGTCACCCACCCCGATGAGGCGCTCGAAGATGGTCTGGTTGAAGTTCACGTTGTTCACACGCTCGAGGGGGATCTCCACCCCGTTGCGCGCGACAACTCCCTCGCGGTAGATCACCCTGTGGCTCGTCAGCACGAAGTACGTGGTGCGCCACTTGACGACCTGCACGACGAGCCAACCTCCTGCCACCACGATCGCCGCGAGACAGATGCTGCCGAGGGTGACCTGCTGCCACCCGTCGAAGTTCGTGAGCACCGTGAGCCCGAGGATGCACACAACCGCTGTGGACAAAAGTGCCGGCGCGTAGTACCACCAGTGCGGGTGCAGGTCAAGAATGAGGGACTCGTCGTCATTCAGGTTCTTCTGCGGGAACGGCATGACAACGATGGTAGCCACCGCCTAGTTTCGTCAGGTGCGCCTCGATCCCGACGACTCAGCCCCCGCCACGGCGGAGGACATCGTGCGGGGTCTCGACCCCGACCAACTGACGGCAGTGACGGCACCCGTCGGGGTCGTGGTCGTGCGTGCGGGTGCCGGCTCGGGCAAGACCACAGTGCTCACCCGTCGGATCGCCTGGCGAGTCGCATCGAACACCGCCTCCCCCGACCACACGCTCGCGATCACGTTCACGCGACAGGCCGCCACAGAAATGCGGACTCGACTGCGCAGGTTCGGCATCGACGGCCAGCCGAGCGTCCACACCTTCCATGCACTCGGGCTGCGGCTGCTCACGCAACGCGCCTCCGACACCGGCCGGCAGAAGCCACTCGTTGCCACCGACCGAATTGCCCTGCTCCGGATCGCCGTGGGCAAGGACGTGAAGCAGGCGTCCCTGCCGCGCCTCGCGTCCGCCATCGATCACGCGACCGTGCGGCTCATGACGCAGCCCGCAATCGACGATGCCCTTGCCGTGTCCGGCCTGAACCGCGAGATGCGGGCAGACGAGTTCCGGGCCGCCGTGCAGAGGTATGACGCACTGAAGCGGAAGCGCGGGGTGTTGGACACGAACGACCTCATCTCCCACGTGGTGCGCGACGCGCGCGAGGACAGGCGGTTCCTCGCCTCCATCCGCCACCAGTTCCGCCACGTGTCGGTGGACGAGGCACAGGACATGAATCCCCTGCAGTACGAGTTCCTCGGTTTGCTCATCGACGACCCTGCCGACCTCTTCGTGGTGGGCGATCCGAACCAGGCCATCTACGGGTTCAACGGCGCCGACAGTTCGCTCTTCGACGAGCTGCCCGGGCTCGGCACCGGCGCGCACGTGGTGACTCTCCCGTCCAACTACCGCTGCACGCCCCAGGTCGTGGAGGCCGCGACACGGCTGCTGCGCAACGCCGGCCAGCAGGTCACGGCGGTCTCCTGCAGGCCGAACGGCAGCCCCGTCGCTTTCACGGCCTGCAACGACGAAAAGGACGAACTGCACACGGTCGCGGTCGAGTTGACGCGGATGCAGCGCACATGCGGCACATGGAACCAGCTGGCCGTCCTCGTGCGGGTGAACGCACTCGCCGACACCGTCAGGACCTATCTCGAGGGCCAAGCGATACCTGTGCGCTCGGGGCGCCGCGGCCCCGACTGGTCGGCGGCCGTCGCCCAGGCCACGTCGCTCCCCTCGCGGGACGCGCTCTCCATCTGGTCGAGCGACATCCTCGACTCGGGCGACTACGCACCCGGGTCGGCAGAGCACGACCTCGCCGGCTACGTGCGCCGCTTCCTCGACGAGAACCGCGGGGGCGGCGTCGACGGCCGTGCGTTCGGCTCGTGGCTGCTGACGTCCGCCGACCAGCAGGACGTGAGCGGCGTCGAGGTCATGACATTCCATGCGGCCAAAGGCCGGGAATGGTGGGGCGTCGTCGTGGCGGCGGCCGAGACGGGGTACCTGCCGCACTCGTCGGCACGGACCACCGCCCAGAAGGCCGAGGAAGCGCGGCTCGGCTACGTCGCGCTCACCCGCGCAGCGACGGACCTGGTGGTCACCTGGGCCGGGACGCGCCGCGGGCGTTCGCGCTCCCGTTCGTCGTGGCTGCCGGTGGAGGCGGAACGCAGGCTGAGCCAGCAGGGTCCGCCCCCGGCGATCCGTGAGCGGGCGCGGGAGTCCGAACGGCGCGACCCGCTGACGGACGCACTGCGCGACTGGCGCGAGGCTGTCGCGCGCCGTTCAGGGCTGAGTGCGAACGGCATCCTGACCGACCGTCACATCAAGGACATCGTGCGCACCCGGCCATCGACGGTACGCGAGCTTGCCGACGTCATCGACATGGCTTTCGCCACACGACACGGCGAGTCGATTCTCGTCGTGGTCAGCTCTGCCGGCCGGGCTTAGCGTCCCGGCCCTTCTGGAGCAGGTGGCGCAGGTCCTCCCGCATAGAGATGAAGAGTCCGTCTGCCTCGCAGCACAGCGTCCCGCCATTGTGCAGAGTTGCGTGCGTGAGGATCTTGCGTCCCTCGATGCGCTCGATCCAGCCACGCAGGTGCAGTTCCGTGAAGAGGGGCGTCGGGGCCCGGTAGGAGATCGACAGCTTCCCTGTCATCCCCGGCCGTCCCGATAGTGACTGCACCTGGCCGAGGATCTCGTCGAAGATGCCGGCGAGGAACCCGCCGTGCACGTGGCCCGGGGGGCCCTCGAACGGCTCCGTGAACGTCACGGTGCAGTGCACGGATCCCCACTCGCCGTCATCCGGGTCGAGCCGTGCCGACATGGGGGGTGCGAGCGGGTTCATGAGCCCCATGAACGGGCTGCGGTCCAGGAAATTCGAGTTGAAGGCACCGACATCCCGCCCGGTGGCACGCTTCACGGCGTCGATCGCGGTCCTGACCGCGTCGATTGCCGACTGCATGTCGTCGTCACTCGCTGTCGACACGAAGGACTCGCGGATGAGGGCCCGCGTCAGCTGCGTGAGCTCGATGCGGGCGTTGTCCGCGTCGGTCAGCGGCACCGACCTCTCGTGGAACGTCGGGAAGGTGAACGTCTCCTTCTCCGTCATGGCGCGCCGATCTCCAGCAGGACGGGAGCGTGGTCGCTCGGCTTCTCGCCTTTCCGTGCGTTGCGGTCGATCGACGACGACACGGACCGCCTCGCCACGGACTCCGTGGCGAGGATGAGGTCGATGCGCATGCCGTGGCCCTTGTGGAAGCCGCCGCCGCGGTAGTCCCACCAGCTGAAAAGCTTCTCCTCGTCGTGGAAACGCCGGAAGGTGTCGGTGAGGCCGAACCCGCACACTTCGGCGAGCACGTCCCGTTCCGCCTGGCTGACGTGTGTCGCGCCTGCGAACATGGAGGCATCCCACACGTCACGGTCCTGCGGGGCGATGTTGAAATCACCCATGACGACCGCGTCCGCGGAGGCGGAGGTGTCCGTGTCGAGGTGCTGGCGGAGCCTCTTCATCCAGGAGAGCTTGTATCGGTAGTGCTCGTGGTCCAGTTCGCGGCCGTTCGGCACATACACCGACGAGATGCGCACTCCCCCGCAGGTCGCGGTGATGATACGTGCCTCGGTGTCCTGTTCGACGCCCGGGGCGAAGTTGGGCAGGACGGCATCCAGCCCGACGCGGGAGAGAATGGCCACTCCGTTCCACTGGCCCTGGCCGAAGTGCGCACTCTCGTACCCGAGCGCGGCCATCTCGGCAACGGGGAACTTGTCGTTGGCCAGTTTCGTCTCCTGCATGCAGAGAACATCGGGCCCGTTCTCCGTCAGCCACTGCTCGACGCGCGGCATGCGGGCGCGCAACGAGTTGACATTCCATGTTGCGATCAGCACAGCAGTGACCGTAGTGGTCGGCACCGCCGCCGCCGAAGACGTGGGGTCAGGTCTTCCTCGCTGGGGCTTTCTTCGCGGGTGCAGCCTTCTTCGCCGGGGCTTTCTTCGCGGGCTCGGGCTTCTTCAGTGCAGGTGCAGCTTTCTTCGCGGGTGCAGCCTTCTTCGCGGGGGCTTTCTTCGCGGGCTCGGGCTTCTTCGGTGCAGGTGCAGCCTTCTTCGCCGGGGCTTTCTTCGCGGGTGCAGCCTTCTTCGCGGGGGCTTTCTTCGCGGGTGCGGGCTTTTTCACCTCGACGACACCGGGCACGGCGAGATCGACGGAGCGACGCGAGGGTGTGTACGACACGATGACCAGGTCCATCTCGTCGCCCATCTGGAACCTCTCCCGGGCGCTGCGCGGCGGAGGCGCGGACATGTTGCGGATCGGCACGTAGCCGCTGATGTCACCGATCTTCACGGTCATCCCGTTCGCGGCGAATCCGTCGACCACGGCATGGACAGTGCTGCCCACGGGATGCTTCTCCACGAACCCGAGGTACGGCATCACCGGGTTGATCATCTTCTCCCGTGCACCGGGGGGTGGCGTCTTCGGGACCGGCATCGGCTTGCGCGCCTCGGGACTCGGTGAGTGGTCCTTGACCACGACCTTGCCCGTCCTGACCGCCTTGCGGCTGGTCTCTCCCCGTGCGGGGACACGCCCGACGAAGACCCAACCAACGTGGGGCACCGGCTTGCCGCCGATGAGCCTTCCCTCGTCGAAAAGCCACTTGTACTTGCCGTGGAACTCCTGGAAGCTGTCGTTCGAGAGGACCGTCGCCTTCGCCTTCTCTGCGATGGCCAGGATGAACGCGTCGCCGCGGCCGATGGCGCCCGCGGGCGGGGCGACCAGCTCGTTGTGCTCGATCGCCTTGTTGAACTCGGCGACCTCCTTCTTGGCGATGCGGTGGCCGAACGTGGCATCGACCACGACGGTGATCTTGGCGGTCGGGTACTCCTTGATGAATGCGGTCACGGCCTCGTGGAGCTGGGCGAGGCTGGGGACGGAACGGCCCTCCGTGGCGATGTTCGAGCCGTCAACGATGATGTGTTTGGTCACCCCGACAGTCAACCACCCGACCGCCTGCTTCTGCGGGACGAGCCCCGTCTAGCCTCGGCCCCGTGCCGAACAAGCCCCTCCGCGCCGTCCTCTGGGATTTCGGCGGTGTCATCCTGTCCAGTCCGTTCGAGGCCTTCAACCGCTATGAGGAGGCGAATTCCCTGCCGAGGGACATCATCCGCCGGGTGAATGCCACCGACCCGCACACGAATGCCTGGGCCCTCCTCGAGCGCAGCGACATCTCCCCCGCCGAGTTCGACCGCATGTTCGCCGACGAGAGCGAGGCGCTCGGCCACCGCATCCCGGGAGCAGACGTGCTCGCGCTTCTCTCGGGCGACGTGCGGCCCGCCATGGTGGCCGCGCTCGACTCGGTGATCGAGGCCGGTTACCTCACGGCGTGCCTCACCAACAACGTGGTCTCGACCGCGGAACCCGCGAACGAGCGCCAGGCGGAGGTGCGCGCCGTCATGGCCAGGTTCCACCATGTGGTCGAGAGCAGCAAGGTCGGCTGCCGCAAGCCTGAGCCGCGGTTCTACGAGATCGCCTGCGGACTTCTCGCGGTGTCACCGGACGAGTGCGTGTTCCTGGACGACCTGGGGATCAATCTCAAGCCCGCTGCCGCCATGGGCATGCGCACGATCAAGGTCGGTGACCCCTCGGCCGCGCTCGCGGAACTCTCGGACCATCTCGGCCTGCGGTTCGGCTGACCCCGGGACCGCGTCAGAAGCCCTGGAAGGTCTCGTCCATCAGGTCGGCGAGTTCCTGGTCAGAGATCGCCTTCGAACCGGTTGCGGGGCTGCCGGACTCGACACGCGCCACGTGGCGCAGGTCGTAGCCGCGCTCCTTCACGCGCCAGATGCGGTGCTCCACAAAGTGCCAGGGACCCATGTTCTCGGGCTCTTCCTGCAGCCACACGATCTCCTTGGCGTTCGGGTAGCGGGTCAACATCTCGTTGATCTGCGCCAGCGGGAACGGGTAGAGCTGCTCGACCCGGATGACCGCGACGGGTGCGTTGCGCTTCGTGCGCTCCGCCATGGCATCCCACACGACCTTGCCGCTGCACAGGACGACCCTGCTCACCGCTGACCTGTCCGTGACCGTGTGGTCGTCCATGACCTCCTGGAACGATCCCCCGGTGAACTCCTCGATGCGCGAACGGCTCTCCTTCATGCGAAGCGGCGCCTTCGGGGTGAAGATCACCAGCGGTTTGCGGATGTCACGGTGGAGCTGGCGTCGCAGCACGTGGAAGTACTGCGCGGCCGTGGTGGCGTTCACGACCTGGATGTTGTCCTCGGCACAAGCCTGCAGGAAGCGCTCGATACGCGCACTCGAGTGCTCCGGTCCCTGGCCCTCGTAGCCGTGCGGAAGGAGCATGACGAGTCCGTTCTGCTGCTTCCACTTGTCCTCGGCGGCGACGATGTACTGGTCGATCACGACCTGGGCACCGTTCACGAAGTCACCGAACTGGCCCTCCCACAGCACGAGTGCATTGCGGTTCGCGTGCGCATAGCCGTACTCGAAAGCGAGCGTCGCGTACTCGGACAGCAGCGAGTCGTGAGCCCAGAAGTACCCCGACGAACCCGGCAGGTCGCGCAACGGGAGCCACGCCAGGCCCGTTTCGTAGTCGACGAGTGATGAGTGACGCTGGCTGAACGTGCCGCGCCGCGAGTCCTCACCGGCCAGTCGCACATCGAAACCCTCAAGGGTGAGCGAGCCGAACGCGAGAGCTTCCCCGACCGCCCACTCGACGTCACCATCTGTCTCGTACTGCTTGATGCGCTGCTCGAACTGGCGCATGAGTTTCGGGTGCGGGCTGAAACCCTCCGGGTAGTCCGTGAGCTGACGGAAGATCCTGTCCACGTCGGAACGGCTGATGGCCGTGTTCACGTGCGGGAGGACACCCGCCGGCGCGGGCGGGCGGGCCGCCTTCACCTTCGCCGGCGCGTTCGCGCGCGCGTCGTCAAGCGCGGTCTGCAGTTTCTGCTGGTAGTCCGCGAGCGCCTGCTCGGCCGTCTCCAGTGAGATGTCACCGCGCTTGACCAGGCTCTCCACGTACATCTTGCGCACGGAGCGCTTCCCGGCGATCGCCTTGTACATGAGCGGCTGCGTGTAGCTGGGGTCGTCTCCCTCGTTGTGACCATGGAGCCGGTAGCACACCATGTCGATGACCACGTCCTTGTGGAACCGGCGGCGGTACTCGTAGGCAAGGCGTGCAACGCGGACGCAGGCCTCGGGGTCATCGCCATTCACGTGGAAAATCGGTGCCTGCACCATCTTTGCCACGTCCGTGGCGTACTGCGACGACCGCGACTGCTCGGGCGCGGTGGTGAAACCGATCTGGTTGTTCACGACGAGATGGATGGCACCGCCGACGCGGTAGCCGGTGAGATTGCTCATGGCGAGGCCCTCCGCCACGACTCCCTGACCGGCGAACGCGGCATCACCGTGCATGAGCACGGGCAGCACGCTGAACACGCCGGGGGGCTGGATCTTGTCCTGCTTGGCCCGGACCATCCCGAGGACGACACCGTTCACCGTCTCGAGGTGGCTGGGGTTCGCCGCCAGTTCGACGTCGATGGACGCACCTCCCGCTGACACGTACGAACCGTGGGCACCCAGGTGGTACTTCACGTCACCGCTGCCCTGCACGGAGTCCGAGCTGATGTGACCCTCGAACTCCTTGAAAATCTGGTTGTAGTCCTTGCCCATGATGTTCGCGAGCACGTTCAGGCGGCCGCGGTGGGGCATGCCGAACACAACCTCGTGGAGACCGTCGTCGGCGGCGGCGGAGACAATCTCGTCGATGATCGGGATCATCGCCTCGGCCCCCTCGAGGCCGAAGCGCTTCGTGCCCACGTACTTCGTGGCCAGGAACTTCTCGAATGCCTCTGCGGCGTTCAGGCGCTCCAGGACGCGCAGTTTCTCGTCGAGGGTGGGTGTCCACGTGACACCCTCCACCTTTGACTGGATCCAGCGCTGCTCGTCCATGTCCTGGATGTGCATGTACTCGATGCCGATGGTGCGGCAGTACGCATCGCGCAGGACCCCGAGGAGCTCGTCCAGTTTCATCTTGGTGCTCCCGGCGACCCCGCCGGTGAGGAACTCGCGCTCGAGGTCCCAGATGGTGATGCCGTAGGTGGACGGGTCGAGTTCCTTCGGGAGCTCCGGCTTCTTCCACCGGAGCGGGTCGATGTCGGCGATGAGGTGGCCGCGCACACGGTGCACGCGCACGAGCATGCTGATCTGCATCTGCTTGTGCATCAGCATCTCTTCGCGGTTCATCGGGCTGGTGTCGGTGGACCACTGGACCGCCTGGTACGGGATCTCGAGCGCCGCGAACACGTCGTCGTAGAACCCGTGGCTCCCGAGCAACAACTCGTGGACCCGCTTCAGGAACAGGCCGCTCTCCGCGCCCTGGATGATGCGGTGGTCATACGTGCTCGTGATGGTGACCACCTTCGACACGCCGAGGACGTTGAGGTTGGCCTCGTCGGCGCCCTGGAACTCCGCCGGGTAGTCGATGCTTCCAACCCCCACGATGACGCCCTGTCCCGGCATCAGGCGCGGCACCGACTGGACCGTGCCGATGGTGCCCGGGTTCGTGATGCTCACGTTCGCACCCTGGAAATCGGCGATCGTCAGCTTGTTGTTCTTCACCTTGCGGATGAGGTCGTCGTACGCCACGAGGAACTGGCCGAACGTCATGGTGTCTGCCGCCCTCACCACGGGCACGACGAGATTGCGGGTGCCGTCGCCCTTGTCGACATCGACAGCGAGTCCCACGTTCACGTGGGGATTGCGGATGATCTGCGGCTTTCCATCGGCGTCGGCCACGTAGGAGTTCTTCATTGCGGGCACCGACTCGGCGATCGCTTTGACGATCGCGTACGCGATGATGTGGGTGAACGACACCTTCGACAGTCCGTGGCGGCTGCGGTAGTCGTTGACCACGTTCCGGTTCACCTCCAGCAGACGGGCCGGCACGTTGCGGAAGCTCGTGGCCGTCGGCACGGCCAGGCTGCGCTCCATGTTGGTGACGATTGCGGCCCCGACTCCACGGATCATCTCCGGGGTGGCGTCAGCCTGCACGGGAACGGCGGGGGCAACTGCGGGTGCGGCTGGTGCGGGGGCTGCGCCGTTGCCGTCGGACGTCGGGACTGACGGCGCGGCCGGAGCAGCAGCCTGGACCGGTGCGGGGGCTGCGCCGTTGCCATGGAGGCTCTTGTAATCGCTGAAGAACTCACGCCAGGCCTCGCTCACCGAGGAGGGGTCGGCCCTGTACTGCTCGTACATCTCCTCCACGAGCCACGAGTTCGCCCCGAAGTCCTGAGTGCGTTCAGCGATGTCAGCCATGGATGCCGCCTTGTCTGTGCCCCGGGGGGCGTGTGGCGCCGGGGCCTTGCGGCCGTTGTCGCCGCGGACGCCGTTGTCCGCGTGACAAATGGTACTTGTCCCTACCCCTCTGGTGGGTGCCTCCTGCGCCAGTCGGGAGTAAATTTCACGCCATGACCCCGCGTCGCGCCTCCCTCGTTGCCATCCCTCTTCTCGTCCTTGCCTCGTGCGGCGGTGGGTCCTCCTCCCCGGCCGAGACGCTGCCTGCCGATCTTGACCTGCTCGTCGAGGCAGTGCCCTCGCTCAAGTTCGACAAGACCGACTACGGCACGGTGAAGGCCGGCGAGATCATGTTCGGCTACTCGAACGTGGACTCCGTGCGCCACACGCTCATCCTCGCCAAGGGCGACCAGAAGGTCCCGAACTTCAAACTGGTCATCGGCGTGAAGGGGGACAACGACTCCGGGGCGGTCACCCTGGAGCCGGGCAAGTACGAGCTGATCTGCGACGTGCCGGGCCACTCCAACATGCGGGCAGTGCTCACTGTCGAGTAGCCGCCGCTGCGGCCCCGCGCCGCACACCGAGAAAGCAGAAGGGCCGCCCCACGGGGCGGCCCTTCCTTGTGCGGAGATCAGGGTCCGGATCAGCCCATGAAGATGATGGAGACGACGAAGAGCACGAGCCACAGGATGATGCTCGAGATGATCGCGTTCTTGTGCGACTCATAGGGCCTCAGCATCTTGTTGCCCGCGGCCGTGCCGCCGAACTTGCCGAGTGCGTTGAGCTGCAGCAGAGCGCCGAGGACCACGGAGATGATGATGAATGTGTACCCGTCGCTGGTGGTCGCCGAGAAGGCTTCCGGGTAGAAGTGCGCCGCACCGACCATGTAGAAGAGCATGGAGACCGAGAAGATCATGTTCTGGCGGGACATCAGCATGGCGCGGCGGCCGGCGCCGGCTGCGTTCGGGTCAGCCTGGCCGCCGTTCAGCACGTTCGTCGCGTTCGCGATGACGACCTTCTGGTTTTTCCAGATGACCATCCACACGTTTGCCGCCATGGTGATGCCGAGCAGCATGCCCACGGTGATCGCCGCGTTCTTGGCGTTCGCCGGGTCGTCGCCCGCGTGGTTCATGAAGTCCTGCATGTAGTCAGGGATGACGCCGACGATGAGCAGACCGGTGGCAAGAGTGGCCACGGCCGCCCAGCGGAACCACCACAGGGCACGCGAGGCGATCTGGGTGATGGTGATGTTGCGGGCCTCCCCCTTGTCGCCGTAGGCCGCAAGACCCGGCACCTGGACGAAGTTGAAGTAGTACAGCAGGCCGATCCAGGCGATGCCCGCGAGGACATGCAGGTACCTCAACCAGAAGTTGCCGATGTGGTACTGGCTGAAGAGATTCGCCGCGTTCATGAATGGTTCCCCTTTTCTGTCGCACCCTGGGGCGCGCCTCCGTCAAAGTACCAGCCACCGGCATCGGCACGACGGAATTGACCGCCCCGAACTAGCCTCGGGTCGGTCATGGCCCACGAGTTCATCTACACCTGCTACAAGCTCGCCCGGTTCTATCCCCCGGACCGCACGATCCTGGAGAACATCTCGCTCTCCTTCTACCCGGGGGCCAAGATCGGCGTACTCGGCTCCAACGGCAGCGGCAAGTCCAGTCTCCTGCGCATCATGGCCGGCCTGGACGATGGCTACACCGGGGAGGCGCGCCTGACTCCCGGTTTCACCGTCGGCCTGCTGGAGCAGGAGCCCCAGCTCGACCCCGCGAAGGACGTGCTCGGCAACGTGATGGACGGCGTGGCCCCCGTGCAGGCCCTGATCGACCGCTACAACGAGGTCATGGCGATGTGGGCAGACCCGGATGCCGACTACGACAAGGTCGGCGCCCTGCAGGCCGAGCTCGAGGACAAGATCGCCGCTGCCGATGCCTGGAGTCTCGAGCGCAACGTCGAGATCGCGATCGACGCGCTGCGCTGCCCCCCGAACG
>SXGQ01402071.1_pt1 | contig 20374 bp, 17 predicted proteins | sample 3178371 | NCBI WGS metagenome assembly SXGQ01 (sample SAMN11356859, study PRJNA531348) | freshwater metagenome | isolation source: freshwater sample F1-20 | place: China: Fuxian Lake, Yuxi | collected 2017-12-25 | reverse complement strand
GGTTGTCCCGCAAGACCGCCCGCGTCCTGTCGCAGGGCCGTCCGTCCTTCGGGCAGCCGAAGGCGACGGCCTGCCGCGTGTCCTCGAAGGTGTTCCCGATGAGGCTCAGCGCGCCAGGCGCTGCGGTCGCGTCAAGCCCGATGGCGCCCCCCGCGAACGTGCAGCCGTCGACGAGCAGGGTCCGCCCGCGCGCCTCGACGGTCGGCGCGTCCCTGTCGCCCACGAGGGTCAGGCCGGCGAGCCGAACAAGGTCGCCCGTCACGATGAGCGCCGGGCGGCCGGGGGGCGCGATGATCCGGGCTCCCGGAGCGCCCGTGATGGCCAACGGTTCTCCTTCATCCGGCAGCCCGGAGCGGGCGACGACGCAGGTCCCCACCTAGTCACCAGGGTCGAGGCGGACGAGGTCACCGTCCGACACACCGTACTGGATACGGGCGCACCAATCCTCGCTCGGTCCGATGCGATGCTCGGTGAAGACGTGCGCGTCAGCCCCCTGGGCGCGCAGCAACAGGGCGACGAGGGTCAGCGCGGCGGTGATGCGGGGCATGGACATGTCTCCCAGGCGGCCTCGACCCGGCCGGACAGTGCCGTCAGGTCTGCACGTCAAGGGCGCGGTCAAGGCCCGACAGGCGTCGCTGGCGCGCGCTCAACGCACCCTACGACGCATCAGCCCCTCCTGGGCGAGCGAGGCCACGAGGCGACCGTCCCGGTCGAAGACACGGGCCTGCGCGAGCCCGCGACCACCCGCGGCCGAGGGGCTCTCCATCACGAAGAGCAACCAGTCGTCGAAGCGGAAGGCCCGGTGGAACCAGATGCTGTGGTCGAGGCTTGCCACCTGCATGTCCGGCATGAGCCACGTCACGCCGTGGGGCTGCATCGCGGTGCCGAGCAGATAGAAATCGGAGGCCCAGGCGAAGAGGCGCTGGTGGGCTGACGGGTCGTCGGGGAGCGCGGTGGCGGCCTTGAACCAGAAGGCCCGGTGTGGCGGCCGTGGTCGCGGCTGAAGCGGATCGTTCGGGCTCACCGGCCGAATGTCGATGGGTTGCGGTTCGCGGAATCGGGCCGCGAGCCCCGGCGGGAGGCGGTCGAGGTACGGCGCGAAGAGGTCGCGCTCGGTCGCGAGCGTCTCGGGTGGCGGGACGTCTGGCGGCGGTGCGGCGTGCTCGAGGCCGGTCTCGGGCATCTGAAAGGAGGCCGTCAGGGCGAGCACAGGGCGCGGCTCGCGGTCCGGGCGCGGCTGCGTTGCGAGCACGAGCCGGGTCGAGAAGCTGAGTCCGTCGCGCAAGCGGGTCACAGCGTAGTCGACGGGGAGGGCGGGATCTCCCGGCTCCAGGAAGGTCGCGTGCAGGGCATGGGCTGGCCGGTGCGGCGATTCGCGCAGCGTGCCCGCGGCCGCGCCGAGCCCCTGTGCGATGAGTTGCCCCCCGAAGATGCGACCCCAGCCCAGCTCGAGGCTGTCCCCACAGAAACGGTCGGGCCCGACGCTGGCAGGCTGGGTATGGCTGAGGAGGACCGTCGGGGTCAACGGATGGACCTCGGCCCTTGGTGGGGTCGGCGACATCGTGTCTCGGTCGCAGGCAGCGCCCCGGGTGTCAAGGTGGAACGCGACGCTCCGCGACCGTACGTTGTCACCAGGGGGATGAAAACGGTTGCGGGAAGTGTTACAAGGCGCGATACCGCAAACCACAGAGCATCCGCCCCGACTCGACCAGGACGACGCGCCATGCGCCCGCTCTCGCCCAACTCCGTGCTCTCCGTCTCGCGCACCGAGGACCTCGACAGGGTCCGTGCTCTGCTGTCGCGGGATCCGTACACGGCGATCTACATGCTCGGGGATCTCGAGCCGGCGTATGCGGGGTTCTGCGTCTGGTGGCTGGCGACCTCAACGCCGCTGGACGGGCCCCCTGAGGACGTCGCCGCCCTCCTGGTCTACACGGGCTACGCCGAGCCAGTGGTCCTGACCTTCGGTGAGCCCGACGGCATCGGGGCCATCGTCCTCGCCTGCGGGGCCGACCTGCCGCGTCGGGCGCTGGTGCATCTCGCACTCGATCACGTCGAGGCCGTCGACCGAGGGCTCGAGCTCGACCGTCTGCGCCCGATGCTGCGGCTTCGGCGCGCCAGACCGGCCCCCGCGCCGTGGCCCGTGCCGGCCGGCCTCGAGGCGCCGGAGCTGCTGGCTCCGCGTGACACCGGGGACATTCGCGAGCTCCTGCGCCACTATCCCGACCAGTTCTTTGAGCAGCACCAGGTCACGGCCGGGCGCACCGTGGGGATCCGTGACGCCGACGGCCTGCTCGTCGCGATGGCCGGTACGCACGTCCTGAGCCGCACCGATGGGGTGGCCGCACTTGGCAACGTCGTCACGCACCCGGCGCATCGCCGTCGAGGGCTTGCCAGGGCCTGCACAACCGCGCTTATCGGGCTTGTCGAGTCGGAGGGCGTGTCGCGTCTGGGCGTCAGCCTCCAGCGCCGGAACGTGGCGGCCATGGGGCTCTTTCTCGGGCTTGGCTTCGAATCGCACACGACGTGGCTCGAGGGCACCGTCGTCCGCGGCGAGAGTGGGCCAGCGGCGGACCGTTGCTGAGGTGGGACACGCTTGCGCCGCCCGTCAGCGGCGCGTTGTTCGCGGTCACGCTGATGACGCTCGGCGCTGGGCTTGGCGTGGCGCTCGGCGCGCTCGCGGGCCAACTCTGGGTTCTCGGGTCCTTTGCGCTCCTCGGCGGCCTCGGGCTCGGCGCGGCCGCTGTGTTCCTCGGACACCTCGGTCCCCACCGGCCTGGCGCACCGATCGCGGCGATCACCGTCGCGTTGACGCTTGCCTGGGGCGGTTGGCAGGCCACCGAAGACCACCATCACCGAGACGCGTTCGCCCACGATGTCGCGCGTTCGCGCGCCGCGGACACGGGGCTGCCGCCCGAGGCGATGGCGCGGGCGTTCGAGGCTGACCCCGAGGCTGCGCGGGCGTTCCTGGCCCAGGGCAGCGACGCGCGTCTCGACGCCGAGGTGCGGCGGCTCTACGGGGTTCAGGGCGCGCTTGGGCGCTGGCTGCTGCGACATGACGCCGGGCTGCGGCTCGCGAGCGCGGGTCCGAGGGCGATCGGATTGTCGGTACCGTGGCCGGTGTCGATCGTCGTGACGCTCGGCGAGCTCGTGGGCGCCTGGCTGCTCGCCTGGCGGCTGTGGCGTTCGGCCGTGCGCCTTCGGGCGTCAGCGACACAGCTCGAACGCCACCGCGACCATCGCGCACAGAAGACATAGGGCGGCGACCCGACGCGCCTGACGCGCGGTCCGCTCGGCCTCGCGCCGGATTCGCTCGCGTCTCGCCTCGAGGGCCCCGGCGCGGCTCTCGCCCGCGGGCTTCCGTGTCTTCGTGGGGCGCGTCCTCGGGGCCGCGTCCGAGGTCGTCTCGGGGACGTCCGTGGCGCCTTCGTCGGGCTGCAGCTTCCGGACCGCCGAGCGCGAGGCCTTCTGGAGCGCCGACTTGCCCGCCTCCGTCGCGGTCAACGGGAAGGCGCGCCGCGCATCCTCCGCGTTCTTCCACGGCGGGTCCTCGCGCTGCAGGCCGTCAATCCACGCGTCGACCTCCGGCACCCACTCGGTCCCGAGTTCCTGGGCGATGCGCGCCACGGCCAGAAAATCCGCGCGAGGGTCGTCGTCCGCACCGAAATTGCAGACCTTGACCCACCCCTCGGGTGTGACCCAGATGTCGGAAGCCCGGAGGCGGCCGTGCACGACGCGGGCCCGCGCCGCCGTGGAGAGCGCATCAAGCAGCGATATCAGCAGGTTCGTTGCCGGGCCGATGGCCATCCGGAACCGCTTCCGACCCGCCATGAGCTGCTCGAGCGAGACCCCGTCGAGCGCGTCCCAGACCGCCCACGGGCGCGCGCCCGAGGCCGAGACCGCGACCCCGGCGTCACGCCCGGCCGCGATCACCGGATCGGGCCGATCGCGCAGACGCAGGGCGGTCTTGGCGCGCAACTCGAAGGCCTTCGCGAGTGCCGGGTCGGCGGCGAGCGCTGCATGCTGGACGGCGACTGTGACACGACGTCCAGGATCACCCTCGGGGTGCCCGAGGAAGAGGGTCTGCTCATCCTCGGCCGCGAGCATCCGCATGATGCGGTAGGGGCCGATACCGGTCAGCGCTGCCTGCACCCGAGCCTTGTCGCAGCGGGCAGGTCGACCGTCAACTTGCGCGGTGGAAGCGCCGTCCGCCGCGACGATGCCTGCCCGAACCGGGGCGGCCCGACCCCGGCCGGTGAAACGTTTTGTTTCCGGAGACGCCCAAAGTGTTTCATCGCGAATCAGAACGTTTCAATCGTGCGCGAGGACCCGGCCTGACGTGGGTCAGAGGTGACGTCGACAAGCCCCCGTCCGTGGGGCAAGGTGAGCCTCAAGTGGGCCGAGGCAGGGCAGGGGTGCGGCATGAGGGACACGGATAGCGGACGCTCGGAACTCTCGAATGTGGCCGAGGCCTACCTCGCGGACGGGACGGCGAGGGCCTGGAAGGCGCTCGTTGCGGCGGCCGAGGTGGCACCGGCCGGTTTGCTGGTGCCCTTCGCCGCAGCGCTCTTCGAGCGGCCAGAAGGACAAGAGGACGGCTTGCAGGGTGGCACGTTCGGCCCGCGCTGCGGGGACGTCCTCGCCGTCGTCGCGCGCGTTCTGGCGCGGGCTCCGACACCGGCGGGTGACAGGCTGCTGATACGTCTCGTCGAGACCGAACGGATCGACGTCCAACTGCGCGTGTGTGAGGCCGTCCTGGGGATCCCTCAGGCGGAGGCGCCCGCGAAGGCCCCGCTGCCGCCGACAGCGGCCGAGGCGGTGCTCCAGCAGCTCGCGACGCACCTGGTGCCGCGGGACGGGCTGGCCGCCGCCGCGACGGCCGCCGCCGCGCTACTCGGGGAGCGGGATGCCGTTGAGCGCTTCGCGGCCCTCGACGATGGCTCTCCGGCGTTTGGGAGCCTGCTGCGGACGTTGCTCGCCTACGCGCACGATGAGCGGGCCGTCGGCCTCCGTAGTCTCGCGCTCGCGGACCTTGTCATCCGCCGCTGGGCCACCCACGCGACGAGCTTCGGGTGTACGCTCGCGCAGCACGCGACGCAGGGGCTGCTGCTGCACGTCCTCGCGAAGGCCCCTGACGAGCGCCTCGATGGCGAGATCCTGAAGGGGCTCCGGGCGTCCCTCGACGCCGAAGGGTCCGATCGTCTGGGGGTTTGGCTTGCTGCGGCGCCAGCGCGCGCACTCACCCCGAAGCTGCGGAAGCTGGCGAGCGAGCGCGCGGGAGCGGCTTCCATCGTCGCCGCGCCGAGACTTGTCTCCCGCGGGGTCGTGGCGACCGACGGAGGCCCCGTGCTGCTCGGCACGCGTGCGAGCCTCGAGGCCTGGCGTGGCTTCAGCCACGATGAGGCGTCGCGCGGGGACTGGATCGCCGCCTGCAAGGCCTCAGGGGCGGTCGCGATGCTGGATCGCCCTGACGGGGCGGTCTTCGTGCTGAGCAGTCACGTGCCCGTGGTCGAGGCCTTCGAGGCCGGGCGGGGCACGCTGCTGCTCTTGCTGTGGGGCGACCCCGAGGACCTCGCGGAGGCGGTCGCAGGCCTCGTGTGGCAGGAGACGGGCCTTGTCCTGCCCGCGGGCTCCCCCGTCCTGCTCGACGCGGCCTGGACGATGGCTGCGGCCGCGGTCGACACGGACCGCATGCTGCCCTTCCCGGCCCGCCGCAAGGGCCTCCCGCTGGTCCTCGCGACGACTGACCGCCTCGGGGTCGTGCGCCTCGGCGGCTGAAACGCGTCGCTGGCGGGCACCGGCTCGCACCAGCCGTGTCGTAGCGCGCCCTCGGCATGCCCACGTACGACCGGCCCCATCAGGGTCGGGGCTGCGTACACGCGGAAGCAGGAGGTGGCGTGGGGTCGTGACGATGCGCGTGATGGGTCTGAGGCCTCCGCACTCAGGGACGTGCCGATAGGTGTCACGGCGCCCCGAGCAATGCCCCAGCCTGCTGCAGCGCCACGACGAAGCGCTCGCGCGCCCGCTCGGACCGGGCCTCGGGGACCCCGCTCCCGCGGACGCCGTCGGTCTCCCTCGCCAGCTCGGCCTCGATCCAGCGGAGCGCGCGCCCGACACCCGGGTCGGCCCACGTCCGCTGCCAGTCAAGCGCACGCCTATCGGTGAGGCGGCGCCCCGCGAACCCTCGGGCGACCTCGTGCATCAAGAGCGGCCGTGCGAGCAGCGTGGCCACGACCGGCGCGTAGTCGTTTCCAGCGCCGCTCAGCGCTGCCGCGAGCGTCGGCGCCTCGGCTCCCTCCAGGCCTCGGTGTGTTCCGTGGCCAAGGTCCTCGACGGCAAGCCCCAGCGTCCGTGCAAGACGCCCGTGCAGGGCCCCGAGATCCGCGCGTGCAAAGCGGCCGAGGTCCTGCCAGCCGTCGCGCGCGGCCGGCGTCGGTGCGAGCCGCCAGACAGTCGTCGCACCGTTCAACCAATCGCCCGCTGCGGCCACATCGGCGTCGAGCCAGGCCGCCCACGCCTCATCCGGGAGGCGCCCCTCCGCCAGCACTCGCCCCCATGGGCGCGACGCGACCTCCACGCGGGTGGCCGCGACGCGTTCCCGCAGCGAGGCCATCCACGCAGTCATCAGAACACGATCGACGCGCCGATGCGCGGGTAGAGCCGCGGCTCCGGGTCGCTCAGGAAGCTCTCGAGGAACAGCTTGCGGTTGCCAGCGAGCGGGTCGCCCTCGACCGACAGAAGCAGGTTCAGCGCGTCCGAGGCCCGGAACTCGATGTTCAGCCCAAGGTACATCCGCACCCCGTTGTCGCGGCCCTGGGCCGTCGCCACCGAGGACGGCCTGAGGCGGTCGCTGTGCGCGAGCAGCCCCGCGTGGGCCGTGATCGCCGCGTTCTCTCCGATGAGCAGCGAGCCCTTCGCGGTGACCCGCAGGCCGAAGCTCGAGCGTTCATCCCCACCGAGCCCCCCGCCGATGGCGCCCTCGAGCGCCGCCGCGACCGTCGGGCCCTGCGCGTAGGTCCACTTGAAGACCGCCTCGAGCTCGTTGATGACGTTGAAGGCCGAACGGACGCGCACGCCCACGTCCATCCCGCGCCCGAGGCCGCCGCCGGCCTCGAGGTTCAGCGGGTAGGCCCAGACCTGCGGCACCGTCGTGATGAGCGTCACGTGGCCGGTGTTGGGGCTCAGCGCCCGCGCAGACGACGCCATCGGTCGATAGACCGGCAGGACCTTGGGCTTGTCGTCTCCAAAGGCCGCCGTCACCTTCACGATGCGGTCAGGCGCCACCGCGATGTTGAAGGACTCCTGGGCTCCGTCGTCCCGCTGGAACAGGACCACATGCGTCCCGACGGTCAGGTCGCCGATGTAAGGCGCGCGCCCGATGGGCTGCCCGTCGACGAAGACCTGGGCCGGCACGTCGCCGCGCGTCCGAAGCTCGACCTGCCCCTGCTGCGTCAACTCGGCGAGGATCTCGGGGTTCTCGCCCGCGACCAGCGCCACCGGCTTGCGCCAGGGCGTGTAACCCGAAGCGCGGACCTCGAAGGTGTGGGTCCCGGGTGACAGTCCAGTCGCGCGATGAGGAACGGGGACGGCCGGCGCGCCGTCGATCGACACGGTCGACCCCGGGATGCTCGAGGCGATGCGAACATCGGCCACCTCGGTCGGCGCCGTCTGCTTCAGCTCGAGACGCACCGTCGTCAGCTCGCCGCCGCGGACCTCGGCGGTCGCCTCGGCCCGGAAGCCACGCGCGTTGCGGGCCTCGATGACGTGGGTGCCAGGGACCACGCCGCCGCGCGTGACCGGGGCCGGGCCGATGGCCTCGCCGTCGAGGTACACGGTCGCGTCGTCGACATTGGCCAGGATCTTCAGGTCACCCGTGTCGGACTTCGCCCGCGCCAGCGTCGCGTCGAGCTTGGCGCGCTGCCCGGAGACGACCTCGACCGACTGCGAGAGCGGCTGGTGGTCTCCGAGCGTCAGCTCGACGAGGTAGGGACCTGGCGCGAGGTTGTCGAGGACCGCTGGCGTCAGGCCCGCGGGCGCGCCGTTGACGCGGATGGCGGCGCCAGACGGCACGGACGAGACGAGCAGCGATCCGCGCGGCGCCTCGAGCTTGCTCAGCACGATCTCGAAGTTGTTCTTCGCGCCCTCCGAGGCCTCCACCCAGCGCTCCCACGGGCTGTGGCCGTCGAGCAAGATGACCACCTGATGACGTCCAGGGGGCACCGACACCGTCGTCGGCAGCTTCCCGGACGGGACCCCGTCGATCGTCACGGTGGCGCCCTGAATCGCCGCGGCCCCCGTGAAACTAAGCTCGGCTGGCACGATGGTGCGCACGAGATTGAACAGCAGGGTCTGTGTCGCCCGCTCGATCACGAGCGGCTGCACCAGCGCCTCGAAGCCCGTCTTCGTGAAGCGCAGGCGGATGTTTCCGCGCGGCAGCTTGGCCTTCTTCAGGGGGGTCAGCCCGAGATACTCCTCGGCGCCGTCAGCGCGCAGCAGGCGCACCTCGGCGCCCGTTGGCACCGTGTCCACGTGGGTCGCCGTGGTCGGGACCGGGGCCGCCTCGGCTCCGGGCGACAGCGCGACGAGCAGCAGCGCCCCCGCGAGGGCGGCGAGGAGCCCCGGGATACGGGCAAGGGTCGGGAGCGTGCGAGCGTGCATGTGCGTTCCTGATGGGAAGATGACGCAGGGAGTGGTAGCTGGCGCCTTCGCCGCGCACCGCCTTCCGCTGGAAGCTCGTGCGCGAGGTACACGGGGACGCGAGCGCGCCCGCCGTGCGGCGCCCACGATAGCCCGGTTCCGCCATGAGTCAACCCACCTCCACCGTCGCTGCCTTCGCAACCACCGGTCCGGGACTCGAGCCCATCCTGCGGGCCGAGCTCGAGTCGCTCGGCTACGGGGGTGTCCGCCCAGGCGTCAGCGGTGTCGCCTTCCGCCCCGACCGACACGGCCTCGAGCGCGCGTGTCTCGCGCTGCGCACCGCCCACCGCGTCATGTGGACCCTCGGCGGCGTCGACGGCAGCTCGGCCGAGGCCCTCTACCGCAGCGCGCGCCAGCTCGCGCGGTGGTCCGGCCTCATTCCGCCAGGGGCCACCTTCGCAATCGCTGCAACCGCTCGTAATAACGACGTGCTTCGCGACCAGCGCTACGTGGGGCAGGTGCTGAAGGACGCCATCGTCGACGCCATCCGCGACGACCGTGGCAACCGTCCCGACGTCAACGTCGAGGACCCGGACGTCCTGATTCGCGTCTCGCTCTCGGGCCGCCAGGGCATCGTGAGCCTCGACGCGGGCGGCAAGACCAGCCTCCACGCTCGCGGCTACCGGACCGACGCCGGAGAGGCCCCGCTGCGCGAGACCCTCGCATCCGCGCTGCTCGATCTCGCCGAATGGGATCCGCGTGAGCCGCTCGTCGACCCGATGTGTGGGGCTGGTACCATCTGCCTCGAGGCCGCTCTCATCGGGACCCGGCGGGCACCCGGGCTCGTCGCGATGGCACACGGCCGACGCTATGGCTTCGAGCGGTGGCCGGGTTTCAGGCGCGACCGCCTTGACCGGCTCGTGTCGACTCTGGAGGGCGAGCAGCGCCCCGCCGATGGCCTCCGCATCTTTGGCTCAGACGTCTCTCCGGCCGCCATCCGCCAGTCGCGCGAGAACCTCGACCGGGCTGGCGTCGGACCCGCGGTCGCCTTCACCCGCGCCGACGCACTGCACTGGACGCCGCCGCCCGAGGGCGAGCCGGGCCTCATCATCACGAACCCACCCTACGGGGCCCGCCTCGGCACGCCGCGTGACGTCCTCGACCTCTACAGCGACTTCGGTCGCCATCTCCGCGCCGTCGCCCGGGGCTGGCGGGTCGCCATTCTCGCCCCCACGCCGCGTGAGGCCGAGGCCCTCGGCATCCCGCATCTGCGCTGGTTCAACATGAAGAACGGAGACATCGCGATCATCGCCTGCCTCGGGCGCATTCCGTAAGCGCGCTGCAGCGCCTGCACCGAATGAACGCCCATTCAGCCTGGGTCACGCGGCGAAGAACCGGCCGCGCGCGACGACCCACGTGAGGAGCGCGATCCCGGCGACGAGCGCGACGAGGGCGGCTCTGAACGTGAAGGTCTGGTCGGCGGTGTGGTCGGGTTCGGCCTCGCCCAGGACCGGGCGCTCGAAGCCCGGGTGTACCCATACGCGGACGGCGTCGCCGACCTTGTAGCGACCCGCGTCGAAGTCCTCACGGCTCACCCAGGCGGTCCCTGTCGCCTCGCCCCCGTCAGGACCGCTCCAACGCAGCGTGGCAAGCCCGCTCGCCGGGGCCCGCGATGCCAACCGCAGATCCGTCACCACGGCCAGCACCTGAGACCAGCGCCCCGCCTGGAGGCGCGCGCTCTGGTCGCTGTGGGTCCACGCCATCATGGCGGAGGTGCCGAGCAATATAACCGCGACAATCGCCCAGAGGCTGACTTTCATGGATCTCGATTGCGCCGAGGCGGACGCCGCGTCAAGTGGCGACGGTCGGGCTGGCGGTGGTCGAACTGCGTCGCACGGCGACGCGGCAGGGGACAAGTCCAGGATTCGTCGCTTCACGCTTGACCGCGCGGCCGTGGTGCGTCACGCCGTCCCCCCGCATGAGCCTCCTCCTCCGATTTCTGCGCACCTGGGGCGCCCGCCACGTCCCGGCGTACGCCGCAGGGCTCGTATTTCTCCTCGCCACCACGGCGCTGACCGTCGCTGTGCCCGCCCTCGTCGCGGAGGCAGTTGACGCAATGACAGCGCGCACCCCTGGCGACGCAGTGGCCTGGGCCTGGGCGGTCGTCGGAGCGGGCGTCGCGGTGATGGTCGTCCGGACCCTCTCGCGGGTGCTGTTCTTCAACCCGGGCCGTGTCATCGAGCACGACATGAAGTCGGCGCTCTTTGCGCATCTCCTGCGTCTGCCGCGCGCCTTTTACGACAGCATGAGCGCCGGGGAAATCGTCAGCCGTGGGACGAACGACGCCGCCGCCGTGCGCGGCCTCATCGGTTTCGGGCTGCTCCAGGTCTTCAACGTCGTGCTGCTGTTGGTCTTCACGGTCGGGCAGATGGTCCTGACGGACCTCGTCCTGACGGCGGTGTGCGTGCTCCCGCTCGTGCTGGCCACATTCATCCTCAGGCGGGCCGTGGGGCGCATGTTCGGGCTGATGATCCAGGGGCAGGAGGCGCTCGGGCAGCTCTCGTCCCGGGCGCTCGAGGCGTACGGCGGCGTCCCGGCGCTCCAGTCCTTCAACGCCGTCCCCCTCGCGCGCGCCCGCTTCCGCGAGGCCAACGACCGCCTCCTCGCCCACAGCCTCGACTCGGCCGCCATCCAGAGCTGGGCTCTCCCTGTCGTTGATGTTGCCGGCAACCTGTGCCTTGTTCTGATTCTCTTTGTCGGCGGAAACCGTATCATTGATGGCGAGCTGACGCCTGGCGCGCTCGCGGCCTTCGCTGGCTACATCCGCATCGTGGCGGGCGGCCTGACCTCGCTCGGCTGGCTCGTCGCGGCGCTGCAGCGCGGCTGGATTTCCCTTCGTCGCATCTACGAGATCCTCGACTCGCCAGCCCCCGACGCCGGGCCGGCGGGTGAGGTCGAGGCCGCGGCCGGACCAGCTCCGACGCTCGCGGTGAGCGGCCTGACCTTCCGCTATCCGCCGCGCCCGGGAGACCCCGAGGGGCAGCCGCCCGCCCTGTCGGACGTCTCGGTCACCGTCGCGGCCGGACAGACGCTCGGCATCTTCGGTGAGACCGGCAGCGGCAAGAGCACGCTGCTGTCGCTGCTCGCGCGCGTCCTCGAGCCGCCTCCGGGCACCATCCGCGCCGACGGGCGTGATCTCCGCGACGTCGCCGCGCGCGCCTGGTGGCGGCGCTGCGCCTGGGTCGCGCAGGAGCCGCACCTGTTCTCGCAGTCCATCCGGGACAACATCGCGCTCGCAGACTCGGCTTCGGCCCGCCCGCCCGGTCGCGTCGAAGCCGCCGCCGAGCAGGCCGCCCTCGCGAGCGACCTCGCGGCGCTCCCGCAGGGGCTCGAGACCCCGGTCGGCGAGCGCGGCGTGACCCTCTCGGGCGGACAACGTCAGCGGACGGCACTCGCGCGCGCGTTCTATCGGGATTTCAACGTGCTGCTGCTTGATGACGTGCTCTCGGCGGTCGACCACGCCACCGAGCGCCGCCTCATTGACGCCATCTACGCCCACCGCCCCGACGCGACGCGCGTCTTCGTGTCGCACCGCGTCAGCGCCTTGCGCGGGGCGGACCACATCATCGTCCTCGAGCGAGGGCGCGTCGTCGCCGAGGGGACGCACGCAAGCCTCATCGCGCGTGGCGAAGGACCCTATTTTCGCGCATGGCAGCTGCAGCAAGAGCGTGAGGACTCGCCGCCGGAATCCGTCGGATCCGTCACGGAGGTCCACGCATGAGCCCGCCCGCCGACACAGACCGCGCCCAACGCCTGAGCGACGGCCAGCTCCTCCGTCGTATCGGCGCACGGGTGGCCTACGAGCGGGGAGCGCTTGCGGTCGTCCTCGCGCTGACGCCCCTTGGCGTGCTCGCCCAGGTGCTCCAGCCGTGGCTGCTCCAACAGGGCATCGATAACCACATCGCGACCGGCGACCATCGCGGATTGCTCAACATCGCCGGCCTCTTCGCGCTCGCGGTCGTCGCGGCCTGGCTCAGCGCCTCGGTCGGCAACCTCGCGCTTCAGCGCCTGTCGCTTCGGGCGCTCGCGCGTCTGCGCGCGGACCTCTTCGACCATGTGACCGCCCAGGGCGCCGCGTTCTTCGACCGCCGCCACGCCGGAAGCCTGATGACGCGCACCATCAACGACGTCGACACGGTCTACGAGAGCCTCGCGCGCGGCGCCATCGCCATCTTCACGAACGGGCTCATGATCCTCGGCATGCTGACGGCCATGCTGCTGCTGTCGCCCGCGCTGACGCTGACGTCGTTTGCCTTCTCGCCGGTCATCTGGCTCATCGTCCGCTTCTTCCGCCTGCGTCTCCGCCCGGTGTCGGCCGAGATTCGCGACGCCCTGTCACGCCTGAACGGGTACTTCGCCGAGCGCGTCTTCGGCATGACCACGGTCCAGACAGGCGGTGCGGAGGCCGTCTCACAGAAGACCTTCGACAGCATGTCACTCGACTACATGCGCGCCTACCACCGGGCGAACTGGCTCGACGCCGGCCTCTACGCCGTCATGGACGGGATGAGCTCGCTCGCGACGGCCGCCATTGTCTGGTACGCCGCGTCGTCGCTGAGCGCGGGCCCCGCGTCCCCGGGCGAGGCGATCTCTGTCGGCCTCGTCGTGGCCTTCATCGACTACCTCGGGCGCATCTTCGTGCCGATTCGGGACCTTTCAGGCCAGATCGCATCTCTCCAGCGCAGCTTTGCGGCCCTCGACAAGATCTTCGCGCTGCTCGACACCGACGAGCGCATCCCGGACGCAGCCCCCGACGCCACGGCCGACGTCAACGCCGGGGCGGCCACAACCGGGGCGGTCACCTTCGACGACGTCTCCTTCGGATATCGCGCCGACGCGCCCGATGTCCTTCACGCGGTGAGTCTCGGGGTCGCCCCGGGCGAGGTCGTCGCCATCGTCGGCGCGACTGGCTCAGGCAAGTCGACCCTCGGCAAGCTGCTGCTGCGGATGTATGACGGCTACCGCGGGGCCATCGCCATCGACGGGCGCGAGCTGCGGACCTGGCCGCTCGAGGCGCTGCGCGACACGGTGACCGTCGTCCATCAGGACGCCTTCCTCCTCGAGGCGTCGCTCGCCGACAACGTCCGCCTCGGAGACCCGCGCATCACCGACGCCGCGCTCATCGAGGCGGCTCGCCTGGCGCAGGCGGAGGCCTTCGTGGCTCGCCTGCCTCAGGGATGGGACACGCGTTGCAGCGGTCGCGGCCAGAACCTCAGCGCGGGCGAGCGTCAGCTCATCGCCCTGACCCGGGCGTTCGCGCGCCCCGCCCCCATCGTTGTCCTCGACGAGGCGACCGCCAGCATTGACGCCAAGACCGAGCGGCGGATCGACGTCGCGCTCGAGAACCTGTTCCGCTCGCGCACGGTGCTCGTCATCGCCCACCGCCTGCAGACCATTCAGCGAGCCGACCGCATCCTCGTCCTCGACGGGGGGCGCATCGTCGAGCGCGGCGACCACGCCTCGCTGATGGCGCTCGGCGGGCGCTACCGCCACCTCGTCGAGACGGGCTTCGCGGTCGAGGCGGCCGAGGGGACGAGGGCGAATTCAACGAACGAATGAGCGCTCATTCAGCGCGCTGTGAGCCGCCTCGGGTGCGGGTGCGCGGGCGCTATCGCAGGCGAGCCCGGGTCAGGCGACCTGCCCCTGAGGCACCCTCCTTCGAAGTCCAGGGCCCTGCGTCCAGGCGGCCGATATCTGTCTGCCGAGATGACTCGCATGCCGCAGAGCACCTATTTGACAGGCCGGTCGTCAGGAGGTAGCAGGCGCGCCTTGCACCCACCCCAGCAGACGCCGCGCGTCCATGACGGACCGCCTCGGCGCAGGAGCCTCGCGTAACCATGAAGCCGATCATGCCCCTTCGTCCGTTCCTCCACGTGGCACCTGCCGCGCTCGCGTCCCTGATCACCGCCTGCGGAGACGCCGCGTCGCCCGCGACCGAGCCGTCGACAGACACCGTCGCCGACGCCACCGAGGCGAGCTCCGACACGGTGGACGCCGATGCGCCCGCGCCCGACTCGAGCGGCGGAGATCCGAGCGCCGACGTCGCGCAGCCCGCCGACGCGGCCGCCGAGGGCGACACGGACGCCGCGGCAGGCGAGGCCGACACCTCCACGGGCGCCGCCGACACCGCCGCGCCCGCGTCGCCCTGGACCCTCCTCTCCCAGCCCTGCGGGAGCACCCGCGTCGACGCGCTCCATTGCGACGACCAGGCCACCTGCTTCATCGGCTGTGGACAGGACGCCAACGGCGACGTCGGCCTGCACCGTACGACAGACGGTGGCGCGACGTGGGCCGAGCCCGGCACGACGCCCCCCGCGGCGCTCGCGGGCACGCGCGTCAACAGCATCTCCCGCTCGAGCGACGGGCTGCTCTACGTGGCTGGCGACCTGCCCCAGAAGGTCGGCGTCGTGTCGCTCGGCGCGACGGGCGCCCTCGGCACGGTCTGGGAGGCCGGGACGACCACGGACAACAGTTTCACCGCGGGCGAGTTCGCGCGCGCGGCCAACGGCGTCGCCTTCGTGGGCAGCCTGACGGGCTTCTCGAACATGCACCGGCTCGGCGACAGCGCGCCATGGACGGTCGGCCCGCGCCACTCGGTGCTCGCGGTCGCGGCGCAGGGCGACACCATCTACGGCGTCGGCGCCACCATCGCCTCGCCGCCCACGGTCTACGTGTCGAAGGTCGACGGCGGCGCGTTCAGCTTCGACGTGGTCGAGCTCGCCGCGAGCGGGCTCGGCGCGTTCCGCGGAGAGCTCTGGGGGGTGGCGGCGGACGCGGCGGGCGTCACGGTCGGCGGCGTCAATCAGGACGCAGACGTGGGCGTCGTCTTCACCCACTCCTTCGGCTCGGGCGACGCGAGGACGGCCGGGGGCTGGGCGCAGTACGACCTGCGGACGTTGTTCCCCGGGGACGCGAGCACCTGGATCGAGGGCATCTGCCGAGGCGATGGGGTCATCTACGCCGTGGGCCGCGAGTCGCGCCAGAACTGGGGTATCGTTCTGCGCTCAACCGACGGCGGCGCGACCTTCAAGGACGTCTCGCCCTACGAGGCCGGCGTCACGAGGTCCGACCTTCCGCCCGTCTACCGCTGCCAGGTTGTCAGCGGCAAGCTCGTCGTGGCCGGCGCAGGGGGGCTCTTCGGCGTCTACGCACCCTGACGCTGACGCAGGTCACGGCGCTCGGCCCGCGGGTCGGGCGCCGTCCCGTCCCGCTGCCAGAGCGCCAAGGGCCAGCTCAACGCGCCTTCGCCCGCCACCGCCTTGTGCCCCCAACGACCAGGGCCCCAAGCCACGCGAGCCACGTCATCGGTGACGTGCCGCCGTTGCACCCCGACACCTCGACCACTCGGATGCTTCCGCGGAGTTCATGGCGTGCCGTCGCGAGGGGCGCGCCAGAGGACGGGGTGGGCGGTTCCTGGGGCTCGGTGACCTCGCCACACAGGCCCGCCTCGCAGCGCGACCCGGACGGGCAGGGGGTCTGCGTGAGGGCGCCGCCCGCACAGACCTCGCGCGTCTCGCTGTCGACGCACCACGCGCCGTCGACGAGGCCGGTCTCCCCGAGGCACCGAGCCGGAACGCAGCCTGGTGCCGGCTCGCCAGGCGGGTCGAAACACCGCGCCCCAGCCGCGCACGTCCCCGCTGTCAGGACGCCACCAGCGCAGTCCGCGCGGGTCGCGTCGTCGAGACAGAAGGACGCATCCGGGCCTCCGCCCGCCTCACAGCGCACATCCACACACAGCGGACCGTCGGTGCACCGCGAGCCAGTCGGGCAGGGGGTCACCCCATAGCGGCCGCGGTCGTCGCAGGTGCCGATACCCTCGCCATCACAGACGGCCACATCTGGCGTCTCCCGGCAACGCGGCTCGCCGACCATCGCGAGCAGCTCGGCCTCGGTCCCGTTGAAGCGGTTCATGTCGACGCCGCCGCTGATGCCAGCGACCGTGCCAGTCGACGAGTACTGCCAGAGCGTCCAGCGCGACCACGCGGCGGCGATGTTGGGGCAGGCGGCCCCCGTGTACTGCGCATGCCACAGCGGGTAGTCGCTGAACGCGGTCGAATCGACGTTGCCGTTCCAGAAGTAGCGCCCGGTGTAGATGATCGGCTGCACGCCGAGCGCGGCCTCAACCCGGTCGAGCCACGCGCGGATGTTGCGCACCATCGTGGCGCTGTCGGCGCCGTCGGTCGACTCGACGTCGATGACCGGCGGCAACTCGCCGAGGCCATAGCGCTGGTGGTAGTCGATGACGATGTCGGCCTGCACGACCGGGTCCTCGTCCTGCCGGAAGAACTGATAGCTGCCGCGCGGGATGCCGTGCTCGAGCGCGCCGGCCCAGTTCGCGACGAACTTCCCGTCGAGGACGTTCGGGCCGTCCGAGATCCGGATGATGGCGTACTTCACGCCGTCCGCGGCCACCTGACGCCAGTCGATGGTCCCCTGCCACTTCGAGACGTCGATCCCGAAGACGGTGGGGCCGTCGGCGCAGACCTCCGCGGGGGCGATGGTGACCGATGGCGCAGGCGGAGGCGCATCCGTGACCGCCGCATCGCACGCGGCGAACGCGACACCAAGGGCTGAGAGGGCGACGTGGGCGGACGAGCGCATGGCCACAGCGTCGCACAACATCGCCGCCGGGTCGACCCCCAGGGACGCAGTCCGACCCAGACCCATGCAGACCGACGCGGCCCCGCGCCGAGGTCGTCAGGACCGCTGTCACTGGCGCCGCGGCGCCAGACGTTGACGCAGACCGACTCAGGCCACGTCCGACTTGAAGGCCGCGACGGCCGCGTCGAGGCCGACCTCTGCGCCACCGAGCCTCAACGTATCGCCCGCGGTCACAACACCGACACGGACACACGGGTGCCCACTCAGCGCCGCCGCGAAGGCAGCGGCGTTGGCAGCCGCCACGGTGCCGACGAGGCGCGCCGGATCCTCGGTGAAGGCCGCGCGGCCCGGCCGGAAGGCCCCGAGCGGCGCGAGGTCGACGTCGAACTCGCAACGCCCGCCGATGGCCATCTCCGCGACCGCCACCGCGAGGCCGCCCTCGCCTGCGTCGTGGCACGCCGTCACGAGCTCCGCGCACATCGCCGCATGAAGCGCCACATAGCGCGCTGGCGCCGCATCGTCCGGGCGCGCGCACTCGGCGTCGACGGTCGGCCCGACGACGAAGATGGCGTCGCCCGCCGCCTTGAAGTCCGACGTCACGCGCTTCGTCGCGTCGGGCACGAGGCCGAGCGCGGTCACGACGAGCGTCGGCGGGATAGCGCGCCGCGAGCTGTCGGGGGCCGTCTATTCGTTGTTGAGGCTGTCCTTGCCCGACACGAACGGGGCCCCATACGCGAGGGCCGCGTCATGGCAGCCTTCGCAGGCCCGCACCAGGGCGCCGCAGCGGTCAGGCAGGCGGGCGAGATTGAAGGTGCAAACGGCGCCAGTCGAGGTGTAGTTGGCGTTGTCGCACCCGGCCGTCACGCCGGAAGGTCCGGTTGCGGAGAGCATCAGTGCGCCACGCGGCATGGTCACCCGCAGCTTGGCGTTGCTGACGCCAGAGCCCGGGGCGGCTGTCAGCGAGGACGCGACTGCGACGTTGACCGACGTCCCGCCGCCTGGCGTGAATTCGGCCGGCACCGTGAAGTCGACGGTGCCGGTGGGGGCCTGCGCCCTCGCTACGTCGCCCGCGAGGGCGAGGATGGACGCGTACGCGACGAGCAGGCTCAGTCGGCGGCAGGGGATGGCGGTTCGCATCATGACGGACACTCCGGGTGCCCTGAACGTTCCGAGGCTACACCACCCCAGCGTCACGGCGCCAGTGTCGGTGGGGGCTCTGTCACAAGTCCTCAACCACAGCCTGCGTGAGGCCACGGCGATGAATCCGTGTGTGTTCGCTGGCAAGGGCGAGGATCACGTGGGGGTCCCGCAGCGCGTCCAGCTGCAGCGCCACCTCGCCGCCCCGCCACCGGACCGCAAGCCGTGCGGCCTCCTCGAGGTCGCCGGGCCCGACGAGCGCGACCGCCTCGAGAGTCGACCAGGGCACGCGCGAGGATGCGGGCGGCGAGCCCCCCTCGCCCGCGAGCTGCCGGATGAAGACGCTGTCGAGGACACGCGGCCGCGGGATGAGGCCTTCGCGGGTCAGCGTCACCTCACCGCAGTCGACCTCGCCGCCGGCCTCGAGCGTGGCGCGGGCGGCGTCGACGTGGCGCCACAGTCCGCGGAAGATGCAGTCCCTTGCGCCCTGTTCATCGTGGAACGGGGTCTCGATGGCCACCGAGCCGCCGTCGCTGCGGATGAAGGTGTAGCGGTCGACGCGCCATCCCTTCGTGAAGACGGGGTTCGAAGCCTCGACGCGGGCCTCCAGCGCGAGGTGCGCGACGTCCTCGAAGCGGAGGTCCACCTTGCCGCCGGCCCCACGCCATGCGAGGCCCGCCGCGTCGACGCGCAGGGTCGTCCCGGCTGACCGGAGGGCCTTGACGGCGATGAGGAGCCCCGCGAGCACCCCAACGCCGCGCAGGAACAGGTAGAGGCCCTCGAGGAAGGCCTGCGCGCCGTTGGCCTCGATGGTCGACAGCGGGACGCTCAGCAGCGCAGAGAAGCCGTACATCAGCAGCGGCAGCGCGACCGCGATGCCGAGCTCTCCGACCGTCTGGCGACGCTCCTTGCGATAGACCCGCGCAGGGACGCCGGCCCGGTCCGCGGCCGGACCAGACCTCGGGTGCGACCGCCAATCAGGCTCGCCAGCCGGCTCAGACCACATCCGACTTGAAGGCCGCGACGGCTTCCTCGAGGCCGATGACCGCCCCGCCGAGCTTCAGCGCATCGCCCGCGGTCACGACGCCGACGCGGACGCAGGGGAGCCCGGCCAGCGCCGCCTCGAAGGCCGAGGTCGCGCCAGCCGCGACGGTCACGACGAGGCGAGCCGGGTCCTCCGCGAAGGCCGCCCGGTCCGCGCGGAAGGGGCCGACGGGGGCGAGGTCAGCCTCGAAGCCGCAGCGGCCGCCGATGGCCATCTCCGCGAGGGCCACCGCGAGGCCACCCTCGCTGGCGTCGTGGCAGGCCGTCACGAGACCTGCCCGCATGGCCGCGTGCAGCGCCAGATACCGAGCGGGCGCGGCGTCGTCGGGGCGGGCGCACTCGGCGTCGATGGTCGGCCCGACGATGTAGATGACGTCGCCCGCGGCCTTGAAGTCCGAGGTGACGCTCTTCGTCGCGTCTGGCACGAGGCCGAGGGCGGTCACGACGAGCGTCGGCGGGATGGCGCGGCGGCTGCCGTCAGGCGCCGTCCACTCGTTGTTGAGGCTGTCCTTGCCCGACACGAACGGGGTCCCGTAGGCCAGCGCGGCGTCGTGGCAGCCCTCGCAGGCCCGTACGAGCGCGCCGCAGCGGTCTGGCAGGCGCGCGTCGCCCCACGAGAAGTTGTCGAGGATCGCGAGCTGCGACGGGTCCGCGCCGACGGCCACCGCGTTGCGCACGGCCTCGTCGATGGCGCGCCAGGCCATCGCGTAGGGGTCGATGAGGCCGTCTTCCGGGCAGAGGCCGAGCGACAGCACGACCCCCTTCGGGCCGACGCCCGCCGTGTAGCCGCCCGCGCGGACGGCCGCCTCCTGCGCCTCGAGCGGCACGCTGACGGCCGCGTCGCTCGGCGCGTCGCGGTTGACGCCGATGAGGGGCCGCACGACCGTCCCGCCCT
>SXGQ01485638.1_pt1 | contig 20386 bp, 17 predicted proteins | sample 3178371 | NCBI WGS metagenome assembly SXGQ01 (sample SAMN11356859, study PRJNA531348) | freshwater metagenome | isolation source: freshwater sample F1-20 | place: China: Fuxian Lake, Yuxi | collected 2017-12-25 | reverse complement strand
GGACGCTGTATAAAGATTAAATTAAAACTAAAATCTAAAGATTGTCCCTCGGGCAAAGAGCTTAACCCTAAGACAGGTAGATGTATCAATAAATGCAAGGATGGCGAAGTAAGAAATATAAATACCGGTAAATGCATTAAGATAAGAATAAAGAAGGATAGCGATAAAATATCAATCAATAAAATGATATCAGATTTAGAATTACCTCCAGAATCTTCAAAATCATCGTCATCTATTTACATAGATAGTCCTATACTGACTAATCAATACACTCTATATAACAGAATGAAGCTTTATAAAAAAGCCAAGTATTCTTTAAATCAAATAAGTAATAAAGAGTGTCTTAAAAATATTAAGATAAATGGCGAGAAGTTAATGACTCTTTCTAACAAACTATTCTTAGATAAAAGAATTGGCTCTAAGAGTGTCTATGGAGCTATTTATTTATCGAGTATTCGTAATATCCCAGATCTATTATTAGTATCAAAGGTTAATAGTAGAAACAAAAGCAATTTAAAAGAAGTAACTATCATGAATGATTTAACAGATAATTTACTATTAACATATAAATCTAAACATTTCCCTCTTATCTATAGTAGCCATGTATGCAATGAAAAATCGGAAGTCAATCGCGCATCTCTTGTAAGTGTAAACGAGCTATGTAATGGTGACTTGAAAATGTTATTAGAGGATAAATCCAACTATCCTTTTAGTGAAAAGACCCTATATAATATGCTGTTTCAAATATTTATATCAATAGCCACATACCAAGAATATTCTAAGAATATTCACAACGATTGCCATTATGGTAATATCTTATATCAAACAAATACTGAAAAAGGCTACTATAAATATACTTATAATCACCCTTCTAATACATTTAATTTCTATTTAGAATCGTGTCCTTATAATATGATGTTATACGATTTTGGATTAGCACAACAACCTTATTGGTTCGAAAATAACGCGTTTTATAAAGATTTTTACAGAATAATACATGCTTTTATACCTGAAAAATACGGAGGATGGAATTTATATCTTCAAAAATCAAAGTTTGTCAATAATATGATTATGATAAAAAATACTATTCGTAAAATGTTAGAAGAAAAAAGACCATATTCTTTTAATACAATATTGATCGTATTGTTGCCCTATATGAAAGATATCTATAAAACTAACAAAGACCCCAATGATGTAATATTAAACACCAAATCGTTTGTAATAGGCTAATTTTTATGTTATTGCATCTCCTAAAACACCAATGCCTGATACCACTGCTACTGGTTTATAAAGTATTGATAGTATACTCCAGAATAATGCAATAGCTATCGTAATAAACCCTATAACTATCATTGATACGCCAATATAATAACTATTAACTACAGTAAAATCGTCAGGATTCGCATGAACATAACTAACATTTACAGGTTGATTATCATTTACAATGCGATTTGTTTGATACCCTTTTTTATATTCAAAACGCCTTTAACCATATATACAATATCTTCTGTACAATTAACAATTGTTTTCTTGTTTTATTGATGTATTCTATGATTTCATTCTCGCACTTGACGTTTGTATATTTGCCTATAACATTCTTGGTCTTATTTGAGTTACTATTTTTAAGCCATAACCTTATATATAATAAATGCACAAATTATAATAATTGTAAAAAAATATTGTAAATTATACCTATGTTCGCTGCGTAGTATCATAGATAGGCTTAAGAATGTCTTTATTTGAATCCAAATCCTTCAATGCTGTAATTACAAAACCTTGTTGATATTCTGAAGATACGCCTTCATGTATATTTATATTACCGCTCTTTTTTTTTTCTCATAATTTATATATTATCTCTATATAGTTAGAATATTTATATATATATATATATTAGATAATGGCTTTAGAATCTTTAGATAATATATCAGTATTTAGCATAGTTATAATTGGTTTATACTTCATAATAGCATGCGCAATGGTACCTTTTACAGTTATGGGTGAAAAAGTGCGAAACACTATTATAGCAAATCCGTATTTTCAACACATATTAACTTTTTTATTGATATTCTTTTCAATTGTTTTATTGAATAAAATTCCGCCTTCAATTCCGCTACAAGGATTACAATCTATTATAAATAGCCCCAGAGGCGAATTATTGAATTTATTCGGAATTTCAATATTAATGTACGCACTATTTATTATGTCTTCGCGAGCATCTCTAATGTTCACGTCAGTAATACTATTACTGCTTATTGTATTATTCATATTAAATACAATGGCTTCTAAGAAAAAAGATGAAAATAGCGAAGAAGAGTATAAAAAATACAAGTTATCTCAGAATATACTATTTATATTAATAATAATTTTATGTACTACTGGTTCCATTATATATATCACAGATAAGTACAGCATTTATGGTGATAATTTTACCATATTATCATTTATATTTGATAATGCCACATTTAATAGAGAAAACTCTAAAACCAGAATATAAACTATTTTTACAAAAAACTCTAAGAAAACTCGATAATAATAAAAAATATCTTAATATATTAGATATTGTATATTAGATATTAGATACGAATATGGCATTAGAAGCATTGGATAACATAGCTGAATTGGGTGTTCCTTTATTCGCGTTATATCTTTTGATTTTCTGTAATTTTTCTAAAGAAACATTGGGTTGCAAGTTGCAATATGCATTAAATGAAAATATGTATTTCAAACATTTGATGACCTTTTTACTATTGTTCTTTTTAGTTATACTAACTGATCCTAAAAATGCCGATAAAGATCTATTAACATCTTTCGGCTTCACATTACTGACTTATATTATATTTATCATAACGACAAGAACATCTTTCATATTTATGATAGTAATAATAATAATATTGTTAATTTCGTATATATTAAATTCAATAGCTAAAAAGAAAAAAGAGGAAAATAAGGAAGAAGAATTTAGAAAATATAAATTGGTCCAGAACATATTATTTATAGTTATAATAATTCTTGGTTCTACAGGCTTTATTATATATGCTATAGAAAAATATAGAGAGTATGGTACGGAATTCTCTATAGTTAAATTTATATTAGGAAATCCATTGTGCAAAAATTATACATCTGAAAGTGCAAAAGTTTTTTAATGTTAAAAAAATAAAAATTGATTTTATCGGATATGATAAATAATAAGTTATCCGGTAAAGATACAGATATTATGAAAATATTTTAGTTAGCAATGGCGTTTATACATTAGAAGGCTATTGGCCAAGAACTTTTACCAAAGGGAATCGCTGTGTAGTAAATGTGAAAATAGCTTCATAATATCTGAATCAAATTACGCATTTTTTTTTACTTTATTATTTCTGTTTATTTTTTTTATATTCAGCAACAGATGTAAACATACCCTTGCTTTTTACATATTCTTTGTTGGAACCCTTTGTTTTGTATATAACTCTTTCTTTTCCTAAAATCTCTTTTTTTCCTACTTTTTTATATACATTTTTACTATATTTTCCTCCCATTTTACCTTTTGCTCCTCTGGGAGATCCTGTCTTAGCCGGTCCTGTCTTAGCCGGTCCTGTCTTAGCCGGTCCTGTCTTAGCCGGCTTAGTAGAAAGGACAAGCGGGCGTTGTTCGCGTGGTTGAAGAGGCCCTTTAGATAGCTTGTAATTCGATTTTTGTAATTCCATTGCTTTTTTTGCTTGTTCTACAAGCATCATTTTAAAAGCTTCGTCGCGACCATACAGTTGTTCATTATTTTGGTATGTTATAAGTTCTTCTCCTCTTAATAAATTATTCGGATTTGCACCATTAAACGGTCCTGACGGATAGTGTTCGAGTCCTCCGTCAAAATAAGTTAATGGTTGTTTCTCGGGACCTTTGGGAACCCGAGCCATATTTATTCACCTTCTATTTTATTACTATATTTTTTTATAGATTTGATATATAATTATTATTTGTAAAAAAATCTCGTTAAATTATATATATATCATCAATGGTGCATATTATATGATATATAATACAAATATATAAGAATATATTAAGATATATAATAAATATCAATATAATTCGTGTTAATGTTTAGATTTACGTTCAGGTCTATGCTATTGCTCGCAGTATTCTGTGCTACTAATTGCGATTGCTTTGTTGCTGTTACTAATATCCCAAATATTAAATTGCGTACTTTGAGAAATGTATGTATGGCTAAAGAGGATAATTTTAATGATATTGATATAGATAGATCTGGAAAGTTGGATAGTAAAGAATTGGATATTTTTTACGGAAAAATGAATTATATGGATATCGCAGATCTTAATAGTGACGAGGAGTTAGATTATCTTGAATTTGAAAGATTGAAAAATATTAAGAAATTTGGTATTAAAAATGGCGGAAATCTGTTTGTTAGAAATGCTGTAAGACTCGGTCTCTTGAATGAAAATTCTATTTTGGCCGAAGGAGAAGCATCTATTACTTTGGGAAACAAGGGATTTGATCCGCTAAATTGTTCTACTGATATTATCACATTGAAAAAATACAGAGAATCCGAAATTAAACATGGGCGTCTCGCAATGCTTGCAACTGTAGGATGGCCATTGTCTGAATTGTATAATCCTTATTTATCTGATATTTCTAATTCTGCTAATTTGCTTTCTATAAATGGCAAGACCCCTTCTTTGTTAAATGGAGGACTTGATAAAGTTAACCCAGTGTTCTTTATGACCCTTATTGTATTCGCAACTACACTTGAACTTGCAGCTATTAGTAAAAAATATGATAAGAACAGTATTGCAGGAGATTTGGGTTTCGATCCTCTGAATTTTTATAGAGACAAGGATGTTGTTACTAAAACTAAGTTGGAACTTAAAGAACTTAATAACGGCAGATTGGCGATGCTTGCTATTACCTATTTTGCACTTAGAGAGTTTATAACGGATACTCCGATAGTTAAAAGTGCGCCATTTTTCTTCAATAGTTTTCTTTGAGTATTATAAATGGATAACAAAATAAATTATTATAAGATAATAGATGGTCTAAATTTCGATGCTGGATTATTAAATATGGCCGATGAATTGATAAAAGGGCAGGGTGACGGACGAATTTCGATCGATGATTCTAATAAATTATTATTGAAAATATTTGACGGAGGCACAATTACTAAAGTAGAATGCAGAACTATATTATATATATTGAAAAATTACAAATTAACGCACGAGGCTTCACAAAACTTCTTAGATAAACTTATTAAATATGATTGATATATATTGAAAAATTGATAATTAGGAATATACTTGGAATTATGCCTGTAGACATTAGAGATATCCCAATTACTCTATCATATGATAAAGTATACACAAAAAAAAGATTAATAGATCTAAAAAAATTTCCTAAAAAAAGAGATACAAGTGCTCTCGCTTTAATAGCAAAATATTTACATAGTAACTAATTTTTTACCGAAATATCGTATGTAAATATTTCAGATCATAATATAAGAATGTGAAAAATATAATACTTGTAAAATAAGAAATATATAGAGAAGTAAATAAATTCTTAACATACATATAGTAAATTTGTAAGGAATATACGGTATAGTAAAATCCAAGATCGCGCTTAAGAATACAAACATTGCAGTTATCGGGAACCCTGTTTATTTTACGAAAATAATAAATAGCCGAGCATCCAAATAGAAAAATATTATAATGCGTTATCTTAGAAATGTAAAATAATAAGAATAAAAAGGATATATTGTTAAATCCTATGTAATACTCTATGTCGTGAATTATTTTTGCATTTAGGCGTATCGAAGAATTATTGTAATACGCCGATAACAGACCAAGAACTTTTCCGAAATAATATGCGCTCCGAGGATATATGCAATAATGTATCTTCAATACTACTTGCAAATTACTATTACTATACTTATTATACATATAATGGCTTTCGCGATGATAATCAAATGCTAAAACATCCCCTTTTTTTACAATATTATCTTGGGGCATCATGGTAAATCTTGTAACTACATTGCAATTATCATCTAAACCTATGATAATACAATAACAAGATGCAAAAGGGAATAGATAATAAGGGCCATCTATACTTCTCGTGCTGCTTTTATCATTATTTACATATGGAGGAGTTAAGTATATCTCGTTCATATCATTGATAATATCTATATAATAATTTTTTCCAAAATTATCTTGAAACATTTTTATTATATTTTTATTTGTTGCAATAGTGTAATATAACAGTGAAATATCTGCAGGAAGCATATCGTACCTCCAACTGGTACAGCGAGAAAAACGAGTATAATAAGCAAAACTATGTGAAATAGCCCATTCTCTTATTTTATCTAAATCAGAATGCTCTGGCAATTTGCACTTATATATTCTATATTGTTGATTTTGCCATGGAAAATAATATAACATATTATAATATAAAGCAATATTTTTCTAAATTATACCTTTGCAATAACAGATGAAATATTTCCAATAAATGTAAAAATTTGACTTAAGGCCATACAATATTATATATAACAATCTAACCATCAAGCAATTTGTAAAAGATTCGTAAAAGCTTGTAAGCGCAAAATGAGTAAATTTATCAATACATTTACAAAAGTCCATATGGATCCTATGGAGTCGGATAACACAAATACCGAAGAGTATTATTCATCTTATATTCCAGATGAAGTAAATAAGATTATTACAGAAAAGATGTATTATATTGTTAGACACGATGATAATAAGAAGGTATACAAGACTCCAGATGAGTGTGATGCAATGTTAAAGGATTTATCTACAAAGATAAAATACAGAAACTATGATATTATTCTAAGCAATTTACTAAAACAATATGAGATATATTGTTTCGAATTTTATATGTGCTATAATTTAGATATTATGTTTAGAGTATTAACAAAAGAATATTACAAATTCATTAAATACTATATGAAACATGATATAGCTAAACAAGAATATGATACTGAATCTGATGAAACTATATTAAATAAAATGTTTTCATATAAAAAAAAAGAAGAACGTAAAAGATACAAGAATCTCACAATAACAATTCCAGTCTATATACCATACCACCGTATAGATATAATACAAGACCAAAAGTATAATTCATATAAATCAATAATTGGTATATTTATTTAATAGCTCAATTATCTCATTACTTCTATCTATAATATTTTTTTCTTCAAAACTATCATAATTTTGAGATATATTTCGCGTAAGCATACAATTACTTTTACTATACGATTGTTTTTTGTTCGCATATGGTTTAGAACCCAGAGCACTGTTGCCTTTATGGCCATTTTCGCTGTTTTTACCTTCATATAAAGTTAAATTGCCAATACAATCCATAAGATGCTGATTTGATAATTTTGTTTTATCTTTCTGGCAAAATACATGTTCGAGAGTATAGTCGAGTGGAACAATATGCTTATCTGTATTTATACAGGTTTCTAAGAACATGAGTAAGTGCGTAGCATTTGTTGATTTGAAATTCATATCTTTCATTGAATTACAATAATTTTCATCATTTATAGATATATGTTTATTATTCTTTAGACACACCTCTATCTCTTTATAATAATCGGTATCCTTATTTTTCAGAAAATTATTTGTTATTCTAATAAATTCGTTTGAATAACAAAGATTATTGAAATTTCTATTTTTAAATTGAAGATTTCTGAAATAAAATTTAGTCATTAGTTTAATTAAATCCGCATTTATATTATTAGTCTTATAGAATATTGGTAACAAACACCACATATATGCTTCCCAACTTAAACATATTCTCTGAGTATTATTAAGCAATCTGCCAAATCTATCTTTACTTATCTTATCAATAATTTCAAACAGTCTCTCTACAATCATAAAGAATATATTTATCTCATTGTAAGTATTACTATCTTCAATAATTTTTTTATATGATTCTTCGTGATTTATTGTCCTTTGGAATTTATTATTATATAATTGAATAGCTACATCGAATATTTTTGCACCAAAATTCTTAATAATCTTATGTTCTTTATGTTTCAGTTCCTCCCATCTTTCATATATTTCCACCTTCTTATCGTCAGGAATATTTACAATGATTGGATTTTTAATTATATCCAAGGTTTCTACAGATTTACCTCTATTATTTTCCCAATCAAATATCCTACTAACATATTCAGGATCGTTACAGTCGTAATATTGTACATCAATATCATTTATAATGAATTTATATAAGTTTATTAAGTCTTGTTCATCGTATTTTTTTAGAGAAATAAACTTGTATATTTCATTAAAAGCAGAATATAATTTACTATTTTGTTCAGGAATACAATAATCATGATGTTTTGTTATGTGTCTAATAAAATCACTTTTGCGCGAGATCTTAACTTTACAAGTACATACATATTCTTCTTCTTCATCAATGGACTCAATATCATCTAAATTATCTATAAACTTTACCCATGGGACAATTATATTATTTAATATTTTTACCAAACTTTCCATATCATAAGGATTGATACAATATATTTTTGGTATTTTAGCAACCTTAAACCTCTCCTTTATTATAGTTTGCTCAGGTGTTAAATTTTCAATTTCAGTATCTATAGTCAATAATGCAGCAATTTTATCTTTTAATTTATTTGATAAATAACCAATAACATGAAGAATTAGGATTGTAGTTAAAATTCTTTGTTGCCCATCGTATATATTGTTTCCATTGTTATAATTTAGATTTATAATAGAACCCATCTTTTCAACATACTTATTTTCTTCAAAAATTTTGAATATATCTACTACGAATTTATTGATCTCTTTTAATTCCCACGAATATTCGCGTTGGTTCATTGGAATTTTTAGATTTTTTTGAAGTATAGTATTCCATGTTTCTTGATTTGTAGTATACGGTTTAATACGCGACATTCTTACAATCTTATAAAGAGCAATATAATCATTTTTTTTATTTTATTAGAAATTAGAAAAAAGATATGGATTATGATACTATATGTTTCTTAGAAAAATGCTCGATACTCTCAATTATGTTATTGTAGTCACTGTCTGATTTATCTGTTAAATCTATATACGAGAGCCCGTAATCTATTATTTTTATTACCCATTCATTATTCTCTTTTTTTAACATAACATTAGATTCGCAATACAAATCATAGTGTATTACTCCAATACCATTTAAGATACTCGTTGCTTCTCGTATCTGTTTGATAATTTTATTAAAATTACTTTGCGACAACTTATTAATATAGTATCGCAAAGGATTCTTTCCGGAATACTCGAATATCATTAAATTATATTCGGCGTTCGTAGTCTTGTCTCTTACTAATACTAACAAATTATCAGGAAGCCTTATATTTTCATAGACATGAAGTAACTTTGTGTGATATTTAAAATCTTTTATATTATCATTTATATAATTGTTAATATCTCTCTCCTTTATAAAATCAGATTGCATATCTGCGTGAATAAGTTTGCCAAAATACTCGGTATTCATTTGTACAAAACTAAAACAAATAATACTGTCTTTTTCCCTTTTTATTACTCTGATTGCTCTGATATCATAGTAATCCATAATAGATATTTTTTTATTAATTAACCCTATCAATTTTTATATAGATTTGTATTTTTTACTTTTTACAATACTACCTTTAGATTTTTTACCTAAAGTTAGAGATTTATACAGAGATTTTAACGAGGGTATTTGTGAAGTAGACAGAGAACGAGGCATACGCGGAGAACGCGGCATACGCGGAGAACGAGGCGAGCTCTGAGATGTCTTTGAATATTTCATAATAAAATAACATCTAATAAGTTGAATATACAATACACATGATTTTAAAAGTTTATTAAACTCTGTAATATTTTCACTCATTCGTAATAATTTAATAAGTTTCCCAGAAGTATAATTAAAAAATATGGGTTCACCTTCATCTATTATGGGGTAATTAAAGTTATCATTGTTTATTGTACATATAATCTCAAATTTGTTTTTATTTTTTAAGATATATTTTAAAGACTTATTGCTCGACCCAGAGTTACTCAAAGTCTTAGGTAAACACACGACCATCTTCTTAATGGCCAATAAAGCAATTATATAAAGTACCATATGATCCTTATTTTTTATATAGATATGGTCTTCGTAAATTGCAGTTTCATTGCTATTATAAATTATATAGAACAAATCGTACTTATTAATATTTGTGTCTTTTTTTAAAAATGCAATAATTCCCTTGATATCTTCGGTATTATCTACGACAAAATCGTTTTTCTCACTATAGCCACTTTTGTAACTTCTAATATAATATGGGATAATGCTTTCGCCATCTTTATATTTTCCCAACGATGCATCTTCCGAAGACATATATTGTAAATATTTATTCCATTCTCTTGCCTGTTTATTTGTATCAAAAACTATGAACTCGTATAATACCCCACCTTCCGAATGGCAATCTAATTGATTTTCAACCAATTCCGCATAATGAGGTGGTTGCCTATCATCAGCTGCTCCTTGGTCTCTCGCAGATTCTTCGCTTGTTAAACAAGCAGGGTGTTCAAACAGAATATAATTACGAGAGTAATGTTTTTTATTAAGATAATCATCACGTTTATCCAGAGGCTCGTAAGCATCGGTGAGCCATAAATACTCTATAGGTAATTGCAGAATATTCATAGTTAGATAAAGTTGCTTCGAGTTAATTAACATACTTAATATTCGGTCATCTGCTTTTCCTTGAAATTTCTGCATAAAAGACCATTTTGCCCACATATTAAGTAATTCTCTTCCATTATCATTATTGCAAAAATACATAATACCTCCAGAAGTTTCAAATGTAAATGGGTCGAAACACGGTTTAGTTTTATAGTGGATATTTGATCGAGGGTCTATATTCCACCCACGACCCATATAGTCGACATTGTACATATCAAAAATATGCGGGTATTTATTAACAGTCATATCGCCATCAATATATACAACTGATATATCTTCTCTCCCAATATCTCTTAATGTATCAAGAACCTTTCTGATAAATAGAGGTTTTGCATTGATAGCAAGTTGATATCCGCCCGGAACAGCAAATTCGGGATATTCCTGTGCAAAGTAATTGCATTTTTTACTTTTACAGTTTTTTTCCCATGTATCAATCATTTTCTCAAATAATACAGGTTCTCTAATAAGCTTCTGGCCATCTTTGAGCTGCCAATTATAGTCCAAGTAATTAAGTTCTTTACAAGGACTTTGTGTATTTCTATTAATATTTCCTTTTCCCCACCAATAAGTTATGATAATAAATTTAGAATCGTCGTTTACAAAATTCGCATCAGTAATATTTAACTTCTTATTATCTATGATATTCTTGACTCTCTCTATTAAATCTCTTTGCGTAGATCTTTTCGGAGATGTGCTCATTTGTATTATCCTAATAAGATAAAATATTTTAATTGATATAATGATATTAGGGATATAATAAAAATTGATTTAAGCATATCTATTAGAAAATACAAAGCGGCGAAGCAGCGAAGATGGATTATATCAATGCGTTAGAATATGCATTTATTGTATTGCAGTTCATATTTTTATCTATTATCATATGGACATCAGTAGTCACAATAATATATTGACTGGCTCATAATATATTATTGTAAAAAATGATTTATATCTTATGACAAAGTAAAACAACTACTAATTCTAATATAATATTTATGCGGTTTCCTATTCTTCAACAATTAACAATTTCTTTTTAGGTTTTACTATTCTCAACTTTTTTACCTTTGGTTTTACTTCAATTTCTATCACTTCGTTTTCTACGTCGTCTTCCTCAACAACTTCATTATAAGACGGGTTTTTTATTTGGTTGATTTCTTGACGTGTTAATCCTATTAATTTGTAAAACTCGTCTTCTGATATATCGGCAATTCCTAACTTACGAATGTCTGGAAGATATTTGAATGCTTCACTATCTAAAAACGATTGTCCGTATTTAAGATAATCACTAATAACTACACTAATATTAAAATCCATTATTTTTTTTATCAACTCTAAATTGTCGCCCAAAATGTAAAACTTGTGATTTCCAGTCAAACTCATTTTTCCTTCATCAATAAATGCCCCCTTAAATCCTCGTTTATTAGCAATAATAAGTTTGCATTTATTTGCGTCTGGATGTTGTTCTGTTGCTTTTTTTACCAATATACCTTCTTTTAAGGTATATGTATCAATCGCCCACATATCTTCTAATGTATATTCAGTTGGTATTTTTGCCTTTGTTCCAGATGATTTTATGGTTTTTGTTTTGTATTCCAAACTACAATTATGTTTTTCTATAAACTGAATTAGTTTATCAAATATACTATGGAATGCTAATGGAATGGAATAATTTTTATTGAGATATTCAAACGATGTTGTTGTAAGTTTTTTGCGTTTGATTTCGCTAATAATCTCTGCCTTTTTATTTTGCATATTAAAAGTGTTTTGTAATACATACAACGAAATAGGAATATCAGCATTAATCATTCCTTTTGATTGCGAATCATCCCACAATTTCAACCAAACAATATGTTTCTCCAACATCTCGTTATGTAGCGAATGACTTTTCTTCAACCAACTTAACGGATTAATGAATGCTAAAAACCCATGTGGTTTCAACCATTCAAACGATTTTTCAATAAACTTGGTCCATATGGTTTCATTTTTTTCTCCCAACTGCTTTCCAGTATGAGAACGAATACCTCCCTTGTTGTATGGAGGATTTCCTAAAATCACATCAAAACTATTGAGTTCTAATCCCCAGACACTTAATATATCAAGTTCTAATGTATCTCCTTCGTAAAGGTTTAACTTGTACTGATTACTCATATTGAATATTTGATGACTAATAAACACATTTTTCTTATTTAATTCGCTCATATACAACATATTTTCTATTATATGTTTCTTGCGGTCTTCATCATTTGGAATTTGAGTTTTTAATCCTTCCATCAGTTTCAAATAAACTGCTACTGGAAAATTACCCATACCAGAAGCTGGGTCAAACCATTTGAAACTTGGTTCATTAAATATAGTTCTTCCATGTTCCTTAATATAATGTTTATCTAAATTATCTAACATTTCAAATACTAAGCACATAGGAGTAAATACTTCGCCATTTTCTTGCTTCTCTTTTTGCTTTGGTTTCAAACAACTATCAATTAGTTCCAACAACTCTTTTGGTTTATCTATTAAACTTTGTAAAGACATCTTAAATTGTATTGATATATTATATATACAAGAGTTTTTTCTAATATATTTTCCTACAATTGCTTCAATCAATTTTATAATATCTGGTTTATTCCACCAGATAAACGACTGGTCTTGAAATACACTCAATAATGCTGGGCTGGTCTTAATCGTATTTAACATTTCTAAAATATCTTTGTGTTCAGTATTCATAGTCAAAATACAAATCAACGGAATGATAAATGGTAATACATCTTTGGTAATAGAAATATCAATATCTTTATTATCTTCTGTATTTTCTGCATCTTTCACTTCAATAGCCCCTTCATCTTGTTTTATTGTTTCTTTTCCAGTTGGTAATGCTTCTTCGCTTTCTTCGTCAAACTGAATTTTTACATTTACTTTCTTATCACCAATAGAACTGGTAAAATACTGGTTCATCATTTTTTGGTCTTTTGTATCCATATCAATAATGCTCTCTTCAATTTTTTTCAGCAATATTTTTAAGTTATGTATAGGGTCTACTTTCCAAATATGTAAGAGTTTTTCAACTAATTTTGTCTTGTTCTCTTTTCCTTGAAATAAATCACTATCAATATTTATCAAATTATTTTCTACCAGATATGTTATTTTCTGCTCTACATTCAAATCTTTTTTATACACATTATAATCCAAGCAAGTATTTAGAACTCTGGAAATATTCAAATCAACAACAAACCCCATTTTTTTTATTCCATTATTTATTTTATCATTATCACTATTATTGATACTTTCAGTCATACAACGATACATCATTTGGATAATCTTATCACTTGAAACAATATCATTAAACAGAAATACTACATCTACAAATTGTAATGTAATTCCCAAAGTTAATTGATTTCCTGCTAATAAAATCAACCCATCTTTCCCTTCTTCTTTTGCTTTCAATTCCCAATTTTTTATTTCTTCTTTGATGTCTTTCAATTTATACTTTTTTTTAGAATTCACAATTTTTATTTCATAATTTTTAAGGATACTATTTTTTTCCATTCTATCTTTCAAATGTTCGCTTACTTTATTAATCGTCATATTTATTCCAAAAGGTAAGAACCATAATTGACTTGTAAAATCTCCATTATTCAATCGTGTTCTGCTATTCTTTTCAATAGCAATTCGTTTTATTCTTCCAAACATAGATAAATCTTTTTTAGGGTAATCTTGTTCCTTATTGCTTCCAGTAATATATCTCAATATCGTATCAACTTCATTTGGAAAATTTCCACTTAAAAGTGTTCCATTTGAAAATCCATATGAAGTATCTTTAATTTGTTCTTTTATTACTTCAAACCTTTTTCTATCCATCATATTTGTAAGAATATGTAAATCAGGCATTTTATCATAAATTTGTAATATTTGTCCTTTATTTTCTTCGGTTAAGAACAACAATACATCATCTCCATGTTTTTTTAATAGCCCTTGAATATCTCTTTTTTTACATAATTGTTCGTCTTCAATATCCCAATAAAACTGATTATCTAATGGAATATTCCACTCACTTAAAGGTTTCGCATATGTAGCGGTTAAATATAATTTTATAGTTTTTGAAGATGAGTACGATTGTAAAATATTTTTAGACATTAATGTTGTTCCGTGAAAATGGTTTTCATCAAACACGATAAAATCTAAATTGAGTTGTTGTATTGATACTATTTTTTTTTCACATACATAATCATCTAATAATTGTTTGCTTACGATAATAATATTATTTCCTCGAAGAACCATCGTTTCAATATCAGTTCCTTTTTTAATTTCAACAATATTTATTCCATTAAAATCTATAAACTTATGAAATAAATCATCTGTGAATTGAGATAATGTTTCTGTTGGTGCAGGTGTAATAATCAATCCATTTAATGATAAATATTTTTTATGGTATTTAATAAACAAGCAGCCAACACAATAGGTTTTTCCAGACCTCGCTTTTGCTCCTAATAATAATTCTTTTTCTCCTTCATCAATTCTTTCCATTTGTTTATAAGTAATTAACTCTTGATGAAATCGTGGTAATAATGGGACCTTTCTATTATAAAATTTTGAATTTACTTCTCCAATTGTAATGTCTTGTATAGATTTTTTGAGATTTTGAAAACATATTTCTAAATCTTCCAAATCTAAAATATGATGAATATTTTCTTTGATATAATTGTTTGTGGCTTGACTTGAAGTGATTATATTCATTACTTTTTGTTTATTATTCACGACAAGATAAATATCACATTCTTTGTATTTATGCTAGTGTTGTTTTACAATTGCTAAAATTTTATCAACATCGTAATTATCAATAGATTTTTTACTATCATCTAAGTAAAACTTGGAAGACATAAAAACCCATTTCCCATTATTTTTATTTTGTAAAGTAATATCACTTGAACCTCCTTTACCTTTGCTAAATACAGATATATCTCGTAAGTAAATTTCTAAATCCTCCACTTTTTTTAATTTACAAGTATTAATATTTCCTTCATAATGGTCGTAAATATCATTTGGTAAGATGGGATAAAATCCAAATTTAATGATAATATTCCATACTTTTTCAAATACATTACCTCTTTTAGATTGCGTTTCTGTCTTTGTTTTACCAATTACAGATTGTAAAAGTTCATCAAAAGTAGAAACTTGTTGTATGCGTTCAAATAATTCAATTCCGTTCATTCTTGATTATAGTTTAAGTATTGTAGTATATTTATTATTGAATAAAAACAAATCAATTTTTATTCATTTTTGGAAAATGTTGATGTCTCTTTATTTTTTCTTGTTTTATTATTAACATGAACAACTATACCTAAATGTTGTATTGTAATATCAAAATCCTTGTATTTATTTTTCATTTCAAATAATAATTCGCCCATAGTAAGTTGTTCGTTCCTGTCTATAATACCTAACGCGCTCTTCAATTAAAAATTTTACAAACCTTATCCATACTTTCATTATTATTCAAATAATACTGGAAGGCAGAAGTTTTATAATCAATTCCCTTATGTTTTCATATAATAAAATTAGAAAATAACACTTATATTTTGTGTAGTTTTAAATGTGCGAGGATGTAAACATAATAATATATTATGAGCCAGTCAATATATTATTGTAAAAAATGATTTATATCTTATATATATTATAAAATGGTTTCGCTTATCGATATTATTAATATAGAACATGCTATAGGTGAAAATATTTTAGATACTAATAATGTCAAGAATACTGCTATGATAAGTAGAGTTTGTAAACTGTTTAATGAGATAACTAAGAAAAAGATGGATGCATATTATAAGAAATATATTAAGAATATAATTCTGAAGAGAATAGATGTTGTTATTACGAATAAAATGTACTCTATTATAAAAAATAATGATACGCGAAAGTCCTTATATAAAACCGTAGAGGAGTACGACGAAGATTTATGTGAAATATCTAAAGATATAAATAAGAATATATATGAGGATATTATTGAAGGCCTTAAAACGACCTATAGAGAATATATATTTGACGCAAGCATATCAAATAGCTGTTATGAAGTATATCTGTTTGGAATAATGGAGGACGAATACTTAAAACTCATTAAATATTTGGAGCAAAAAAAATATATAAATACTTAGTATATAAGATACTCTATATTAAACTATGGAAATCTCCGAGGAAATTATAAATAACAGATACAATACGGATATATATATAAACAACCCTGATAAAATCTCGAATATTGAAATTTTACATAAACTAAATATTAAGAATGACGAGCCATTTTTTTCAATAATTATCCCTATATGCAATCAAGAAAGTATTATTGTAAAACATATTAAATCAATCTTGGATAAAACAACAGAAAAAGACCATGAACTAATATTAATTATTGATTGCTGCTCTGATAGAACAGAGGAGAATATAACATCTTGGATAAATAATATTGGATCAGAGTTACATAACTATAAACTATTGACTAATATCTTGGTATTAAAAAGTACCATTCCTTTATTTGAAGTTGCAGCAGATAATCTGGGTTTTTTCTGTTCGCGAGGAAAATACTGTTTGGAAATTCAAGCCGATATGGAGATGACTGATGAAGGGTACAATATGAGATTATTGCAGCCATTTATCTTAAATAAAGATATAATCGCTATCTCCGGAAGATGCGCACACGATTTTACATGCCAAAAAGGAGGGATTGGCAAAATAGGGTTTGATATTTCTATCCAAGTTAAGGATTTGCCCAACGTAGATGCTAATTATTATTATATAGGCGAAACATGTAATCGCGGCCCTTTATTGTTTGATAAGGAAAAGTTGAAAACTCTAAAGTATTTAGACGAAGTAAATTTCTTTTTAGAAAATGATGAGCACGATTTATTTGCGAGAGCATATGTAGAACATGGGTGGCTGTGTGGTTATGTACCTATTGATTTTATATCATTGATAGAAAATGGTACCACGAGAAAGAAACGCGATGCATTAAATCAAGAATATTACGAAAAATTTTGTATACAAACTAAAAATCACAATGGATTTATATACATAAACATGTGCATAATATTAAATTTAGAGATATTACCATGCACAAACTATATAAAAATTGATCATTATTACTAATACATAATTTATATATATGCTGAACATTATCTTTAATACTGCTATCATAGCAGTTGCTTCCATTATCATATTCATGAATCTCAGAAGATTCAGGCGAACTACTAAAGTATCTGACGTATCCGACGTATCCGATGTATCCGACGAATCTCATGTATCTGGTTTGCAATATAAAAGAGTTGTATTGGATCTTATAAAAAATAGAATTGAATATGAGAATAGCTTAAGTATTGAAGAATACTTTCTATTGAAAAAAAATAGAATTAATTGGAGGGCCTTGTCGTCAAATGAAGATGTTGTTGAATTATTGAAGGATAGAATAGAGTATGAAAAGAATACTCCAGAATATACGAGGAAGTATGAAGAAAATAGGATTGATTGGGCTGCATTATCTCTCAATAGAAAAGCAAACGAATTATTGAAGGAACGTATAGAATTTGAGAAAGAATTAAGTGACGAAGAGTATGAAAAGCTCAAAGATAATAAATTGGACTGGACATATCTATCGGGAAATCAATATGCTATTGAATTGCTCGAGGCTAATCCTGAAAAAATAGATTGGGCTGCATTATCGCAAAATAAATGTGCTATTGAATTGCTTAAGGCTAATCCTGAAAAAATTGTATGGGAAAATCTATCGTATAATGAGAATGCAATTGATTTGTTGAAAGCCAATATAGATAAAGTTGTATGGGACGACGATTACTATTACTTATTCGAAGATATATTCGTTAATAATCTAAGTGAATTAATTGAACTTTTTAAAGAAAAAATTGAGTATGAAAAAAATATAACTGATGTAAAATACAAAAAAATAGATTGGAAAAGGTTGTGTTACACACAAAATGCCGTTGAAATCTTCAAAGCCTATCCTGAAAAAATTGTATGGAAATATTTATCAAAAAACAAAGATCCTGCAGTTATTGAATTGCTAAAGGATAGACTTGAATATGAAAAGGAGCTAAAAGAGCTAAATATTGAAGAATATGAAAATTTAGAAGACAAATATAAAATAGATTGGTGGTATGTATCGCAAAACAAAAATGCGATCGAATTATTGAGAGACCGCGCGGAGTATGAAAAAGGTCTTGGCGACGATGAGTATTATTGTTTGGGAGATAATAAGGTGTACTGGGAGTATTTATCGGATACAGAATATGGTATTGAATTGTTGAGAGAAAACCCTGATAAAATTATTTGGAAATATTTGTCTGCTAATAAAGATGCTATTGAATTATTGAGTGAGAGAATTGAATATGAAAGAAGCGCTGATAATATAGGAGATGATAAAATAGATTGGATCTTTCTATCTCTAAATAAAAATGCTGTTGAACTTATAGAAAAAAGACTCGTATATGAAAATTCATTGAGTAAAGAAGAATATAATAATTTAGGTATCAATAAAATAGATTGGACTTACCTATCACGTAACAAGAATCCTCGAGCTATTGAATTGTTTAAGAAAAGATTAGAATATGAAAAACAATTAAGTACCGAAGAATATATTAGATTAGTAGGGAATCAATTGGCATGGGATTATTTATCAAAGAATAAAAACCCAGAAATTATAGACATATTAAGAGATAGAATAGAATATGAAAATTCTTTAAGTGATAAAGAATACTATGAATTGGGAATTAATGTGATAGATTGGAAATACCTATCATTAAGTTCTAAGAACGAACGGGCCATTGAACTATTGAGAGAGTATCCTGAAAAAATAGACTGGGAAGAACTATCAATGAACGAACATGCTATAGAACTATTACAAGAGAATCCTGATAAAATTTCATGGAACTTGATTCATGTTCTATTATGATATATGATATATGATATATGATTTACTGTAATATATATATTATTTTTTTTCTATACAACAAAAATTGATAGTATTTTTATGTTTACTGAATATCCAACAATGACTCTGAGTTTAATCGTAGATTTCATAATGACTATCATAGTATTAGCATCTATCTTATATGCTATCAATGCAAAACCAGAAAACAAGGCTATTGCTACTGATGACGATGATGATAGTAAAAAAGAAGAAGAAAGCGAATTTATATCTGAATGGATTTCGGCAATTAAAGAGATAATTGAATATGGAAATAAAATTAATAGACCTACAGGAGGTATTCTTAGAGAATTATATTATCATAAAAATCCAAAAGTATTAGATTTAATTAAACTATATCCTGATAAAATAAGTTGGAGTTCTATAACTTATAATAGAGAACCTTGGGCTATTAAATTATTAAATGATAACATAGATAAGATATATTGGGATAGGTTATGTGGATTAGGCGATGAATTCTCTATTAATTTAATTATAAATAATAAAGAAAAAATAATATGGAAAGATTTATGTAGAAATAAAAATCCAAAAGTTATTCCGTTTCTTAAAGAAAGAATAGAATATGAAAATAATCATAATATTAATAGAACTAACACATCTTATTATGATAGTAGTAACAAAATAGATTGGAATGCATTACAACAAAATCCTAATGCTAAAGAATTAATTATGAATAGAATAAAT
>SXGQ01767265.1_pt1 | contig 20388 bp, 30 predicted proteins | sample 3178371 | NCBI WGS metagenome assembly SXGQ01 (sample SAMN11356859, study PRJNA531348) | freshwater metagenome | isolation source: freshwater sample F1-20 | place: China: Fuxian Lake, Yuxi | collected 2017-12-25 | reverse complement strand
TGGCGAAGCATAATTGATACTTCATGCGTTGTGCCAGTTCCAATATATCCATTATCAGCAACATAATCTGCTAATTCGTATGCGTTCAAAATAGTGCCTCCCCTAGTTCGCTCAAATCTACCTTACGTACGGGTTTACGTACGCACTTAAACGTCCAACCCTGTCGGCTTTGCACTATCTGCTTAGCTTCTTCTTGCCTACCCACCACACGCATGGTCTCATCGTTTTCGTCTTTAATGATGTACAAGTTCTTTCTCCTTGTATTGACCAACGGCATAGTCTTTGATAATCTTGCCGTTCTCTTCGTCACCAACTAGCATTGGGTCAATCCATACTTTCTTACCTGTTTTTGTATTTCTCCAATGACCTCGTCTCCAATGCTGACGTGGTGAAGCATGAGTGCCATGTGGTACTGAAGGCAGGTCAGGTTTTCTACCATCAATCGTTATCATACGGAATTCAAGTAATGGTTTCTTACCTTTGCGTATACGTTTTGCATTCATGGTGGCATCTTTGGGAGAGGGTTTGCACATGTAAAATTCCCCACCCGATATGGTCATCATGTAAATCACTCTTGTTATTACGTGCATATAAAACTGAGCAAAGTAAAGCACTGAGTCTTCACCACCTAAACGTTCAATTTGTTTTGGTGTTGCAATTACTTCGGTAAGCATTTTGTTTCTTTCACCCGCTACTACCACTTCTTGCATGTAATAACGAAAAGCCAGTACATCAACCTTTTCTTTTCTATTAGTAACAAAATAAGCTAAGACTGAATCATGGTCTTGTGTTACATAGATAGGTAGTAAAGCGGCTACTTTACCGTTAAATCCTTGCGGTGGCGGGCAAGTAATGATTGTCATTTTTGGAAAGGGTAAACGTACCTGACCCACTTCATTAAATGCACTAGCAATAACCCCACGATCTACATTAAATGACGGTTCAAAAATAACTTTTGGGTAGTTATAAATTGCATCAGGTATATCTTCTTGTGCCAAATCTAAACCAACAAAGTCTTCACTATCAAGTCCTTCAACTTGTGTTTGAAATGTCACCATCAACATCTCTCGCATCATTGGATTGTCATAAGCGTCTTTGACTTTATCAAAAGATAAATTGTGTTTTTCCATTACGTCAAAGTAAGTTATTTGGTCTTTTTGTGTTTGCATACATTCTCCTTAAATGGTGTGGCGGTTAAGCCACACACATCTTTTTTCTATTAGCAACCAATAGGTTTCCAAGGTCCATTGACTTTGGTGTCCCAACAACACATACCACCACGACCATCGGACTCGCATTTCACTTGAGCGAATACGCTAGTTGTGGCTAAGGTTAAACAAATAATTGCTATGATCTTTTTCATGCTTGCTCCTTTTCTTTAATTTTTGCTTCGACGAGTTGTACAAGTTTTGCTTCTAGGTAACGCACTACTGCTAACTGATCTAAAAACATAACCTTGGCTTGACTTAAGTCTTGCTCTAACTTATCACACTTACGCTTCCACATAACTGTCCACTCAGTAAGAGTTTTATTTTCTTTAAGTAAGTTGATTATTTCTTTTTCGGGGTTTGGCACTTTCGTCTTTGGTGCAATACCCGTCATTGGCAACGACTTTAATAGCCCGTGCTTCTTGATATAGTTGCGTATTGCATAGACGTTGGAAATCTTGATATTTGTCTTCTCAACGATTTCTTTTACAGATATTTTCGCATCTGCTTTCATAAGGTCTAAGACCTTTGCTACATTACTGCTCGGTTTTACCTTTCGCTTCTTCATTACTTTCTCCTGTTGATAACAAACTAGGAAGATATTTAACGTCGTCTTCCCTTATGACGAGAGACACACCACCCGCATCGATGATCTGTTTAAGATTCATTTCTTGTAAAGCGGTTAGTCTGCCTTTTCCTGCCTTGGTTTCAATGCCTATGAACTGCCCGTTTAGGCAAACCAAAAAATCAGGTGCGCCCTGCCTCCCATATCCGCCTGTCACTGGCATCACATAGTAGGCACCAAGCCCATCAAGGACTTGGCGCACGGCTTTCTTTACTTTAGCTTCGGGGGTCATCCCCATCTGCTTCTCCTTTGAAGACCCAAAATATATCGTCACTTATACGTCGTCCAACGTTCTCGACTTCTAGGTTTAACTTACTGGGGTCGAGTAACATTAATACGGCGATCCTATCTTGCACCCATTTTGGCATTTCGTCAACACTTGAATAGAAACTTTTTAACTCAGGAGAAAACGCATCCAACATCTCATAACATGTTGTTTGTACACTTCCGTCTGAGTTTAGACTGATCCTATATACGGGTTCTTTCTTAACCTTTTCAATGTATGCAAAGATTAACTCTTCAGGGGCAGAAACTCTTTGATGTACCTTATCCATAAAGGTATAAGATAAATCACAAAAGATACTAATGTAAAGTTCCCGCTCTTGCCTTGCTTGGGGGGTTATGTATTCGTTGTGCATGTTAGCCACGCTCCACCCAAAAGTGACGCTCGTCAACCTTCATGCCAACCCCTGCCACGTATTGATCTCTCTCCAAGATACTAAGAGAAGCCACCGCATGTGCTACATCTTCAGGCAGATCTGACATTTTGTACGTCAAGGTAGATGAGCCGTTCAAACCCTTACCCGCAAAGGCATTGTGTCTAATGTTAGACGCTTCTTGCATATCAGCATAGATATCTTCCCCTATGTTGTAAAGACGCACAAACAATGCGCTGACCTTGCGTTCCTCCTCGGTTTTGTATGCCATGACTTTTGCTTCTATTTGATTAGCCACCGACTTAAATCCTTCGGTACTAAACTGAGCGCCCTGCTTAATAAGGTGCATCATTTCAGCAATCAGGGTATCTGTATTGTTCCTAATAGGTTCTATGGCTACCCGCATGCCTCTAGCAGTATCTTCTAGAGCTTTACATGTTCGTTGGTGCATCCCATCATAAGAAGCCGTGGCAAGTTCATAAGTAGAGTACGGGGTTAGATAAGTCTTAGCCAACTTGATTGCTTTACCAAGATCTTTAGACATCATCATGTTGTGTTGATCCCGCCCAGTATGATACTTAGCATTCTGTATCTTGCGACTGTATATACCATAGGTAAGTTCACCATTGGATTTTGCTGAATGATCCTTGTAACTCAGACGACCAAGTTCGTAGGGGAAATCGTCCACGTAAACAAACCAATCACTAACCACAAATATTTGTTTGAACTGCATGGAATTACTTTCCTTGCAAAGGAAGTTATGGTTAACGGGCATGTCATTAAACGGGTAGAACTTTACATTCGGCATCACCGAACTAACTTGTGTTAAGAAGTTTTTTAGTTCTTCGGTTACTGCCGATCCTTGGAATTGATGTTCCCAACTATCATTCTGTACTGATTTAACAGTACGTTCTACTCTTGCTTTTATGTTGGCATTGTCCATTATCTCTGCCATCTTATGTATTCTAGTCATTACTATTCTCCTGTTAAGTTATTTACCGTAACTCTACTGCTGATATATCAATCACTTTACGCATGACTTTCTTAAACTCTCTGTATGCGTCTTTGCTTGGGGCAAACGTCATATTTCTATACTCTTTAGACCCGTTATCAAACGCACCCGCAGTCCAAGACGCTATTGCGACTAACGATAGACGAAACTCATGTTCAGGATCTTCAACGATCTCTCTAATTCTTTCAGCGCTAGTCTCTCTATCCCAATACCAAGCACTTCTACCTGACACTTTTTCTGCATGAGCATTTCGTACACCCCAATCGTGCATGGTCTCACCAAGAATCGGTAACACCACACAAGCCCAATCCCACATGTCTTTAATCATAGGGTCATACTTCGCCTTAAGATCTTTGTTCATGCGCCGTACTTTCATTGGCAACAACCCCGATACACGCTCAAACGTACCATCAGCATGTGCCTTGAATGTAATAGTCATATCTTCATCAACAACGTGCTTACCTACATTACTATCGTAATGTGCCTTGAACTTAGGTAAGTAATGTTCCTTAGCACCTTCCACGATATAGTGCTTGCCGTTGTCAATCTTGAACCACATAGTTCTTGGCAACGCATCAGATAAAAACGCATAACGTGACATTGAGTAGTATGGTGCATGGCAATTACGAACCGTCATGTAATCACCGTCTGCCTTACGTTCCCATGTAATAGGCGCAAGGTCGCACGACTCCTCAAAAGTTCTTCCTACTATGTAGTCACCATCATGCAAGACATACTTGTTGTCATTGATCTTAGCAACTCGTCTCCAATGGTAACGTCTGTTCCATATTGGGCGAACGTCCTCGGTTTTACGTTTACCACGTAAAGGTACTATGTCTGCATACATCTTTGCTACATTATCAAAACTACTAAAACGTGAGTTCATTTTAACAATCTCCTTTTGCCTGTTAAGTACTTCTTGGAATTCTTTTCCCTTACCGTCTCCTTCATAGATACAACCAAGATGTCTACGGGTAGGTATATCGTAGTAATGTGTCCTGTTGCAATGTTTGTACGTAGGATCATCACTTTTATACGTCTCCATCCTAATCTCAGGATAATTTGGGTCTACCGATTCACTCCATGCCATATCATTCTCCTATTAGCAATCAACAATTTGAACACTCTCGCCATCGTCAACGACTTTGGCTTTCCCTTTTGCTACTTGTCTTAACTTGTAGATAGTGAACTGCTTAAAGTTCTTAGCATCGTGCTTAGATATAAAATATAAAAGCGTCATGAATGATGCCCACACTACCAAGTACATTTCTGCAACTGATAAAGTCATATCAATCTCCCTTAAACAATTTAATAACTTGGCATGTGGCGATAACTACCACAGCCAAGACAAAAATTTCCTGCAACATATCACTCATCATGTGATTCTCCTGTCTAACGTTAGTCGTTAATATGTACCGCTACACCCACGCTTGGGTTCGCAGACCGATTGTTTAAGATGCACCACAACACAGGCACAGACCATTGACCCCAACTACCGACATAGCCATCGGTTAGCATCACCACGCACTCAGGCTTGATACCATGCTCGTTAAGATATTGTGGTACGCATGCGGGATCAGTACCACCACCCCCTGCGGGTTTAGTAGACTTCACCAAGTTGTCGAGTTCGTCTTGCATGTACACCTCTGTACGGCATACGGCAGTATCCCAGTACATTACATGCACCTTGCTCGGCTTAACTTGTTCACAGATACCTTTGATCTCGCCAAGGAAGTTGTTCAGTTCACGCTGACCAATAGACCCTGACGTATCAATAGCGACCACGATCTCGCCCATGGCTTCACTAATCGCACTTGGCATCAACATGTCCATACCAACATATCTACGATTAGGTTTGCGCCACGTTGAGTAGTCCTTACCTGAACATGTTGTCTTAACATACTCACGCAATAGTTCTCGCCAATCCTTCTTGGGTTCTAGGAGTTCAGTTAGATCTCGATTACCACCCGACCCGACCTTACCTGCCATGACTGCACCTTGACGTACTGCCTCGTCAATTTCTTTGGCAAGTTTGTCCTGTTCTTCCTCAGACAATTCCTGCGCCCCATCCCAGTCATGATCGTCGAAGCCAGTGCCCTGACCCCCCTCACCGTCCTCGTCGCCACCACCCCCACCACCGCCACCTTGCGACTGAAGTAAGTCGAAAACTTCTTGTGCGTTCATGTCCGCATACTTCTCGTCATAACACCCACCCTTGGGCATCTTGATCCAACCCGCCTTACCCGCCTCGCTATGGGTAAGTTTGTGGTTAATGACGTAATCACACGCACGATTGGCACGATCATGATCCACATCGTGAAGATGTTTCCACGTTGTTAGATGACGATACATCTTGTGATAACACTCATGTAGCATGAGGAATCTAAACTCAGCATCATTGAGACTATCAACAAATAGACGACCATACTTCTCGTCACGACCATTAGTACATGCGGTGATCTTATCCTCCACCACTTGTTTATTACCGATCATGAGAACACCCGCCAAGGCGACAAACTCGTCACGACCTATCAAGTCTGTCGTTGCCTTGTACATGCGTTGCTCTGCGGTAAGTTGTTTACCGATTGTTAACATTTCATTCTCCTGTCTAACGTTAGTCAATTACTTCTTATCAGCACCAAACATGAAGTTGTTGTCCATGCACCATTGTGTGAACTTTTTATTGGTCATGACAATACCTTGCTTGTTGTACTTGGGATTGCGCACCTGCATAGCGAACAATGCTTGTGCCTCTTTGTCCAAGCGGTTCAGGTACTCCATCCATGGGTCAATAAACTCCTTGCTCATGGTAGCCAAGGCACGATACACCACCATCACAATGGCTGAAGATGTTGTAGGGATCTTGGCTGATTTAGGATCTGCCTTGATTTCGTCTTGCTTGGGTAACTCATCAACAAGTTTGATGTATGCGCCAAGGTCTGCACCCGCACGATCCCCGATAGTACCCATCAGGTTAGACTTCAATGCGTTGTCGCTGATCTTGTCCTTAGCCCACAACCAACGGCTTGCCAGTTCAAGTGAACGTGGAGTTACGAAAGCGGGACGCTGAGACTTAGGGTGATAGATATACGGATTGCCCGATACCTGATCGTCAGGATTGTCTACTTCCTCGTACGATTGGAACAAGCGACCACCTTCCTCCTTGACCCATAAGATCATGGCAGGATGTATCCCTGCGTTAAACGCATACCCCTCGATCCACTGCTCTGCCGTAGGTTTCTTCATACGCACCACAGTAATACGATTGCGGTGATGTGGCATCAACAAGTCGCCCACACCCTCACCACCTAGATTAGTGGTAGCGAATACGATAGACCCCTTGGGTGTCTTGTCTGTACCAAAGGTACGTTCTAGCATCACACGCATCATGCCGTTCTTGACTGCGGGATTCGCCTTACCAAACTCGTCAATCATTAGAATGATCGGCTTGCCATGGTGGAGACCCATCTCCTCGTTAGGCACGAAGCGCACGAAGTTGTCCGACCCATCCTCGGTTAGGATCTTAGGTAGCATGAGATCGCCCAAGTCCTTGGTAGTGCAGTCAAAGTAGCACGGCACGTGATCGGGCAGTCTCTCTGCCAAGATCTTAAGGATAGAACTCTTGCCTGTACCCATGTGACCCTGTACCAATACAGTACCATCGGGATTCGATAGAATCGACTCGACTACCTCGTCAAGTGATTGTGAAAATAATTGGTCTGCAGTTTGTTTCATTTGTTTCTCCTGTTAAGTTAAGTTGCGTCTAAGGTTAGACGAATTGCGTTTACTACATATTCACCACTTATGACTCATACAACACACAAAAAACTTCTTACCACGTAAACTCCTTCAACAATGCATCTACCTTGCTCTTGGTATCGTGACGTAAGTCGTCGTCCTCCCGTAGTGCATCGGGGGTGACTCCCATCAAGATGTTTTCTATACGTAGACGTGCCTGTTTCATGCGGGCATCGCCTGTCACGTTGAACTTGTCCAATAACTTGCACATGTCCATGACGTTCGTAACTAGCGAATCTCGGAAGATCTGTTTTTTCTCCCCCGCTAGTCGCTCGCTCATATTCTTGAGCGCCTCGTGCATACGTTCCCATGGTTCAGCCAACGCTTGTTGTAAGTTGTCCACATATGCCTTGGCATAACTCATGTTAAGTTGTTGCTGTGCGTCATTACCAACGTCCACTCGCCAGTCGCCTACGCTAGGTACAGGGGAGAACTTGACCGAAAAACGATACTTCTCAAGGATCTCGTCCTTGCTCGGATAGTCCTCGGTGTTGAACAACCCACCCAATTTACCCTGCGCTCTCGCCACCATGTTGTCATAGTCGCCTATGAACTCACCCACTAACTTGGTGAACTCCTGTTCCATCTCTGTGACCCGCTTCTGATAGTCAAAGTACATGGCAGTCGTTAACAACCTAAGACCTGAGTCCGACCACGGCATCGTGGCATAGTAGTGGAACGTACGCACGTTACCCGCATACTTGGCTATTGCCTCAAACTGCGGTTCATCTGCAAACAACTTCTTGTGATAATTACCCGCCCTAGTCTGGGTATTCTTCTGCACGTCGATCTCGGCACTAACTTGTTTGTCAAACTTGCGCCCTGTCCATGTGCTGATGTTCAACTCCACGAGCATGGCACTGCTACTGATACTGGGTACGCTACCCACGTCCACGTGGAACTCTTGGCTAACGTTAGACGCAACTTCTTGATTACCTGTTGTCATGTTTTTCTCCTGTTAAGTTAATGACATTCACTACGCCTTACAACTTCTTACCACTATATATTATATTTTACTAAAGTTTAACATCATTGTCCAGTTTTCAGCCCACCCATGCGAGTACGTGGTATGACTAGGATTATTTTCTCCTCGTCCATACTCTGCAAGGTTACGTCGTGTTCTGTCCAACACACTACGCAATAGGTTCTTTTTCCTATGCGTTTAATCTGTCCTGTGTTCACGATCCCCCCTTATTTGAATAACCAAAGAACAAATAGGATTGGCAAAGATAACCCCGCACCGATCCAAAAGAACGTCATGAACAACTCGCTAAACCACTCAAGCGCATGCCTGAAATCCGACTTGTGCTTCTCTACCGCACAAGCGTACTCCCACCCCTTGAACGCTTCATTGACCGAGCGATACGTGACCCCCGCTACATGGCGAGGATTCTCCACACTTCGATAAGTCCGCATGTCCACCCCTTCAACTACTACCCCCGTCTTGATGACGGGTTTGTCCGTTTTAGTCTTGCTCATATACAACTCCTTTCAACTGGTTAATGGTTTGATCTACAACATCTTTGCCGTATAACTGCCTAATCATGATTAAGCGGGAGGCTTTGCGAGGGTCAAGCATGAACTGTGCCTTGGTCTCCTCTGTCCCTGCAACCGCTAGGATTGCCTCAAGCATGAATATGGTGTCCTCACCTGACATGGTTTTCATTTGGTTTTCTCCTTCAGTTTTATATATACATCAGCAAGTCGCAATAACTCCTTTTTGTGCATCTTGACCCGTTTGTTCCACATAGCATGTTCCTTCTTTACTAACTTTATGTATGCGTTAATGTCTTTTTTGACCTGTGCCAACGTCATTTGACTAGCCCCCCTTCTTCGTTGCGTTCATCTTCAACAGTAGACAAAAAACCATCTACATATTGGGCAGTATCGTTTGATACATTGGCAATCTTCTCGAAAGTGCCATCTTCCCATTCCACTTCAATTACCCACGATACGATCCGTTTCATTTGGTTCTCCTTGTAATCTCGTTCTCAATACTACGAATTAGGTATAGGTCTTTCATACCCATACCACTCAGTTTTAACTCCACAATCAACTGCCTTAACTTCTTAATGCTCATCGCCTTTAGGTTCATATCGTCCTTTTTGGGTTAAGTTGTTTAAGCATTGTCATGTCGGTAATACAGACGTAGTTAGACTTGTTTAGTGGTGCTATGGTATATGTCTTGTCCTTGGCAATCTCGTCACCGCAGTCAAGACATACTGCGTAGCCTAACTTCATACGACCTAACTCGTATGGCTCGCCACATAGTTTGCAACGTGGTATGAACTGCTTGCTCATACTGTCACCCCTTCCTCGGCTACCTCGATGTCGACCTTCTCGATACCGAGCGAGAGCATGTAAACAAAGTCGTCCCAACTAAGAACGTCGCCCGCCTTGTGCAGTACGTCCTGTGTATCAGGGTGAATGATGTCCTGATTGAGACTGATCTTGCCATAGATCATTGGGTTTAAGATGTGTACCTTTGCCATAGTAATTCTCCTGTTAAGATGTTAAGTAATTAAATCTACGTCAAGCGATAAAATCGTCTAAGGTTAGACGCAAGGTTCTGAATTACCCCCTGCGCTACAACTTTTTTACCACTATATATATTTTAAGCGATATACCCCTCAAGGTCAAGGTTTTGGGTATCAGAATCTATCAAACTTTATTAAAGAGTGTAGTGTCTATAATGTCTTTATTTGTTCTTGTATTGTTCCTTTGTAAGTTATTGATATATAAGTATTGTTCCATATGGAGTAGTAGATATAGATTATGAAGCGACCTTGCGAAAAGTTTGAGGGGGTCTCCTGCAAGAAGAAATCCTACGTTTTTGGATTCATACTCTAAAATTGACGGAACAATAGGAACAATACAACTTTTTCCTTATAAATCAATAGGATCAATAGGAACAATAGGGCAGAACATTACGGAACATTAGGAACAATAGCAGGGTAAACACCTATGCAAATATGCCTTGACAAGCGCAGAAAATACTTTTAACCTGCTAGCAGGTTAAAACAAAAACAAAACAAATTTAACCCGTCGCACCTCATTGCAATCCGCTTCTCCTAGTCACTGGCATCATCTCGTCTAACGTTAGACGCAAACATAGGAATAAGTTGTTAAGCCGAATCTGCCGAACGCACAACGATCCGCTTCTCCTAGTCACTGGCATCATAAAAAATTTAGACGAAAAAAAACCCGCCAAAAAGGCGGGTTAAATTAATACGAGGGAAAACCAAAAGTAATTTTGGCATAAGACGTTAGGTCATTACCTACCCTAACATTCCAGATTTGATAAAAGCAAAAGCGATAAGGCAAAGCATTAAGTAATTTATAAAGCATTGATTCACGTTTGATAACCATAAAAACCCCCGAAAAAAAGCCCCCCAAATTGGGGGGCATAATGATTACTTAACGATCTTAAGAACTACTAAGCCCTTGAGAGCCTTAATATCCTCAGGCATACCTGCATAACCTGATTTGTTTTCTTCAAGATACTTAATGGCTTGCTTAACGGCACGTTGAGCCAATATTGATTTGCTTGCGGGTGCTGATTTGCTTACCCTATCACCCTTTTCAATACGGCGGATCAACTGACCCTTAAGATTGTTGTAAGCCTTGCGCCCAAAATCACGCAAAACAACCTGTTGAGCCTGCTCACTTACCGATAAGGTTTTAGGATCAGCGAAAACTAACTTTTCAGCCACCTTATCATTCCAACCCTTAACGATATGCAAAAACACGTTATCCCTAAACGAGATCCCTTGTTTATCTTCAGTTTCGTTAAAAGCCACAAACTGACTAGGCTTAACCTTATTAGCCACCAACACGTCAACCAAACGATCACCCGCTTCGCTTGCTTGTTTAACTAAGCCCGCCCACGTTTCAATGCTATTAATTACTTCACTATTAAGAGCATAGGGATTACTAACAGGCTCAGTATTGGCAAGGCTCTTACTAACCTGAGAGATAGCAGATACAGCATTTTTAACTTGTTTCATTTTTAATACCTTTCAAATAGTGTCGTAAACAATATGTCCCGAACCACAATCAAAGTTTACTAGGATTTGATAGTGTTTGACAATAGATAATATCGTCTAACCTTAGACGCAAAGCCGATTTTGCCTAGCGATAGCCAAGCACCCCCACCCCCCAAAATGTAGTTTGGTACCATGTCTGCTGTATGGTTTGCTATTCCGCACACTCATAGCTCACTTTTTCAAATTACCCCCCGGTATCTCTGCTAAGTACCTAGCGAAAAAAAATATATACCACCCCCCATACAAGTTTTTCCCCGTGCAAAATCGGCGCTATATAGAAACACCCCCCGTCATGTTTTTTAAGTACCTAGGCAAAAAAATTGTTATATACTGTCTATACGGCTTGTTCATTGCCGTTTCCTTGTTAAGTTGTATTTAGGGGGAAGTCTTCTACCGGGACTTCCCTCCTTTCTTTTCTACGGGTTGGGTGAGGGTAAATCTTGCAAGGGATTGCCGACATGCTTCACATACATACGGTCTTCACCCTTCTCACCAATTTTTAATATATACTTCGCCTATCTACATCAAATTCGGACAAGGACTTGATGCAACAAATGCACGTTGAGCCAGACTTGGCGATACCGTTTCCGGAGGACAATCCGGTACTAGCAAACTTCAGGGAAAGAGCTGAAGCGGCATGCCGCACGGCAGAATTACTGGAGCTTGATATTACCCCAACCGACGAGGACATGGCGGTGGCGGAGACTATTGTCTATGAAGTAGCTAAGAACGAAGACCAAGTAAATACTAAAATTACTACCAAGAAGGCTTCGCAGATCAGACCTGCTACGTATTACGCAGTCAATGACATTCTTAAAGAGTTTTCAACCAAGGTGGTGGAGAACGCCACACAGATTAGGTTATTAGTAACAAATAAGTTACTACTGGAGTCTGTCAATGAGGATCCCAAGATCCGTATCCGTGCCTTAGAACTGTTGGGTAAGATTACCGACGTAGGCTTGTTTACTGAGAAGTCTGAGGTTACGATCAACCACCGGTCAAACCAAGAATTGATGGACAGTTTGCGGTCTAAGATACAGAAACTCATGCACCCACAGGGTGTAGAAGACGTAAAAGCGGTAGAAATAAACGGGGATACTATCGACGTGGACAAAGAAATGGGTATAGAAGACACCCCAGAAAAAGTCCAAGAAGTCCAAAATACCCCAGCTGAGACAAAAAAAGATGACGACAGCGACCCTAAACCCACTTGAGGACCTAACGGACGCCGAATTACAGTTCTTACTGGACAATTTGGACCAGTTTGATGAGCTTGATGCAGAAGAAACAGAGCTTGTTATTGATGAAATGAGCAGGCGCAAAGAGGCTAAGGCTGCTAGGCTTGATCTAATAGAGTTTTGTAAGAAAATGCAGTCGGATTACAAGGTTGGCGAACATCACCGCAGGTTGGCAAACTTACTTATGGAGATTGCTGAGGGTAAAAAGAACCGAATTGTGGTCAATATTCCCCCACGGCACGGTAAATCCCAGCTTGTTTCCATCTATTTTCCTGCATGGTTCCTTGGAAAATACCCCGATAAGAAGGTTTTAATGGTCTCCCACACGACCGATCTTGCTGTGGACTTTGGACGGAAAGTGAGGAACCTAATTGACACGCCCATATATAAACAAATTTTCCCAACTGTCTCTTTGGCGCAAGATAACAAGTCTGCTGGTCGGTGGAACACTAATGTTGGTGGTGAGTATTTTGCTTGTGGTGTGGGTTCTGCCCTTGCTGGTCGTGGAGCTGATCTGCTATTGGTGGACGACCCCCATAACGAGCAGGACATCATTAACGGGAACTTCGATGTCTTCGAGAAAGCGTACGAATGGTTCACCTACGGAGCAAGAACACGCTTGATGCCGGGTGGTAGAGTCGCTATAGTACAGACTAGATGGCACCAGGATGACTTAACAGGTAAGGTTGTTCGGGATATGGTCCAGAACGATGAGGCAGACCAGTATGAGCTTGTTGAGTTTCCAGCGATTTTTAATGAAGGAACAGATAGCGAAGCAGCTCTCTGGCCTGAATGGCTGCCATTGGCCTCTTTGCGTCAAACTAAGGCTTCTATGCCGGTGTTCCAGTGGAACGCTCAGTACCAGCAAAACCCCACAGCCGAGGAAGCAAGCGTTGTCAAGCGAGAATGGTGGCAGTGGTGGAAGCAAGAAACCCCGCCCCCGTGCGAATACGTGATTATGAGCCTAGACGCTGCCGCAGAAACCCATAACCGTGCTGACTTTACTGCGATAACTGTTTGGGGTGTGTTTTTTAATGAAGAAACAGAGTGCCACAACATTATTTTGTTAAATTCCATCAAAAAACGATTAGAATTTCCAGAATTAAAGGATTTAGCTTGGGAACAGTGGCAAGAATGGCAGCCCGATGCGTTTATTGTGGAGAAAAAATCAGCAGGAACGGCGTTATATCAAGAATTACGACGTACTGGTATGCCTGTAACTGAGTACACACCACACAGAGGTAGCGGAGATAAGCTTGCTAGGCTTAATTCTGTTGCTGATATTGTAAAAAGTGGATTAGTGTGGATACCTGAGAACCGTTGGGCAGAAGAAGTAGTTGAAGAGATTGCGGGTTTTCCGTTTATGAGTCATGATGATTTAGTGGACTCAACGGTAATGGCACTAATGCGCTTTAGACAAGGTGGGTTTATTAAATTACCGAACGATGAACCAGATGAAATTAGATTATTTAAGTCTAAGCGGTTCAAGGGATATTATTAAGGACATATTATGGCAATTGAAAAAGCACTGTATCAAGCTCCAGTAGGCATCGAAGAAGCTGCTGCGATGGAGAGTCCGATAGAAATTGAGATTGAAGATCCAGAGTCAGTCACTATTGGATTAGATGGTTTAGAGATACGGATTGAGCCCGAGGAAGAGTCCGAGGATGACTTCAATGCTAACTTAGCCGAATATTTAACAGAAAGTGCACTTACAGAACTTTGTGGTGACTTAATCGGTGACTTTGATTCGGACATTGGGGCACGCAAGGATTGGATACAGACTTATGTAGATGGTTTAGAACTACTTGGTCTAAAGATTGAAGAGCGCACTGAGCCTTGGGAAGGCGCATGTGGTGTCTATCACCCACTTCTATCAGAAGCATTAGTGAAGTTCCAAGCAGAGACCATGATGTCTATTTTCCCTGCGTCAGGTCCTGTAAAAACATTGGTCATCGGTAAAGAGACACCTGAGAAGAAGGATGCGTCTGAGCGTGTACGTGAAGATATGAACTATCAGTTGACCGAGATGATGCCTGAGTATCGCCCTGAGACAGAGCGCATGCTCTGGGGTTTAGGATTATCAGGTAATGCGTTTAAGAAAGTGTATTACGATCCAAATTTAGAACGTCAAGTGGCTATGTTTGTACCTGCGGAAGATTTAGTTGTTCCTTATGGTGCGTCAGACTTAGCTTCTGCTGAACGTGTTACGCATGTTATGCGTAAAACTGAAAATGATTTAAGAAAACTTCAAGCGGCAGGTTTTTACCGTGATATAGACTTAGGTGAACCTAACGATGTACTAGATGAAGTTGAGAAGAAGATCGCTGAGAAGATGGGCTTTAGAGCCACTTCAGATGACCGTTACAAACTCCTTGAGATGCACGTTAACTTAGATTTAGAAGGGTACGAGCATAAGGATGAAGACGGTAAACCAACCGGTATTGCACTACCATACGTGGTGACTATCGAGAAAGGTACGCAAAATGTTCTTTCGATTAGACGTAATTGGGATCCGAATGATGAAACTTGTCAAAAGCGTCAGCATTTTGTCCATTATGGGTATATTCCGGGATTTGGCTTTTATTACTTTGGGCTTATTCACCTTATCGGCGCTTATGCTAAGTCTGGTACTTCTATTATCAGACAACTTGTCGATGCTGGTACATTATCGAATCTGCCAGGTGGCTTTAAAACCCGAGGTCTGCGAGTTAAGGGAGATGACACCCCCATCTCGCCAGGTGAGTTTAGAGACGTAGACGTACCGTCAGGAGCCATTAAAGATAACTTAATGACGCTCCCATACAAAGAGCCAAGTCAAGTACTAATGGCGTTGCTCAATCAAATTGTTGAAGAAGGTAGACGCTTTGCTAATACTGCTGATTTGCAGATTAGTGACATGTCTAGTCAAGCACCAGTAGGTACCACGCTGGCAATTCTAGAACGCACCTTGAAGGTAATGAGTGCAGTACAGGCTCGTGTTCACTACAGTTTGAAGCAGGAGTTGAAGTTACTCAAGAAAATTATTGCTGAATACACACCAGAGGAGTACAGCTATGAGCCAGATGAAGGGTCCAGATTTGCTAAGAAGTCTGACTACGATGATGTGGACGTCATCCCTGTTAGTGATCCTAACGCTTCAACAATGGCACAGAAGATTGTTCAATATCAAGCAGTAATGCAGCTTGCAGCACAGTCACCAAACTTATTTAATATGCCTTTGTTGTATCGTCAGATGTTAGACGTACTTAGTATTAAAGATGCACATAAGCTTGTACCTCTACCAGAGGATATGAAGCCTAAAGATCCGGTCACAGAAAACCAGGACATTTTGATGCTAAAACCTGCTAAGGCGTTTGCACGTCAGGATCACAAAGCACACATCCAAGTGCATATGGCTCCTATGCAAGATCCAATGATTATGCAATTGCTTAAAAATAATCCACAAGCTCAACAGATGCAGGCAGCGATGCAGGCGCATATTGCTGAACACTTGGGTATGCAGTACAGAATTGAGATTGAGCAACGTCTTGGTATGGCTCTACCACCTCAGTACGATGAGGCGGGAGAAGAAGTTGAGATGGACCCAGCGCTTGAAGCTAAGTTAGCACCACTACTTGCACAAGCAGCCCAGCAAGTTCTACAACAGAACCAAGCGCAAGCTGCACAACAGCAAGCGATGCAGCAAGCTCAAGATCCGATGCTCCAGTTACAGCAGCGTGAAGTGGCTATCAAGGAAGCAGATCAGCAACGCAAGGCACAGAAAGACATGGCTGATGCTCAGCTCAAGGCTGCTCAGATTGCTACCGAGAATAAACGGATCGAGTCTCAGACTAAGAATGAGATGCTAAAAGTAGCTGCAGAAATGCGTGACGAGCGTGAGAAGTTAGTAATGAAAGAAGTATTAGACGTTATGAAACCTAATAAGAAAGGACAGTAATGGATGCTTCTGATGTTCTAGTGGACATGCTAGACAGAGAAATAACAGGTAAACGAGATTGGATAGGCAGCGGACAAGCTAAAGACTATGCCGAGTACCAAAAGATTTGTGGGGAGATCAAAGGTCTGCTCTTCGCAAGGCAGGAAATATTAGACCTAAAACGTAAATTGGAGAACTCGGACGATGAGTGAAACCTTAGATTTGTCACAAGCAGTGAATTTAGCTGCCGTGATGCAGAAAACAGCCGAAGAACGGGCACGACAACTGCCTGAACCTAAAGGCTACCGCATATTGTGTGCAATACCAGAAGCGGAAGAAACCTTTGATAGTGGCATCATTAAATCAGATGAAACCCGTCGACATGACGAATTATTAACTACGGTTTTATTTGTAGTGAAAATGGGTTCGGATTGTTATAAAGATCCAGAACGTTTTCCAAATGGAGCATGGTGTAACGAGGGCGACTTTATTCTAGTTAGACCCAATGCAGGGACTAGATTGGTCATTCATGACCGAGAGTTTCGCATTATTAACGATGATTCTGTGGAAGCTGTAGTTCAAGATCCACGGGGCATTAAACGTAAATTTATCTAAGGAGGCTGGACATGGCTGAAATGGAAAAAGAAGTATATAAATTCCCTGATGAAATAGAAGATCAGGGTAAACCCGTAGATACGGATGAAGATAAGGGTAAACCCTTAGAAGCAGGTTCATCAGATGATCTTGAGATTGAGATTGAAGACGATACCCCTGCAGAAGATCAAGGTAGAAAACCCGCTGATCCAGAACAAGTCAAGAAACTAGAGGTTGAAGTTGATGACTTAGATAAGTACAGTAAAGAAGCAAAGGACAAGCTTATTAAGATGAAGCGTGTCTGGAATGATGAGCGTCGTCGTGCAGATCTTGCCCAACGAGAACAACAGGCAGCTATTGATGCTGCCCAACGCTTGATGGAGGAGAACAAGCGGATTAAGGAAATGCTCACCAAAGGTGAAGCAGAGTACAAAGCCGCCGTTACCACCACGTCAGAGGTTCAGTATGAAATGGCTAAGCGTGCTTATAAAGAAGCATATGATGCTGGCGATTCAGAAAAACTCATGGAAGCTCAAGCGGCGCTAACAAAAGCTCAAATTCAACTCGAAAGTGCAAAGAACTTTAAACTTCCCCCTTTACAAGAAGAAAAATTTGATGTACAAACGAGTCAACAGTATCAAAATGCACCCCAACAAGACAAAAAGTTGGCAGATTGGCAAAACCGTAATACTTGGTTCGGACAGGACGAAGAGATGACGGCAGCGGCTCTGGGACTCCATGAGAAGCTAAAACGCCAAGGTATGCAGATTGGTTCTGAAGAATATTACGCAACGTTGGACAAAACAATGCGCAAGCGGTTCCCTGAGAACTTTGATGAAGACATTGAGCCGCCAGAAGTAGAAGTAGAGGGGGCAGCGCTAAGGGCAGACACGCCAAAAGCTAAGCCAGCAACGGTTGTAGCTCCGGCAACTCGGTCGACCGCACCGAAAAAGATTAGGTTAAAGCAGTCGCAAGTTGCGATCGCTAAGAAACTTGGTCTTACCCCTGAGCAGTATGTCCGTGAACTTATGAAATTGGAGGCCTGACATGGCTACAAATAGATTAGATAGAGAAGTAGCTACTCGTGCAACAAGTGAACGCCCTAAGCAGTGGGCGCCAGCAGAATTGCTCCCTGAGCCCGACAAACAGGCTGGGTATGCGTATCGTTGGATTCGTACTTCAACGCTGAATCAATTGGATCCACGCAATCTCTCTGGAAAACTAAGAGAGGGTTGGGAACCTGTGGCACTTGAAGAACAACCCAAATTCCAACTGCTAGTTGATCCCAATAGTCGTTTTAAGGACAACATTGAGATTGGCGGGTTATTGCTTTGCAAAACTCCAGAGGAGTTCGTTGAACAACGTAATGCACATTACCGAATTCAAGCCGAAAATCAGATGGATGCTGTAGACAATAATTTAATGCGCCAGAATGACCCAAGGATGCCTCTCTTTAATGAGAAGAAATCCACGGTGACTTTTGGAAAAGGTTAATTTTTAATTTAGGAGTTTTAAATGGCTTATCCTACCGTAGACGGACCCTATGGGTTCAAGCCGATCAACTTGATCGGTGGTCAGGTATTTGCTGGTGCAACTCGTCAAATTCCCATCGCTTCAGGCTCTGGCACTTCCATTTTTTATGGTGATGTCGTGCGTTTGAACACAGGTGGTACTTTGAGCCGTGTTTCTACCACTGATTCTGCGACCGATGCTGTTGGTATTTTCTTGGGTTGTACTTTTACTAATCCAAGTACCAAGCAGCCCCTTCAACAGCAATACTATCCTGCAAGCACTGTCGCTTCGGATATTACTGCTTATGTTTGTGATGATCCTGACACTCTCTTTAAAGTGGCAGTTCTTTCATCTTCAACCGCTATTGGCGGCTTGACCCAGACTGATGTAGGCAACAACGTTGGTATCTTTACCACCGCTGGTTCTACCACTTCTGGTGACTCAAACGAAGGTGTACGTAACGCTACCAGCGATTCAGTAACGACTCTGCCATTCCGTATTATTGCGGGTGTTCCAGAGACCGTTAATGCGTCTGGTTCTTTCACTGAGGTAATCGTCAAGTTCAACTTTGGCGTTCATACCTATTACAGTGCAACCCCTGTCGCAACAGCAGCTTAAGGAGCAATTAAATGGCTATTTCTCGTGCCCAACTACTTAAAGAGTTGCTCCCTGGCTTGAACGCTTTGTTCGGTTTGGAGTATGCAACATATGGTGAACAACACAAAGAGATCTATGAAACAGAGACCTCTGAGCGTTCGTTTGAAGAAGAAACAAAACTGTCTGGCTTCTCCGCTGCACCAGTCAAAAACGAAGGTTCTGCCATCGCTTATGACAATGCACAAGAGGCATTCACAGCACGTTACAACCACGAAACCATCGCCCTTGGCTTCTCCCTAACGGAAGAGGCAATCGAGGACAACTTGTATGACAGCTTATCCGCTCGTTATACCAAGGCTTTGGCTCGTGCGATGGCTTATACCAAACAGGTTAAAGCTGCTGCTGTGTTAAACAACGGCTTCACTAACTCCGCTGCTTATTACGGTGGTGACGGTGTACCTTTGTTTGCGACAAACCACCCATTGGTTTCTGGTGGCACTAACAGCAACACTCAGTCTACCGCTGCTGATTTGAACGAAACTTCTTTGGAAGCTGCCGTTATTCAGATCGCTGCTTGGACAGACGAGCGTAGTTTGTTAATCGCTGCAAAACCACGTAAGTTAATTGTTCCACCTGCACTACAGTTCGTTGCAACTCGTTTGCTCGAAACTCAATTGCGTGTTGGTACAACTGACAACGACATCAACGCTTTAGTAAACAATGGTTCGATCCCAGAAGGTTATACAGTTAATAACTACCTGACCGATCCAAATGCTTACTTCCTCTGTACTGATGTTCCAAATGGTATGAAGCATTTTGTTCGTACTCCTTTGAGCAACAGCATGGATGGTGACTTCGACACTGGTAACGTTCGTTACAAGTCTCGTGAGCGTTACAGCTTTGGCTGGTCTGATCCCCTCGGTATGTGGGGTTCACAAGGCGCTTAATGTGCTAAAAAAGGGGAGCCAAAAACTCCCCTTTTTATTTTATTTGTAGTAAGATGCTTTTAAGTCTAGGACAAATTTGTCCATATCAGCCCGCCTAGGGGACGATGCACCGATGATATGGGGTTATGTGCATATAAGGAGAACCTCATGGGTTTCGCTACACACCTAGGTCCTTGGTTATTAGGGACTGTTAAAAACACCACTGGCACTACTGCTGGTACTATCCGCAACACAGG
>SXGQ01242180.1_pt1 | contig 20389 bp, 14 predicted proteins | sample 3178371 | NCBI WGS metagenome assembly SXGQ01 (sample SAMN11356859, study PRJNA531348) | freshwater metagenome | isolation source: freshwater sample F1-20 | place: China: Fuxian Lake, Yuxi | collected 2017-12-25 | reverse complement strand
TATGGATGCCGTACAGGCAATGTCAGGACGTGGCGGTTGGCCGATGACCGTATTCATGAGCCCCGATGGCCACCCTTTTTATGGCGGTACTTACTTTCCGAAACCATCGTTTATGAAACTAATGAACGCTGTCAGCGATGCATGGCAAAACCGTCGCACCGACATCGAGAACAACATTGCGGCACTTGGTGAATCACTCTCGAGAACCGCAGCTGTCACCCCAGACGATTTGTTGCCAAATTTTAATTTAGTGACCCGAGCATGCGAGCAACTCGAAGCAGCATTTGACCATCAATGGGGCGGATTTGGCAACGCGCCAAAGTTTCCGAGCACGATGAACATTGATTTGTTGCTACGAAGATACCAAGAAGAACCAAGCGAAACGTTGAAAAACATCATCGTTACAACGTTGGACGCGATGGCCTCAGGTGGAATGTATGACCACATCGGTGGTGGATTCTCGCGCTACAGCGTGGACGAAAAATGGTTGGTTCCACATTTTGAAAAAATGCTCTACGACCAGGCCCTACTTCTTCGCGTCTATGCACACGCGGCCACCGTTTTCAAATCTGAGAATTACCAACAGATTTGTGCAGAAATAGTTGAGTATGTGCTGCGCGACTTACGCAATCAAGACGGAGGTTTTTTCAGCGCAGAAGATGCAGATTCGCTCGATGATCACGGCCATTCACATGAGGGACACTTTTATGTCTTCACACCATCTGAGTTGCGCGAGATTCTGCCAGAGAATTTGGTCGAACTCGCTTTTGAGCATTATGAAATCTCGGATGCAGGCAACTTTGAAGGAAAGAATATCCCGACCCGATTGACCCACAGGGGTGACTTCAAGCGATCGCCAGAGATCGAAGAGATACGCAAGATTATTTTTGAGGCAAGAAAAAAACGAAAGCGCCCACTGCTAGATGACAAAATTCTCACCGAATGGAACGCGATGATGGCTGCATCGCTGATTGAGGCAGCAAACTTGCTGGGCCGCAAAGACTGGCTCGAGAAGGCCGAACAGAACTGTGAGTTTCTGTTTCGCGAATTACGAATCAGCGATCTTGAAAAAGGTTCTTCGAGATGGATGCGCAGTTGGCAACATGACGGCCTACCACGGGCTAGACATCGGGCACTCGCCTGCGATCTCGCACATTTGGTCGATGCATTTACCCGTCTTGCAGAAGCGACCGGCAAAGCAATATGGATCTCGCGCAGTATCGAAGTCACTGAGCAGCTTCTTGCCGATTATTGGGATGAGAAAAACGGTGGCTTTTTTACGGTCGCGGCCGATGCCGAGCAATTAATTGTGCGGCAAAAAGACTTGCTTGACAATGCCACGCCATCTGCGAACTCAGTAGCCGCAAACGCCCTGCTGAGACTCGGGGCCCTAACTGGCGACGAGAAATTCTCGCGCTACGCCCACGAAATACTGCGACTCTTCACACGAATCGCTGAGGCTGCGCCAAGTGCTTTCGGCAATTTATTGCACGCGGTTTATCTCTTGAAAAAGGGTGTCACTGAGATTGCGATAACTGGAGACAAACCCGAATTAATCGATTTGGTCAAACAGAGTTGGTTACCAACGGCCGTGCTTACCTACGGCGAGCCATTTGAATCACCACTTTGGAAAGACCGTCGACCGGGGTTTGCCTATGTTTGCCAAAATTATGTCTGCAGTGCACCAGTGTCGACAGTCGATCAATTGCGAGAGGCTCTTGCTTCTCTGAGTTAAAAACTGCCCTCACGAATAATCTCTGATGGTTTGCGCCTTGGACGCTTAGCGCTGGCACCGCGGTCAGTCGGTTTGTCTAACAGTGGCCAACCGATTGCCACTGCACCGATTAGCTGCATCTGTTCAGGAACTTTGAATTCAACCCGCAACTGGTCTTCGCCATTGAATACCCCAAAGAAAAGCGCGCCGAGCCCAACATCATGCGCGGCGAGCAAAAGTTGCATCGTCGCAAAAGATGCGTCGACCGTCCAATATGGCGTTGGCCACGCAGTGGTTTCGTCACCGAGTTTCGTTTTCGCCTTGTCGGGTTCGCTATAGCGCTCTAGATAGGCGTGAGGGTCGGCAAAAACCAAACCAATCACTGGCGCGTCTAGAAGATGTTGCCACCGAAAGCTTGACCGTTTTTCACGTGGCAATGAAAGATTCCAAAATTTTGCAGTTTGTTCATCGCGCAGTAGCAATAAATGCCAGCCCTGAGTTTTTCCGGCTGACGGAGCGCGTGACGCAAGATCAACAATTCTGTTTAAAAGTTCTGAATCGACAGGCGCCTTGCGAAATGCACGCACCATTTTGCGCGAGCGAACGCAGTCCGCGAACTGCATAACAAAATATTTAGTGCTTGCCGAGTTTCAGCAAGTTTTCGGTCATCGTCCAGCCGTGCACGACTAGCGAGCCAGACTTCTTGGCTGACACGCTCTTAAAAAGTGCAGCAACGTCGGCTGGTGCTTTGCCCGGCTTCAGCGACTCAAAATCTATAAACCCACTTTGACCGTTGCTCTTGATCGTAAAAGACTGCTCGTCATACGCCGATTCGCAACCGAAACGTCTGGCCAAGCGTCGACCCCAAGCCCGTTCTTCGCCAACCGCACGATGATCTGGTCGCGGAATCAATTCTGTTAATGACTTGAAAGCCTCGAGCGCATCTACCGATACGAATCGTGACCCAACGACAACATCTTCGTCAGGGAAGGCCATCAGCGCGCGGTGATATGCCTCGCTCATCAAGCCCTTAAGAATTTGATCTCGCTTTGAAGTTCGTTTGACGCTCAGCATGCCCAGCAAAACACACGGCGTGCCACCAATTCGCTCGAGAGTTGAAAACATGAAGCCGTGCAATTTGCCGTCGAGTTTTGCGCTGGCAAACAGCACCCAATCTTCTTTTGCTTTCGAGATCGCACCAATGCCGAATGAACCGCCCATTGCGGCAAGGTCATCAAGGTCTGAATCAACTAACGCTGAAGCGTCTATCGTCTTGACAACAAGCGGCATAACCCTTCTATTCTGCCAGCAAAATTGTCAATTTCCGATGGCTCAGACAATTAGTTTCGGCAACTCGCTATCAACTAGATAACAAGATTCTCAACCGATATAGACACTGTTGCCATAAGACGCACGCAACGCACCAATTGCACGGTCAATGTCAACATTAAATTCAGGTGCCAAGCGCAAACTTTTGCCACCAGGCATATGTAATTGTACTGGCGTTTGCCCTCCGTGATCTTTTAGCAATTCTTGCAAGTTAAAAATGTCTTCTTGCGACAACGACCTGCCTGTGAGTTCGATGTGCAGACTCATATCGCTCGCCCGCATTGGCTCAACGATTTTAACTTCTTGTGCATTGAACGAAATTCGTGAGTCATCGCGCTTGTCAAGTCGACCTCTAACGGTGATGATTGTGTCTTCATCAATCAAGTGACCAAAACTTGCGTATGTCTTCGGAAAAATATTGACCTCAACCGAGCCCTGCAGATCTTCAATCGTCAGTACCGCCATCTGGTCGCCTTTGCGAGTGAACTTTCGATTGACCACCGTGATAACCCCGCCGAGAGTCAGATAGGCGCCATCATTTTTTTCGTCAAGGTCAGCCAAAGAACATTCGACCTTGCGTCGCAACTGACCTTCGACGCCACGTAATGGATGATCAGAAACATATAAACCGAGCATTTCGCGCTCAATTTTCAGTTGCTCAGACTTTTCGTAATTTATGTTCGGTATCTCGATCTGCTCAGAGAAACTTGAATTCGAGTCAGAGCCTTGATCGAAAAGGCTCATCACTCCTTGATCACGTTCGCGGCGTCGATTGAGAGTGTTCTCGATGATTGATTCGAACACCAAGAGCAACCCTTTGCGCGGATGACCCAAAGAGTCGAATGCACCCGCCTTGATCAACGACTCAACGGTACGTTTATTCAGCGTAGAAATCGGTGCGCGATCAACAAAGTCGTAGAACGAAGTAAATGAACCATTTGCTCGTCGGTAGTCAACAATCTGACTGACGACGGCTTCACCAACGTTGCGAATTGCTGAAAGCCCGAAACTGATCACGCGGTTATCGCCCTCGACGACCGGCACGAAGTCGACCCCCGACGAATTTATGTCTGGGGTTTTGACAGTGATATTGCTGGCACGAGCATCAGCTAAGAAAATCGCAGCGCGGTCATAACTTGCCTTGACGCTTGTCAGCAGACACGAAAGATACTCGAACGGATAATTGGCTTTGAGAAATGCAGTTTGATAGGCAATGAACGCATACCCATATGCGTGGCTTTTGCCGAATGCGTAGTCGGCAAAGTTCTCGATCGAATCGAAAAGTGTCTCACCAAGTTCTTGACCATAACCACGATCAACACAACCTTTTTCGAAACTTGCACGTTGCTTCTTCATGTCGGCTCGATTTTTTTTGCCGCAGGCTTTGCGTAAATCATCAGCTTCTTCGAGGCTGTAGCCAGCAAACTTTTGGGCCACACGCATCATGCTCTCTTGATAAATCATCAAACCTTGAGTATCACCCAGCAGATCTTGGGCATCTGGGTGAAATATTTTCGGCGTCTTTCGACCGTTCTTAAAGTCGGCATAGTCATTGTGCATATTCGCACCCATCGGGCCTGGTCGATAGAGAGCGACAATTGCGGCGATGTCGTCGATTGTTGTCGGCACCATGCTGCGAACCAATGCACGAATATTGGTCGATTCAAGTTGAAATACGCCGATTGTGTCGCCACGACGCAACAGTTCAAATGTCTTTATGTCGTCAAATGGTGTCTTGTCGATGTCAAAATCAGGGTTACTTAATTCTTGAATCATTTTGTTCGCGTCTGTGATTACGTCAAGGTTGCGCAAGCCCAAGATATCCATCTTCAATAGACCGAGCTCTTCGACTGCGTGCATTTCGTATTGGGTAACAATCGGCGCAAGATCTGCATCCTGACCCGATTCGGCTTTTCGCTGAATCGGCAAGTATTCGGTCAATTTCTCTTTTGTAATCACTACAGCTGCGGCATGAATACCGACGCTGCGTTTCAAACCCTCGAGACCTCGCGCAGTATTGACGACGGTTTTGACATCTGGGTCGCTCTCATAGAGCGCTCGCAATTCTGCTGCAGCACGATAGCCATCAACATGCTGTTCGTTCTCTTCAAAGCAATATTTGAGTGGTGTGTCTCGACCCATCACGACCGGAGGCATCGACTTGGCGATCTTGTCGCCCAAGCCATAAGGAAACCCCAGCACTCGTGCTGCATCGCGCACGGCATTGCGGGCTTTGATCGTGCCGAAAGTGATGATTTGAGCGACATGATCGCGACCGTACTTTTCAGACGCGTATCGAATCATTTCATCGCGATATCGCGAGTCGAAGTCCATGTCGATATCTGGCATCGATCGACGTCCGGGGTTCAAGAATCGCTCGAACAACAAGTCGTACTTGATCGGATCAAGATCTGTGATTCGCAACGAATATGCAACGGCGCAGCCAGCGGCCGAACCACGACCAGGGCCGACGCGAATTGATTTTTCGTGTGCATATCGCACTAAGTCCCAGACGATCAAAAAATAAGAACTGAAACCCATTGTCTTGATGGTCAATAACTCGTATGCAACTCGCTCAACAACATCTGGTGCAAGTTTCTCGCCCCATCTTTGCTTTGCACCGAGCCAAGTTAAATGCTCAAGGTATGCGTGATCGTCGGCGAAGCCCTCGGGAATAGGAAAGTTTGGCAGAACCGGAACATTGAATTGAATGTCAACTTTCGCCCGTTCGGCGATCCATAAAGTGTTGTCGCAAGATGTTGGTTGCTCACGAAAAAGCCAACGCATCTCTTCGGCTGTCTTGAGATAGTGCTCATGACCTTCGAATTTGAGACGATTTGGGTCAGCAATCGTGCATCCGGTTTGCACACACAACAAAGCATCATGTGCTGAGCTGTCTTCGCGATGTGTGTAGTGACAGTCATTCGTTGCCAATAACGGCGCCCCAAGTTTTTTAGCAATCTCAATCAACTTTGGATTTGTTTCGATCTGCAATGGAATGCCGTGGTCTTGTAGTTCGATGAAGAAATTATCTTTGCCAAAAATTTCTTGCAGTCGTGCAGCTGTCTTCAATGCCTCTTCGTCTTTGCCGTTCTTCAACGCCTGCAAAACATGACCACCCAAGCAACCAGATGTAGCGATTAGGCCAGCGCTGTATTTTGTCAGTAACTCCCAGTCCATTCGCGGCTGATAGTAGTAACCCTCGAGAAACGCGAGACTCGCCAACTGAATCAGATTTTTGTATCCGACATTATTTTCAGCGAGAAGCGTCAAGTGATAGTAAAGTTTTTTGCCAGCTTCAGTGTCGCCACCACTGTCGTCGACTCGTCCCCGACGCGTCGGACGCTCGAACCGCGTTTCGTAGGCCATGTATGCCTCGGTGCCAATAATCGGCTTGATGCCACGCTTGGTGCACTCTTTATAAAAATCGATGACACCATACATGTTGCCGTGATCGGTAATACCTAGAGCCGTTTGACCATCTCCGACTGCACGATCGACAAGTTCATCTAATCGCGATGCCCCATCGAGCATCGAAAACTCGGTGTGAACGTGAAGGTGGGTAAACGACTTACCCATCAAAGGTAAGTTCCTGGACGTTCCCCTGGCTGAGCATTCGGAGCCTGACCTGATTGAATTTGCCGCTGCTCGACTTGCTGTCGCATTGAAAGCTGTTGCGCAAACATTGTGGCTTGAATGCCATGGAACAGGCCTTCGAGCCAGCCGACCAGCTGTGCTTTAGCCACACGCAACTCAGCATCAGACGGCACTTCACCATCGTTAAACGGCAAAGCCAACATTCGCAATTCTTCTTGCAAATCTGGCGAAAGAGCCTCGGCAAGTTCAACTATCGACCGCTCGTAGATCTCTGCCAAACGTTCGCGCGACGGTAGATCGAGAGTCATCGAGTGAACTTCGTCGAGCAGTTGTTTGATCATCGAACCAATACGCATAACTTTTGCCGGCGCGGTAACGGTTTCGAGCGTGGTTTCGCTCTGCTCTTCGACAATCTCGGCTGGTTGGTTTAGTTCTGCTGGCTTATCTTCAGGTTTTTTCATGGTGGGTCGCCAAACTTATCACTTAACTGCTGTTGCGAGCAACGGTACATCTAGTTCATCATCGGTCAAAGCACCATGTCGACACTGCAATATGAACGGGCCAGTATCGGCGGCATCATCAAAACTAATTGGCTCTCTAGGCACAAGAACAACATCACCCAGACGTTTGCGTGTTGCCGAACCCAGTCGGGGCCCAAGCCAATTTTCGTCAATCACTTGTTCTTTACTGGCAACCCACGCGACATCAGAATGTTGCGCGGTTGCGCGGGCCAATAGTTCGACTTGAACTCCATCGCGAGCGTGCAGCCACCTGAAACGACCTTCACCAGACTGATATGCAACCATCGCCATCACCTCAGGATGTGGTGGCATTGTGTTTGTGCCGACCATCACTTGACCATGATCAGCTGTAACAATCAAAACAGCACCAGGAGTCAGAGCGTCTTGAATTTTTCTGACTATGCCGTCAGCACTAGCCAACTCTGCTTGATAAAAACTGCCGAAGCCTCGTTCGTGGGCAATCTTGTCAACACCGTCGTAGTAGGCATAGATGAATTTTTCGCCACTTCGCAAAAGTTGCCCAACTTCGACCGCGATGCTTGATGCCGCCCGCCAACCTCGAGCGCGAACACCACGAAGGTGAGCCTCGGTGAAAGCCGAACCCTCGAGCTCTGCCTTGCTAAGTACCGGCACACTGGCCCCCATGAACGGCGGGCACGGCTGAATCAAATCAGGTGGATACATATTTCGCAGATCGCCCTTTTCGTCGCCCCACTTGAGCATTTGCATTACGCGAGCACCCATGTCGATGCGATATCCCACCAAACCATGTTCGGCTGGAGCGAGACCTGTCGTTATCGATGTAAGTGCGCTAACAGTTGTTGTTGGTGCGACTGTAGTAATCGACGAACCCTGCATGGCAGCAAGTGTCGGACAGTGCACAAGATTTTTCTGAAGTTGGTGCCAGCCAAGACCATCGATGACGAGCAGCACAACTTGTCGCGCACCTTTGACACAACTCGGCATCCAATCTGGAATCTCTCTTGTGCCTTGCGGACCAAGCAAAGCCGGAATGATGCCCGTAATGCAACCATTTTTATAGTCAGGAAGTCGCGGACTGGTTGTAGTTGGAGTCGCCATGTTGTGCCCCCTGAGAGTAGTTCGGCTTGTTCGCCTGAGCACGCAATACTTCGGCGAAATCAGCCAGGTAAAAGTCACATAAACGCGTGTCATTAGGATAAAGACGTGAGAATTTCTACCCGAGGCGACTACGCCTGCCGTGCGTTGCTCTCGTTAGTTTTGCACGCCAACGAAGACGGGCCAACCTCGGTTCGAGATATCGCCGAACGCACCGCTCTGCCTCAACCTTATTTAGAGCAAATTCTCTTGGCTCTAAAAGGCGCCGGTTTGGTCAAGTCGAAACGCGGTGTCGGCGGCGGATACATTTTGGCCAAGGCTGCCGGAGATATCCGCATCTCAGAGATTATTTCTGCAGTTGATGGACCAATAACAGTTGGCGACTTCGGCGAACCACACAAAGACGGTGCGTGTGATCACGACGGTCAATGCGTGTTGCTTGCCGTCTGGAACTTAGCCAGCGAACACATGCGCGAGCACTTGGCCAAATACACACTCGAAGAAATCGCTGCAATCTCAAACGGCGAAGCCGCTTGGCCTTCGCCAATGAAATAGCTAGTCGACGCGCTGCGAACACTTCGCCAATATAGAGGCGAAGTCTTGAGGTAACTCAACTGCAAACTTCATTTCTTGACCCGAGACAGGATGCTTGAAGTTCAGGCTCGTGGCATGCAACATCGGACGCGGCGACGACAACACGCTGCGCGCCCCACCATAAACAACATCACCGACAACACTGTGGCCGAGAGTCGCAAGATGTACTCGAATCTGATGGGTGCGACCAGTTTCGAGGCCGCACTCGATCAATGAACAATCAACGGGAATATTAAAAGCTTGTCGCACTTCATAGGTTGTGCGTGCAACTTTTCCGTCACTTAACACCGCCATTTTTGTCGGATCACGTTGATCTCTGCCAAGCGGCGCATCAATCACACCCGAGGCCGCGCTCATGTGGCCCCACACCAAAGCTAAGTATCGGCGAGTCACCAGACGACGTGAGAGTGCATCAACTAAAGACTCGTAGGCACGAGAAGTTCTAGCCAACATCATCAAACCAGTAGTGCCCGCATCTAGGCGATGTACGACACCTGGGCGAAATGGGTCTCCAACACTTGCGATATCTGGATATTTCGCCAAAATTGCATTCACTAGCGTGCCCGTCGGATTGCCAGCGCCAGGGTGCACAACAATGCCGGCATGTTTGTTGATTACGAGAATGTCGGTGTCTTCATAAACAATCTCGACATCGATATTTGGATCAGCCACTGGCAATTGTTTTTTTGGCAGCAATGCAAGTTCAACTTTTAGATGTTGACCCTCAGTTGCTTTTATTTTTCCGGCTTTGACTGCGACACCATCCAAGATGACAGCACCAGCCTCAATGAGTGAGGCGGCTGCAGCTCGCGGAATATCTGCTACGAGCGAAACGATTCGATCGACTCTTTGACCAGCAAGAGCCGCAGGCACAAACTCATCGATTACTCGCCTGTCTGACTCGTCGTTGGCGAATTTGTCTTGACTCATGACTGCAACTTTGTGCGCGAAGCAACAACAGACGAAGTAATCAACATTGCAGCCCCAAGCGTGACGGCCGAATCAGCGATGTTGAACACCGGAAACCACTGCAAGTCAATAAAGTCGATAACCGAACCGGCAAGCCACTTTTCGCCGCGAAACAATCGATCAACGACGTTTCCGAGAGCGCCACCAATCAACATCGCAGTGCCAACTAGCGACAAATTAGTAGATGCTTTTTTCAAGCTCAACCAAAGCCACACCGCAACGCCGATTGCCAACAAACCAATCAGTCGCCCCAACCCCTGACCCTGCGAAAACGCCATGCCAGAGTTGAATACCAAGTTAAACCGCAATGTCCAGAAAAGATCGATTGTTCGACCATCACTCAACGAATTAAGCGCCCAATTCTTGGTCGCCTGATCGGCAATAACTACCGCAACAATAATTAGCTTGGGCGTTTGGCCAGCCGATCTAGTAAGAACCAATGCCACCTGCGCGCTCGATTACTAATTCTGTTGTCCACGGAATCGCCTTTAAGCGCTCACGCGGAATTGGCAAACCCGACCGAGATGAATAACCGTAGTCACCTGTTTCAAGTCGCTTGAGTGCCTCATCGATTTCTTCGACTGTTTGTCGCGCCGATGCAGAAAGAGTCAGATCGCGCTCACGCTCGACGACCATCGTGTCGCCCTCGCCGCCCTCGTCATCGAATTGAACGTCACCCATCTCTGAGTTTTCGACAATCGCATTCGCTTCGCTTTCGAGTTGATCTGCTTGTCCGAGCAGATTACGCCGCTCAACTATCAATAGTTCGCGTTGTGACATCAAAAACTCAATGTTGAATTCTTTAGTCGGTGTGATGCCATCTTGCATTACACCTTTAATAATTGGTGGCTTCGGCGGGGCAACTGGCTTGCGGTTTGCTTCAATCTCAGCCAAACGAGCAGCCTCCCGTGCTGCAAGCTTTGCGGCCTTTGCGGCTTCGCGAGCCTGCTTTTCTTCTTGACGCTGTTTCTCTTTGGCGGCTTTCAACGCCAACCGCTCGGCTTGCTGTTGGGCTTTGAGTTTTGCGCGTTCTTTGGCTAGGCGCTGTGCTTCTTTTTGCTTCTCTTTTTGCAGACGCTTGCGCTCGGCCAACGCTTTTCGCTTTTCGAGATCTTTTTGCCTCTTTGCTGCCTTGATCTGAGCAAGCTTCTTCTTTAATTCAAGCTTCTTTTTGAGTTCAAGTTTCTTCTTCAACTCGAGCTTTTTCTTGAGTTCGAGTTTCTTTTTGAGTTCGAGTTTCTTCTTCAACTCGAGCTTTTTCTTGAGTTCGAGTTTCTTTTTGAGTTCAAGCTTCTTCTTTAATTCAAGCTTCTTTTTCAGAGCCAGTCTCTTCTGCATCTCAAGCTTTTTGCGCAGAGCAAGCTTCTTTTTGAGCTCTGCTTTCTTACGCGCCGCAACTTTCTTTTTAGCCATTGCCTGCTTTTTCTGCTTAGCAGTTGCCATTGTCACCTCTCAAGTGGTTCTTGTTTAGAACCTACTTATATGATCGCGCTACGATATCGGATTTAGCGCGACAAACACCGCGACACCGTCTAAATCGGCGTTCGGCGACTGTTTCTCAGTCAAAATCGTGACCTCGAGGTCAACAGCCAGAGTCTCTGCCTTGATGGTTTCATGATGTGGCGAGATTTGTGCGCACAGTTTTTCGGGCAAACTCAGTCGGAGTTTGATTCGATCAGATACATCGAGTGCAGCGTCGCGACGGTGCTGCTGCACCAAACGAATCACATCGCGGGCAGCGCCTTCGGCTTCGAGCTCCGGCGTCAATTCGATATCAAGAACGACCACACCTGAAGAACTTGCCAGTGCGGCACTAGCACCCGAAGCCTTAGGCACAAGTTTGAGTTGATATTCACCGGGGTGCAAGTCGACCGAACCCGCTGTGACAATGTCGCCTTTGCGTACCCAATCGCCTTTTTTCACCGCTTTGATGACAGTTTGCGTGCTTGCCCCAAGTCGTGGACCGACAACGCTGGGCACGACTTGCAACTCAAACTCGGCGACAGACGAGACATCGTCTGAAAAACTTAACGACCGCACGTTTACTTCATCTTTAATAATGTCTTCAAACGCAGAAAGCGCGCCAGAATTCTCGGTGGCGATTACCAAACTTGATAGTGGCTGACGCACGCGTCGACTGTGAATCTTGCGCAGAGACAATGTCGTTGAACAAACATCACGAACACGGTCCATCGACGAGACCAAACTCTCATCGTGACGCAACCCCTCGACTGTTGGCCATGATTCGAGATGTACGCTGCGCTCGCCTGTAAGTCCACGAAAAATCTGTTCGGCAACGAGTGGCAACACGGGTGCAGCAACGCGCGTCAAATAATGAAGAACAGTGTGCAATGTGTTGATTGCCGCAACATCACCCTTCCAGAACCGATCTCTGCTTCGGCGGATATACCAATTAGTTAGCACATCTAGAAAAGTTCGAATCTCGGCGCAAGCCGCGAACAAATCGTATGCGTCAAAACTCTTGGTCGTAGATTCAACCAAACCGTGAAGTTTTGAAATTATGTAACGATCTAGCACGTTTTCGCTCGAGGCATCTACCGAACCCGAGACCGATTCGGCATTCGCATACAGCGACAAGAAGTACCAACTATTCCATAACGGAAGAATCACTTGGCGTACGGTGTCACGCATACCTTCATCGGTGACGGCAAAATCTGAGCCACGCAAAATTGAAGACGAGAGCAGATACCAACGCATCGCGTCTGCGCCGTGGCTGTCAAACACTTTCATTGGATCTGGATAATTTCTCAGGCTCTTCGACATCTTTGCGCCATCTTCTCCGAGGACGATGCCATGACTTACGCAATTCGAAAAAGCGGGGCGATCGAACAATGCTGTTGCTAGAACGTGCAAGGTGTAAAACCAACCACGAGTTTGTCCGATGTATTCGACGATGAAGTCGCCAGGATAGTGATTTTCAAACCACTCTTGATTTTCAAACGGATAGTGCACCTGAGCAAACGGCATTGATCCACTTTCAAACCAGCAGTCCAAAACTTCGGGCACTCGGCGCATCATTGACTTGCCAGTTGGATCGTCTGGATTCGGGCGAACCAGATTATCGATAGTGGGTCGATGTAATTCTTGAATATCAACGCCAAAATCTCGACGAAGTTCTTCAAGGCTCCCGTAGACGTCAATGCGTGGATAATTCGGATCATCGCTGCGCCAAACGGGTATCGGCGAACCCCAAAATCTATTGCGACTGATTGTCCAGTCCCGCGCGTTTTCAAGCCACTTGCCAAAACTTCCGTGCTGCAGGTGGTCTGGCACCCATTGAACTTGTTCGTTCAACTCGACCATGCGATCGCGAATTGCTGTGACTTTGACAAACCATGAACCCACTGCTTTGTAAATCAAAGGCTTGCCAGTGCGCCAGCAATGCGGATATGCGTGATCGTAAGTTTCGTGACGAATCACGACACCACGCTCTTTCAATACACGAATAATTGCCGGGTTGGCGTCAAAAACGAGTTGACCCTCGAAATCGGCAACCTCGCTGGTGAAGCATCCACGAGAGTCAACAGGAACGACGAGTTCAATACCGGCTTCTTGGCAGACACGCTGGTCATCTTCACCAAAACCAGGTGCCAAGTGCACGACACCAGTGCCGTCTTCGGTTGTTACGAAATCTCCGGCAATTACTCGAAATGCATTTGCATGGTCCGCAAAATAATTGAACAAGGGTTTATATGTGCGACCAACTAATTCAGAGCCCTTTTTGGTTGCAAGAATTTTTGGCTCAGGGAATTCGCGCTCATATGTCGACAATCTTTCAGCGGCGATAATAAATTTTCGCCCCGCATGTTCGATGACTACATATTCAACGTCAGGCGCAACAGCCAAGGCCAGGTTCGATGGAAGTGTCCACGGAGTGGTTGTCCACGCCAACAAGAGTTCACCCGATGAAAGTTCAAACCCGACGGTTAGCGCTGGGTCTTGCACTTGCTTGTAGGCATCGTCCATTCGCGTTTCTGTATTTGAAAGTGGAGTTTCAAGAGCCCACGAATATGGCAACACTCGAAAGCCCTCGTAAATCAAACCTTTATCCCACAGAGTCTTGAACGCCCACATGACGCTCTCCATGTAAGGAGTGTCAAGAGTTTTGTAATCGTTTTCAAAATCAACCCATCGAGCCTGGCGAGTCACATATCGCTCCCAATCGCTGGTGTATTGCAACACTGAAGTTCGGCAATATTCGTTGAACCTGTCGATGCCAAAATCGGTGATTGCTTGACGTCCAGAGATACCAAGTTGACGCTCGGCCTCTGCCTCGGCGGGCAGACCATGACAGTCCCAACCAAAGCGTCGGTCAACACGCTGCCCTCGCATTGTTCGATATCGAGGCACGGCATCTTTAACAAAACCTGTGAGTAAGTGACCGTAGTGAGGCAGACCGTTTGCGAACGGTGGACCATCATAAAAAACGAACTCGTTCTCGCCGTTTTTTCCGGCGTCACGCATTTCTATCGAAGCAGAAAACGTCTCGTCGGTCTTCCAATATTCGAGAACTTGGCTCTCAAGTGATGGAAAGTTCGGTTGCGGTTCTACCTGCGGGTAAGACACAAATTATTTAGCAACCCAGAATGAGGCGCTGCACAACAATTTGCAAAAACAGCAAGACAACCAATGGCGAAAGATCAAGAGCGCCTGTTCGAGGCATCACTCGACGCGTCCAGTCGAGTACTGGCTCGGTAAAACGACCGACAAAGTATGAAATTTGTGCAACTACCCCGCCACTTGTTGAAGGAAACCACGACAAGACCACCCGAACGATGATCATGTAGATGAAGATTTGCACGAGGCTGCAAAGTACTCCGGTCATTGAATTAAAAACCAATCTGCGCTAGCCGCGCGTAATGCGCGCGCCGAAAGGCTTCATCATAAAAACACCATTACTCATTTTCTCCATGGTGCCGCTATTGGCATAGCAAACGCCACTTGCAAAATCGATAATTCTGCGCATCGTTTTTGGGTCGGTTGACTGCACATTGATGATCACGGGATTGCCTTCTTTAAATCGATCGGCAATTTCTTTTGCGTCTTCGTAACTTGTCGGCCGAATCGTGACAGGATCGCTCGCTGGCATCACCGGTCGTGCAACTGCCTCAGTGCGACGCCCAGCGACGGGACGAACAGTCACACCTGAATCATGTTGGGCCTGCTGAGCACGCATACCGCTTGATCGCGGATCACCCATAGCTCGATCGTCGTAGTCGTCATAGCCAAGTTCTGGTTCATCAAATCGCTCTACGCGTTGACGACCTCGACTCGGCATGCGTCGATCGCGTTCTACTGCAACTGATTCGTCATAATCGTCGTACGCCTCATCTGGTCCTAAACCCAAGTAATCCATTGCTCGGCGAAACATTGACATACGCCAAGGATAGTTCATATTTTGAGGCTAAATACGGACTGTCACGAGTTGCGACTTAACGCAACTGGCTGCGTGGCCCGAACAGGGCTGAGCCGATTCTGATCATTGTCGCTCCTTCGGCGATGGCGATTTCAAGATCACCAGTCATACCCATACTGCAATGGTCGAGCCCCAAGTCATCTACAAGTTTTCGCACCAAACGAAATGCTCGTTGCGTTTGTTGGGGATCATTACTTGTTGGTCCGACCGTCATCAAGCCCACGACCTGAAGCCCTTTAATTGTTGCCAAGTCGAAAAGTTGAGTCACCTCTTGAGGATTGCATCCACCTTTGTCGGGCTCGTCGGTGGCGTTGACCTGCAACATAATTTTTGGTCGGCTATCAGACCCCAACTTGACACAGCGCTTGGCAATTTCATTAATCAGGTCTACTCGATCGACACTTTGCCAAACATCGACAGACCCTGCAATTGATTTAACTTTGTTGCTCTGTAGACGACCGATGAAATGAATTGGCAAGCGCTTTGCCATGGGCAATGCACTTGATTTGGCAATCAACTCTTGCGCGTAGTTTTCACCCACCCCATCACACCCCGCATCAAACGCCGCAATCATCGCGCCAACGTCAAATGTTTTTGTAACAGCAATCAATTTGATGTTTGCCCCGCCAGCTGCAACTATGCGCTGGCGAATCTCGACTACACGCGAGGCAACTTGCGATGCGTCTACTGAGGTCATGTCGTCACCGACATGCAAAGTTTATTTTAGAAACGATGGAAGATCGTCGTCGTCATCTGCTCCACTCAATGGATCAGACGCTCCGCCAAATAAATCTTTCAATCGTCCGCCTTTGGCATCTGGGCGAACTGTGCCAGATGTGGCTGTGTTTCGACCATCACCGCGGGTGGCAGTACGTTGCACCGCACTGTCCCATCGTTCAAAACCTGCAGCCACAACCGTGACTCGAACTTCATCGTTGACGTCGTCATCAATTACCAAGCCGTGAATGATGTTGGCGTCTTGATGCGCAACGCCACGCACGATCTCCATGGCGTTCGTAACTTCGAACAGACCTACATCTGAAGGACCTGTGATGTTGACAACAATGCCCCGGGCACCCTCGAGCGAAGCTTCGAGCAATGGCGAGTTTATTGCCGCATTTGCTGCCAACACCGCGCGGTTATCGCCGCTTGCAGCACCGGTGCCCATAAGCGCAGTGCCGGCATTTGAAAGCACAGTCTTGACATCAGCGAAGTCGGTGTTGATCAAGCCTGGCGTTGTGATCAAACCAGTGATGCCGGCAACGCCTTGAACCAGAACTTCGTCGGCTTTTTTGAACGCGTCGAGCATCGTCGTCTTGTCGGTCGAAATTGTGAGCAGTCGCTCGTTAGGAATTACGACGAGTGTGTCAACTTTTTCTTTGAGTGCTGCGATGCCGGCATCTGCCTGAACCGAACGGCGGCGACCTTCGAAAGCAAACGGACGCGTAACAATCGCGACCGTGAGTGCACCTTCGGCTTTTGCGATTTCGGCGATTACGGGCGCTGCACCGGTGCCGGTGCCACCTCCCTCACCTGCAGTAATGAAAACCATGTCGGCCCCAGCGACAACTTCTTGAATCTCGTCACGATGTTGCTCGGCTGCTTCGCGACCAACCTCCGGGTCAGCGCCTGCGCCAAGACCGCGAGTTAATTCACGACCAATATCGATTTTGACACTTGCATCGCTCAACAACAGTGCCTGCGCGTCAGTATTGATCGCTACGAACTCAACACCGCGCATGCCTGACTCCATCATGCGATTAATTGCATTCACGCCGCCACCACCTACACCGATGACTTTGATAACTGCCAAATAATTCTGTGGTTGACCGACCATTTAGGATTAACCCCCGCTGCTTGCGCTTGTTGTGCTCACTGTTTGTGAGTGCAGTTATTCTGCCACATCGGACAACTAGCACCAAACATCAGCGAAACGTTAAGGAAGGTTTAGAGAAAGTCTCTACTTCGACTTTACAGTTGGCGTTCGCGGGTCAGTTAAATCGATCGCAAGAATTTGTTTCGCGTCTTGTCTGCGAAGTAGCACCAACAGTGAAATCAACTTATTTTGCAAGTCGACCGGAGGGCCGAAATTAATCAGGGTTCCGGTGCGCAGAGTCATGACTAATTGATTTGGTCCGCCCACACCAACATTCAAAACTTGGTCACTCAACTCAGTGGGCAAGCCTGCGGCTAACTGGGCGGCCGCCTTGTAAACGGTGCCGGCACTCGCCCCCGGTGCAAGGTTGGGACCAACACCAGTGATCTGTAGATATTGCGTGGGTTGACCCGTTTCAACAGCCAAAACACGACCTTGCGGATCAACGACCCGCGACCGATTATCTACACCTATATAAAAAGCCACTGGCTTGCGCTCAACAATTTCGATTACAAGTCTTGACGGGAAAAACGATTTGATGCGCACAGACTCAACCCACGGATCACCCTCAAGTCGTCGCTCAGCTGCGCGTGTATCTACCGTCAAGATTGACTTACCGTCAAGAGATTTTTCAACGGCAATCAACAAATCAGCACTGACATAGCGAGCGCCTTCAATTTCAATTTTACGAACGCCGACGATCGGCGAAGCCAGCACTATTAGCACGAGTGCTACCACGCCTATCACAGAGCCAGCCGCAGTAAGCAGACGTCGGCGATTTGAAGCGAGCGATCTAATTACATCTTTACCTCGATCTTCGATTCGTGAGTCACGGATAATGTTGCTTGGGTCAGATGTTGGAGCGATATTTACCGAACTGGTCATTTCATCGATCGGGTGGTCCGAGTCAACAGGCAAACGAAGGTCGTCATCAACGATGACGACGCGACCATTATTGGTTTTCAGTGTTAACGATGAATTCGTCGCTGATGAGTTGTCTCGTGATTCATCGCGAGTCTCATCACGAGACTCGTCTGGGTAATTTGGTAAAACAACACGCAAATTTGCAGACGGTGTTGCGTCGCCGTCAAACGCATCTTTGAGTTCGGCCAAAACCTCATCTGAGAGCTGCTCAGAAAACAAAGGAACCGGGATCGACAAATCAGTATTGTTCGCCGAACCAAATGCCGATTCAAGTTGAGTGTTACGGGAAACCACACCCTGATCAACTGCGCCTGCTTCTTGAGAGACAGCCGCCGAAAAACCGACCAAACGAATTTCGCTACGCAGTTCAATGCCATGAGATTCGATAACGCGTTGGCGAACGAATGTCATAAGTTCGACCACATCATCTGCATTACCGTCTTCATCGGCCTGTATGAAGTTGGCGTGTTTATCGGAAATCGAAGCCGTGCCGATTCGATGACCGCGTAGACCGAGCCCATCGATCAAAGCACCTGCCGACGAAGCACCCGAAACTGGATTGACAAATACCGAACCAGCGTTTTGTCCTCCCGGTTGATTCTCACGACGCCACTTAACAATTTCAGCAAGTCGAGACTCGCCTCCGGCTTTATCTCCTCTCGTGAGTCGCAATGTCGCCGATAGGACGATGTGTTGATCGTTTAAATCCGAGCCGCGAAAGCGTAATCCAAGATTTGCCGCCGACACATTGGCTTCGATACCACGTTCGATGTGAAACAAGCGCACACTCAACAACGACGCAATCATGTCTGAACCATGCCCACCTGCATTCATGCGTACCGCGCCGCCAATTGAACCTGGCACACCGACAGCCCACTCAAAACCCCGCAGACCTGCAGCAACGGTTTGCCTTGCTATCACCGGCAGTGACGACATTGCACCGACAATGACAATTGGGTCTTGATCTGAACTCGGAAGGTTGATCTGCTCAGCGAACGGTCCCAAAGCGATTGCTAAACCGCGAAAGCCGCTATTGCTAATCAGCATGTTGCTTCCGCGACCAAGCATCAACACCGGCATTTTCACTTTTGCGAGAGCGCGTGAAGCGGCATGCAGATCATCAACGCTCATCGCTCGCATAAACAATGCGGCAGACCCTCCAACCCTGTAAGTCGTATACGGTCCAATTGGCTCGTCTCTCGTGATTCGATCACCGAGCAACGAAGCTAAGCGGTTCAGATCTTTCTCGCTAGGGCGACTTAATTCGGAGATCAATTTGACTTACCTCGACGTCGAGTGATCACTTCGCTGGGCAAACTAGATATGTCACCGCAGCCCATTGATATACACAGATCACCGTCTTTGATTTCATCTGCCAAGAACTCTACGAGATTTGTGCGGCTTGGTTGATATATGACGTGACTGTTCGGGTGCGATTTGAGAATTGCGTCGACAACAAGCTGACCTGTGACTCCTGCAATTGGTTCTGTGCCAGAAGAATAAATGTCAGTGATCACTACTAGGTCAGCAGCGACGAACGAATCGGCATAAAGGTGCGAAATCACGGACATGCGATTGAATCGATTGGGTTGAAAAACTGCCACAACACGCGACCAGTTGTCTGACTCGTCACGAACTCCTGAAAGCACGGCAGAAATTTCGTTTGGTAAGTGGGCATAATCATCAACAAATGTCGCGCCGCGATCGACGCCTTGAACATCAAATCGACGAGCGACGCCACCAAAACTGCTCAACGCCTGCGCAGCCTGTTCGAATTCAACGCCGAACTGCATCGCCATCGCAAGAGCGGCGAGTGCATTACTCACGTTGTGACGGCCCCGCAACGGAAGATTTATGCGACCGAGCTCGACACTCTGCGAACCGAGATTTTGAGCAACTACAAAAGAGGAACTTCCATTTTTGAATTTGATCGAAGTAGCAACATAATCGGCTGAAGACTCACCGTTGACAGAATATGTAATTGCATTGCGCGTTTGAGCAATCAAGGCACATGTTGGGTCGTCAAGACACAAAACTCGAGGTCCGGCAATGTTGCCAACATAGTCAAAGAAACTTTGCTCAATCGCGGCCGGCGTTTTGAAATGATCAAGATGATCAATGTCGATGTTCGTCAAAATTGTGGCAGCAAGTGGAAGCTGAGCATGGGTGCCATCGCTTTCATCAGCTTCGACCACGAACAGCTCACTATTCGACCACGATGCGCCACGATTCAACGAAATTACGTCGCCACCGATCAGATAACTCGGGTTTTTGCCGGCGCCAAGCAAAATAGTAGTGAGCATCGACGAAGTTGTTGTCTTGCCGTGCGTGCCAGCGACACCAACGCTTGT
>SXGQ01344185.1_pt1 | contig 20390 bp, 18 predicted proteins | sample 3178371 | NCBI WGS metagenome assembly SXGQ01 (sample SAMN11356859, study PRJNA531348) | freshwater metagenome | isolation source: freshwater sample F1-20 | place: China: Fuxian Lake, Yuxi | collected 2017-12-25 | reverse complement strand
GAGCCCGACGAGCTACCTGGCTGCTCCACTCCGCGTCGTGCCTCTCATGCTACGGCCACATCTCGCCGAGCCCAACCCGTCTCAGTCGAGCTGGGAGAGTTCCCTCGGGATCAGCCAATCCAGCACCCGCAGGAGTTCTTCGGCGAGACGTCGTGCGGCCATCAGGAGATTGGCGTCGAACTGCTCGGCCGTCGACGTCGGATGGTCCACCAAATCGGTGATCGCCTTCACGGCAACGAACGGAATCGACATCTGGGAACACACGTATCCGACCGACGCCGCCTCCATGTCCTTGACCGCGGCCCCCGACGCCACGATCATGCGCCGATCGGGTTCGGATTCGTCGAGCGAGTTACCCGTTGTCACCACGCCGATCTTCAGACCCAGTTGGGCGGCCATGTTCCGCAGACTCACCACCGGATGCCGACCGATTCCGTACTCGGCGAATCCCGGTAAGTCGATGCGCCGATCGTGATGAACGACGTGGCGATCACTCACGTACACATCGCCGATCTCTCCACCTTCCCGACTCCAGCCACCGGCGGTTCCAGCCGAGATCACGATGTCGGGTTCGAAACGTTCGATCACGGCGTAGGTATTGAGAACCGCGGCATCGGTGCCGATCGAATCAACTCCGTACCGACAATCGCGACCGTTCAAGGCGATCAGGATCTCCGCACCGTGTCGACGGGCCGAGAACCACTTCACGGTGAGTGGAGGTGCGCCGTGCACGGCCACCGCCGAGAGCGAGACGAGGAGAGACGATGCCTCGGCCCCCATCGCCATGACGATCGCAATGCGCCGCACGAGGACATCGTAGGTTCCCCTGGTCATCCCGATCGGGACGACTAAGTTGAGAGCGGATGAGCATCTTCAAGCGATCACCGCGGGCCACGAGAGCCGAGGTCGACGAGATCCGCTCACAGGTCTCGGCCCTCGTCACCCAGATCGAACAGATCGTCGCATCCGATTCGTCACGCGCCGAGCACCTCGAAACGGTCGTCACCCAACTCCGTCAACTCGACGGGCGCATCGGCCAGATCGGCAACGAGGTGACCCACCAGCTCACCGAACTCTCGACCGACATCGACAAACTCGGACATCGCACGCAGGATCTCAGCGAGCACATCGGACACCTGACCGAGCTTCCCGGAGTCGTCGAAGGTGTTCGTAGCGATCAGGCTCGACTGGCCAACGAACAAGCTCGCTACGAAATCGCGTTCCGGCAGGATCTCGCCGAGGTCGCCGAAATGGTGATGAAGAAGCGCCCGAGCTGACTCAGGCGTTCAGAGCAGCCAAAGCCTGAGCGATCAGATCCTGAGCTTCAGCCACTTTCTCCTGATACAGACCGAGATCACCGTCGCGCAGCGCCTGATCGGCTTCGTCGAACACCGCCTCGGCCTGCTCGAGTAGTTCAGCCGGATCGGTCGTGGTGGGAGTCTCTCCATCCGAAGGTGTGGTGGGTTCGGCGCCGGTGTCGGTCGCGGAACCATCACCGGAGACTTCCTTCAAGTCCACGTTTGCGGTCGGGAAGAGGCGGTTCACAGCATCGGTGAGAGTGTCACCGATCACCGAGCGCCCGTCGTACCAAGCCAACACCCGGCGAACGAACACCTGCTTCGAACCCGCGTCGTCCGGACGCACATAGAGCGGACGTACCCACACCACGCCGTCCCCGACCGGAATCACCTGCAGCTGACCGAACACGACGCGCGAACCACGTTGATCGAGCAACGTGATCACGGGAGAGATCTCGGGATCGCTGCCGAGTTCGGCGGCCACCGTGGCCGGTCCCTCGGGAAGTGTTCCCTCGATGCTGTACACCGTGATCTGACCGTAGGTGTCGGGATCGCTCGACACCGCCATGACCGCCCGCAATTCCTTACGGGTGTCATCGGGTGAGAACGGAACGAACGGACGAATCAACGAGAACTCGGACGTGTCCGAACCTGGCGCGTGGAACAGCGTGTAGTACGGCTCGAAGCGGCTCACTCGCGCATCGGCGACGTCACCGGTGTTGGCTTCGGCTGCCACATCGGTCACCGCAATTCCCGTTGCCCCGGCCGTCACGAGTTCGGGTTCGCGAACGGCGGCCTGGGCCACACTCCACGCCGCATCGCGGTTGAAGAACTGATCGGCATCGGAGAACTGATAGCGGCCGTACAGATTGGTCTGTACCCGGAAGAGGTCTTCGGGATAACGGAAGTGCGAACGAAGTTCGTCGCTCACCTGATCGGCCGGCGTGAAGAGCCCGGGGTAGGCCTTCGACCACGCGCGCACGATCGGGTCGGTCGGATCGATCACGTACAACGTGATGTCACCGGTGTAGGCATCGACCACGGCCTTCACGCTGTTGCGTACGTAATTGAAGTTGTGGTCGAGTCCGGAGCCTGCGGTGAGATTGTCGGTGTTGGCCTTCTGGGCATAGGGGTAACGAGCGGTGGTGGTGAAAGCATCGATCACCCACTGCACCGATCCGTCCACGGCCACCGGGTAAGGGTCGGCATCGAGATGCAGGAAGGGCGCCACCTTGGCCACGCGATCTCGCACGTCGCGGATGTGCAGAATACGTGAGGAATCCTCGAGAAGGTTCGAGCCGAACAAGTTGAACTCACCGAAATGAATGGCCATGGCCAGCCGTCGGAAGGTCGAGTTCATCCGAATGCCACCGTCACCCTCGTAGGCCGCGGCCTCGGTGTCCGGACACGCTTGCTCGACCTGGTTCGTGTTCACGATCGCGTAACCCGGTTGCTCGGTGCCGAAGTACAGCTGCGGGCGGTCGACGGCGAGCGGCTCGTAGATCGGACGACCATCACTCGTGACCCGGCTCGCCGAGGCCGAGATCAATCCGCAACCGTGCGTGTAGATGAGATGGCGCGAGACCCACGTGCGGTTCGGAATGCCGTCGGAGTTCAGTTCGCGAGCGGCCACGAGTGTTTGTTGACGGCGGCCGTCGATCTCGTAGCGATCGACGTCGAGGTCGTTCACCGCGTAGAAGGCGAACTGGCCCTCGTCGAGCGCGAAGCGGTCGCGCATCTCGGCGACATCGAGCAGACGGGTGTCGGCCAACGCCGGAGTTCCGGCCTTCACTTCGGTTGGCGTCACATCGCCGAGGGTCACCGGCACCGTCACGACCGAGTCGAGTCCCATCGCGGCCTGGGTGGCTTCGATGTTGCGCCCGATGTACGGACGCTCGCGCGTGGTCACGTTCGGTTGCACGACGAAACGCTGGATGATCGCCGGATACACGGCGCTGGCCACCACGGCGATGATCGCCCACAAGGCCATGGAGAGCAGCGGGAAGCGCCAACCACCCCAGCGGATGCCGGCCAGGAAAAGAACCGCGACGAGAAGACTCACGAGAATCAGGAGATTGATCGCCGGGAGTTGGGCTTTCACGTCGGTGTAGGTGGCGCCCTGCACGACACCACGTGTCGAGACCGTGAGCTCGAAACGCTGGAGCCAGTAGTCGACTGCCTTGACGACGGCGAGCAACGCGAACAAAACACTCAGGTGGACACGCGCGCCCTTCGTCACTCGCTCCTTGGGCGTCTGAACGCGAATCGCCCCATTCAGGAAATGAATCACCGCCGACATGAGTGTCACGAGCACGAGTGCGGCAAAGGCCCAGTCGACGGCGTAGGTGAGGAACGGAAGTCGGAACACGTAGAAACCGACGTCGACCTTGAAGAGTGGATCCTCCACCCCGAACGACTGCGCGTTGCGGAACAACAGCCATTCCTGCCACTGGCTGACGGCCGGAAGGCCGATCATGATGCCGACCACGATCGAGACCACGAAGCGCAGAAGCCTTGAACGGCCGCCCACGATGGAGCGGTAGCGCTCGACGATCTCGCGCTCGGGTCCGGGGGGCAGATCGGGCGGGGCGAGCCGCTGCGCGAGGGTCAGGCTGAAGAAGCAGACCACGGCGAAGCCGATGCTGAACACGGCACCCAACAAGACCTTGGCCCACAGGGAATCCCAGAAGACACTCGATCGATCGACCGAGTCGAACCACAGGAGATCGACGTAGAAGTTCGACAGCGAGCGCGCCGACAGAACGAGCAGAACGATGACGACCGCGAGAACGAAGACGATCAGACGTCCACGTGATGCCCAAGCCGGGCGGCCGGGTCGAGGCGGGCGAGGTCCGCGTCGACGCGGACCTCCGGGAAGGTCCGAGGGGATGCGCACGCTGCGAGATTAGTTGTGAATCGGCACGATGGCACAGCGGCACCCGGCGTGCGCCGGGGCATGGGTGTGACCGGTGGGGAACGCGTCACAGCCACTGACGGTTCCGGCGAGCGAGTTGTCCTCGGCGTCGGCACACGCCGGACCGGCCGGATCGAACTTCCAACACACGTTCATCTCCGGGGTCAGCACCGACAGCGCCCCGCGACCGTACGCGGTGTAGGCGATGTCGTTGATCGTCTCGTCGACGATCTGGTTCTTCCACTCGCGATACACCACGCGGACGAGTGCCGAGAGTTCGGCGTTGCTGCCGTCGGCTTGCGAGATCGATCGACTCAGGCGCTCACGCAAGGGTTCGACGATCGTCGTCACGATGAACTCGTCGATCGCCTTCATCTGCTTGGCCACGGCCGCACTCAGTTCACGATCCGAGGGCATACTGCCCGACGCGTGCAGCGAACGAGCGCCGGCGACCGCTGCGGACTTGACCGACGGCGCGAGCGCGGCGCAGAAACGCTTCGCGTGTTCGCTCTTCGGTCCGACGATGGCGTCGAGCGTCTTCACCACGGCCTTGCCGCGCAACGTGTCGAGAATCTGGTTCTGCTCGTCGGCGAGCACGCGCTTCGTCTTGCGACCCATGGTCAACGTGAGCGGTACGAGGATTTCGTCGCGCGTCTCGAACACGGTGGCCGACTCGACCACCTCCGCGGCGTCGATCACCGGTGCGACCGGAGTCGTCGGCTTGGCCGATGCATTCTCGGCGACGTCGCCGGCCTTGGTCGCTTCCTCGGCGACGACCGTGGCACTCGCTCGACGCAACTTGGCGAAGATGTCATCGGCACCAGAGGCGCCCGGACGCTCAGCACGCGGTGTTGCGCCCGCCGTCTTCACCTCGGAATTCGTCTCGGACTTGCCGAACAGCGGAACCACGTTCGACGGCGTCGCCTTGAGTTCGACGACCGGCGCGGGCGGAGTCGCCTCTTCCTCGACGACCGATTCTTCACTGACGGTTTCGACGACTTCGACGGCGACGTCACCCTCGCCGCCCAGTTCAGCGTCGGACTCATCGACCTGATCGACGTCATCGACTTCGGGCACGACGATCTCGAGCGAGATCGGACGGTCGATCGACGGGTGCATCGACCGCTGTTGTTCTTCGTCGTGGTCCTGATCGTAGAACTGGGTGCGGGCCACTGGCTCCGAGGGTTCGTGGAGTTCGTCGACCGGCACCATGATCGGAATCGGTCCCGTGGTCATGGCGAGATTCACGTAGGCGGCCGGCTCCTCACCCACATCGCTGAGGTCTCGCAGCACATCGTCGGTGGCGATCCGAGCCCGTTCGAAAGCCTGAACGAGTCGGTCGCGTCCATGGAAGAGATCTTCGATCTGTTCACGCGCGAGCTCTCGGCGGCGGGAAACATCGGCGAGGACGCGTTCGCGGTAGGCACGAGCTTCGTTCACCATGTCGCGACCCTGCTGCTTGGCCATCAGGATCTCGGCTTCGGCATCGGCCGTGGCGTCCTGTCGGATGCGCTCGCCTTCGAGTTCGGCCTCTTCGCGGATACGGGTCGCCTCGTCGGTTGCGTCGCGCACGAGCCGCTGGGCGGTTTCCTCGGCCCGACCACGGAACTTGGCCGCCGCCTCACGGGCGGCCTGGATGATCCGGGCGGTTTCCTCACCCAGAACTTCGGTCAATTTGTCTTCGTCGAGTTCACCCGGGATGATCCCAACCTCGGTCGGTCGGGTCAGGAGTTCGCGCTCCAAGAAGCGCTCCCTCTCCTGCAGACGAGACAACTCGGCGGCGACCATCCGCAGGAAGTCACGGACCTCATTGGGGTCGAAGCCGCGGCGGGTCGTCGGGAAAGCCGCCCCCGCAACGGCAGCAGGAGACGACGGATCGGGACGCGAAAAGGAGATGGCCATCGGAGTGAGGGTATGAAACCGCAGGTGAAAAGGGGTGGCAATCGCGCCCTCCTCAGCCGGGTTCACCCCCTCTGAACTGGGCTTCCTCCCCGTTCGGCCAATGCTGCGAGGGCGTCGCCGAGCGACTCGACGGTCACGATCTCGACTTCGTCACCCACCGCCTGGCGGGCGGCAGAGATCTCGGCTTCGGATTGGCTCGCCGGCACCAGAAACAGGCGGGCGCCCGATCGCCGGACGGCGACGGCTTTCTGGACGAGGGCCCCGATGGGACCGACCGAGCCGTCCTCGGACATGGTGCCCGTGGCCGCCACTCCCCCGGGTGGGCTCAGCTCACCCGGCGACAGTTCGTCGATCAGGGCGAGGGTGAAGGCCAGTCCGGCCGAGGGTCCGCCGATCCGGTCGGTATCGAAGTCGACGTCGACGGGAAGGACGACCGTGCGCGTGTCGCGAGCGTTGAAGCCGACGATCGCTCGCGTCGGATCGTTCGGGCTCGCCATCAACTCGACTTCGACCGTGCGCACCTCGTCGTCCGGGACCCCGATACCGCGCACCTTCAAGATCACTCGATCACCGGGTTTCGACGACTCCAGCGCCTCCGAAAGATCGCTCACCACACGAATTCCGTACACCGCGCCAGCAGACGTGCCTGGTTTCTCGACCGAAACGATCGTGTCACCAACCTCCAGTACCCGACATGCTCGAGTAGCCGGCGCGTCATCGGGGCAAAGATCAGAATCGAACGAACCGACCTGAGCGACTCCTTCCTCGAGTCGGGCATCGAGTCCGAGATGATCGAACGCCACGTACGCCGCGATCTCCTTGGCCGTCGACATCGCTCCGAGTTGAATTTCACGATCGAGATTCGGTTCGCAACTACCGAAGCGCTCCTCACAGGTCTGAACCTTCACGTACGGATCGATCCAACCCATGAAGGCTTCGAGCGGTGTGAGGCGGCCACCGAGTGCCGTCACGAAGCGAACGCTCTCATCGGGAGCGTGGAGCTCGATACCAACCGCCGATGCCGCGGCCGGATCGATGATCAACCGCGACTCCACCCGGGGCGCAGCTCCCGGCGCGGTGGAGTATCGCTGGAGGGGCCAGAACATCGCGCCGATCACGGCAACGATGGCGACGAAGGCGATGGTCGCCAACGGGATGCCCCAGATCGGTGGCTTCCCCGCTGCGGCTCCGTGACCAACTACCGTTTCGTGTTGCGTGTCGATCTCTGACATCACCGTTCGCGTCGCCGTCATCGCCGGGTGTGCCCTCGTGGCCCTCCTCGTGATCGGTTGGCGACAGCCTGCCAGAGGCACCGCCTCGACTCCACGCAGTCGGTCCGCCGAGGCCCTCGAACCGCCGACAACGTCCCGCCAACGAATTCGACGCCGGGCTCTTGATTTGTCGGCCCTTGGTGGGGTTGCATTGTTGGCGGGGGTCGTCGTTGCCACGCTGGTGTCCGTTGCCATGTCCTGGTTGGTCACCAACATCATCGACCGCCTCTGACCTACCCCTACCGGTGAGAAATTCGTGACCGACAACACCAATCCGAACATCGTCGAACTTCGACGCGCCATCGTCATAGCCGGTCACGCCGGTGACGAGGCCGCCGTCCGGGCTGCACTCACCCATGCGTCGGGTTCGGTCCGTGACGCCGCCTTGGGTGCCATGGCCCGCCTCGGCCTGCTCACGAACGATCTCGCCGTGATCGCCATGACCGACAAGGATGCACGAGTCAGGAGTCGCATCGCCGAGTTGTCGGTCGATCTGCCCGGCCTCGACCTCGCCCCGCTACTCGACGACCACGATCCGATGGTGGTCGAGATGGCGGCCTGGACGTGTGGCGAACACGAGACGGTCGCCGATCACATCATCGAGAAACTCATCCAGTTGTGCACCGAACATGACGAGCCTCTCGTGCGAGAAGCCGCCGTGGCCGCCCTGGGCGCCATCGGAGATGACCGCGGATTGAAAGCGATCCTCACCGCCTGCAACGACAAACCGGCCGTGCGGCGACGGGCCGTGCTCGCACTCGCGCCATTCGATGGTCCCGAGGTCAAGACCGCCCTCGAAGCTGCGCTCGAAGATCGTGACTGGCAGGTTCGCCAAGCCGCCGAAGATCTCCTCGGCTGATCTTCAGACACCTTCGAGGATCAGCAACACACCGAACACCACGAACGAGATCGATGCGCCGATGCGTATCCAGCGTTCAGGCAGACGTTGACCCAGTTGCCGCCCCACCACGATCGCCAGAGCGTCGGCGGCCACCATGCCCAGAGTCGATCCGAGCCAGGTGCCCACGACTCCCTCGCGTGTCGCAAGGGTGATCGTGGCCAGCATCGTCTTGTCACCCAGTTCAGCGAGGAAGAACGCGACGCTCGCCGCCACCACGGCGTTCCGGGTCGACCGCTCTGCTTGGCCGGCCTCCTCGTCGGTGAGTTCGTCGCCACGCAATGTCCATGCGGCAAAGAACAGGAAGGCGATGCCGGCCAGAACAGCGATGGTGTCGGTCGGTAGGCGCGCGCCGACCACGGCTCCGACTCCGACGCTGATCGCATGGGTGAAGGCGGTGGAGATCGTTATTCCGAGCAGAACCGGCCACGGCTTGTAGCGCGCCGCGAAAGCCAACGCCATGAGCTGACTCTTGTCACCGAGTTCGGCCACGAAGATGACGCCGAAACTGATGAAGAAGGCCGACAACATGACTTCGCGACATTACTGTCCGAATGATGAGCCATCTGCTTCCCGATGAAACGGTGGTCGACGCCTATCGCGAGCTCCGAGCGCGGGTGATCGATGTACTTCGTTCGCTCACCGACGAGCAGACCCAGCTCGTCGTGCCGGCCTGCCCGGCCTGGAACGTCGCGGAACTCGCTTCACATCTGGTGGGCGTTCCCGAAGACATCCTCGCCGGGCGGATGGATGGAGTGACCACGGAGGCTTGGACCCAAGCCCAAGTCGATCGACACCGCGGTGCTTCAGCGACCGAACTCGCCGATCGGTTCTCGGCCACCATCGAGGCCTTCGACAAAGTTCTCCCGCACATTCCGTCGCCGATCAATTCACAGATGGTGATGGATGCGGTCACTCACGAATTCGACCTTCGACGGGCGATCGAGCTCCCCGGAGCGCAGAATTCCTCGGCGGTGAAAGTCGCCCTCGGCTGGTTGCTCGATCGTGCCGAGTCCCGGGATCCACTCCTCGTCGATCGTCTTCGAGCGTCCGGGGCATCCGATTACGACCTCTTGCGGTCGCTCAGCGGCCGGCGGACCCTCGAGCAGATCACAGCCATCGGTCTCGATGCGGATGAAGTCGCGAAGCTTCTCGAAGGATCCCCCCTCAAGCTGCCCGACCGACCGGTCGAATCCTGAACGGACTTGCCATTTAGTCATTTATTGACTAAACAGGACCAGTGCGTTTCCGGAGGCTCATTCCCTTCGTGCTCGTTCCGTTGTTGACAGCACTGGCCTCCTGTGGTTCCGAATCCGCGACCACCACACTCGATGTTTCGGCCGCTGCCTCACTCACCGGTCCCTTCGCGGAGATCGAGAAGGCGTTCGAACTCGCCAACCCCGGTGTCGACGTCGTCCTCAACCTCGCATCGTCGTCCGACCTCGTGACCCAGATCATCGAAGGTGCACCGGTCGACGTGTTCGCCTCGGCTGACATCAAGAACATGGACAAGGTTGCCGAAGCCGACCTGATCGACGGAGTGCCCCGAGTCTTCGCCACCAATTCCTTGCGGATCATCGTCGCCCCTGGGAATCCGCTCGGTATCACCGGTCTGGCTGACCTCGCCCGACCCGGGCTGGTGTACGTCACGTGCGATCCGAATGTGCCGATCGGTCGATATGCACAAGAGGTTCTCGATGCCGCCGGAGTCGAAGTCACGCCGGCTTCGTTCGAAGAGAACGTCAAGGGAATCGTGGCCAAGGTGACGGCCGGTGAAGCCGACGCAGGCATCGTGTACACGACCGATGTCCTGGCCGCCGGGGATCGGGCCGAAGGCGTCGACCTTCCGGCCGATCTCAACGTGTCGGCCCGATATCCCATCGCGGTGATGAAATCCGCTGAATCCTCAGCCGCCGCCCGGCGGTTCGTCGACTTCGTCGACTCGAGCGAGGGAGTGGCGATCCTCATTCGATTCGGATTCGGCACACCATGAGTCGGCGACCGAAGCGTCGCCACACGCCGATTGTGGTCGCCGTGTGGGCCGGAGTGGCCATCGCCTTCTTCGCGCTTCCGTTCATCGGCATCCTCGTGCGAGCACCGTGGGGTGATCTCCCCGATGTCGTCACCGATCGAGCGGTTCGTCGAGCCCTCTGGCTGTCGCTGCGTACGTCGTTCGTGGCATCTTTGATCGCCGGCATCCTCGGAGTCCCGCTGGCCTGGGTTCTCGCCCGCCTCGAATTCCCGGGCCGAAGTGTCGTGAGAGCGATTGCAACTCTGTCGATGGTTCTTCCGCCGGTGGTCGGTGGCGTCGCGCTCTTCACGTCGTTCGGTCGTCGAGGAATCGTCGGGCAATACCTCGACGATTGGTTCGGGATCCGACTGCCGTTCTCGACCGCCGGCGTGATCGTCGCCCAGACCTTCGTGGCCATGCCCTTCTTGGTCCTGGCGGTGGAGTCCGCGTTCCGACAACTCGACACCCGATACGAGGAAGCAGCATCCACTCTCGGTGCTCGACCGTTCTTCGTCTTCCGACGAGTCACACTTCCGAGTGTGCGACCGGCTCTCGTCGCCGGATTGGTTCTCGCCTGGGCACGGGCGCTCGGTGAGTTCGGGGCCACCATCACCTTCGCCGGCAACCTTCCGGGTCGGACTCAGACGATGCCGCTGGCGACGTATCTCGCCCTCGAATCAGAACCGGAGCGGGCGCTCGTTCTGAGCCTCGTGATGATCGGCATTTCGTTCGCCGTTCTCCTCGGTCTACGCGAGCGTTGGCTCACCACCGCACTACCCGAGGTTCGCACATGACACTCGTGGCTCGATTCACACTTCGAAGGGGCACGTTCGAGTCGTCGATCGATCTCACGGTGGGCGACGACGAAGTCGTGGCCGTTCTCGGTCCGAACGGAGCCGGAAAGTCGACCCTCATCCGGGTGGTCGCCGGTCTCGAGGCGATCGACGACGGTATGGTCAGTATCGACGGGCGGGTCCTCGATGATCCCGAGAAGTCGGTGTTCGTGGACGCAGCCGACCGTGGTGTGGGTGTGGTCTTCCAGAGCCACGTCCTCTTCGATCATCTGTCGGTGGAGGACAACGTCGCCTTTGGTCTCCGTGCGCGAGGAGCCCGCCGGCGGGAATCCCGCGCGCAGATCCACGAGGTTCTGCGTCGATTCGATCTGCTGGACCTCGCGCCGCGCGCCCCACGGACCCTGAGTGGTGGGCAGTCGCAACGAGTCGCCCTGGCCCGCGCCCTCGTGACTTCTCCTTCGGTCCTTCTTCTCGACGAACCGACAGCTGCCCTCGATGTGTCGACCCGCCGTGAGGTGAGGCGCGAACTTCGACGTCATCTCGCCGAATACGGCGGTTCCACGATTCTCGTCACGCACGATCCCCTCGACGCCTACACACTCGCCGACCGCATCGTCGTTCTCGAGAACGGGATGATCACACAGATGGGCAAGGTCGACGAGATCACCAGCCGCCCTCGCACTCGTTACGTCGCCGAGTTGGTCGGCAACAACCTCGTCCTCGGGGTCGCAACGGGAACGACCATCACTTCGGAAACGGGTGTGCAACTGGGAGTCGCCGAATCGTGGAACGGACCCGTGCTGGCCACCATCCGTCCGCAAGCCGTCACCATCTCCCGAACGCCCGATGCCCTCACGAGTTCACGCAACTCTTGGCCGATGCGCATCACCGGAATCGAATCTTCGGGTGAACGAGCGCGCGTCCATCTCACCGGTCCTCTCGACCTGGTCGGCGAGATCACGGATCGAGCAGTCGAAGCACTCGGTCTTCGTATCGGTGACGAGGTGACGGCATCGGTGAAAGCGACCGAGATCGAGGTCTACGAACGATGAGCCGATCGAGTCGCACCGCATCCGAACTCCTGCTCGGTGAGTGGGCCTGCCTCGGCATCGTGGCCCAAGGACCGACACACGGCTTCGCGGTCGCCGCCCGGCTCAAGGTGGACGGCGACATCGGACGAATCTGGTCGCTCACCCGTCCGCTCACGTATCGCGCGATCGATCATCTCATGGCGATCGGCTACGTCGAACCGGTTCGCGAAGAGCAAGGAGTGGCCGGTGGGAATCGGACGATCATCCGCATCACACGGACGGGTCGCTCACATCTGGTCCGTTGGCTCGGCACTCCCACCACACACCTACGGGACGTGCGTAGCGAGTTCCTTCTCAAGTTGACCCTCGGCGAGATGCTCGGACTCGAAGACCGAGCTCTGATTCGGGACCAGAAGAAGATCGTCGATCGGATCTTGAAGGGTCTGATTTCTCCGACCCCGGAGAAGAACGACCACGTCATGGCATGGCGGATCGAAACCGCCGAAGCCGCGCGCCGCTTTCTCGATCAGTTGTCCTGAATCACTCCACCCAGGATGGGAATCAGCGTCAGCTCGGGTTCATCCGACATCAATCGCTGCAGCCGATATCGATTCTCGAACAAGGCGACCAGCGCACCGTCACCACGTTTCAGGATGCGGATGCCACCGATTCGACGCAAGCGTTCGACCGAGGCTTCATCGGTCAGACGAATCGCCTGATATCCCGCGGACTCGATGCGACTCGGTGCGTTGAACTCACTCTCGAGTCGGTGGGCGAACACCTCGAACTGGAGTTGACCGACCGCGGCCAGGATCGGGTCGGCATCACCCATGTCGGGATCTCGCAAGACCTGCACGACACCTTCCTCGTCGAGTTGGGCCAACCCCTTGCGGAACTGCTTGAACTTGCCGGTGTCGACCGGACGGGCAGTAGCGAACACTTCGGGTTCGAAACGCGGAACTCCCGGGAACTCCACTCGCGGTCCGGCGAACAACGAGTCACCGATCTGCAATCCGGCTGCGTTGATGAGACCGATGATGTCCCCCGGATAGGCGGTCTCGATGGTTTCGCGTTCGGAGCCGAACGCCGTAGTTGCGTACTTCGTTCCGACGGGCTTGGCGGTTCGAGCGTTGGTGACGTCCATGGAGCGGACGAACTCACCCGAGCAAACACGGGCGAAGGCAAGGCGATCACGATGATTGGGATCCATGTTGGCCTGGACCTTGAACACGAACGCCGAGAACGGTGCCTCGAGAGGACGCGGTGCGCCGTCCACGTCGTCTCGCGGCTGCGGTGACGGCGCGTAATCGGCAACCGCGTCGAGCAGCATCCGGACACCGAAGTTGGTGAGTGCCGAGCCGACGAACACCGGGGTCGACTTGCCGGCCAGAAACGAAGGCATGTCGACATCGGCCCCGATGGCCTCCAGAAGTCCACAACCATCGAGCGCGACCTGCCACGCCGAACCTTCCTCGCGAGTCGCCACCTCGCGGTCGACGAGTTCTTCCGGGGCGAGCGACGCACCACGAGCAGTTCGGGTGAATCGGATGTACTCGCCCGAACGACGATCGATGACGCCACGGAAATCGCCCGGAATGCCGACCGGCCAGGTGGCGGGTGTGGGCCGCAGACCGATCTGTTCCTCCACCTCGTCGAGAAGTTCGAGCGGGTCGCGGCCGGGTCGGTCGTACTTGTTGAAGAAGGTGATGACCGGCAGGTTGCGACTACGACACACCTGGAACAACTTGAGGGTTTGGGATTCGATTCCCTTGGCCGTGTCGAGCACCATGATCACCGCGTCGACTGCCGCGAGTACGCGATACGTGTCCTCGGAGAAGTCACGGTGGCCCGGCGTATCGAGAAGATTGATCACCTTGTCGCCGTAGGGGAACTGCAACACCGCCGACGAGATCGAGATGCCGCGCTGGCGTTCGAGTTCCATCCAGTCCGATGTCGCGCCCCGTCGGTCACCGCGAGCGTGAACCGCTCCGGCTTCCTGAATCGCGCCCGCGTACAGGAGGAACTTTTCGGTCAGGGTGGTCTTGCCGGCGTCGGGATGGCTGATGATCGCAATCGTCCGCCGACGAGCAGCCTCCGAACCGACATTCACGTTTCCCGACACAGGAATTCGAATCTACCGACCCCGACCACACTCCTTCCTCTACCCTGACCGGGTGACTTCGGTGGCTTCACCTCTCGGTTCGGGTGAGTCGTCACGAACATCTCGCACCGCTGTCGCCGAGGGACGCGAGTTCATCGTGTTGATGGTGGCCCTCATGGCGTGTGGCGCAGTAGCCATCGATCTCATGCTTCCTGCTCTTCCCGACATGCGTCGAGAGTTCGGAATGAATCCCGACTCGACGCAGGTGAGTTGGCTCATCACCGCGTTCTTCCTCGGCATGGCCGTGGGACCCTGGCTCTACGGTCCGGCTTCCGATCGTTACGGACGACGCAAACCCCTGGCCGCAGGACTAGTGCTCTACATCGTCGCCGGCATCGCCGCGAGCTTCGCTCCCACGTGGACGTGGGTGGTGGTCATCCGCTTCATCTGGGGTGTCGGTGCCGCCGCCCCCCGTTCGCTCAGCACCGCGATGATCAGGGATCGATATGCCGGCAACGAGATGGCTCGCTTGATGTCGATGATCACTGCGGTCTTCCTCTTGGTTCCGATCTTCGCTCCGAGCCTGGGGGCCGGACTCATCGCACTGCTGCCGTGGCGCGCGGTCTTCTGGTTCCCGTCCGTGGTCGGGGTGATCCTTCTCGTCTGGTCACGACGTCTCCCCGAAACCCTCGACCCGGCCAATCAGCGACCCTTCACCTGGCGAGCAGTCGGCGCCGCCGGTCGCGAAGTTCTGTCCACTCGCGAAACGGTGGTGTACGGAATCGCCACCACGTTTCTCTTCGGCGTGATGACCACTTACTTGTCGGGTTCGGAAGTCATCATCGAAGACGTCTACGGATACGGGCCTTGGTTCCCGCTCATCTTCGGAGTCATCGCCGTCGTCTTCGCCCTCAACTCGCTCAACAACGCGCGACTCGTGAAGGTCCACGGCATCGAGACTCTCGTCCGAAGGATCGTCCTCGTCGGTACCGCCTCGTCGGTCCTCTTGCTTCTCATCGCCTTCGGCGGTGATGGCCGGCCCAACTTCTGGATCTTCTGTCTGTCGGTTTCACTACTGATTCCGATCGCCCAGGGACTGGCACCCATCTGCAACACCGCGGCCATGACTCCGGTTCCCCACATCGCCGGTACGGCGTCGGCACTCTTGCTGACGGTCACGACCGCCGGCGGATCACTCCTCGGCGGACTCGGTAGTGGGGCGTTCGACGGAACGATTCAGCCCTTTGCGCTGTACGTCGTCGGCTACTTCGCGGTCGCCACGACCTCGATTCTCTGGATGACCGGCCGAGGGCGACAGAGGGTGTCTTCAGGCGCCGCAGGCGGCGAACGCAGCTGACACGAGCGACGTTCCGCGATTGTCGCCGAGAAGTCCTTCGGCCATGCGGTTCATCACGTACGTGACGGTGAGACCGAGATCGAGGTCGTTGACAATGGCCGATCCTCCCCATCCTCCCCAGAAACACGCGCGGCGATCCATGGGTAGATGGGCAACGGTCGGATTGGGCAAGCCGTATCCGATCCCGAACTTCACCGGCGCCATGAGGACTTGATCCATTCCGTCGCTTTGCACACGGAAGATCTGATCGATCGTCTTCTGACCGAGCAAGCGATGTCCTCGGACCACGCCACCATTGCTGATCGCGCTCTGCGCCCACGCGAGCGAGCGCGCGTTTCCGTGACCGTTCGCAGCCCCGATGTCGGCCTGGCGCCACTCCTTGGTCCAAGCCGCCTCGGCGCCCGGTGCCGGCCCCGAGAAAGTCTTGACGACCACCGAATTCGGATCGAGCTGTGTCATGTCGACCGGCAACGGAGGCGGCGGGATCACGTTCGACACGCGACCGAATTCGCTCTCCGGCAACCCGATGTGGAAATCGAGGTCGAGCGGCTCGGCGACTTCCCGACGGAAGAACTCGCCGAGTTTGAGCCCGGTGATGCGACGGATGACTTCACCGACGAGATGTCCCTGATTCAGCGCGTGATATCCGGACGACGTTCCGGGTTCCCACCACGGAGCTTGGGCGGCGAGTTTCGACGTCGATTTGGTCCAGTCGTAGAGGTCGCTCACCTCGACGGGTTGATCCCAGCCCGACACTCCCGACGTGTGTGAGAGCAGATGACGAACCAGAACACCGCTCTTGCCGTTGGCTGCGAACTCCGGCCAGTACTTCGCCACGGGAGCGTCGAGATCGAGTTCACCGCGGTCGGCGAGCATCAGTGCACACAACGCCATCTGCGTCTTGGTGCTCGACCAAACATTGACGATCGTGTCCGACGACCAGGGAGCCGAACGCTTCTCGTCCATCCAGCCACCCCACATGTCGACGACCATCTCACCTTGGTGGACGACGGCCACCGACGCGCCGACGTCGTCTCCCGAGTCGATGTTGGCCGAGAGGATCTCACGCATCTTCTCGAAACGCGGATCGCAGGAACCATGGATCTCTGCCATGTCGAACCCCCTTGTCGTTGACTTGCGAGAACAGTAGCGGTCAGGAAACTCGGCGTTGACGCTGACGTTCCATGAGGCTGCACCAGTCCCAATTGGCACCGCCCATCGCCGCCACCTCCGACAGCATCTGTCCGACCATGGCGGTGACCGGCAGCGGGATGTTCATGTTGCGCGCTTCCTCGAGAACGAGGCCGATGTCCTTGCGCATCAAGGTGTTGGAGAACCCGTAGTCGTACTCGCCAGCCAGCATGCGTTCCGCCCGATTGGCCATCTGCCACGAAGCCGATGAACCCTGCAACATCACGTGGATCACCTTGCTCACGTCGAGCCCCGCGGTCTCGGCGAAGTCGAGTCCCTCGGCCAACGCCTGACACAGACCGATCACGCAGATCTGATTGGTCATCTTCGTGATCTGTCCGGCCCCCGACGAACCCATCAGGGTCACTCGCGCGCCGTAACTGGCGATCACCGCCTCGCTGCGAGCGAAGGCGGCCTCGTCACCACCGGCCATGACGGTCAGGGTTCCGTTCTTCGCGCCGTCGACTCCTCCCGATACCGGAGCGTCGATGAACGCAGCCCCCGACTCGGCGACACGGCTGGCGATCTCGCGGGCGACGTCGGCCGATGTGGTCGAGTGATCGATCCAGATCGCACCGGTTGCCATGTGCCCCAAGATCTCGTCGGCCACCGCGCGCAGCTCACGATCGGCCGGCAGAGAGGTGATCACGAAGTCGGCACCGTGCACCGCGTCGACAGCGGTCGACGCCGCGCGGCCACCGAATTCGGCCGCCCACTTGGAAGCCATGCCATCGACCGCATCGCAAACGGTCACGAGATGACCGGCCTTCACGAGATGACCGGCCATGTGCCAGCCCATCCGGCCGATGCCGATGAACGCGACCTTCGAAGCACTCATGCCGGCACTCCAGGCTTCCCACGATCGGCGAGTGTGAAGCCCCCCGCGAGTCGGGCGTGCACACGACCACCACTCGCCATGGCCAGGATCACCACCATCTCGTCGGGCTTGGGACCATCGGGTACACCGACTTCGATGGCGTCGTAATGACTCCCGACGTAACTCCACTCCAGATGTGTGATGGGGACATCGAGCCTCGCCCCCATGCCGGCGACCTTCTTGGTGGAGGGGACGATCGACGTGCCCTTCCCAAGTGCGGCACGCATGCCACCCCCACCCGGGATGTGCCACATCGCGCCGTGCTCGATCTCACCCGCCGACCCGACGATCGTTCCCTTGCCGTAGCCGTCGATGTGCGCGGGATCGCCACCGAGATGGGAAATGAGGATCTGACCGAGCCGCTCGCCGAGAGCACGGAGTTCGTCGACGGCCGGACTCAGATCTTCCACATAACGGCCGACATAGGGGTTACCCACCACAGCGGCCACTGCCCCTTTCACTGCCGGCTGGTCACCGACCGGGCCCAGATCGTGATGGATCTCCTCCACCACGGTGACGATCTTGCGAATGGGAAAGAGCACGATGCCTCCTCGATTCCGAACCTCGGCGATTGTGCCACAACTCGGAAGTCTCGACCTCAAGAGGTCGGTGGAGTGGCATCGGTGAGGATGACGTGCTGCTGAATTCGCCATCGTCGAGTTTCGAAATCGTCGCGCCGTCAGGCACATTGCTCACCGGCCGAAACTATGCGTGTTCGGCGACCGATGGACATCGCCCGTTCAATGCGGATCGAGTGGGATCTCCTTCAACTGTCGTCGGTACAGAACATGTCTCTTGTGCTCCCAATCGGGCAGGCGAGGGTGGTCGAAATCCGCGGTTTCATCGTGAAGGAGCCCGATCTTGTCCATCACTCTTCGGGAGCGAACATTGCCCACCGTCGTGAAGCTCACGATCTCACCCCGTGGAGGTTCGATATTGGAAACTGCCCAAGCCAAGGTGGCGCGTGCGGCCTCCGTGGCCAAACCTGCGCCCCACGAGTCGGCTCGCAACCGCCATCCGATCTCCACGCACGGGGTGAACGACGCTTCCCACGTGGGAACCGAGAATCCGACGTAACCGATGAATCGTCTCGACGCCGATTCCTCGACCGCCCACAGCCCGAAGCCACGTACCCAACCCGAGCGGATCGCATCGATGAACGCGTCCGACTCCTCTCGACTCAAGACCGCCGGGAAGTGCTCCATCACCCGCGGGTCGGCGTTGAGCGCAGCGAACGGCGAACGGTCCTCGTCCCGCCAGTCGCGTAGTAGAAGACGATCGGTCCGGAGGGTGGGAACGATCACTGACGAGGTGTGGTGACGAGACCGTCGAGATCGCCGCGGGCCCGCCACTTCTCGACGTGATCCGCGAAACCCATCACGCTCGTCATCCAAGCGATCGAACGGGCGGCCTTCATGACGGAGGCTCCCTCTCGATTCATCCCTCCACCTTCACTGTTGAGATAGCCCGGGGTACACGTCATGTTGTACTTCGCAACACCCCACAAGGTTCCGAAGAGAACCTGGAACCACTCTTCTTGGGCCTCGGTCGTCGGCTCGATCGTCGCGACTTCGTCCTTCAGACAACGATCCACCAGGAACGTCACGTGTTTGGCGATCTCGCTGATCGAGTGCACGAAGTTGGTCGCTTGCGCGCCCTGCACCGTGCTGATCATGAACATGTTCGGGAAACCCTTGCTGAGCACACCGTGCAGCGTGGACGGACCGTTGGCCCACGCATCGCTCAGCGAGACGCCGTCACGTCCCTTCGGGTCGAACCCGAGGCGATGCGTGTAGTCGGTCGTGACCTCGAAGCCGGAGGCGTAGATCAAGAGATCGACGGGATACTCGACACCGTCGACCACGACGCCTCGCTCGTTGATCTCATCCACACCACGTCCATCGGTGTCGACCAAATGCACGTTCGGCCGATTGAAGGCCGGCAGGTACTCGTCGTGGAAGCACGGACGCTTGCAGCTCTGGCCGTACCAGGGCATGAGCAATTCGGCGGTCGCGCGATCGGTGACGATGTCGGCGATCCGCTTACGAACTCGCTCCATGTTGTCGAAGTCGATGCGCTCGAGTTCGGCGGCTTCTTCGTCGGAATCGGGAAGTTTGCGGGTGTCGACCCACAACATGCGGGTCCACTCGTCGTCGACGAGATCGATCTCGGGTTGGGCGCCGGTGATGGCCTCGGTGAAGTTGCGCATGCGCTCGGCCTGCCAACCCGGCTTCAACGACTTGAACCACTCGACATCGGTGGGCTTGTTGTTGCGTGCTCCCACACAAGCTGCCGTCCGCTGGAAGACGAACAACTCCTTGGCCGACTCGGCGAGCTTCGGAACGACCTGAACCGCCGTGGCACCGGTACCGATGATTCCCACGCGCTTGTCGGCGAGCTTGCTCATCCCACCACGTGAGTCGCCTCCGGTGTACGAGTAGTCCCAACGACTGGTGTGGAAGCTCTTGCCCTTGAACCGCTCGATCCCGGGAATGCCGGGCAACTTGGCCTTGTGCAGGACACCACCGGCGATGATGATGAAGCGCGCCGCCAGGTCGTCCGACCGAGAGGTGATGACGTGCCAACGCTGAGCACCGTCGTCCCATTTCATGTCTTCGACTTCGGTCTGAAAGAGAGCGGCCCGATACAGGTCGAACTTCCGACCGAAGAGTTGGCAATAGGCGAAGATCTCGGGTGCCTTCACGTACTTCTCGGTCGGCATGTAGCCGGTCTCCTCGAGAAGCG
>SXGQ01771255.1_pt1 | contig 20391 bp, 25 predicted proteins | sample 3178371 | NCBI WGS metagenome assembly SXGQ01 (sample SAMN11356859, study PRJNA531348) | freshwater metagenome | isolation source: freshwater sample F1-20 | place: China: Fuxian Lake, Yuxi | collected 2017-12-25 | reverse complement strand
GAACGACTTCAAGTCAAGAATAGACGGGGTGAAGGATATAGCATCCTTCCACGAGTTGTCGAAATCGACACCAAAGTTCTCCCAAATCACACGCCGCACGCCATCCAAGAAGTTCTGCACATCGTGCAGGGACTTCAGTTTGGCCATGTTGAATCCGTAATTCTTCGAGTTAGCATGTGCCATGAACATTGCCATGTCTGTCATGAACCCGGGGTCCGTCAGATCCGAGTCGTGTTGCACATGACTGAGGATGAACTCAGTGTAGTTGATGTCGCGGTTGGGAACAAATTGCCCAAAGTGCTTATTGGCGCGGATCAGTTGAACGAGGCTCATGGTGTCTCCTATTCCAAGTACTCGCTGAAGTCAGGGCTTGAGTTGAGGTTCTCGTATTCCTTGTCCGTGAGCGACAGACTGAAGTCTGCAAACGGGTCTGAGATGACGATGGCCGGAGCCCGGATGAATCCTTTCTCTACCGGTTCCTCGAGATCCTCCTTGTCGAACTTGCGCTCCGCGATCTTGACCAGCGGCTTGTCTTTCTGACTGTTTGAGCTGATCGGTGCGGGGCTTTGTTCATGTTCCCCAATCGTGACCACGGGATCGGCAGCACCTTGAGTCTTGTCCTCGCGAACAATTGTCTCTTCCGTGATTCTTGACGATCCAGCTGCCACGCGGACGGGGGTGGGGGCCGTAGGCATGCCAAAAGGGATGTACTCAGGGCCGTTACCAGTTTTGCTGTTCTCCAGGGACTCCTTCTTCTCTGCCTCAGCCTTTCGCTTGGCGTTAGCATAGTGAATTGTCTCCATCTTGCTGGCAAGTCGTTTCCGGGCCTTCTCCTCCTTTGTCCTGATCTTCTCCACGTTCGCAGAACCATCACCAATGATATCCTTGGTCTTGTGCAATTTTTCGATGTCCATATCCGGCGTGGATTTGCTCCGAACAAGACGATTGTTTGGAAAGTAAAGCTCGTTTAGATATGAATTAAGCAAGTATGTCACATCGGTTGAACGCCCGAACTTTTTGGACTCTGATACCTTGTGAAGAAGACTCGGCCAATGGTTCTCGTAGCGCTTGATAGCTACGTCGTACATGGAAATAACATCATCAACCTCACGAAACCAGTCAAACGGCATGTTGCGTCGCCTCAGCAATTCGCACAAGGTTGCCATTCGATGACTCATCAACTGATTGGACTCATTCTTCTTTCGTGCCATGTTCAGCCAACTACGAACACGCCATTCCTCTACGGGCTCGTGTACCATCGAGTTGATCTGGTTCTTGGCCGCCTTGAAGTCTTCGGCACACGTATTTTTATCGATGGAATACTTGAACAGACGTCGGCCGGAGATGCTGACGACCGGGTGATCGGGCTTTGTTGGGCGCCATCCGGTCATATAGATATTGATCAAGTTAACTGTATTGACCACGTCCTCAGGATACATGTCACAAAAGTTACCATAAGTCATACAGGACAAATGACTCATGTCCTTCAACTTTTGGCTCAGGAAAATCATATGGTAGTCAAAAGCACTCGTGTACTTCAGCTCTCGTGCGTCAACAACAGGAGCGATTTCGATACCATCCTGCTTGTAGTACGCGGACAATGATTCCCAACCCCTCTTAAAGTTCTGGAAATCGATTGGCCTGTACTCATAGTCGGACCAATGAAACTGCGTCTTGACATCGACCTGAAGAGCAAACCGGATCTCGTTGATAGCCACGGGGTCGAACATGTCCCCCGGGTCCGACACGAGCTCCAGCCCCATGTCCAGGACTCGGGTCACCGTGCTGACCTCAGTCCGGACCATGGAGTCCTTGAAGAAATTCCGCATGTTTTCCGAAACAAACTTCCTCTGGTCTGGGTTTCGCATCGAACCTCCTGAGGCCGCCCATCGGCCGTGTAGCAGGGGTAGCGGAGACTCGGACACGTGTCAACGACTTTGTTCAGAGGTTGGAGATAGAAAAAAAATTCTTCTTTTTTCTCCTTCTGTATTCTCGCTATCCAAACTCCTAACATCGATTCTACCTTTCAAGAGTCGTGCCAACGAATAGTCCTATTCAAGGACCGTGCCAACGTAGAACTGTCGTGAGACCGAGACAGAGAGACAGGGTAGCCGAGAGGACGACACCGAGACAAGAGGTGACATGTGTCAAGAGACGCTCACGTGACACGCGTCAGAGGGAGTCTCTACACGACCAACTCATTGACGTACTACCTTTACTTAAGTTATACTGATATACTACGTATAAGAGAGAAGAGAAGACAGATAGAGACGAGAATCTTGACTAGGCTTGTCTCTTCGTAGCGTATCAAGACACGCTCTTCGTCTCTTACTAGTACTCTATACGTAGTATATGATTCTATATTAATTAATGATACTGAGTCAAGTGATGACTGACGTGTTCTGTACGCGTGTCTGTAGGTGTTACCTACTAGTCTGTCTGATTTTTGTCTCAGTCGACGTCAGTCAACGTGTCTTGTTCCCCACTAACAAAGTTGTTCAAAGTCTAGACAGCGAGAATCTACAAGGAGAAAAAAGAAGAATTTTTTTTATGTTGCCTACCTCTGAATTTTCGAATTCCGTGAACACGAGAAACGCAGCAAAGGCACCCAGGAGCTTCGAAACGGACCCTGGACGGCTCAAGATACGTCTGAAGGAATATCGTCGCTCTCCGCGTCACCGCGGGCCGTTTCCGGGCATTCTTGAAAGGCACCGTCACCTTCAACTGAGCAAAAAGCTCAGGACCCCTGAAAACGAGGCCCCGAGACCCCTGATACAGGTGCTCGACACCTTGTATTTTCTCGATGAACAACGCTGCGAGGTAAATGCACAGGTTTGCAACGAGTCAAGAATTCATTGACATTTGCCAGAAGAACAGGGGTTGCGTCCAAGAAACCGCTGTGTATGCTGCCGCGCCATGAAACTCACCATCCTAGAGACAGAGAGCAGCGAGGCCGAATCTGACCAAGATATTGACCCTTTTTACATGGAAAGACCGCGGACACGTTCTCAGTGCTCCGATGGTCCACGTCCGTGTCCTTGGGTCAGCTGCAAGTACAACTTGTTCATGGACGTACGAGCAGACGGCGTCGTCCGGTTGAACTTTCCGTCGCAAGAGATCAACGAGCTGCTGAACTCGTGCTCTCTTGACCTCGCAGAGCATGGTCCAAGAACGCTGGAACAGGTAGCGTTGATCATGGGCATGTCAAAAGAACGCGCCCGCCAGCTTGAAGACTCGGCTTTCACCAAGATCAAGACTCGCGGGCGCACGCTCATCGATCACATCATGCCGCCTGAATTTATCGACGACGGACTCGACTGACCTTCTTGACGGACTTCGAAGCCTTTGTCTTTGATGCCGGTTTCGCGGACTTGCGGGAGGCGGACTTCTTGACCTTCCGGCTCCCCTGGCTCAAGGACAGTCCATTCAAGGACCCATCAGCGTAGTCCACGGGATCAATTTCATCGACAGAGTCAGCCTCGTCCATGATGGCGGACCGCCGAGCCTGAGCTGCTTCCAACGCTTGGTCGAAGTCAGAGTCCTGGAGCGCGTCACACGACTCCTTGCCCTGCGTGTCCGTGACCGCGATGTGCATGCGCAGAGGAACCGCGCACTGCTTCCCCTGACCCCGACCCTCGTCCCATTGGCCTGTGGGGCAGCCAACGATCCCGTACAGCTTGGACCCGTTGAGCACGTTTCCGATGATCTTGTACCTGAACCCACGGACATCGAACTCTTCCTTGGGTCTCACCTCTCGGACACAACGGTTCTCTACATCTGGAATGTGGAACGCGGCTTTCGGCCAACTTCCACCCGGACGCCTCTTCTTTGCAGGAGTGTTCACTTTGCCCCCTTGACAGTTGCCAGAGTATGCGTTCTTTTGTCCCCACGTCGGCGGACAGCCAATCCCGGGCAGGTTATACCACTCCAAAGGAGAAGACCATGAATGGGTTCAGCGGTATCGACATGAGCAAGGTGGAGGAGATGAAGAAAGAGATCCTTCAGCTCATGAAGCATCGGTGCAAGAACAACGGGGACGCGATCCACTTCGAAAACGTGAACATCAACGACCCTTCGGACAACGAGGGCGCGATCATCGCTTACGCCATCAGTGAAATCGTCAAGGCCGACAAGCGTTTCGCCATTGTCATGTGGCCCACGGGCCCGAGCCTCGTGAAGCAGGCCGATGTGGACTCGATCAACTCCGAAGACCGCAAGCTCGATGACCGCTATATCATCACCCACGATGACATCGACCTGAAACTCTAATCCAGGAGACAAAAACAATATGCCTCTTGATCAATCGATCACGACACGAGTCCTGACTCCTCAAGCAATGCAAATCGTTCAAGGAATCAGCGACTACTACAAGTCACAGGGCAAAGTCGCTGCCTCCGAGAACTACAAAACTCAGGTCAAGAAGTTCTTCCAGTGGTGCGAGGCCAACGGTTACGATGTCGGGAACCTGCCGTCGAACTCGGTCGAGAATTACCTCAATGAGGCCGGTTTTAAGATCACCACGACCTACCTCATGCGGGCCCAGTTGAAATCGGCCCTGAGAGAAGCGTCTGAGCAATTTGGCTCGAACTTCTACCATCTCGAGTTCGAGATTGGTGTTCCCAAGGAGATTAAAGATACTCTGAAGGAGAACAAGAAGGCCAAAGAGGCCGCGGCAAAGGCAAAAGCCAAGGGTGGAAAGAAGCTCGTTCCGGTGCCCCAGAAGTTCCTATCTACATCGGACCTGTCTACCCGGATCGATGCCCCTCAAGAGGTCCACATGGCCAATGACACTACTCCCGAGGCAACTCAATCAAGTGCCCCTACTACGACCCATACGTCCCAGGGCTCCACCACCACGGTCCCCGGGTCCAATGGTTCCAGCAATGTTGTCGTTCAGGTCTTGCCCCCGGGCGTCGGAACCAATGGCCGTCCTGTCGCACCCGCGGGCCAAAGGGGCGGGCAACAGGCCGTGGCCGGAGCCCCCATCATCGCGACCCCGAAGACCATCACCATCAACACGGTGACGTTCAACGGGCCCCACGTGAAGATCAACCGCGTGGCCGATGGCACCGACCCCTTGGTCCCTCCCGGCACCGAGACCTTCGTCACCCAGTACCCGACCGCGCACATCGCGGCCCACGGTGACGTTGCCGCGTTCCTTCAGAATTACGTCGTTAAGCACATGAAGTTGCCCCCGTCAGTCGGGCAGGTTCAGTTTGTCCTCTACGAATTGAACGATCGCCGCCAACCCACGGGCCGTCGAGACGAACTCGTTGTCAGCGTGCCCCTCTCCACGGACCCCTATGTCCAGGGACCCATGATGCAGAATTCTCAGCAGATGTACGGGGGATCGCCTCAGCAGCCCGTTGTCGTTCAGCTCGAACAACAGGCCGCGCCTCAGGCAACTTCTGTCATGAGCCCTTCGTCCTTGCGCGCTGAGGAACGCTTGGACAAGACCACGGAGTTCTTGCTCCGTAAACTGGAGAACGATGCCGTCGAATCTCAGCGCCGTGCAGCAGAACTCGAAAAAAAGCTCCTCGAGACCCGTGACGCACAGACGAACTTCTTGCTGATGCAGCAGATGCGACAGGAGCAGGAACTCCGGGCCAAGCTCGAGGAACAAAAGCAGGATGCCATGAAGAAGATCGACACCGAAAAAGAGGAGGAACGCCGTCGGCAGGAACGCGACGAGTTCCGTCGCATGATGGAGATGCAGGCCCAGAGCCAGCGGCCCGCGTACCAGGAGCCGCCTCCTTGGATGATGCAACCGCCCCCGCCCCCTCCTCCGTTGCCCGAGGTCCCGCGAGTCGATGCCTCGGCAGAGATGGCCAAGGCTTTTGCCGAGTCTCAGGCAAAAATGATGGAGGCCATGATGGGTGGCCTCGCTGCCGCGCGCAACGTGCCGCTGCCTCCGCCACCCCCGCCCCAGAAGGACGCGGCCGAGTGGATGGTGCCCATGATGACGAACATGGCCCAGATGCAGCAGCAACAGGCTCAGATGCAGGCCCAGATGGCCCAGCAACAGCAGCAAATGATGATGCAGATGCAGGCTGAGAACATGAAGATGGTCGTGCAGATGCAGCAGGCCCAGGCCATCTCTGCTCAGCAGGCCAACGAGCGCATGCTCCAGTTCATGATGGCGAGCAACTCAAAGGAGAGCCCCGAAGTCGCGGTTCTCCGGGAGCAGCTTCGGCAATCCCAGCAGCAGATCAGCGCACTCTCACAGCGAGGAGACGAGATCGAAACCCTCGCAGACCAAGTCCAAAAAATCCAAGCGGTGAGCGAGATTCTGGGCAACGGTGGCGGGGGAAAAGGCGGAGGCCTGACGACTCTGATTAGCGAGCTGATCCAGAACGCCGACACCATCGGCAAGGGTGTCGCAGCCGCGATGCAGGGGATCAACGCTCAGAAGGCCGCGGCCAGCATGGCCCAGGCCCCCGTCGCTCAGGCCATGATCCAGGCCCCCGTGCCCATGTCCCCGCCCTCGAGCCAGTTGAGCCTTGGGTCCACGGCCCAGAGCCCCGCTGACCCAAGTTCATTGCCTCAGGCCACTGGAAACGGAACCCCCGAAGGGGGCGCCGCACACATTGATCCTCCGCCCGAGGCCCTCGCAGCTCTGAACGCGGCCACGGAACTCGGAACAAATGACGACGTTGAAGCCGTTGAAAACCGGGTTCAGTTCTTCGTTGAGTTCCTGAAGTCGCTCAACACGGCCAACCACCCCGTGTTCCAGAAGCAGCTGGAACGCCTCCTCAAGGCCTTCTCTCAGGCCGACGATGAGGACGATCTCTACACGCTGACCAAGCACCTCTGGATCGTGGTCGGAGAGAAGCCCAACAAGCCGATCGCGCGCCTCATGGCCGAGGCCATCGCCAAGTACTACGCGATGATCCACAAGAGCCTGTTCGGCAAGGCCCGCGCTCTCGGGGCCCCGCACGTCGTTGGTCGCGGAGCCCCGGGCAACGTTCCCGAGCCCACGGCCTCTGAGCAGTCGGACAACACGGCTCAGGCAGCGGACCAGGGCGCCGAGTCCGATGACTCCGATTCCGAGGAAGAGGGCGACGACCAGGGAGACGAGGAAGAAGAGGACGCCGACTTTGAGTAACAACCCCCTCTGAAGAGGGTGTTGAACGAAAGGAACATGGACTGAAGTCCAGAAGTCCGAAAAATCGAGACCAACGACTCCTTGGTGCTCTTGGCCAAGGAGTCGTTGTTTACTGGCCAAGGAGTCGTTGCTTCTTGACAAGGGTACGTGGTCTCGTGTACATGGACCATGTGGCGTGTTCCATGGGCCATCAGCCGTTGTTCAAGACACAGGAGGTAGGATGTACTCAAAAGTCGGAGAGATCCGAGAGAAGGCAAAAAAACTTCTCTCGGAAAAGAACTTCTTCACCCCTATCGAAATTGCACGTGAACTTGGAACATCGCGTCAATACGTGCATCAAGCCATCGACCACGACCTCGAAGTCGAGTTGGGCGTTGAGAAGAAGCGCGGACTCGGATGGATTGCTCACGGCTACACGGGCCCGTTGCCCACGAACCGTGACCTCATGACCAAGACTCAGAAGGCAAACAACGCAAAGAAGTTCAGCGCTGACGTGGATCGACTCCGAGAAAAGCTGGACGGTTGCGGTCAGTTGTCGCTGGTGGAGGTCAAGGCCTTCTACCCCGGCATGTCCACGGATCGTTGCCGACGACTCATGGCCTCGCTCATCGACACGGGCTCCGCAGTCCGTCCCGCAGCCAGTTACCGTCAGCCCGAGAACAAGGGCCGGTTGATGAATGTCGTGTACTCGACCAAAAAAGCCAACGAACTCATCGGTGGGCGCACGGCAGAGGGCACGAGCAAGATGGCCTTGGTCCGTCAACACTTGCTCGAACTCAAGAAGTCCGGCGAAGAGTTCTACGTCTCCGCCCTCGCCCACGACATCGACGTCAACAACGGTCTCGTGCTCTCGGAAGTTCGGCGGTTGGTCCGCGCAGGAGAGATCGAGTTCGTGGGGAAAGTGAAGTCCCGCCGGAACTCTCCCCAAGCCCGCAACATGTTCCGGTTCGTAACACCCGCTGTCACGGGGTCTGGATCGGTAGATCCTGAACCTGAGCCCACGGACCCCGCTCCCGAGCCCACTGACCCAGGCAATATTAGTCCCTGCCCTATTACACAGACTCCAGACCCTATCATCACGGAAGAAGTCATTGATCTGAGCACTGAAGACTAAGAAGAAATACTACAGGGAGGAAAAATGACACCGTTTTCTAAGCTGTTCAAACTGTCCGTGGACGAAGTCTACGCGCACAACGGATACGTCTGCCCGTTCATGATCAAGTCCATGGTCGTTGAACGTGGGGTTCACGAAATCGACAATGCAGTCGTACGAGACTTCATTGCCTCGTTGGGCTTTCTGCAGAGGAACCGTTACGCGTGGACCAAGGGCACAAAGTCCCGTGTCCCTCCACCCGAGGAACTGAGCAAGATCTGCAAACACTTTCCTCAACTGGACACGCCTTATAAGGCGTTCCTCCGGGATCCAGACGCCTCCGTCGAGGCAATCCATCGTCAATTTCCCAAGTACACAGAAGAGACGATCGAACAGATTCGGGACGGTGCCAGAGAGTTTCGAGACATCAACGAGTTGTTGAATCACCATAATCCGAAGAAGAGGGCCAGCATCCTTCGCAGCGGGGCCACGGCAGAAGACTTCATGACCCTGAGCCCTATCTTCCGTGACCTGCGCAACACGAAATCCGCGTTCTCGAGAGAAGAGATCTCGGAACTCATGCACCTTCCCCTGTGGTTCGTGTCCGCGGCCGTTGACCCATGGATCCATGCCGATCGAATCCGTGTCGTTCAGCCAAAGCTCAGTGAATACGAAAGAGAAATACTCGTTTTCATGTAATTCGGAACAAGACCCGCGCACATGGGCAACTTGGCCCCTTCAGGGTAGACTCGATGCCTACCTCGGAGGGGCCATGCTTATTCCTGTTTTGGCGTACCGTGTGCAGGATTTCCAGAAGATCATTGATCGCGTCATCAAGCAAGCTCAGGTCCTCGGACGCACGCTCCCGCAGCCGCAACTCGTGTCCAAGACAGAACGGGCCTTTGGTCTCGGTGACAACACCGGGCGCGTCTATTACGTCGACCAGTTCAACTATGAAGTCCCGGACGCCTTCTTTGAGTTGAGCCCCGAGTGGCGTCTCCGCGCCGCGTCAGAGTGCGTCGGGGCCAGTGAATCAGGCGAAGACCTCTTTTTGATCAAGGTCATCGGCGGCGAGGAACTCGGTTTCGACATGCGGGAAAAGTACGCCGGTCAACTCCGAAGTTGTCAGCACTGTCACGTGGACCGTCGCCGCAACAACACGTACCTTCTCCAAAGCAAGAAAAACCCAGATGACTTCCGATTGATCGGTAGCACGTGCGTCAAGAGCTTCCTCCCGAACGTCGGATCCGAAGTCGAATCCTATCTCACCAGCCTCGACAAGATGCTCGAGGCCTACGACCGGGCATCATCGGACGACTTCGGCCCCACTGGTCGAGGCAGCCAAAACTACTCCTTGAGGACTTTCCTCGGAGCCGCGGCCCTATCAACCCTTGACCGTGGATTCGTCAGCTCGAAGATGGCGATGGACAAGCCTGGGATGGTTCGGACCTCCCAAGACGCTCTCTACATCCTGAGCATGACTCCTCGTGATCATCGCGAACGGTTCAAGGACAAGGAAGAAATCATCGAGAACGCAAATCGCATCGCAAAAGAGACCTATGAGTATTTCCGCAAGATGTACGAGACCCCGAACATGAAGTTCAACCCGCTGACCGGGAAATACGAGACAAAGCTCAGCGACTTTGACCAGAACCTCGCAGTCATCGTCCAGTCCAACGTCGTTGATCCCCGTGGAGGTTCAGTCGGATTCGCGGCCTCGATGCCGAACTCGTATCTCCGGGACACGCAACAGCAGCAAGAGCGAAAGGCCGGACCCAAGTATTCATCGACCCAAGATCCCTTGGGCACGGAAGGCGAGACCCTGTACCTCGACTTCATCATGGTTGGTCGAAGTGACGTGAAATACAGCCAATTTGACAAATCGTCCTATTACGACTTCTACGGCCGCACGGCCGACGACCGAGCACTTCAGTTCAAATGGGGTGAGTTCATCCAGCTGAGTGGAGATCGTAACCTCGCACCCGGGCAATCGGTCCGCATCTCTGGCCGTTTGGGCCGCACCTATCAGCGCAAAGATGGAGTCCTCGTTAACGTTTTGACCCATGTCAAGCTCCTTGCCCCGGGCAGCGTGCCCGCGAAACGAGCCGTGGGCCGCGTCTACGTGCCCCGGACTCAGGAGCAGATGGAGGCGCAAGAAGAGCAGGTCGCGTCTCTGCCTCGACTGTCGCAGACCGAGCTTCAGAACATCATCAAGAACTACGCGGAACAAATCTTCCCGTTCTATGTAAAATATGAAGGCGAAGTAACGCCCGGGATGTACGACTTCAATGCCATCAAGGATGAACTTGCGGCAATGTCCAAGCAATACTACCCGGGCGACTTGAGTCCGCAAACAGTAGTAAATGCAGCATTTCAAATCGCCAGAAACAAGTTCTTCGCCATGGCTGAAGACATCAACAGACTGACTTCGTCAGAGCGAATTATTTTTCCTATCCTCGACAGGGTAGGCGGAGACAAGAAAGCCTTCATGCTTGCGGTTGAGGAAAAAGCAGACCCCTCGATTGACCGCACCATGTTGGCAAAGTCTCTATCATTCCAATACGACAACAACATTGAAGGTGAGTACAAAAACATCGAGCAATCACTCGATCGACTTGCGGAACTGTACAAGCAAAAGGGAGTCACGCGCACGGGCTATCAGGGTGACCCCGAAGTTAAAAAGATGGTTGAGGAATGGTTCAAGATTTTGTCTCGTAAAAGGTACTTCATGCACCGTTTCCGGAGCATCCAAGACTTCGATGAAGAGATCCGGGAGCGGGCCACCCCCAAGATCAAGTACGCTTTCCCGGACAACAACACTCTGTACAGTGTTGCTATGGCTATCAACAACACTGCCAATGATCCGAAGTTCAACCCAGACAGTCCGAACTACGTCGATATTAACCTCGTCGGTCAGCAGCTGGCCCTTTACAGCCCTGCATATTCCTTCCGAAACACATGGATCCTTCTCGCGTACACGAAGGTTCAGCAGCAGGTCCGCTCAGGAATCTACCCGACTCCCGAGTCCCGTGAAGAACTTGTCGACCAGATTGTCTCGGAAATCGAGTCCATGTACGACGACGAGGTCAACGCCAACAAGGTTTCTGAGTTCCAGAAATTCGACGAAGACACCTTTGGTCAGTTCCTTTACCTTGTTATGATGCGCATCAACAAGATGATTGTCGCGGAGTACAAGTAATGCCGCGCGTAAACATGCACTTTGGATTCATAAATGTCACCAAAGAAGAACTCGATGTCTTGGACGTGGGCAAGAAGCTGGGGCAAGGGGGCTATGGCATCGTGTACTCGAGGCCTCGCCACCCGGGCACCGTGCTCAAGTTGACCACGGACCCGCAGGAACTGATCATGGCGGAAAAGCTCAAGGCCAATCCCCACAAAGCATTTGTCCGTGTCTACGACTTCTTTCCCGTGGGCGAGCCTTATGGCTGGGAGCAAGAGACCGTGACCGCGATCATCTTGGAACGTGTCCTCCCGGCTATCATTACGGATGTCGAACGACACGCCTTGAGCATGCTTGCTCGAGAATACTTGGGCCGTTTTCCCGCAGACATTCATTACGAAAACATGGGCCGTCGCGCCGATGGCACGCCCGTGATCCTCGACATCGGGCAATGATGTGCTAGGATTTTTACATGGCAAACACACCGCTGGGCGCACCGCTCAAAGAGTCTGACCTCCCGGAAAACGATGGCGTCCTTGCCTTCGTGACCGACTGGAACAAGTACAAGTCCAACTTGCTCCAGGGCTACGTGGACGTTGGCCCACGCCCCGACTGCATGGGCCTCGGCACCATGCCCCGTGTCCAGCAACTCGGAATGTTTGCCGGTACGATCCGTGCTGCGGGCGGGTACCCCGCCTACGTTGTCATGCCAGCCCGTGAACTTTGGAAGAAGTACCGACTCACGAAGATGCAGTACGGTAATCCGCACTTCTTCATCTCTCGGTCCGGAGCCAACCTCCGTCGTGTCCGTTACACCGACGCGAAGTACGACAACCGGATGGTGATCTCTGAGTTTTTCACCACGTACATCATAGAAGCAATCTTCGAGTACATCCAATACATCGCACGAGGTCAAAAAAATAACGTTTACATGAAGACCATCGACACGACCGAGGACACGGCCGAGGTCAAGAGGCTGATGTCCGCGCTCAACATCAGTGACCTGGACGGTTCTCTGGAACTCACGGCCTATCAGCCGGACGGATTCAAGACGCCTGCGTTCAACCGTCTCGTGCTCCGCATCCACGAGGAGATCTTCCGCCTCGACATCAAGAATGTCGGGCAGTTGACCCGGGCCCTTTGGCCGTTGGTCGATGAGTTCATGACCGAGACTCTTCGGTCGAACATCATTCCGTGCAACACGGCCCATCGTCACGTGGACAGCATCGAAAAATGTCGTCAGTTCGGATTCTTGGTCGCGCGTCTCTGGGCCATGATGTCAGACCGTTTGCAGTGGCGCATGCTCTACGGCGGAACCTACGCAGCCATCAACATGCAGTCTGACTTCACGGCTGAGCAGGAGTACATCATCCAGCCGAACCGCCGCACCTGTCAGCTGCACCTTGAGTTCCCTCCCGGCACCGTCATCATCTACCCTCGAGAACTTGGAACCACGGCCCCTGAGACCGCGGCCGCGACTCGGTTGGCCAAGACCCGCGGCGTCTTCATCTTTGACTCGTTGGGTCGGGGTGGGATGGACACGTTCTCGCCGGGGCAGCTGTCAGACGCCTACCAAGAAATGATGAAGTTTCCCTTCTATTCCGCGTACGTGGTCTCAAATTTTGCCGACCGCACGAAGTACTCCAGCGGACCCAACGAGTGGATGGACTGGGTCCGGTCCCAGAACTATTGACACTTGTCAACGGCTCTGCTACACAGCCCCCTGTCTCTGGGTCAAGTGACCTGGGCAGGGGGTTTTCATGTTGGAGGCAGCGTACTGGTTCTTCCAAGACCTGGGCATGGTCAAGGAGCCATCGACGGATCCGAACGAGATGTGGTACCGGCTTGGTGACCGCGAAGCCAAGGGCACGATCCGCGGCTATACGAACAAGGCGAACGAGGGTAGGTTCGGATTGGCCCTTCCTTCCACCAACGTGTTCCTGGTTTTTGTGGTGAACCAGAACGATTGGATCATCCCTGTGTCCATGGACGTTTGGGGAAAGACCGAGGACGCGGAGCCCTTGCTCGCGGTCCTGATGCAGCACCTCGTGCCATTCCTGCACTCGATCCCGGAGTCCGACTGGTACGTCAAAGGCAAGAGCCAAGTTGTTTCTCGTGAACGCGCATCCTGGCTGTGGAGCGGGGACCCGAAACACATTGACCAGTTGACCCAGGAAGTCGTCGACCCCATCCACGAGATCATCAAGTCTGACTGGCTGAAGATGCCGGGGAACTCGCTATGACCCCGCAGATGCAGGATGCGATCGCCTCGGCTCGGATTGTCGGGCTCCCGGACGTGATCAACGGTCGGTGGGGTGTCTACAAAATGGACAAGCCGGAGTCCATGCTCTTCAAGGAGCTTCCTGGATCCTTCCACATGGATTCAGATCCCGCGCTCGAGTACCACGTCGGTATTCTCTATTACCTTCGGCACCTGTACCCGGACCCCTTCTTCCCCACAGGGGAACTCTTTTCCACGGCCCAGTTTGCCGAACACTGTGGTTTCGTGATCAAAGGATCCGTTGGATACCTCGTATTCACGACACCAGATAAGAAGGTCGATTTCGTTTTCTACGCACCGGCGTACTCGCCATTCGTAAAGGGTGTCATCAAATACATCCTTGCCCCCTTGTTCCTTGGGATTGACCCATGAGCCGCTACGACGACCTGTTAGCAGAAGCCATCATCATGGGGACCCGGATCCCATCACACGATGAGAAGCAAAATATAGGCAACGGCTGGTCAGTCGCCGGACATGGCTTCACGATCGATGGATACGTGAGCCTCGACGGTCACGACAAACTGTTCGGGATCCTGGCCCATCCCCGTGTCATTGGGGCGGAAGATCGACTCGTCATCTGTCAGTACTTGATCCATCACTTTCGGTTCGAGGACGTGACCGAAGAGCGCGTCAAACAACTCATTTCGCGCCGCAAGCGCAACTATCTACATCGCGTCTTTGACCTCGGATACGTCCGCCAGATGCATTGGGACATTGACCGGCCTTGGTTCTCCATCCCAGGAACAGACGTGCCCCTCGCACTGTTCGATGTCACGTTTCGGGACTACTCCTCTTTTAGGCTCAACGACCAGCGTTCAGCCTACCTTCACATCATGAAGGAACTCTTTGAGATCTTCACTCAGAGGCCTGCATGAACTCCCTCTACGAGACAACGTTGGCGGACGCGCTCATCCAGAACACCCGTGTTTCCACGACCAAGGTCATGTATCCCGTGACCCGTTGGGCATGGATCCAGGCCTCGCGCTACCTGTGCGGGCCCATGCTCGACGGCTATGACACAGGGATCTACATCGAGCGTTCAACTCCATCCGACATTCTCGTCCTCGTCCACGCGCTCACGAACAGCCTCAACTACGACCCGGACTTCCGGCCGCGGTTCAATATCCAAGAACTCGCATTGCAATACGGCATGTACACCGTCATAGCTGATGGCGGAACACGGTCCTACATCGCCAGCAGACACACGCAACACGGACCGTTGTTCTCGTTCTACGCCCATAAACCAGAAGCTCCGAGCATGAACCTTCGCTGCAAGTTCTACACGCAGATCCTCGAGCAAGTCATCGGACCCTTGTTCGGTTCGGAAGGAAGCGGATCATGACCTTATTCGACACGATCCAGGCAGACGTGCTCCTTCATCCGTACACCGCGGACTGGGACGACATGGGGGTCATGCGCTTCGACACGGCTATCGGCAGAGGGAACACGTTCGAGGGCCCCGAGTCCACGCAGTTCACCATTGGCCTCGAATCTATGTTCTGGCTCCGGTTCCAGGTCAACGACCTCTTGGGCGCGCACACGATCCGACGCTTCATCGACACAACCATCGACCCCAAGGAGTTCAAGTCCATCGTTCGTACAAGAGGCTACGGACACGCAGGAAGTTCACAGAAAACACGATTCATCGAGAACAACATGTTCTACGGAGTGGTTGAAGTCCAGCAGAAGAACATCAATTTAGAGAAAATACGTGTTTACTTGCTCAAGACTTTCAAGCCCTTGGTAGATGAGGTCTACTGACCTCGACAACGACACAACTTTTTTCTTGACCCGTGGTCAAGGGCCATGTACAAGGATCGTGGGAGGGCAGGACTGACTCCAAGGGAGGTCATCATGGGCACGCTGTACGACTCCATTCTCGGGCACCTTATTCTTGCGCCGGACGACAAGACGAAGCACGAGGCGCCGACCCCGGACGGCAAGGGAAAGATTGTGAGTCAGAGGGGTACTGCGATCCGATTCGAAGCTGACTCCCCGCTCATCACCTTGACGATCGCGGCCCCACAAGAGCGGCACGATGTCCTCAGGTATTTCCTTGAGCGAAACTTCCGCCTCAAGGACTTCGCCTACACGGAAGATTCAACAAATCAAACTGAGATCATTCGAAGGTACCGGGACTACGGACTGATTGTCGAAATCCGCGGAAACAACAGCATTTACGCCTCCCTGTTCCTCGACAGCGTGGTCGATTTGCTCGCAACACTGCACCGGGAGGTCAAGTGACAACCTTCGATGTCCTTCAGTCCGAGATCACGATCCTGGGCCTCATGCCAACGCGCGGTCACAACGAGAACGCAGGTTTCGTCGTTCAGATCACAAAGCCCGCGGGATTCATTCACTGCGAAGGTGAGAACTACGACCAGTCCCGTGAAGGCTTCAGCCAGGACGACATCGTCAATCTGGCCATCACCTTCGACCCAGTGGGCGACATCTTGTTCCCGATTCCGAACATCAACATTTTCGGACCCAGGCGCATCCTCAACGTGTACTTTTACTACTTGCTAAACCGCTACACACTTCCTCAAGACCGTTACCACCCGATCACAAAGAAGGACTGGGAGTACTGGAAGTCTCGAAAAAGGAAGACCTTTAAGTTCGGAAAAGGCAAAGACAGGTGTGTAGTCAACTTCCTCTATCTTGAGCGGGCCAAAAATGCCAACTTCATCGAAGCGTTCGTTCGGGACTTTGATCAAAAACTATCTGGGCTCTACGACCCTTGCGAAGCTCACGGCTGAGGGACTCCTCCTACCCCCTCCAAAAGAGTTCGAGACTCCGCTGGGCAGGCTCAGTTGGTCTGAGCAGAAGATCGAGATCTACCAGGAAAAAGGTAGGTTTTCGTCCTACGAAATAACGATCTATCGAAAAGGTATCGACCCGGGACTCGTGTTATTCATTCAGAATTATATGGATTACGACAAGCTATCTCTATTCTTAGAAAAGAGAAAACGCGGATACAGCATACACGGACCTTTGTCTGACGTATTCTACATGGGACTTGACAGGTATGAAATTCATTACGTTTATTTCTGTGAAAAAGAACGGGCAAAAATTCACTTCGACCTCCTTCTCGAGGAGTTTGGGAGACTCAATGAACCCATCATTTATTGACGAGCTTCTCGCGTCCGCGGTCCTCACAGGCATGAAGGATGACGTGTACCTGGTCACCCGGGAAGGAATCCTTCACCCGTCTAGGTCTGGTTTTTCGTACATGCGGAGCAACGTCAACCTGAGCATCAGCTTTTTGACCAACGACAAGAGGCTCCGAGTCGCGCTCATCTTCTTCATGATCAACCGTTACGTCGAGCCTGCGAGGTCGGGGATCTTGTCCAAGGACTCGGCCGAGTACCAACTTGTCGTGGCTCCTGAACTGACTGTCCGGGTCGCTCACAGCTCCACCGAGGCTGGGTACGCGATCATCGAGGACTTCAAGCGCCAGTTCGCGGACTTCGGATTCGAGTACAAAGATGCTGAGGCTCGCAATGTTTCCGTTCAATGAGGACAGGCTTCGGGCAATTTCTGCCGAGATCGCGATCCTGGGCATCGACGTCGAGAAGAAGGTCTCTTTCCACGGCCGCGATGAATCTTGGAACGCGCTCTCGATCTACAACTACTCAATCCTGGCCTCCGCGAGTTCAAGCATCGAGCCACGTGTCTCCTTCCTCTTCTACTTCTCAGAAGGGACGGACCATATGGCCCTGGCCTACTGGATCGCGTCCGAGTTCCTTCCGGCCTTCAACGAGAAGTTCAACCAGGGAGATCGTCCGGTCCCTCCCCTGAACCTCAAAAACCCAAGCCACGGCCTCATCGAAGTTGTCTATCAGTACTTGACATGGAGGGTCATGATGTCGTATACAGATAGAGTAGGCTGCAAGGACAGGGTCGCTGAGTACAGGTCGTTCTTCTTGCAAGAGTTCGAGTCAAAGTTCGGTGGATCCTTCACCGATGGGAGTGGACATGCTCATGATGGAAGCCTACGAGGCTGACTTCGTGCTCTCTGGCCAAGAGTTCAAGCACGAGTCGTTCACATTCGACAACAAAACCTGGATTATGAGTACTAAAAGATCCCCAGACCTAAACGCCATCATCATCGGCTACGGAACCTGTCCTCCGTGCCCTGCCGGACCGGCCATCTTGCAGTCGGTCATGCTTCATTGGCCCGAAATCTACTTCATTGAGATCAGCGAGAACCACGATCTCAGGGAACAGGTCGCTCAACTCGGATTCAAGGCTACGTTCAACGTGGACTGGATCATCGAGTCCCTGGACAAGAAGGTGAGGCTTCAGTTCCGCGCCAGGCCATTTCAGCGTGGGAACACGGAGTTCATTCGGTCGTTCATTATCGAGTTCACCAAGCGGGTTCTTGTACCGCTGTACAGGATGGTGTGACGTGAGCTGGAGCTTCAATTCCTTCCTCGACTACAAGGGCCGAGACGTGGACATGGCCCAATTGATCCTGGCCCCGGACACCAAGTCCGCGATCCGTGGCATGCCCCGGTTGATCGGTAAGACCATCCAACATGCCCGGTCAAACTCGAGAAAGCCGACCGAGGAGACTTTTCAGGCTGCCGCGTCCTATGTCCTTGGGTCCGCGATGCAGGAAAAGACGACTTTTGCGACCATTCAACTTGCTCGAATTGCCCGTGAACACTGGCTCCAGCACCTTGCCGACGAGGACAATGTCAAAGTACTCGCGTCCCCGGCTACGATCCTCATAGCCCGTGTTCTTCGACAGGCGCGCATGTTCTTCAAGGCAAACAACGCATTCGGATGGAGTGCGAGTTCCATCTACTCCCCACGTCAACGCATCATCGCTGACCGTGACACGACTTCTTTGCACCACACTCAGTTCAACATCAATGGACTCCCCGGCAAGACGAATTTGAGCATCATCGGAATCCGCGACTCACACGCCATGCTCCTTGAGCGCGGACTCGCGTTCCATGGCACACGGATGGTTGTCGGTGCTCAAGACTTCAAGCGAGAGTTCCGCGTCTACTTGGCCCGGTTGACCCCGACCATTCGAGTCGGCAACGAGATCAAAGGCGGTGTCCTCGACATCTACGCCGAGAACATGCCTCTTGAGAAACTGACCCCGATCCCCGTGCGCCGTGTTCTTCAGTAGGAGGCCCCATGCCCATGTCTCGTGCCAAGTTGATCCAGCTCGCGGAGTCCGAGATTCTCTTGGGCGCAAAGGGAGAGGACACGTTTTTCCGTCACGTCTTCCGGCAGAAGGTTGCAGAATTTGTTCGCTCTTTCAACAAAAGACACTTTTTTGAGGACAGCAACCAACAGGGTGTCTTTGAGCAGATCAAAAGCTCACTCCACTTCTCACCGTTCTACAATGAGACGCCCGCACTCCGTGATGCGATTTCACGGGCATCTTGGGACTTCCAGCCCGTTGATCCCGGCCCGTACAAAAGCCGCGTCAAAAGGCACATGCACCTTTGGGCCAAGGCCAAGAAGATCAAAGTCGAAGCAAAGTACTATGAAGACCAGCGATTACACCTCAGTTTTCCAAACGCCATGATGACGATGAATTTGCCGGAATACATCGATGCGTTGTCCAGGGGCTACATGTTCTATGGCGACGACATCGTGACTCACTTCTCGCGTATCGGAGACGATGTCCGAGTCGGGTACATCTGGATGAGCATGAACAAGTTTCCGCAGTACAGCGTGCGCATCCTCCCGAACAAAAACCTCGAAGCCACGCTCACGCACCTTCCGTACTCCCTGTTCCGGTGATCCATGGCCCGTGACTACATGGACAAGATCCGAATGGCCGAGGCCGATGTCACCTTGGGAATTCCCGGGGAAGAGACGGCTCTCCTGGACGTGTTCCGTGACGAAGTCATGCGCATGATCTGCCGTTACGAGTTCGTTGATCAGACTTCAGTGAATCAGATTAGGTTTTTGACGAAGCAGATGGCACATGAACACGGGATCTCGGAAGGGTATGACTGCGACAGTGTCGTGAGTGAACTTTTTTCACGTAGAAACTGGATGCTGCGTTTTGACCCCGACCCCCCGTTCTGGGCCCGTGTCTCACGGCATGGGCGACTTTGGTCCTTGGCCACGAAATCCGACATTCGAGTCGTGATCTCGAAGAGCTTGGTCCAGATCCACGGACCGAACGAATCGTCAGAGCACATCATGCTGGACGAGTACCGACCATGTCTGCTCAAGGGCTGGATGTTCTACGAAGACGACCTCGTGCGTGGTGTCTCGTACGTCAGGAACAGAGTCCACATCCACTGCATGCGTCTGGACAAGGCCAAGAACTTCGTGCCCGTGACCTATCGGGTTCCCCGGAGAGACTTTCAGTCATGTCTGTCAAACCTGCCCGCATCTCTACAATCAACGCAGAGCGTGCCCACCTGACCCTGGGTGGATCGCTCATGGACTGCCCTCGGCTCTATCAGTTCTACGAGCGACGGGTCTTCGATCGCGTCCGTCAGCATCTCTGTGAGAACCATCGCATGTACTCCAATCTTCTCGAGACTTCAGTCGCGCACTATCTCGTCGAGCAGATGAAGACTCGCGACCCGAAACTCAAGGAAATTACGGCGGCGATGCTCAAAAAAGCCGCATCCAGGTTGCGCTCTCCGGCCGATTTGAAGGAGTACCGGATGAAGCGAATCTTCCTTCGACGCGTGAGACACGCAATCGACACATTCGCTCGTTTTCACAACAAAGACATCATTCTGAAT
>SXGQ01346075.1_pt1 | contig 20397 bp, 15 predicted proteins | sample 3178371 | NCBI WGS metagenome assembly SXGQ01 (sample SAMN11356859, study PRJNA531348) | freshwater metagenome | isolation source: freshwater sample F1-20 | place: China: Fuxian Lake, Yuxi | collected 2017-12-25 | reverse complement strand
TGAAGTGGTCGACGTCGATCATGGCGAACCCGAGCGGCCGGCCGTACCGCTGGCTGGCACCGACCTCGGTCGCCAGGTCGACCTCCATGCGCCGGCGGTTGGGCAGCTGGGTGAGCGCGTCGGTCATGGCCATGTTCTCGGTGTGCTCGTGGATCCGGGCCGCGCCGACGGCGGTGGCCGCCTGCGTGGCGAGGGCCTCGAGCACGCGCATCGTGTCCTCGGGGTCGAGCGGCTCCGGCGGGAACGAGACCTCGAGCACGCCGATCACCTCGGCGCCCACGACCATCGGCACGGCCACGGTCCCCGCACCCTCGGCCGGAGCGCCGAGCGGCCCCTGGGCGGTGCCCGCCGGTCGACCCTCGATGTGCCCGAAGCGAGCGGCCCGACCGACTGCGCCCTCTCCGATGGGGAGGAGCTCGAGCCCGATGGGCTGCAGCGCCGGGCCGGAGCTGTCGGCGATGGCCTCGAGGTTGCGCTCGTCCTCGGTGCGCAGCCAGACCACGACCCGCTCCGACCCGGTGATGTTGGTGGCGGCGGCGCAGAGGCCGCGGATGACGTAGCGCAGGTTGAGGCTCCCGGCGACCTCCCGGGCGAAGCCCAGGACCTGGCCGAGCTGGCGGTTCTGCCGGCGGAGCTGGTCGCCCTGGGCCTGGACGGCGGCACGGGCCACGGCCAGCTCGGCGGCGGTGGCGTCGATGCCGTGCTGGACATCGGCGAGCTCGACCGGGCCGACCGCAGGCGGGCCAGGGGCGAGGTCACCGTCGCGCACGCGATCGAGGCGCGTCCGCACCGCATCGATGCCCGCGCCGACCGCAGCCCGCAGGCGACGGCCCGACCACAGCGAGAGCGCCGAGGTCAGCAGGGCGACCAGGACGGCGAGGAACGTCGTGCGGGTCACCGCCATCGACTGCCCGTCGAGCGCACGGTCGCGCTCGTCGTAGACAGAAGCGAGCAGCTCGGCCTGGGCGGTGCGGTAGCGGTCGAAGCGCTCCTTGCCCTCGAGCAGCAGCGCCTCTCCGGCCTCGTCGTCGTCACCGCCGGCCCGTCCGAGCGCGAGCGCGTCGGGGACCCAGCGCTCGGACCAGGCCGCCTGGGCCACCCGCAGCTCGAGGTGCAGCTGGGTCACGTCGTCGTCGTCGGTCGGGAGCCGGGTCTGCTCGAGCTCCTCCAGCGCGAGCCGTCCCGACTCGTAGGCCTCGAGGAAGCGCTCGTCACCGGTGAGCGCGTAGGCGCGGAGCCCGCTCTGCTGGTCGAGCATGGCCTCGTGGGTCGAGCGCACGATGCGGGCCGCCTCGACGCTGTCGCGCACCCGCGGGCTGTAGCGCCCGTCGTGGGCGACGAGCAGGGCGATCAGCGCGAGGGCCACCACGACGAGGCCGGCCGACGTGATCACCTGCCACCGCTGCATGCGGGTCAGCAGTCCCGTCGACGGCCTCTCCTGCTCGTTCGCTCTCGCGTCGTCCACGTGGTTTCCAGACCGTCCGGCTGCCGTGGCCGGAACATACCGGACACTTCGCTCGCGTCCGGCAAGGGGGGAGTCCGGGCCGCCGGCGGCGAATCCTCCCCCCGTGACCCGCACCATCCGCATCGCACTCGCCGTCGTCGCCGTCCTCGTGCTCTTCGTCCCGGAGAGCTCCGCCGAGGAGGCCGACCCCGCCGTCCACTCCGAGAACCTGGTCCCCGTCGCCAACCTGGCCTTCGAGGACCGCTACGGCACCGGCGCGAACCAGGGCACCGACATCGAGTTCGCCCAGCTGAAGCACAAGGGCAAGGTGCGCGACTTCGCCCTGGCCGGCACCTACGACAACGGCCTGCAGATCGTCGACGTGTCGAACCCCTCCGCCCCGGCCCTCGTCGGGCGCTACGACTGCGGCATCTCCCAGGGCGACGTGCAGGTCTTCACCCGTGGGGCCAGGACGTTCGCCACCTACACCATGGACGCCGGCTACGAGCTCCAGGAGGAGTCGACCTGCGTCCGCGAGGCCAAGGCCCTCGGCCTGTTCGAGCCGACGACGCCCGGCCCGCTCGACATCGACCCCTTCGGCGCCATCGACCCGGCGGCAGCGTTCGGTCGGGCCGGCGTGGGCACCTACATCGCCGACATCACGAACCCGGCCAAGCCGGTGACCGTGTCGTTCGTCGGCGTGCCCAAGGGCTCGCACAACCAGACGGTGCACCCGAGCGGGAACTACCTCTACAACTCCAACAGCCAGCTGTACACGACGGCGCTGAACGCCGGCATCGAGGTCTACGACATCCGCGACCTGCGGGCGCCGAAGCTGGCTGCCGTGCTGCCGCTGCCGCCCGTCCCGGGGCTCGGCAGCGAGTCCCACGACATCACCTTCAACGAGGCCGGCACCCGGGCCTACACCGCCGCCCTCTCCCACACGGCGGTCATCGACACCACGGTCGTCGACAAGCCGAAGATCATCTCGGTGATCGTGGACCCGACCATCAACGTCCACCACCAGTCGACCAAGGTCACGCTCACCGACGCCAACCTCGGCGTCACGCGCGACTTCCTCTTCATCGAGGACGAGCTGGCCGGCGCCGCCGGGTTCGACACGTGCCCGTCGGGCGGCCTGCACATCTACGACATCACCGGTCCCCTCGAGGCGGCCCCGGTGAAGGTCGGGTACTGGAACATCGCCGACCTGCGCTACCCGACCGCCGAGGGCAACGTCGGGGACCCCTGCACGATGCACGTCTTCCAGGTGCACCCCGAGGAGGGGATCCTGACGGCGGCCTTCTACAACGGCGGCGTCCGGGTCGTGGACATCTCGAGCATCGTCGGCGTCGCGCTGGGCGGCAACGGCATCGGTGCGAAGGAGATCGCCCACGCCCGCTTCCCCGACTCGATGACGTGGGCGGCGAAGACGCCGCGCATCAACCCGGACGGCTCGTTCCACCTCTTCGGCAACGACCTGAACCGGGGCCTCGACGTCTACCGGTTCGACCCGGCGGCCGAGCAGTCCGACGGCCTCAGCTCGTGGCTCACCGCCGGCGACGTCCCGGTGCCCGCTCCAGCCGCCCGCACGTCGGGCTCCGACGCCAGCCTCGTCTGCCTCCTCGGCCGCACCGTCTCCTGACGACAGCGGGTCCGCCGGCCGGCGGACCCGCTACACAGGGCCGATGCGTGCAGTCGGTGTGAACGAGTTCGGTGGTCCGGAGGCGTTGGCGGTGGTGGAGCTGCCCGAGCCCGACCCGGGCCCGGGCCAGGTCCTCGTGCGGGTGCGGGCTGCGACGGTGAACCCCACCGACACCTACGTCCGCAACGGCGCCCGCGCCGAGCACCAGCGCAAGGACCCGCCGCCGTACGTGCCCGGGATGGACGTCGCCGGGGTCGTCGAGGCCGTCGGCTCCGACACCGACACCGACCTGGAGGTCGGCGACGAGGTCATGGCCATCGTGCTGCCCGACGGTTGCCACGGCGGCTACAGCGAGAGGCTGGCCCTCCCCGCGGGGTCGGTGGTCCGAGCCCCGGCGGGGTCCACCCTGGCCGAGGCGTCGACGCTGCCGATGAACGGCCTCACCGCCCGCCTGGCGCTCGACCTGCTCGCCGTGCCCGAGGGCGGGACCGTCGCCGTCACCGGCGCCGCCGGCGCCTTCGGCGGCTACTGCGTGCAGCTGGCCAAGGCCGACGGGTTGCGGGTCATCGCCGACGCCTCCGAGGCCGACGAGCAGCTGGTGCGGGACCTCGGCGCCGACGTCGTGGTCCGGCGGGGCGACGGCGTCGCCGACCGGATCCTCGAGCACGCTCCCGAGGGGGTCGACGGCCTCTGCGACGGGTCGGTGCAGGACGAGGCGCTCTTCCCTGCCATCGGTGACGGCGGCGGCTTCGCCGCCGTGCGGGGCTTGAAGGTCGACGCTCCGCGCGGCATCCGCATGCACCGGGTCTGGGTCAGCCGGTACCTGGAGGACCGGGCCGAGCTCGACCGCCTCCGCCAGCAGGTGGAGGACGGTGAGGTCACGCTCCGGGTCGTCCAGACCTTCCCGATGGAGCAGGCCGGCGTGGCCCACCGCCTCCTCGAGGCCGGCGGCATCCGCGGCCGCCTCGTCATCGAGCTCTGACCCGCCCGGCACCGAGCCGGACGCGCCGCAGGGACGCAACCGGGGGTGAGGCCCGGCTGCGTCCCTGCGGACGTTCTCAGCTGTTGGTGATCAGCTGTTGGTGATCAGGTTCGTGGTGCTCAGCCGGCGGACGGCGGGAGCATCACGGCGTCGATCAGGTGCACCGTGGCGTTGGCGGTCTGGATGTCGGGGACGACGACCGTGGCCTGGTCGCCACCGAGGGAGAGGCTGTCGCCGGAGGCGCTGAGCTGCAGCACCTCACCGGTGAAGGTCTCGAGCTCGGTCATGCCGGCCAGGTCCTCGGAGGACAGGCGCTCGCCGGCCACGACGTGGAAGCCGAGGACGGTGGTGAGCAGACCGCTGGGGTCGGCGAGGGCGGCCTCGAGGGTCGCCGGGTCGAGTGCGGCGAAGGCGCAGTCGGTGGGGGCGAAGACCGTGAGGGCCTCGGCCGAGTTGAGGGTGTCGACGAGGTCGGCCTCGGTGACGGCGGTGACGAGGGTGGTGAGCACCGGGTTGTTGGAAGCGGCGGTGCCGACCGGGTCGTCGGTCATGCCGGCGAGGGTGCCCTCTTCGTTCTCGCCCTCTTCGACGGCGGCCACGATGGCGTCGGCGTCGCAGGCCTCGGTGGAGTCCATCGGGGCAGCCGACATGTCCTCGGACTCGGTCTCGGTCATGTCCTCGGACATGTCCTCGCTCATGTCCTCGGACTCGGTGGCCGTGGTCTCCTCGGTTGTGTCGCCCGAGGTGCCGGCGGAGGTGTCGTCGTCATCACCGCAGGCTGCGGCGACGAGGGAGAGGGACAGCGCGAGGCCGACCACTCGGAACAAACGGAAACGGGTCATTTCAGGGATTCTCCTGTGATTGGGGTTGGGGGTTTCGTCCGTACGGGCGACCCGCACGGAGATCTCGGGACGAGCCGGTCATGCCGGCTCGCGGACGGTGACGAGGAGGGACTGCCAGCCCGACGCACCGTCGGGGAGTGGCTCGTCGCGCTCCTCGCGCTGGAGCTGGCCGTCGCCGTCGGTGCAGCGGACGACGAGGCGGTGGGCGCCGGCGTCGGCGGTCCAGGGCATCCGCCACTGGCGCCACGTGTCGTCGGTGAGGGCCTCGGCGAGCTCGGCTTCGGCGAAGGGGCCGCCGTCGATGCTCACCTCGACCTTCGTGATTCCTCGGGTCTGGGCCCAGGCGACACCGGCGATGACCGTGTCCCCGGCATCGACGATCTGGCCCGAGCGGGGGACGTCGATGCGGGACATCGTCTTGATGGGTGCCTTCTGGGCGTAGCCACGAGGGACCCAGTACTGGTCGAAGGTGTCGAAGCGGGTGAGCTCGATCTCGCTGAGCCACTTCGTCGCCGACACGTAGCCGTAGAGACCAGGCGTGACGAGCCGGGCGGGGAAGCCGTGCTGCAGGGGCAGCGGCTCGCCGTTCATGCCGACGGCGACGATGGCGTCCCGGTCGAAGGCGGCCTCGAGGGGGAAGCCGCAGGTGTAGCCGTCGACGGAGCGGCCCACGATCTGGTCGGCGTCGGACTGCACGCCGGCCCGCTCGAGCAGCGTGCGCAGGGGCACGCCGAGCCAGCGGGCGTTGCCGACGAGGTCGCCGCCGAGCCGGTTGGAGACGCAGGTGAGCGTGATGTCCTTCTCGACGAGGCCGAGGCCGACGAGCTCGTCGAAGTCGATCTCGAACTCGTCGTCGACCATGCCGTGCACCCGCAGGGTCCAGGTCTCGACCGGCACCTGGGGGACCAGGAGGGCGGTGTCGATCCGGTAGAAGGCGTCGTTCGGCGTGTACAGCGGGGCGAGCCCGTCGATGTCGGCGAACGAGGCGCCGGCCGGGGCCGCCGGGAGCGGTTGGCGGGCTCCGGGCAGCACCAGGCCGGCACGGGAGGCGGCGGCGCTGAAGCGGTTCCCGAGGGCCCGTCCTCCGGCGACCATCACGAGCCCGAGGGCCGTGAGAGCTCCGGCTCCGGCGAGCATCTCACGCCGCCCGACCCCTGCATCGGACGGGATGCGAGGCTCACCGGAGCTCGGGCGCAGGGCGACCAGCATCGTGCCGGCGCCGATCAGGGCGGCGAGGGCCGCCGGGGTTGCGGCGGCCAGGGAGCCGCCGTCGAGTGAGGCCGCAACGCCGGCGATGCCGAACACGGCGAACCCGAGGACGCCGACGAGCGGGCGGCGGCGGGCCGCCAGGCCGAGGAGGGGGGCGGCGATCGCCAGCAGGACGACGATGCCGACGATGAGGGCGACCTTGTCGTTGGTGCCGAAGGTCCGGATGCCGAAGCGGGTCACTGCGGAGGGTGACCGGTCGATCACCGATTCGGCGACGGCCTCGATCGGGGAGCGCCACCCCTGCACGATCCCCGCAGCGAGCTCACCGACGCCGATGGCGACGATGGCGGCAGCCGTCGCCCACAGGGCGGCGTGCAGCTTCGGGGTGCGGGGTGCAGGGGACATTCACCAGCACTACGGGGCTGCTCCGTGATCCGGATGACCCATCTGGACCAGATGCCGTTGCTGCGCCCTCGGGCGGGGGCGCGCCGGTGCGGTTCAGGCGGTGTCGTCCCGCCCCGCTCGCCAGCCCCGGAACCGGGTCAGGTGCGGGCCCGGCGCGGGTGCCACCTGCGCCACCGCCCCGGCGTGGATCCGGCCCGTGCCGCCGTCCACGGTGATGGTGTCGCCCTCCCGGAGCAGGCGACCGCCCAGCTCGACCCGGCCGGCCGCCTCGTCGATGCGGAGGTCCTCGATGCCGACGACGGTGGGCAGGTCCAGCTCTCGAGCCACCAGGGCCGCGTGGCTCACGAGCCCGCCCCGTGCGGTCAGCGCCCCGGCGCTGGCCGTGAGCCCGTGGACGTCCCGCGGCGAGGTCTCGTGCCGCACCAGGATCACCGGGCCGTCGTGGTCTGCGACGTGGTCGGGCGACAGGCAGATCGCACCGGTGGCGACACCCGGGCAGGCGCCGAGCCCGGACCCGATCAGGTCGCCGGCGTCGGGCGCGACTGCCGGTCGGGCCGCCAGCTCGAGCTGGGCGCTGCTCACCCGCTCCAGCGCCTCGGCCACGTCGATCACTCCCTCGTCCACGAGGTCCACGGCGATGCGCACGGCCGCCGCAGCGGCACGGGCGCCGGGACGGAACTGGAGGACCTGCAGCTCGCCGTCCTCGACCGCGAACTCGACCTCGACCAGGTCGCGCGCCGCGGTCTCTATGGCCTGCAGCGCGCCGGCCAGGTCGGCGTGCGCACCCGGGGAGACCGAGGCGAGCTCCGCGAGCGGGCGTGAGCGGTGGGCGCCGTCGACCACGTCCGTGCCCTGGCTGGCCGGCAGGAAGTCGCCGCACATCCCGGGCGCACCGGTCCCCGGGTCGCGGCTCGACGCGACGCCGCTGCCGCTGGCGGTCCCCCGGTTGCCGAAGACCATCGCCTGCACCACCACCGCCGTCCCGAGGTCGTGGTCGATCCCTCGATCTCCCCGGTAGGCGCGGGCCCGCTCGTTGTCCCACGACCGGAACACGGCGGCGACGGCGTCCAGCAGCTGGCGGCGGGGTTCGGCGGGCACCCGGTGGACGAGGAGCGTCGCGAGCTCGTCGGGATCGTCGGTGTCGGGGAGCGAGGCGCCGAGCACGACGGTCCCGTAGCCGTGCAGGAAGCGGGCGTGGCAGCTGCGGGCGAACCGCTCGCCGTGGTGGGCGGCCAGCGCAGCTCGCGTGCCGGGACCGAACCCGACGTCGAGGACCGTGTCCATCATCCCGGGCATCGCAACCGCGGCGCCGGAGCGCACGGCGAGGAGCAGCGGGTGGTCGCCGACGCCGAAGCCCCGTCCCGTCGCGGCTTCGAGGTCTGCGACCGCGGCGTCGATCGCGCCCACGGTCCCCTCGGGGATCGCGCCGCCCACCTCGATGGCGCGCCACACGTCGGTCGTCAGCACGAACGCCGGCGGGACCCGCAAGCCCAGCTGCACGAGCTGGGCCAGGCTCGCCGCCTTGCCGCCGACCGTGGCGAGGTCGAGCCCGGCGACCTCGGCCAGCGAGACGACCCCCGTACCCGCCGTCAACGTCGTGGTCCGATCGCGTCGAGCCCGGGCTGCAGTCGGACGGCCGGATGCTCCACGGCCCCATTCTCGTCGCACCGGTCTCGGCGCCCACCGCCGAGCGCGACGCTGGTCGCGGCTGCCCCGGTCGTCCGCCGGGGGTGCGGTCAGCGGAGGCCGGTGGGCCGGTCGCGCCGCCAGTAGGAGGTGAGGGAGCGGTGCTCGGCGTCGATGCCGTGGACCTCGCCGACGAGCTCCTCGAGGGCGCCGATCCAGGCGTGCTCGCCGCCACCCCAGGCGTAGCCCGGACCGGCCGGCGGTCGGAGCCCCCGCACGACGTCGATGGCCCGCTCCCCGGCGTCGCGACACGTCCAGCGCAGGTCGACCGACGACCTCGTGGGGACGGCACGGACCTCGGCGGCGGCGGCCACCTCGGCGACGGCGATCACCGGGTGGTCGGCCGGGAGGTGCTCGAGGATGGCGAGCATCGCCGGCACGCCGGTGTCGTCGGCGACGAGCAGCGTCCAGGCGGCATCGGCGGGCGGGGCGAAAAGCACCCTCGGCCCCCAGAGCGCGGCCTTGTCGCCGGGTGCCGCCGTCGACGCCCACCCGGAGGCGATGCCGCCGTCGTGGTCGACGATCTCGAGATCGATCTCGAGCAGCTCGGGCCGGTGCTCGCGCACGCTGTAGTAGGCGCCGCGCGGTCGTTCGTCCTTCGGCATCGACCGCACCTGGCCCCAGTCGAAGCCGAGTCCGATGGTCAGGTCGCTGCGCCCCGCCGGCGGGAGCAGGAGGTAGGCGAAGGCGTCGCCGCCGGCGACCGGGAAGCGGGCCAGCCCGCAGCCCCCGAGCGTCACCCGCCGCACGGACGGGGTGACCTGTCCGGTGCGGACCACCTCGCAGAGGTGGACGCGCGGCGGCGGGAGCGCGTCGGCGGTCATGGGCGGGACCGGGCCAGGAGGTAGACGAAGTACGGCGCCCCGAGCATGGCCACGGCGAGGCCGGCCGGGAGCTGCGCCGGCGAGATCACCACCCGCCCGAGCAGGTCCGCGGCACCGAGGAGGACCGCGCCGAGCAGGACGGCCACCGGGACGGTGCGCACGTGGCGCCCGCCGACGAGCGCCCGGGCCATGTGCGGGGCGACCAGTCCGACGAAGCCGACGACCCCGACCGCTGCGACGCTGAACGCCCCCAGCACGGCGGCGATCCCGAGCACGATCCGCCGGGTGCGCTCGAGCCCGACGCCCAGCAGTCGAGGCGTGTCGTCGTCGAGGGCGAGCAGGTCGAGCTCGCGTCGGTGGGCCAGGGCGATGGGCAGGCAGACGGCGAGCGCGAGGCCGACCGGGACCACGTCGGTCCACCCCCGCCCGTAGGTCGTACCGGACAGCCAGGTGTAGATCCGCGGCGTGTCCCACGGGTTGGCCCGGAGCAGGAGGTACGCCGACAGCGAGGACATCCCGTACCAGGTGCCGATGCCGACGAGGACCAACCGGTCGGCGTCGAGGCCGTTGCGCCACGAGAGGGCGTACACGGCACCGAACGCCACCAGCGCACCGGTGACGGCGGCGACGAGCAGCTCCGGGGTGCTCGACCCGCCGCCGGTGACGAGGACCGCACCGAAGCCGGCGCCGGCCGTGATGCCGATCAGGCCCGGCTCGGCGAGGGGGTTGCGGGTGGTGGCCTGCACCATCGAACCGGCGAGGGCGAGTGCGCCGCCGGCGAGGAGGGCGGCGGCGACCCGGGGGGCGCGCTCCTCCAGCGCGAAGCGGACGAGCGGCGACCCGTCGCCCTGCAGCCACAGCACGACGTCGCCGGTGCGCAGCCACGTGTGCCCGGCCAGCAGGCCGCCGACGAGGCAGGCGCCGGTGGCGGCGACGGAGAGGGTGAGCACGACGAGGAAGCGGCGACGGCTGCGCACCCCCATGCCGGTGCCCGGCGGCTCGCGCGTCGGACCGGCGTCGCGCCCCTTGCGGGCCAGGGCCACCAGCACGACGGCTCCGAGGACCGTCGTCGTGATGCCCGTGGGGACGGCGATCGCCGCCTCGGGCCCGATGGCGCTTCGGACGACGGCGTCGGCCAGCACCACGATGAGGGCGCCGAGGAGCCCCGAGGCGGGGAGCAGCACGACGTGGCGGAGCAGGGCGGGGGCGAGGCGCCCGAGCAGGCGGGTGATCGCCGGCGCGCAGAGCCCGACGAAGCCGATCGGGCCGGCGACGGTCACCGATGCGGCGGTGAGCACGACGGCGAGCACGGTCCCGGAAACGCGCGTGCCCCGCACCCGCACGCCGAGACCGGCGGCGGTGTCGTCACCCAGCCCGAGGAGGTCGAGCTGCCGGCTGAGCAGGAGTCCGGCGCCGGTGGCGAGGGCGATCACCGGCGCCGCCTGGCTGAACGCGGTGAGCCCGAGCTGGCTCAGCGAGCCGCGACCCCAGGAGAACAGCGCGGTGGTCTCCTCCTGGAACATGATGAGGAGCAGCGACGTCGCAGCCTGCAGCGCCAGCGCCATCGCCGTGCCGGCGAGGATGAGCCGGGTCGTGGAGGTCCCGCCCCCGCCGGCCAGCCCGATCACGATGCCGGCGGCCACGAGGCCACCGGCGAACGCCACCGCCCCCGACGCCCACAGGGGGATCGACAGCCCGAACGCAGCGACGACGGTCACGGCGAAGTACGAGCCGCTCGTCACCGCCAGCGTGTCCGGCGACGCCAGGGCGTTGCGGGCCAGCGACTGGAGCAGGGCGCCCGCCACGCCGAGCGCGAACCCGACGGCGATGCCTGCGGCAAGGCGCGGGAGGCGCGACTCGAGGAGCACGTCGCGCGTCGCCGCGGGTAGGTCGGGACCGCCGGTGAACAGGCCGAGCAGGTCGGCCATGCCGATGCTCGAGGTGCCCTGCGTCAGGTGCCACGCAGCCGCCAGCACCAGGGCGGCGCACAGCAGCAGGAGGACGAGCCCGGCGCCGACGACCCGGACGGGTCGGATCGGCTGCGGGGCGCGCTCGACCGGCTCGGGTCGGACCTCCTGCTGCTGTGCGGTGGCCACCGGATCAGCTGGTCAGGATGTCGACGTAGGCGTCGATCACCTGCATGGCCGAGCGCGGTCCGCCGAAGGTCCACACGCCAGGGGGGAAGGCGTGGGCACGATCCTCCGCCACCGCGGGCAGCCCGTTCCAGATGCCGTTCTTCTGCAGCTCGGCGACGACGTCGTTGTCGGGGTCCTCGGTGCCGGTGTAGAAGATCGTGGCGTCGCCGACCTCGAGCATGCCCTCGATGTCGGTCTGGCCGAGCCCGTAGGCCTCGTCGACCTCGCCGGTCCAGGCGTTGCGCAGGCCGAGCGCCTCGCCGAGCTCGCCCATGAGCGAGCCCTGGCCGAACGGCCGCAGAGCGACGTTGCCGCCCTGGATCCACCCGTCGAGGTAGACGAAGTCGCGCTGCTCGACGTCGGCGACCGCTGCCTTGCCCTCGGCGAGGTGCGCCTCGAACTCGGCCCGCACCTCGGCGGCACGATCCTCTCGACCGACGGCCTCGGCGATCAGCTCGAACGTGCCGAGCATCGATCCGACCGGGTCGGCGGCATCGGCGCCCTTGGTGGCGAGCACGGGCACGCCCCGGCTCTCGAGCGTCGCGATGATCTCGTCGTCGGGCGTGTAGGCCTCGACGATGATGAGGTCGGGGTCGGCCGCGTACAGCGCGTCGAGGTTCGGTTCGCTGCGACCGCCGACGTCCTCCACGCCGTCGGGCAGCTCGACCGCGCTGTTCCACAGCGAGTAGCCATCGGTGTCGGCCACGGCGACCGGGGTGACGCACAGGGTGAGGACGTCCTCGGTCTGCTGCCACTCGAGCACGGCGACGCGCTCGGCGGGGGCATCGAGCTCGACCTCGCGCCCGTAGGAGTCGGTGAGGGACACCGGGCCGGTCGAGGTCTCCACGTCGGCGCACCCCTCGAGCTCCGCGCCCTGCGACGTGCTGTCGACGTCCTGGCTCGGCGTCTCCGCGCTCGCATCGGTCTCGGTCTCGGAGTCGCTGGTGCCGCAGGCACCGAGGAACAGGGTGAAGGCGACGGCGCCGAGGGCGGTCGCGAGGTCTCGTCGTTGCATGGGGTCCTTCTGTCTGGGTGGGGTGCGGCACTAGCGCCGGCGCTGGTGGTGGGTCCCGCGCGGGTCGACCCGCACGAAGCCCGTGTCGGGGTCGGTCGTGACCACGACGGGGAGGCCGTAGACCGCGCGCAGGTGGTCGGCGGTGAGGGCGACCTCGGGCGGGCCGGCGGACCGGACCCGTCCGTCGCCGAGCAGCACGACGTGGTCGGCCACCGTGGCCGCCTGGTTGAGGTCGTGGAGCACGACACCGAGGGCGGTGCCGTGGTCGTCGGCCAGCGAGCGGATCAGGTCGAGCGTCTGCACCTGGTAGCGCAGGTCCAGGTGGTTCGTCGGCTCGTCGAGGAGGAGCACGCCGGTGTCCTGAGCCAGGCACGTCGCCAGCCAGACCCGCTGGAGCTCGCCCCCCGACAGCTGGTCGACGGCCCGCCCGGCCATCGTGTCGATGCCGGTCAGCGCCATCGCCCGGTCGATGGCGTCGCGGTCGGCTTGCCCGATGCCGGCGAAGCGCTTGCGGTGGGGATGGCGACCGAAGCCGACGACGTCGCGCACCGAGAGGCCGGACGGATGGGGCCGGGACTGCGACAGCATGGCGACCCGCCGGGCGAACGCCCGGGCCGACAGCGGTGCCGTCGCGCCCTCGTCGCCGTCCTCGACCCGGACGCGCCCGGCCTCCACCGGGTGCAGGCGGGCGAGCGAGCGCAGGACGGTGGACTTCCCGCTGCCGTTCGGGCCGATCAGGGCGGTGACCTCGCCGGGCCGGAGCTCGACGCTCACGCCGTGCACCACGGTGGCGCGCCGGTAGCCGAGGACGAGGTCGTCGCCGGCGAGGGTCACGCCATCGACGGCGTCACGCTGCACCGCTGGTCCTTCGATGGTCTGCACGGGCGGCCTCCCGGTGGCGCTGAGCTGGAGCACCTATAGGGCTCCAACTCGGTTCTTGTTAGGCATGCTTGATACCAGAGAACAACCGAGGTGCACAACGTCAGCGCCGGCAGCCAGGATCGGCGCGCCCGACGACCCTCGACCACCGGAGCGAGCCACATGGACGACGCCACCGGAGGCATCAGCGACGAGGCCGGGCTGCGCGACCGCTACCGGCCGGCCCGCCCGGCGATCCTGGCAAAGCCCGCCCCCGCGTGGATCCGAAGGCCGCCGTCGTCGAAGCGGACCTGGAGGTCGGCTACCAGGAGACGATCTGGACCGAAGGCGGCCGCTGGCGGGCAGCAGCGGCCTCCGGGTCCGACCGGTTCAGCGGGTGGCGATCTGCCCCGCCCGGGCATCGGGGGCGTAGCCCTCGGCGTCGGACCAGGTCAGCTCGCCGTTCACGACGACCGTGTCGATGCCCTCCTGGCGGCGGATCCAGCGGATGCCGTCGCCGGGGAAGTCGTCGGAGGCGATCTCCGGTCCACGGCCGATGCGCTCGGCGTCGAACACCACGACGTCGGCGGCGTTGCCGGGGGCGAGCAGGCCCCGTCCGTCGAGCCCCCAGATCGTGGCCGGGTCGAGGGTGATCTTCTTGACCGCCTGCTCCAGCGTCAGGGACCCGGTGCCCCGGACGAACTCGGAGAAGAGGTAGCCGGTGTCACCGAACGTGGAGAACGACCCGACGTGGGCGCCACCGTCGGAGGCCCCGATGTGGACGAGGGGGTCGGCCAGCAGCTCGCCCACGACCGGGGAGTTGTCGTGCCCGAGCGACGGTCGGATGAACCAGGTGCCGAGGTCCTCGTCGAGCACCAGGTCGACGATGGCCTCGCCCGGCGTGCACCCCCGCTCGGCTGCGATGTCGCCGACGGTGCGGCCGACGAGGTCGTCGTTGCGGTCGTTGGCGACCTGGCGGACACGAAGCGGTTGGCGCCGTTGCCGCCGGCGGAGCGGGCCGCCATGGCGTCCATCTCGTCGACGAGCTTCTGGCGGCGGCCGCTCACAGCCTCGAGCTTGGCGGTCCGGTCGGGCAGCGAGGCCACGCCCCACCACGACGGCATCGACAGCATCATCAGGCTCCGCTGCTCGAGCGTGAAGCTGATGTCGATGGGCCGGGTCTGGACCTGCGGCCAGACGGCGGCACCTCGGGAGCGGGCGCGCTCCACGGCGTCGAGGATGCGGGGCACGGCATCGCCGCTCGCGTCGTTGTGGAACAGCGGCGACAGCGTCGTCGTGATCTGGTGCCGCAGCGACAGGTCGGCGAGCTGCTCGACGCGGGCGATGGTGAGGTCGGTGTCGAAGAACTCGTGCACGACCTGCAGCACGCCGTCCCGCTCCCCCAGCACCGCCGCGAGCGCGTCGAGCTCCTCGGGCGCCGCCCAGCGGCTGGGCACGGGGGTGTAGGTGTCGTCGATGTCGACGAAGCTCGTCGACAGCCCGACTGCTCCAGCGTCGAGGCAGGTCCGCAGCAGGTCGGCCATGCGGGCGATCTCCTCCGGCGTCGCCGGCCGACCCTGCGCCTCGGCGCCCATGACGAACAGGCGCAGCACCGAGTGCCCGACGAGCGGAGCGACGTTGAGGGCGATGTTCCCGGTGAGCGAGTCGAGCCAGCCGTCGAAGCTCTCGCCCCAGCGCCAGTCGACGCCGGAGTCGAACGCCTCCTTCGGCATCTCCTCGATGAGGCGGAACATGCGACCGAACGCGTCGCGCTGGTCGGCGGGCAGGGGGGCCATCGACAGCGAGCAGTTGCCCGGGACGACGGTGGTGACCCCGTGCTCGATGGCCGGGAAGGCGTACGGGTCGAAGCAGAGCTGCGCGTCGTAGTGGGTGTGGGGATCGATGAACCCCGGGGCGACGACCCGTCCGGCGGCGTCGATCACCCGGCGGGCCTCGCCCGCCCGCCCCCCGACCGACACGATGCGGCCGTCGTGGACGACCACGTCCCCTCGACGACCGGGCAGTCCCGATCCGTCGACCACCAGACCGTCACGGATGACGAGATCGAACATGTTCTCCCCTAGCTGCTCGGTGTTCCCGGCCGACGAGGCGCCGGCTGGCTGAGCGCCGGGAGCACGACGCTCCACGGTGCGCCGATGAGGTCGTCCATGCAGCCCACGCCGGCGGCGTCGAGCGAGGCGGCGCAGGCCTCCTCCTCGAGCGAGATGGTGGTGGTGCCGCCGTTGTCGTAGGTGATCTCGACGAGGATCTCGGCCCGCCCGTCGTGGCCGGCGACGACGTCGGCCCGCGTGATCGTGGCGGTCATCGAGCCGGCGGGGGTTCGACGAACACGACGTCGCTGGGCAGGACCGTGCCGCGAGCGGCGCGGGCGAGCAGGTGGAGGTTCCAGGAGGTGAGCTGCTGCACCCCGTCCTCGACGTCGGGGAGCTCACGCGCCGCGATGGCCGCCAGGTCGTCGCCCGGACGAGGTTGCACGAAGCGACGTTCCCCCACGGGAAAAGAGGATACACGCGTTCCCAGAACGGCGCTCAGATGATGCTCAGGGCCGCGACCGTCACGATGAGGGCGATGACGCCGGCGAAGTCGACCGAGGACGTGACCATCGGGATCCCGTAGGTGTCGGGGTCCACCCCGGCCGCGGTCGAGGCCACGGTGCCGTAGTAGGCGACGCTGGCGGCGAACACCGTTGCGGCGATCCCGCCGATGGTGGCGACGGCGACCATCGCCAGGAGACCCGGGCTGGGCTCGCCGATGAGCCGGGCCACGACGTGGGCGCCAGCCCCGTTGAACAGGTACACCGGCAGGGCGAGCGCGACGACGAAGCCGGCGTCCGCCCGCGCCTCCGGCGACGGGACGGCGCTGGCCGGGATGAGGCCGAGGTGCAGCTTGCTCGCCACTCGGCTCGAGAGGATGCCGCCGAGGGCGCCGGCACTGGAGGCGAAGGCCGGCTGCAGCACGAGGAGGGCGGGGAGCGCCTGCCAGGCGTCGAGGCGGGACTCGAGCGCGATGCCGGCGAACGTCGAGAGGAGCGCGGCGGCCGCCAGGATCGGCCAGGACTCGCGCACGACGCGACGGAGCAGGTCGGCCCTGCTCACGAGCGAGCGCACGAAGACGTAGCCGGCGATGCCCGCTCCCACGGCGCCGAGGAAGTTGGCCGCCAGGTCCAGGTGGGCGGCCTGGGCGAAGAGCCACAGCGCCGGGAGCGTGAGCACGTCGCCGAGGGTGGAGACCACGGGGGCGACCACGTTGTCGAGGTCCCATCCCCGCCGAACGGCCCCTCGCACCAGTGCGAGGGTGGCGGTCAGCACGCCGATGGAGGCCAGGAGCCCGCCGGCGACGGAGATGCCGATCAGGACGAACGGCGAGGTGAGGTCCTCGACGCCGATGGCCAGCGAGATGGTCCAGGCGACGACGGCGAGCACCACCGACATGGCGAGGGTGAGGGCGAGGGAGGCCTCGACGTTCTGGCGCAGGACCCCTCGCCGGCGCAGGTCGAGGTCGAGCTCGCCGGTGTGGAGCGCCGTCGACAGCCGGTTGCCCACGGTCGAGAAGATGTTGCCCCGCAGGCCGATGGCCGCCGGCACGAGCACGAGCAGGCCGGGCAGGGCTTCGAAGGTGCCTGTGATGGAGCCGAGGACCGCACCGGCGACGAGGCTCGTGGTGCTGTTCAGCCCGAGGGCAGCGAGGCTCTGGCGTGCGGCCGGCCCGACGCCGAGCAGACCCCGGGCGCGGCGGAACGTGCCCGCCACGACGCCGGCGGTCCGCCGGGCCCTCGTCGGTGGGTTCGCCTCGGACACGGGCCGGGGTCGGACATCGCAGGAACCTCGTTCGTCGCGTCGGCCCGCCATCGTCTGGACGCAGGCGCGACGGGGCACCCTACCGACCACCCTGCGCCGCCTCCGGGGCCACAGCTGGGTCCCCTGGCCCGTTGGCTACGGTGCCCGAGGTGGGTGCCGGACGGATCTCGACGCGACGCACCGTCCGCGAGCTGCTCGCCCACGCCAAGGACGCCGCCGAGCTGATGATCGACCTGGCGTACGCGTCGGTGTTCTTCGGCGAGGAGCCCCTGGCCCGCGAGGTCCGCCGCCTCGAGTCGTCCCTCGGCGAGGACCTGTCCGAGCTGCGCGAGGTCTGCATGCTCGCGGCCCGGACCCCGGAGGACGCGGCCGGGCTGGCCGGCGTCCTCGCCCTGGCCACGGCCATCGAGAACATCGCCGACGCGGCCGAGGACATCGCCACGATCACGCTGCGCCAGCTCGGCGTCCCCGAGCAGCTCCGCCACGACCTGCGCCACGCGGCCGAGGTCGTGAGCCGGGCCAAGGTGGCGGAGGGCAGCGAGCTCGACGGCGTGGCGCTGCGCGACGCGGAGCTGGCCGCCCACACCGGCATGTGGGTCATCGCCGTGCGTCGGGGCGACGAGTACTCCTACGGACCCGACGGCCACCACGTGGTCCACGCCGGCGACGTGCTGCTGCTCCAGGGACCCGAGGGCGGGGTCCCCAAGGTCTGCCAGCTCGCCGGCCACGAGGAGGCCGAGCCGTGGGCCGCGCCGGCGACGCAGGGCGCGCTCACCAACCTCGACCGTGCTGTCGACCTGTGCATCGAGCTGAAGAACGCCAGCGAGACCGCCGTCGGGCTGGCGTACTCCACCATCCTCCTCGGCGACCGCGACCTGGCCCACCAGGTGTCGGTCATCGAGAACCGCACCGACCAGCTGTGGGACGAGCTCGAGCGGTGGGCGCTGCAGGCGGCCGCCGAGTCCGCCGACCCGGTCCAGCTGCGCGGGCTCTTCCACATCGCCGCCGCCTCGGAGCGCATCGCCGACGCGGCCCGGGACATGACCCGCCTCGTCGAGGGCGACGAACCGCCGCACCCGATCATCGCCAGCGCGCTCGGCGAGACGGGCGAGATCGTGGCCGACGCCATCGTGGCCCGCGGGTCCGACGCGGAGGGATCCACGCTCGGCGAGCTGAGCGTGCACACCTCCACCGGCATGGAGGTGCTCGCCGTCGAGCGGGCCGGCCGCTGGACCTACCGACCTCGCAAGAACCAGTCGCTGCTGGTCGACGACCGGCTCCTGGTGCTCGGACCGCCCGAGGGCCTCGCCGTCCTGCGCGACCGGTGCGGCGACGCCGAGGGCGAGACGACGCTGCGCGCCGCCAGCCCCCAGGACGCCTGACCGCGAGGCGCGGCGGGACGCTGCGCCCGGCGTGGGATCCTGAGACCGGTGCTGCACCTCCTCGCCAGCGACGCGCTGGTCCCGGCTCGCTACCAGATGGCCGTCAGCCTCGGCTGGCACATCCTGATCGCCACGTTCGGGGTCGCCTTCCCGGCCATCATCTACGTGGCCCACCGGCGGGGCCTCCGGGGCGAGCCGGCCGGCCTGGTCCTCGCCCAGCGCTGGGCCAAGGTCAGCGGCGTGCTCTTCGCGCTGGGCGCGGTGAGCGGCACGATCCTCTCCTTCGAGCTCGGTCTGCTGTGGCCCGGGATGATGGGCCGCTTCGGCGACGTGATCGGGCCCGCCTTCGCGTTCGAGGGCCTCTTCTTCTTCACCGAGGCGATCTTCCTCGGCATCTACCTGTACGGCTGGAACCGGCTGCCGCCCCGCACCCACCTGCTGACGCTCGTCCCGGTGGCCATCGCCGGCATCGGCGGCAGCTTCTCGGTGATCGCCGCCAACGCCTGGATGAACTCGCCGGCGGGGTTCGACGTCGTCGACGGGACGGTGACCGACATCGACCCGGTGGCGGCGATGCTCAACGGAGCCGTGTGGCTGCAGTGGGTGCACATGCTGCTCGCCGCGTACATGGTGGTCGGCTTCACCGTCGCCGGCGTCTACGCCCTCGGCCGGCTGCGGGGACGGGACGACGACGCCCACCGCCTCGGGTTCATCGTGCCCTTCGCCTTCGCGTCGGTCGCCACGCTGCTGCAACCGGTCGTCGGGCACATCGCCGGCGAGCGCCTGGCCGAGGCCCAGCCGTCGAAGTTCGCCGCCATCGAGCTGCTGCCCGAGACCACCGACGGCGCCCCGCTCACCATCGGTGGCGTCCTCGTCGACGGGGAGGTCCGCTGGGGACTGCAGATCCCCAAGCTCGGCTCCCTCATCGCCACCGGCTCGCCCGACGCGACCATCGTCGGGCTCGACGACCTGCCCGAGGGCGACGAGGTCCCGGCGTCGGTCGTGCACCTGTCCTTCCAGCTGATGGTCGGCATCGGCTTCTCCCTGGTCGGCCTGGTGCTCTGGTACTGGTTCCGGCGGTGGCGAGGTGCGGACCTGCTGGCGAGCAGCGACTGGTTCCGCCGTGGCGCCGCGCTCGCCGGACCTGCGGCCATGACCGCGCTGATCGCCGGCTGGATCGTCACCGAGGTCGGCCGGCAGCCGTGGATCGTCTACCGGGTGATGCGGGTCGACGAGGCCGTCACCGACGCCGGGTGGATCTGGTGGAGCCTGACCACGATCGTCGTCGTCTACGGCTCGATGACCGCCTTCGGCGCCGTCGTCCTGCGGGCCATGAGCCGGCGGTGGCGGGAGGGCGGTGACCTCCGGGTGCCGTACGGACCGGAGGCCGAGGACGAGGAGCCGGTGCACGAGCCGGCCGGCATGCCCGGACCCGGTGGCGCCACGTGAGCGCCGACCTGGTGGCCGCCGCCATGTTCGCCGGGGTGGTGGCCTACGCCTTGTTCGGCGGGGCCGACTACGGCGCCGGCGTGTGGGACCTCACGGCCGGGCGCAGCGAGATGGCCGACCGCGCCCGCCGCCAGATCGATCGCTCGATCGGTCCGGTGTGGGAGGCGAACCACGTGTGGCTGATCTTCGTGATCGTGATGCTGTGGACCGGGTTCCCCCGGGCCTTCAGCGCCATCATGACCACGCTCGCCGTCCCCTGGTCGCTGGCCGGCCTCGGCATCGTGTTCCGGGGCGGCGCCTTCGTGTTCCGCAAGTCCTCCCCCACCTACGGGCAGGCCCAGCTCCACGGCGCCGTCTTCGCGTCGTCATCGCTCGTGACCCCGTTCTTCCTCGGCACCATCGCCGGCGCCATCGCGTCGGGCCGGGTCCCCGCTGACGGTGGCGGCGACCCGCTGACGTCGTGGACCGGTCCCCTGTCCCTCGTCGGCGGGGTGCTGGCCGTGCTGGTCACGGCGTTCCTCGCTGCGGTGCTCCTCACCTTCGACGCCGACCGGCGCGGCGACGACGAGCTCGCCGAGTGGTTCCGCCGCCGGGCGCTGCTGGCCGCCGGCGTGGCGGGCGGGGCGGCGCTGGCGGCGGCCGTCACCATCGAGACGACCGCACCGTCCCTCGCCGACGGGCTCCACGGACCCGGCGCGCCGCT
>SXGQ01852562.1_pt1 | contig 20402 bp, 30 predicted proteins | sample 3178371 | NCBI WGS metagenome assembly SXGQ01 (sample SAMN11356859, study PRJNA531348) | freshwater metagenome | isolation source: freshwater sample F1-20 | place: China: Fuxian Lake, Yuxi | collected 2017-12-25 | reverse complement strand
CAGATCTTCTTCGCAAGGAAAGACCCAGTATTTGCGGTCAATCAGGGGTCGATTCTCTTTGAAAGCCCCAGACTCTATGGCGCACTCAAGAACTTCTTGGAGTTTCATTTTTGTAACCTGCCTTCATCATCGCGTCCGCTATTTTGTACGCATGTTCTGCTATTTCCTCTGGATAATTATCTCTAGTGTGGTCTGCCATCATCCCCTGCATCGCTTTCGCTGCAAAGTAATCGCGCAAGTCCATGCCTTGTTGATTTGTCATGTTTGGAAATGCTTTCATATGTTCTCCTCCTGTTTTATCAACACCCCGCATACAATAGTTCTTCTCCTTCCCTAATCCTTATGCCCATACCACTCAACATCTTCTGCCTTGGTGCAATTAAGGCATCCAAGTGGCGCATCACCGCAAAAAGGGAAAGAAGGACAACCGGCGTGGTCAAAACGCTTCTTCCTTTTGGTTGTTTCTTTGGGTTGCTCTTTGGTCTGCTTTTTTGGCTTTTCCATGCTTGCCTCCAAGGTGAGGTTAAATGATAGTGCGAACGTATGTTCGCATCAAGTATTTTATGTGTGATACCCCCCGGGGGTGTTGAAATGCAAACGCTCAACGTTTAAACCAAGATTGGGGGCTTGAGCAAAACCCAACAACTTTTGCGAAAGGGGTGGGGGGCCAGATTTGACGGCTCAACTTGTCCGGGTCGAAGGCAGAAAAAGCCCCGGAGTACCGTATCCTCTGATGTCTGCCTAACGCCCCCCATGCGAACGTTCGTGTTGGGAAAGGGAAGTGCTGGGATGTGTGGATTAGAGCGTATAGGGTGGAGGGGTGGCTTCGCCCGTGCAGGGGGGTGGGGGCGGGGTGGGGGGTCGGGGTGGTGTCTCCACCAACAACACACCCCCATCAACGCCACGAACAACGCATCGTGCTGCCACTGGTGTGAACTCACGCGCCATGCATGACGCATCACATAGTGCAAGCACCCCCTACCCCATGACGTGCTAGTGCTAGGCACTGCGCTTGTCAGCCTTCTTCACACTCTCAAGCAGGGTGAGGTGGGTGCGTAGTTCTGCCTTGAGTGCATTCGTGTCAACGTGCTTGACCTGCTGGTTGACGTTGTCGCTGAACATGGCGACTGCTCTGCCCATCAGTTCGAGCGCCTTCAGTTCTGCGCTCTCAGTCTTCGCCTTCAGCACCCTGTCGTGTAAACGCTCCATCACGAAGCGCCGGGTCTTCACTGCGTCCTCGATCACCTTTTCTTTGAGCGACTCATCGAGAGACCCCAGCAGCGCAGTAATCCTCGCGTCCTTCAGTAGCCTGTTCGCATTCGCAATGATCGTTGACTCATTGTCCGTTCGTGTGTTGTACGCTGACCTGTATGCCTCTGCCTTGGTCTTACCTTGGAGAATGGCATTGACGAACAACTGCATCTGAGGCGTGAGACGTTTTGACTTGTCTTCTCCCTCTTGTGGTACTCCGTATACCTTCCCTGTCTTTGTTCTCTTCTCTCGTATCTTTGCCACAGCAGCCTGTACGCCTTCGGCATGGTTCCCCGCATCGTTCGTGCTTGTGTGTGGATCGTCCTCTGTGATTGCGTCATGCTCCAGCATTTCGATCAGTTTGTCCCGGTTCATCATTCACCCCTTCATTCATCGATTCACACCCGTTCGTGCGCTCATTTGCACTCAGGATCATGCAGGCAACCTTCGCTGCGTTTACACGCTCTGTCAAGACCTGTTCGCGTCTCTGGCATCCACGAACACCTGCTCTGGCTACCCTGACCCTGTACTCAGGTATCCCTGCCTGTCCCCAGTCTGCCGCCCTTCGGGCATCAAACCCCCCGTTTTCCCTATGACAGATCGATGCTTGCACGGGGGGTTGCGTTCGTGCTTGCATTCGTTTAAACTTCAGTTCTGCACCGAGAGGTGTAGCAGGAGTTGCAAGAAAAGCAACCTCACCGACAAGTCACCCACCTACACATTCGGGGACTGACTGGAAGAGGAAGCGAGGGTTACCTGACTGACCCCAAGAGAAGAAAAAGAAAAAGTTTGAAACTGAGTCACGGTAGAGATAAGGCTAGTAGGCACTGCCCCCGGATGGGATCAGGCAACCGAACGAGATAAGGCTAACCGCTTTGACCCTACGGTGAGAACGTAGGCGAGTGCGCTCCCCAGCGATGGGTAAGGGATTTCCCTTCAAGCACATTGTTCGCAGTGTGCTTGTGGATGCAATCCCGCATCATTCACTGGAGGCTATCACCATGAACACATTCGATGCTGTAGGCATTGCAGAGGGCTTCATCGAGGCCGACTCGCAGGAGCAGGTCATCGAGGCTTGGCAGCACCTGATCGACACCGGTCTCGCTTGGAAACTGCAAGGCTGGTTCGGTCGCACCGCATCAGAACTCATCGGGCAGGGCATCTGCCGTGAACCGCATGAGTCCCGCAATTCAACTCAGGAGACTTAACCATGCCACACGCAATCCACCTCTACGAACGCCTGTCCCACAAGTACCGTGACGGCTGGCGGCATCTCGATGATGAGCAGTATGTCGGCACTGCCAAGGTGCTGGCCTACCGGCGGGTCAACGATGACGGCATCGATGGCAACACCCACGTCACCCGGGTGATCGCCCCCTCTGCACTGCGCAGTGTCGATCTGTCCAACGCTATCGCCGACACACTGAGCGGCGGTTCGTGCCGCCATGAGCATGACTGCTGCGGCTGCCCCAGCACCTACGCAGACGTGCGGCGGGTCTCTCGCCGTGAATACGCAGTGTCGCTGCATACCACCTACAACGTGTAACTAAGGAGACTTTTTCATGCATACCAATCGCGAAGAATGGCTCAACGCCGCAGTCGAAGAACTCAGACCGATCTTCGACTCAGTCAACTACTCGCTACCCGATGCCATTCGGGTGACTTGCGGGTTCCCATCCAGCCGCGCCAGAGCGAACAACGCCTTCATCGGCGAACACTGGTCACCGGCTGCATCGAACGACAATCACCATGAGATTCTGATCTCGCCTGTGGTTGACGATCCCTTGCAGGTCTTTGCAACGCTGGTTCACGAACTGGCTCACGCAGCCACTGACGGTGACGGGCATGGCAAGCGCTTCGTGCAGTGCGTCCGCGCTCTGTGGCTGGAAGGCAAGCCCACCGCTACCGTCCCGGGCGAGACGTTCAAGCAGAACTTCGCCAACCTGCTCCAGTCGTTGGGTGCTTACCCTCATGCCCGTTTAAACATCGAGGCGATAAGGAAAAAGCAAAGCACCCGCATGATCAAGGCTTGCTGCCCGTCCTGTGGCTACACCGTTCGCCTGTCTCAGTATTGGGCGAACCAAGGGCTTCCAACCTGCCCGAATGACCGCAACACCCTGTCCCTGTAATTCAACTTCATCGGAGGCTAAACCATGAACTACGAACAAAAACTCGCACTGCTCTCGCTCGTGCAACTCAACACCGTCCTCGTGCAGCAGGGTCTCGTACCGCTGGACGACAAGCGCTCTGCCCGTGATGCAGTGCGCCGCCTGATCGACAGCGGATTAGTCGAATGGGACTCAGTCTTAAACGTCCAGCCTCAGACCATCATCACCGGCAAGACCGCCATCGATGATGACCTGCGCGACAAGGTCAACACGTCCAACGCGAAGGCACTCGATGCCGTCAAGAACAGCGAGATCGCCCTGCGTGAGATCAGCCGCATCAGTGGTGACGTTCGCAGCAACACCGCTGCTATCCGTGATGAGTTCAAGACCCTCGCCGAATCGCTGGTCTCCCGGGTTGACTCGATCACCAAGCCTGACCCCGCACGGATCAGCAACGAGATCGCGCAGCAGGTCAACAGCCTGTTCGACTCCTTCCGTGAGCAGGTGACCCCGCAGCAGATCAAGCAGGTTGCCAACGCCCTGCCGTCCTTTGAACTGATCCCGGCTCGTGACGTGTTCGGTGCTGACGCTTGCCGCTATGACGGCGTGGACTTCGGTGACCTGCCTGTCGCAGTGTGGAATGACCCCGAAGCACCGGCGCTGGTTGATGACTACATCTTCAACCCTGCCCACCTGCACCAGTCACTGATCGCCCTCGATGATCCCCTGCCCGACAACGTGTGGCTGGCAGGTGAGCGCGGCACTGGCAAGTCGGAGTTCGTGACACAGGTTGCTGCCCGTCTGCGCCGCTGCCTGTTCCGCATCAACTTCGATGAGGCGCTTGAACGTGCCGACTTCATCGGCGGCAACAGCATCGAGTCGGGTTCGGTTGTGTGGAAGGCTGGCATTGTGACTCAGGCGATACGTCACCCCGGCGCAATCGTGCTGCTCGATGAGATCGGCTTTGCCCGTGCGCAGTCACTCGCTGCACTCCACGCACTGTGCGAACGTTCACCGCATCGTGCTATCACCATCAGCGAAACGGGTGAGCGCATCGGTGTCGCGTCTCACGTTGTCTTCTTCTGCGCTGACAACAGCAACGGTCACGGTGATAGCAGCGGCAACTTCGCTGGCGTTCGTGAGCAGAACAGCGCGTTCATTGATCGATTCTCGTACACACTGTACTTCGACTACCTGCCGCAGGACGATGAGATCAACCTGATCGTCAACCGCACAGGCATCACGAAGGACGCTGCGCGGATCATCGTTGGCTTTGCGAACGTTGCCCGTGAGAAGGCTCGTGCAGGTCTACTGACTCAGCCCCCCTCGCTGCGCCAGTTGTTCGCATGGGCGCGGTCAGTCAAGAAGGGTCTGCCAGTCAACACGGCATTCAAGAACGCAATCATCAACAAGTTCCCTGCGGACTGCGCAGTTGAACTGGTCGGTGTTTACACATCCCACATCAGCGAGAGCGAATTCAAACTCGCCCTCACCAAGTAAGGAGACATCATGCTTGCACTGGAAGCAAAGCGCGGAGTCACTGCGACTCTTGAGCGCGTGTTCAACGCAACCGGCAACAAGTTCCACACACTCGTTGTTGCATGGGCTGGCAAAACGGCTGGCATCAAGACCGAAGGGGACACAACCTACATCATGTTCCCCAGCATCGATGAGACCAAGCCTGTATCGCAAACGCTGTTTAACGAACTGATCGGCTACGCGCTGCACGAACTGGGTCACAAGTGGTTCACGCAGGATCGTCCGTGGGACAACGCACGTCAGCAGCACGGCTCGTATGTCTCAGCCCTGATCAACGGTCTTGAAGACCCCCGCATCGAGCAGTGCGTAGTGAACTCCCGCTACGCACCGAACGCCCGGGTACTGTTTGAGTTCCTGACCAATCAGGTGTTGCGCAAGAACGGCTATGTCGAACCGGATGACTTCAAGAACATCCCGTTCATGCTCGCCATCGAAGGTCGGCGTTTAAACGGCTACTCGATCTGCTTCGATTCCATCGTCAACGCATCACCGTACCGTACCGAACTGCGCTGGGCATTGAAGGCGGCTCAGAAGGCGCAGAACACGAAGACCATTACGGAGATCGCAATCAAACTGTACGCCCGACTCAAGCAGCGCCGCGATGAACTCCAGCAGCAGCAACAAGACCAGCCGCAACAAGACCAGCCCGATGACAAGTCCTGTGATCAGCCGGGTCAGGATGGGTCTGAGGCTTCTCAGAACGGCGCAGGAGACGCGAACGCTGACGGGGAAGGGGAAGATGAGGGTCAGCCGGGATCGCAGCCCGGTGATGAACCCGGTGATCAGCCGGGTGACCAGCCCAGTGACCAGCCCGGTGAGGGCTACGGCGAAGGCGGCGAAGAGCCTGTCGGACGTGATCCTGAACCAACTGACTTCATCAATGACCGGTGCGGCGAGATCAAAGCGGATGCGGATGAGCAGCGCTCCCGCCCCCACGTTGGCAAGCCCATCGTTTTGGATTTCAATCTTGTATAGGAGACATCATGCCAACCATCAGAAAAGCAGAGGGCGAACAGCGCTTCGCTCATGACCTAGCCAATGCACCGCAGGGCATCGGCGCAACTCGTACCAACCTGCAACGCTTGCTGCACTCGCTCGACTTTGTCGGCTGGTCTAAGTCGGAAGAGTCGGGACGGCTTGACCGCCGTGCGCTGACCAAGTTCGCCAGCGGTTCGGTCAACGTCTTCAGCCGCCGTGAACACGTTCAGGCTGAGACTTCCGCAGTGTCGGTGTTGATCGACTGCTCTGGCTCGATGAATGACGGTGACAACAACGTCAGCCGCATCGAGATCGCGCAGAAGGTTGCGGTGCATCTGTCGAAGATGCTCCAGCAAGCGCGTGTACCGTTCGCGGTGACTGGCTTTCGCAACGGCAGGTTGGCGTATCTCGACAACGGGGGCGCAGTGGAGAGTCCTCACTTCCTGCCGTTTAAACAGTGGGGCAAGACCTTGCAGCAATCGCTGGCAACCATCGGCTCGATCAGCAACTACGCCAGCGGCGGCACTCCCGACTACACCGCACTGGCGAATGCCATTGATGAACTTGCAGTGCGTCCTGAACACCGCCGCATCCTGTTTATCATCACCGATGCGGAAGGGTATCAACGTGCGCACATGGAGCATCTGCAAAAGATCGCAGACAAGGTTGGCGTGACCATCGTTGCCATTGGCATCCAGTCGTACAGTGTCACCCGGTGCTTCGTTAACGCAGTGTCTGTCAATGATCTGTCCGATCTTGGAAAGACCGCTTTCAATCAACTGCTGAAGGCTGTTCAGCGAAAGGTTCGGTAATGAAACTCATCAACGCAGAAGGCAAGCCCGTGCAAACGGGCGCAATCCTTCACGGTAAACGTGACCGGTATGTGCTGGTCGGTCACGACAACCGACTGATCAACATCATGACGATGGACGGGCGGCGGCTGCACTCATGGGTCACGCCTGATCGATTCAATCTGCAACTCATTCAGGAGACATCATGAAAATTTTGTTCTATGTGGTCTTCAGCACTGTCATCACGGTGCTGCTCTTTGTCGGTCTGCTCGACTGGTTCAGCGGCTGCGGTGAGTCGTGGGTACAAGCGGACGGCACTCGCATCATGGGTGAGTGCATGGGGCGCGAACTCTTCTTCAACTTCTTCAAGTGAGGCAATCATGGGAAATCGTGCAGTCATCACCGTAAGCAAACTCAAAGACAGTGGCTTGGGTATCTACCTTCATTGGAACGGCGGCATCGAGTCTGTCGTTGCGTTCTTGGACGTTGCCAAGGTCATGCGCTACCGCTCACCTGATCAGGATGAGTCGTATGGCATGGCGCGTCTCTGCGGTCTTATCTGTAACTTCATCGGCATTCGTGGTGACACCGGCATCGGCATCAACGATCTATCGAAACTGGATTGCGACAATCACGACAACGGGGTGTTCGTAATCGGCGGTGACTGGGAGATCGTAGATCGCTGGGGGCATGGCAGCATCCCGTTTAAACGTGAAGACGTTGAAGCCGCCCGTATGTCCAACGACTACAAACGGATAGTCGAGGAAGTAATTGTCTCGTTGGATCGCACCGAATCAACCGTATAACCATCAAGGAGAATGAACATGAAAACCATCACCGTTACCGTCCCTGTTCCTGCCCATATGAGCGAGACCGAACTGCGCTCACGCATCAGTATGCTGGCCTCACCTGATTGGCTGGCATCGTTTTGGAGTACCGATGACGTGAAGGAAGTCGCTGATCATCTGAGTGACGATGAGTGTCGCGAAGTTTTGAAGCGAGTGGAGAAATACCACAACGCAGAGGTTGGCATCAACTGGGACGTGCTTGAGTTCCATGCGGATCGGGTCACTGAGTGAAACCCCGCAACCATGTCGCCCGTGTCCAGCAGTCGGGGGCAGGGCGGCATTCCACGACAACCGACTATCAACGCAACCATAAACACCGTTTAACTCAAGAGGCTTTTCAAATGAAACTCAAAGACACTCTCATCGATGACCTCGACAATCAATTCGACATTGACTGCGACTATGATCCGTTTCAGAAACTCACGCTGGAACTGAATGACTCGTACCGTTTGCATTTCACCGTGCATCCCACCATTCCCGATGGGTACTATCATCTGAAGGTCGAGTCCCAGTGGCTGGGTGCTAAAAACCCCGATGGCCTTCAGACTCGCTATCAGGTAACCTTGTCGAAGAAGCATCTTCTGCAACTGACCGAAACGCTTTTGGAAGCAACCCGATGAACTATGCAAACCTTGGACTTTGTTTAAACACAGAGAGGTATGCCGGACTCGATCATCCCGTCTGGTTCCTGCTCTTCTGTTTGATACTAGTTGTTTTTTCTTGCTACCTTTCTTTTCGGGGAGAGGCATGAGCGAGGTTCTGCCGAACATCGAGCGCGGCTTTACATGGTCGCAGGAGTACCGTCACCAGTGTGAAGTCCGCGCAGTGATCCGCTGGCGCTTGGAAGATCGCGGCAAGGCGCATGACTACCTTGAGGCGGTCAAGAAGAAGCGCAAAGAAGAGGCTGGTCAGCATTTGGAGCGTGACGTGCGTGACCAGTGGAGCAAAGGCAATCGAGGAGCAGAAGGAGACTGGCGATGAATAAGAAGGTAAAAAAAACGCTGCGGGTCTGGTGGAAAGGGATGCTCGGAACCGTGTTGGTGACCGGCAACCGAAACCACTTCGTTGTGTTTGGCGAACACTGTCAATTCGTACCCAAGGACAAATGCACCTTGGTCTACGGTAATCCCAAAGCCAAGAAATAAACAAAGCCCCGGCAGAGCAATCTGACCGGGGTATTTTTTTGTCTGTCAAGGATGTGTCCGCGAATGTCCGCGAATGTCCGCAAGCGTCCGCAACTGCGGTGACCTCCGCCGCAACTGCGGTCAATGTTTAAACATCATTTTCTTTGATCCGTCGGACGGAATAAGCGATGCACCAAAACCAAGGTCAGCGTTTAAACACCATGATCCATTACCTACCCACCTACCACTACCAACCCTTGTTCTTCTCTCATATGTAGGGGGTAGAAAATGCAAGCACGAACGTCAAAATGAAGGCTACATCAACATTTAACAATTCGTTGCGTTTAAACCACATATTTTCCCACCTTTTCCCACCTCAGAACGTATCAACATTCTCGTTGTAGGTTCCAGTGACTTTGTCGTAAGCCAGCAGGGTTTCGCCCTGTGTACCCACCCACCGATACCGGCACTTCCATACCGCCACCTCAACGCCCAACTCAGCCCTGTGAACGGTCAGACCGCAATCTGCCTTCGCCCACCATGCCATCGATCCCGCGATGCTCATGCCATCAGGACGGGGCAGATCGCTGCCTGTGCGGCTAACTTTGGAGGGGTGAGCCACGAACCAAACATGAACGCCGAACGCCTTGGCAAACGCCTGAACCCGGGTCAGCATATCGCTGATCGCACCGGTCTCAGAGTCACCCCGGTTCCTCATGTCGATGTAGTTGTAGGGATCAATCACCATGCCACGGATACCCAGTCGGGCAACCGCTGCCTGTGCGCGGTCGAGGATGGATTCAATGGTCGCAGGTTCAACCGTCTCGGAGTCCATAAACAGAAAATGATCGGTGACCCATTTAAACGCCCTGTCCTTTTCCTCGTCGGTCATGCGGTGTGACCCCTCGAAAAACCGCTTGCCTTCGGTTATCTCCATAAAACGGGTGATGTGGACTTCGGGCTGATTCTCGAAAGAGCAGACGGCGAACTTCCAGTCGTGCTGCTTGGCAAGGTTGACCATCAACTGATCAACGAAATTGGATTTGCCGTTGGATGGGTAGCCAGTGACTACGGTCAACTGCCCGGGCGCTACGGTGTAAATCTGGTCAAGTGTGGAGTAGCCCGTTGAAACGCCCTTGCCTGTTCCCTTTGTCCACAGGTCGTTGACCCGGTCGAAGAACTTGGAGGCTGAACTCAAACCCTCGACTGGGTATGGTTCGGCAGCATCGATGATCTCCCTGACCCTCTCCCGCCCATCCTCCAGCAGTACCTCGTTTAAATCCTTCCTATCGAACTTGGTCAGGCGACACTTGTGCTTGCCTATGCGTCTTGCCAACTCCTCTGCCAGTGCTTGCCCGGGTGAGTCATTGTCTGTGGCGATGATGATGTAGGGAGCCTTGGAAAGAATCTCGTGCGCGTTCCAAACGAAAGAGAACTTCTTGTCTTCACTGGCAGTCACCTTGCCATCAACAACTTTCATCGGCGCACCGGAGGGGACAGAGACAACGTTCTCGATGCCGCACTCGATGCACGTTAACGCATCGATCTCACCTTCAACAATCACAATCGGTTTGTCTAAAACTACCTGATCGATACCAAAGAAGTCATGCGCACCACCAGCATCCTGCGTGAAGTCTTTGTCTTCAATGCTTCGATACTTCGCGGCGGTGATGGAGCCATTGCGGTAGTACGGGAAGCCAATCGCTGGAGCATTCCTGCCAAGTCGTTGAAACCATTTCTCGGCAGCAAATAACTTCATCTTGTCCGTGGTCTCTCTGCTGATACCACGTTTCAACAGGAAGGCATAGTGTGCGTCCTCAAGGGAGGACTGCGTAATGTTTGGTTTAGGCACGACAGACAATTTTCTCTCCACATAATTTGTTCTTGTTTGGAATGGCACATTACCGCTTTCTCCGCAGTGATGACAGTGGTAGACCCACGCATCATCCTTGCGAGTAATGACCATCTCTTTGAGGTTGTGCTTACGGCGTTGCGATGAGCAACTGGGACACGCTACACGTTCGGTATCATTAACGTGCAGGGCGAATACGAATGCTTGAACTTCGTTCAATTGGATTAGCCTCCGATTGTGTTACTTGTTGTCGCTCTTATTCTTTGACCGTGAGCGCAACCTCAAATTTCCAGCAACGGTCTTGCCACCTTTTCTTATTGGCTTGACGTGATCAATGTCTTTTCCTTTTCGATCAACGCCGTTCTTGTCGTATAGCCGTCTTGCCTTTTGACGCTCAAGGAAACCTTCAACGTCACCACGTTTTTTTTGTAATTGATAATCGTGTTTGTAGTCTCGCTTTCTTGTGGTCATATGTATTCCTTATATACCTTGACTCAGTTCTGCCCTTTGGAAGGGCAGACCTAGCCTTATCCTTGGTCTGCCTTCACAACTGCCCCTCGGAGCCGGTTGACCCGCCAGCCTTTTCGATTCAGGGTGCTGGCTTCGCCGCCCTGTGTCCCGTTTCAAATCTATCCCGTGGTTGGACTATTCACACTTGCGCCCACCGTTGACCGTCACGCAAGCAGGAGATCAGTTTACAGCGACAGAATGTTTTTTTACAAGCCATAAAAAATTTTATGGTCAAAAAAAAAAGCGACTGCGTTTAAACAATCGCTCAAGCCTGATGGCAACTGCGTCCGACAGGAGAGTGACGGACAACTCATTCTCTCGCATTGATGCTGTGTGTCAATCGAGAACAAAGTGCGAACAACGCTTGACAAGGCTGGCGTGGCTTGTACAATCACTGCATTCCTTCGTGATTAGCCTCCGAGCGGATACCACTACCGGTGGGGTAAAAGGACTCTTCGTGAGTCCTTTTATTTTTTGTGCAACGGTTCAACACGAATCTCGCACCGTGGATTCAATGGGTCGAGCGCCCAATAGATGTGTTTCTCCTTCACCTGCCTGTCGTTTGCATAGGCAACGTCCTGCAACAGATCAAGAATCAGGCTTTCGTCCAGATCAGGACGGCGGCTGGCATACCAGATCGTGATGTACACGGAAACATCACCTTGGATCAAGGTGTGCAACTTGCTCACCTTGGCTTGCAGTTTAAACGCAGAGGCATACGACAACGCTTTCGCCGACTTGATCAATCGAGGTGATCCACCAATCGTCACCATCTTCCTGCTGTTTGCTTTTGATGCTGGCTCACCAAGAATTGTGAATGCAAGTGCTTGTTGCGCGTTCGTGTTAGTGCTATCATCGTTCATGTGTTCAATCCACTCTACGGAGGCTACCCTTGAAGGTTACAAACAAACACAACGTTCCCGAAACATTGGTCGCGTTGGCTACCCGAGATTACTACAGCAAAGGCAAGGCTGACTACAGCGTTACCGAAATCATCTCGCCCCCTCGCATCCAGCGTCTACGGCGGCAGTACAACGAACAGATGGAACAGGATGTGAGCGATATGCTCTGGCAACTGCTTGGCTCCGCTCTACACGTTGTTGCTGAACGTGGCGTGGCAGACGGTCACATCACTGAAGAGCGCCTGATCACTGAGATCGATGGCGTGAAACTGTCTGGGGCAATCGACATTCAGAAGGTCGAGTCGGACGGCACAATCATCACCGACTACAAGTTTACTAGTGCGTGGGCGCTGCGTCAGGACAAGCCTGAGTGGGAAGCCCAGCAGAACATCTACGCATGGTTGGTCGAAAAGGTCAAAGGGCAGAAGGTCAAGGGTGTCCGGATATGCGCCCTGATACGTGATTGGAGCCGCCGTGAGGCATCCGTCAAGCCTGACTACCCCCAAGCCCCCATCCAAGTCCTAGAACTGCCCCTGTGGCCTCTGGCAACGACTGAGGCGTACATCAAGGAGCGGATCGAGGCGCACCGCATGAGCAAGGTACAGGCCGACTGGGGGGATGAACTGCCGCCCTGCACGGACGATGACCGCTGGGTGCGGGAGACCAAGTACGCCGTCAAGCGCGAGGGCAGGAAGACTGCCATCAGGGTGTTGGATACCCAGCACGAGGCAGATGAGTTGGCGGCAAAAGAAAACGGCTATGTCGAGGTTCGTAAGGGGGAAGCCATTCGCTGCACTGGCAACTTCTGCGGCGTGGCTGAGTGGTGCAGTCAGTATCAACAATCCCTGAAGGAGACTGCGGATGAGTGACAAAGAAATTGTCGCGATGACCCTTCCCGTGATCAGCAAGAAAAAATTAAATCAAAAAAGAAAAGAAGTCGAAGAAGAAGAGGGAATGGTTTTTGTGGATCGGTGGATGTTCGGCGATCCTGTTGAAAACAGTCGGAAATTTTTTGTTCGGGTCGATGAGTTTCGGTTTTACAAAAAAAACAACAAGACAGTATTTCAGCAGTGCTACCAGAATCCACACTCTGAAGTTGTTTGGAAAGAAATAAATGTTTGTTTAGTCAAAGAGGAAAAAAATGAACGTATATCAGAAACTCAATGAGGCGCGTGATCTGTTCCATCAAGCGCCGCTGAAGAAGAGCGGACACAACAAGTTCGCTGGTTATTCGTACTTTGAACTTGGTGACTTCGTTGTCCCTGTGCTTGAGATTTTCAAGCGGGTGGGGCTGACTTCGATCATCTCGTTTAAACAGGACGAGGCAACGATGCAGATCATCAACACCGATAAGCCTGATGAGGTGGTCATCATCACCACCCCGATGAGCGAGGCGCATTTAAAGGGCTGTCACCCAGTCCAGAATCTGGGCGCTGTCCAGAGTTACCTTCGGAGATACCTCTGGGTGGCTGCGATGGAGATTGTCGAGCATGACACACTTGACTCCACTACTGGGGACAAGACTAAAGAGGTTGCGCCAGCACAGACAAAGAAGGTTGTTGCTAATCGCTACGAAGAACTAGACCCCAAGGGCGAACTGTTTGTCCAGTCGATGATCAACTGGGGCAACTCATGCACATCATTGACCGAACTTTCGGACTTGTGGAAAACAAATCAATCGTCAATTGATGAACTGAAGAAGAACAGCGCAGAACTGTTCAAGAAACTACAAGAGCATTTTGCTCATCTCAAAGCCAACTTTAAAGAGGAATAATTATGGCTGATCGTGAATATGTAAATAGCGGCACTTTGTTCCAGAACCTTGTCAAGAAGAACCCGAAGGCTCCTGACTATCAGGGTGACATGATCCTTGATCTTGCTGCGCTTGGCATTGGAAATGGAAAAGCAAAACTGCGCATTGCTGGCTGGAAGAAAACATCCAGCAAGGGAACCATGTTTATGTCCTTGAAAATCAGCGAGTTCAAAGAGCGTGAAGAAGGTGGCTATCCAAAAGCGCAACCCCAGCAAAGCAACTACCCCGAAGACGAACCCTTTTAAACATGGAGGCTAACATGGCAACAAAAAATTCAAAACTTGGTTTCATTCGCGACAACCCAAACGCAACCTACGATGAGTTTTTTAAAGCAACTGGCGGCACAAGGCAGAGTTACCACAACAACAGGTGGATCGTTGGCAGGGAAGTGAAGGGCGCTTCCAAGCCACGCAAGTCAAAGACCGTTAGGGTCAAGGCTCACCGCCGTCATCCCGCTGGCACTGCACCAGCAGACCTGATCATTGCCAACGGCAAGGTGGTAAAACTTGAAAGCGAGATAGCCAACCTGAAGCATCAGATCGTGGGCTTTCGTGCGGTCATCTCCTACCTTGAAAACTTGGCTGGGTTGAGGAACTCGCAATGAGTGCGCTGCAATTTGAGGCGTTGAAGGTTGCGTTGAAGCAGGACGCAACTGGATACGTTTTGACCATCAGAATTCATCCTGACGAGATACCGCAAGAACTGATGCGTGACTTTATTGGTGCGCGGTATGGCGTTGCGATGGTGCGTATAAACGATGACGAGTCTCCGATGGTGGTGAAGAACCGGGTGCAGAAGGCAGGGATGCTCTGCCGACACAACTGGTTCCACCGCTTCCTTGAGGAATGCTACGAGATGGGTAAAGCGAACGAAGCATCAGCGACTCGCTTTGTTCATGACATATGTGGCATTACTTCACGCACTGAACTCAATGGCAATGTTGATGCACAGCAAGCCTTCGACAAACTGGTAGACGAATACGAAGAATGGAGCAAGAAAAATGACCCGTTTTAAAACAGTCGCTCCGCTCATGATTTATGTGCCACCGGCAGAACTGACAGAACTCAAGAAGTTTGCGAAGTCTGCAAAGAAACCTGTGTCGCACATAGCCCGTGAGGGGATTCGCATGAGGCTGGCTGGTGAAAGTAACCCTTACAACAGCGGCTTTGATGATGGACTTAACGCAGCGATGGACGTTGCTCAAAAAACCAAGGGTGCGCAGATGCGCTTTCCATCCGGTAAGTCGTTTGGACAACTTGTGTGCGATGAGATTGAGAAGTTTAAACGTACACGAGAAATGCCGGAGGGTGGCGATGACGGCGAATGACAAACAAATCGGGGGTAGTCACTACCGATTGAAATCAATCCAGCCTTGGGACTACATAGCAGCCAACAACATTGGCTACTTTGAGGGAAACATCATCAAGTATGTTTCCCGCTGGAAGAACAAAGGAGGTCTAAACGATCTGAGGAAAGCACAACACTACCTTGAAAAACTCATCGAGTTAAACACCGTGGAGAAGAATCTTGATCAACACATCGGAATGCAGCGGCTTTATGGACACAGAGAGAGTGAAGACTGAAATGACCGGCCTACCGATTGAAGCAAAGGTTGCCATCGTCATGCGACTGGCAGAGATCATCGATGAGTGCAAGGATGCCGAGGTGGTCAAGGGTTTGAAGGTCTTGTTTGAAACCTTGATCTGCGACTTAGTGACCATCAAGACCGAGTCGAGGCATTGATCAGGTGATTCAAATAATTTTAAAGCCCAGCGAGTATGCCACCGCCGTTTACCTGACCTCAGTACGAGAGTTCGTCAATCGAGACTATGGCGTGAATGACCGACAGATGGGCAGGGATGACGGTTTTCTGATTGGGGTTGACGGGCTAGTTGCAGAGATTGCCGTTTGCAAATACTTTAACGTTTACCCAGACCTTTCTTTTGAGCCACGAGCCGGTGGAGTGGATTGTGTCATCAAGGGCAGGAGGGTTGATGTCAAAAGCACTAAGCCCGGGCGGGATCGTGTTTACATTCCCGAGTGGAAGGCTGAGAACGGGATTGATCGTTACGTCTATTGCTATGTGGACTTCAGGTCGGTCGAGATACTTGGCTGGTTTGCACCGAAAGATATATTCCGAGATGACAACCTTGAGCCATCACCACGCGAGAACGTGAATCACCATGTTCTTTTTTTGGAAAATCTGAGAAAATTTGATTGATATGGCAACGAAAAAACAGCAATGGTTTCAGGCGCTGCAAGAACTCGGGTGCATCGTTTGTTTAAACGACATGGGCGTAAACAGCCAGCCTGACATTCATCACATCCTCAAGAATGGCAGGAGAGTGGATGACTTCCACACCATCCCTCTGTGTCCAACACACCACCGCTTTGGGGTTAAAAATGAGATTGCTGTGTCACGGCATCCGTGGAAGAGGGAGTTTGAAAGGCGCTATGGAACAGAATGGGAACTCTTCGAGCAAACCAAGCAGCGCGTTGAAGTATTGCTTCAAATGCGGCAGGGCATTCCCCGAAGAGATGATGAGACCAAAGGTTGATGTTCGCGGAAGACGGATTGGCGCACAGTGCATTTACTGCCATGCGCGTCAGTCCGCTTCCATGATCAACGGAAAGCCTAGTCAATAGTTTTCTTTAGGAACTGAATCCTAGAAGTTAGAGCCACTTCCGCTTTGCGAATGCTGTCTAATGCTTTTTGTTTTGCGTCAGGCTCCATCGAAGACATTTGAACCATGCGGCGCATATCTCTCAGCGAAGTCATGTCATCATCAAGCGCAGAGATATAAGGCTTGATCGCTTGCAGTTTTGCTCCCTTGTCCGTTAGGTATTCTTTCAGTCCTTCAAGATTACCTGTTCGCTCAAGGAAGTTGATCGTGCGAGTGGACTCATCAACAGCCCTCTTCATTTCAAAGTATTTGTCGATAGTTCCCGTTCCCTGACTAAAGAACCTCTTCGCAACAGGCATTTGTTCAAAGCGTAAAGATGCTTTGGTCGGGTCTCCCTCACCACGCATAACTGCATCAAGCATCATCACCGCATAAGTTCCCAGCGTACCGGTGTAACCACGGATCAGGTTGTCGATCTTGACCGGCGAAGAGTTCGTGGACTCACCGATCTGTTGCGCCAGCAGAGATGTTCCTGCCGATGCTTGGAACTTGGGAGCCACGTCTTCCAAACCTTTGCCAACGATAGGTTGACCGGTAAAGAAAGAGTAGTTCGCCACGTTCTCCACCACAGGCAAAACGGCTTGCGGGATAGGGTTGAATGCCAGCGTTGAGGTGATGTTGCGAACGATAGAATCCTTCAGGTCTTTGGACGTATCCTCGCCGAAGAAGTTTTCCAAGATACGCTCGGGGAACACTTTAAACAATGTACCGATTTCAAACGGAATCGGAATACGCAACGGTTTATCGTTTGACTTGATAAAAGGAACAATCCAGTAATTATCCCGCTCTTCGTCTGTCAAGTTCTTGTATTCTTCAGAATCCGAAACGAGCATCCAGTACATCCACGAAAGAGCCAAGATGGAAAGCGAACGAGTGATGAACAACTTCTGCATCCGCTCCTTGTTCTGGGTTGCAGATTTACCAAAGCCAGCACGGTACAAAACATCCAAGCCTTGGATACGAGCGTTCATGAAGGGAACCAGCGCCGTCAATACTCGAATCAGAGCAGAGTTGCCCTTACGGCTAAAGTTCAGAACTTCCATTGCTTGATACAAAGCCTCTGCCTCATTGCCTGTCTCTTCGAGAGTGCGTTTATACACCTCGGCTCGGGTTGCAACGTCGGAAACAGAAGATGCTTTGTCCAGCGCATTCCATATCGTTGATAGCGGCATCATAGCCATCTCGCCGGTAGTGCGTTGACCTGTGCGTTTACGCAGTTCTGCCTCTACCTCACGAGCAGAGGTTCGTGCATCGCTGGCAAAGTCATACCCAGCAAACAAACCTGCTTTTGCGAGAGCCTGCGCTTCTTTAGACCTGCCTGCGAGCGCAGAACCTGCCTGTTTAAACGTATCAATGAGAGGGGTGATGTTGGTTCCGGTGGTGACCCATGCCTGCATCGAGTCACGCATCAAGTTAGCCAGCATGAAGCCCGGGTCTTTGGTGACCAAATTACGCAACAGGTTGGATGGGGCAGCCAATGCCTCAAGGAATGGCAACTGAGGAAGGTTCAAACCTTTCAGCGCCTCTACCAAGAGAGAATCATCAACTTGGTAATGTTTGGTCAATCCATTTTCTTTTACCGTCACAATGTCTGAACCACGAGCCAATGCAGCAGGCACTAACCGCCCTTGGTTTAAACGTAGCATATCTCGCATGACCCTTTGCGCGGCAACGTTCTTCATGCCAGCCTCAATAGCAGCACGACTATTGCGGATGATGGTCTCCATAAAGTCAGCCAGCGGAGCCTCACCACCTTTGAGTTTCTTGGGCTTGGACACACCAGAAATTGCTGAAAAAATATTTGGGCCAGCGGTTTCTTCGCCTTCTAATTGGCGATAGAACGGAATGTAGTCCCAGTTCTGCGTCCAGATTTCTGCCTCTTTCGCAGAAATAACACCCGTGTCTCTCATGAAATCAACAAGACCCTTGTTGTATTTCTGATAGTTGTCAAAGACTTCTTTGAACTCGGGGTACTGCTGACCCAGCATTTCTCCACGTTGAATATCTTGCGGTGTAAACAGTTTCTCCCTGCCCTCTTTGTCGAGTCGCTTACCACGCTTTGTTGCTGCGTAAAATTGAAACGCCTGAAAAACAAGTGGGTCATTTGGGAACTTAGTCATGAGCGGCTCAAGGATAGGAATCAAGCCCTTGACCGAACCATTCTCATCAGAGACGGTTGTAAAGCCATCTCGATAAACAGGAATGCCGTTTTGATAGGAGGATGCAGCAACGCCAGCCGCACGGTCAGATAGCAATGCAGCAGCAATAGCAGATTGATCAGCAAACAATTCTTTTGATCCAAATTGCTCTGACACTTGTTTTGACAAGCGCTCAATCGCTTCGTACTTGTTGATGAATGCCTGACGGAACTTGGCAAATCCAGTCGGAGAGATAGCCTCACCCATACGCTGGGCAAAGCCTTTCTCTTCGCGCTTAGTGGTAGTGCGCTCGATGGCATCCACCATGTCCTGACCTAGAGAGTCACGCAACGAATAGCGGAACGAATCCTTTTTCAGGGACAGCGTACCTGCGGTGCGAGGTGTTTCAACTGTCTGCGTTTCAACATCCTTGATTTCTGATGGGGTGTAAACACGCTTTGTTTGCACAGGCACTTCTTTGCGAGCAACGCGACCTTCGCGCTCGACAACCTCCGTGCCACGCACAGGCTGGAGGAACTCGGACATACGAGGCGCACGACCATTCCATACCGGAGCGCCATAACGCTTCTGTGGGTTCTCCTGTGTAAACATGGTGATGATTGACATCTCGCCTTTCTCAGGCGAGAGAACCAGCGAGTTCTTGCCGTCATACAGAACGAACTTGCCGCCGTCACGGTAAATTGAGTTGTAGTTCTGAGCGGTGCGCTGTGCAGTGCGGACGATCTTCTCAAGCAGTTCTTCTGCCCCGCCCGGGATACGCTTGGGATCATTTAAAACACGGTTCAGGATGTGGTTTGCCCCGTATCCTTTGCCAGTGATGTCATCGTGCGTACCGATCAGCATACGAATAGGCTTGCCGCCCAGACGCTCTGGTGTCATGCCAAGGTTGCCATCAGGATTGCCGCCTTCGTTAGGCACGAGAGCAGAATCTGGCCTCATGTTTTTCAACGAGAGGGCATAACGTATGTCATTACTATCACGGGAGAACGTGCCGATGTTGCCGATGGCAGACTTGATCTGACTTGGCTCATACACCGCGAGGTTCTTGCGACCACCTTCAAGTACATAGAAGCCATCGAATCCAGCAGCGCGAATACTTTTCTGGATTGCATCCGCTTCAATGGCGCTCCATGACCCTTCGCTAATTGCATCTCGCATGAAACCGCTCAAGCCGCCATGTTTTTTTACTAATGCCTCTATGTGATCATCATTTGCATAGTCAAACGGATTCTCTGCACGGACAAACACCGGCATGATGTTGCCCCGAGACTCCAATCTTTCCATGAGAACACCACGAATTTCGTCGCCAGCAAACGTGCCTTTCTTGCGAGCAACTTTTTCCGCTTCTTTGTTTAAAGCGTTTCGTTCTTCTTGAGACATCCGACCTAAAATTTCCTGCGCCATATAGTTTTCAGACATATTGACAAACCCTTCGGCAAAGGTAGGGTCTTCTGTCACAAAAATGGCGTTGGCTTGCTTCGAACGGAATTCAGTAATGTCACGAGCAGTGCCGTGATACATAACTTTGGGCTTACCAGCGCCATCGCGGCTGCGATACTCTTCAGTCAAGCGGTCACGCTCTTCTTGACTCAATCCTCCCCAGTATTCCCTGCGCTCTTCTTTAGGGATTCCCATGCGACCCATAATCATGTCGCCAGACACAGGGCCAGCATCGCGAGAGGTAAGAACCTTAGATTTGCCAAACCACTTCTTGAACTCTGGCGTATCAGTCTGACGCAGGGCGTACTTGCGATCACCGATTTGCACCGTCTCGGCTTCTGGCTTGGCAGCAACTTCAGCACGAGTGCCACGGTAATCAACCGGTACATCGTGGTTCAGGATT
>SXGQ01028483.1_pt1 | contig 20413 bp, 17 predicted proteins | sample 3178371 | NCBI WGS metagenome assembly SXGQ01 (sample SAMN11356859, study PRJNA531348) | freshwater metagenome | isolation source: freshwater sample F1-20 | place: China: Fuxian Lake, Yuxi | collected 2017-12-25 | reverse complement strand
GTCGGCGCTCCTTGAGGTGCTCGATCCTGAGCAGAACGCAACCTTCCAGGACAACTACCTCGAGGTGGAGTTTGACCTTTCGCAGGTGCTCTTCGTTGCCACCGCGAATCAGCTCGACACTATTCCTGCGCCGCTGCGCGACCGAATGGAGATCATCCAGATTCCTGGGTACACCGAGGCCGAGAAGGTGCAGATCGCGAAGCGCTACATCTTGCCGAAGCAGCGCGAGAACCACGGGTTGACCGAGGCGCAGGCGATCGTTCCTGATGAGACGCTCGTGCACCTGATTCGTCACTACACGCGCGAGGCGGGCGTGCGGAATGCGGAGCGAGAGATCGCCACCGTGATGCGCAAGTTGGCACGCGCCGTTGCTGAGAAGAAGGGGCGTAAGCCTGAGGTTGATGCCAAGCGGCTTGCAACCTGGCTCGGGCCAGAGCGACACGAGTACGGCGAGATGGATAACGACGATCAGGTCGGTTCAGCCACAGGCCTCGTCGTCACGCCGGTCGGCGGCGACGTTGTGACGGTTGAAGTTGGCGTGATGGAGGGTCGCGAGGAGTTGATCCTCACCGGCCAGCTCGGCGACGTGATGAAGGAGTCTGCACGCGCCGCCCTCACCTGGATCAAGGCGCACGGGGCGGAGCTCGGCATTGCACCAGAGCGCTTCGAGAAGTCTGGCCTGCACATTCACGTGCCAGCGGGCGCCATTCCGAAGGATGGTCCTTCGGCGGGCGTGACGATGGCAACGGCGATCGTGTCGGCGCTCACTGGCATCCCAGTTCGTAAAGAGGTGGCGATGACTGGCGAGATCACCCTTCGCGGCCGTGTACTGCCGATCGGCGGACTCAAGAGCAAGGCGCTGGCGGCACACGCCTCTGGGGCGCGTGTGGTGCTGATTCCGAAGAAGAACGAGAAGGACTTGCCGGAGATCCCTGAGGAGATCCGCAAGTCGCTGAAGATCATTCCAGTGGAGACGATCGGCCAGGTGCTCGAGCATGCCCTGCGCCGCAAGCCGAAGCCGCTCCCAGCGAACCACGGCACGCCGCGACCGCCGCGGATCCCCGTGCGCTCGCCTGGGGCATCGGGCCGGCCGAGCTGATCTGACGCGTTGATCAACCGACTCGCAGACCGTATTGAGGAGGCGCTCCGTCGCGATGCGACGGGGCGTCTCCCCACACTCCCCCTCCCGCTTCCTGAAGCGCTCACCCCGCTCCGCCTGCCAGGCCTGGAGCCGGTTGACCTAAATCCGCCTGCCAGCAGCAATCCGCGCATTGCAGTGGTGACCGCCCTGCTTGTGCCACCAGTGGCTCTAGGAAGTTGCAGCCCGACCGGTGGTGGCGACAGCGTTGATCCGCATCCGTACGACTGCCAGGTGCTGCTGATTAAGCGCGCAGAGCGCGGTCGCCACGGTGGACAGATCGCTCTTCCGGGCGGTGAACTTGAGGGGAACGAAACGCCGCAAGAGACAGCAATTCGCGAGCTTCATGAAGAGCTTGGGTTTCATGCTGCAGATCCAGAACACGACATTCGCTTTGTTGGTTCGCTTGATCCCGCTTATGTTCCAGCGAGCAACTTCCTTGTGCAGGTACTTGTTGCTGTTGCGCCGCAAACGCCTAGGATCACCCCAGATCCGCGCGAGGTTGCCGAGACGCTCGGAGCTGAGCTCGGGCTCTTCGATCCACGACATGAGGTGCACGTCGTTGATGCGACCGAGGAGGGTCAACTTCTTCGGTACGGCGTTATCCCAGTGCCTGGTGAGCGACGAGTGTGGGGACTAACGGCGCGCCTGCTCTGCGAGCTTGCTTCGCGCCTCGCGAAGGCGTAACACGCTAAGCGCTGCGGCGACGCGGCCCTGGTGGCGCGGGAATCGGTGCGTTGAATCCACTCGGTAGTGCACCCTGCTCTGCAAGGCGACGAATCACGAAGCCGTAGTACTCGTCGACCGATGCGCCGACGCGATCCCACGTGAAGAGCTCAGAGCGTTCAATGCCGGCGGCACTAAGTCGCTCCTTCAGTTCTGAATCATGGATAACGCGGCCGATCGCATCAGCGAGTGCATCAGAGTCTGCTGGTGGAACCAAGATGCCATCACGTTCGCGTCGCACGACGGCGCGGTAGCCATGAATGTCGGAGCAGATTACTGGCGCGCCTGCAGACATCGCTTCGAGCAGCACGATGCCGAATGACTCTCTCCCTGTTGCCGGAGAGACAAACACATCTGCGGTCTTGAAGAGCTGCCGCTTCTCGGCATCACTAACACGCCCAAGAAATTCGACATTATTCAGTTGCCGAGTTAGTACATAGCGGCGCGCTTCGCGCTCACCCGGACCACTGCCAACAATTAGGAGGCGCACCTGCTCACCGTTTACCTGCATCTTGCGAATCGCGCGCAAGAGATGAATCAGTCCTTTTCGGGGCTCCATGCGGCCGACAAAGAGTACGTTCGGAACACCGTCACGATAGCGAGCAATCGGCACTGCGCTGCGATAGAGGCTCGGCTCAACACCGTTTGGCACGATCTTGTACTCGCTTGGAAAGTAGCGGCTAATGAAGTGACGTGCAGCTGGACTCACAGCTATTCGACCATGCAGTCGATTCGCGTAGTCACCCATGACGCGTCGCCCAAACTCATAGCTGAGTGAGAGGCCACCGAATGCGTGGAAGGTGCCGATGTTTACAGATTTGGAAAGCGTCAGCACTACAAGACTAAGGAACGGTACAAACGGCTCATGGAGGTGCAGCACATCAAACTGTTCGCGTTCAAGGAGCTCGCGCACCTGGCGAAGATAGGTTGGACTTAACGTAATCGTACCCATGGAGCCGTTGAAGGGAACGCTGAATCCTTTGCCGATGCGAATCACGTCACCCTCGGATGCCTTCTGAAGGCCGTGACTGCTGGTGATGATGCGCACATCGTGGCCCCGCGAACGGAGGACGCGGTAGAGACTGCCGACGTGATCGTTCACCCCACCTGGCATGGGGTACACATACGGTGTGACGAGACCGATCTTCACTTCTGTTGTACCGGTCGCTTGTGGCTATGCGGATAGCCAAGGTCACGACCACGTCGCTCACCACCGAACGTCCAGATTGGGCGAGTGACGCCGCGCAGATCTTGACCAAGGCCGATGAGATTCCGCAGCATCTGTCGGGCAAAGATCGCGGGGCTTTCGAGCAGCGTGTGATCTTTACCCTCTCCTGGCTTCACGGTGCCGGCGAGGATCGCGCGGCGGAGTGCGGCAGCCGATCGCCCAGGGAAGGTCGTGTAGCCGCGTCCGATCGCCTCGAGCACGTGGGCGTCAGAGGAGCCGACTCCAGGGAGGCCAAGCTCCTTCGCTAACCGCTGCACCCGCACACGCGGGAAGGTGCCGAAGATCGTGGGGTTGAAGGTCTCCAGGGCGTCGGGTCGGCAGGCAGGGTCGCGATCATTGGCGACGGCCCGCAAGGCCCCCGCTTGGGCGCAGAGCGGGTGCGGGAAGAGTGGGTGGGCGGGGATGGCGATCCCGCCCTGCTCGTGGATCTCAGCGATGGTGCGGCGAAGCGATCGGAGCGGGCGAACGCGCTTCTCGAGGAAGAGCCCGAGCACATGCCCTTGCAGCGTCGAGATCTCTTCGCCAACGATGACCTGCACGCGCAGCTTGCTCTTGATCGCCATCGCCTGTGCAGCTTTCGCCGCATCAATCCGGTCGTGGTCTGTGATCGCAATCACATCGAGTCGCAGCTCCTCGGCTCGCGCGAGCACCTGCGCAACGCCAGCCGTGCCGTCGGAGGCCATCGTATGGATGTGCAGATCGGCTCTCCCCTGCAGGCCAGTCATCCGTCGCTTTGTTGGGCTCATGAAGGTAGATCGTCCCAGATTGGATAGAAGAGCGTCCACCACTGCTCAGGGGCCTTGCTAATCAACTCTTCAAACGCAGCAGCGACACCGACCAGCGTACTCTTTGTGCGCTCCATGCGATCACCAGTTACTGGTACTTCTACTTGCCGAATGTATCCCGTGTAGAGTCCGCGATCTTCACGTATAACCGCCGCAACAAATAATCGCGCGCCGCTCTCAACAGCGAGCAGGCCTGCGCCAATCGGTAGTCGCGCCGACGCACCAAAGAGCGGAACAGGCACTCCGCGCCCTGTGATGTTTCGATCACCAACCAAGCCAACGATGCCACCAGCCGCGAGTTCTGCAGACATCACCGCAGCGGCACCCTGTGCGCGAATGATACGAAGCCCAAGCCCCTCGCCTCGTACGCGCAACATCCAGCGTTGCAGCACTGGATTCCCGAGCTCTTCCATTGGCGCAACGGGTTTCATGCCGCTGCGATCAGCGAGGATGCTACCAGGCAGTTCAATGGCACCAAAGTGTGCGGCAAGAAATATTGCGCCGCCACTCTCGCGCGTAAACGCAGCCCGCACAGACTCTTCGCTCTCAAGGCGGACACGCGTAGCAATGATCTTCCGCGCATGTCGTGGCGCTCGTGCAGTTTCAATGTAAAAGCGCACATGGTGCTCAAAAAGCAGCGCGACGCCGCGATCAAGTGCGGCACTGGTTGGCGCGACACCATCACGGTAGGTGTAGACGCGAGAGAGATTCTTTCGCGCAAGGGATGCACGCGACCGCATAAACCGCGGCCCAAATCTCCCCCACGCTCGTGCGATTCCAACAAGAAGTGATTCTGGAAGACGAGCGACGAACGAGAGGGCACCAATAATGAGATAGCCGATCAGTGCACTCATGTTGCGCTCTCGCCTCCGCGGCGTGTTGTCTCTGTTGACATGATGGCGGCGCTCTCTGCAAGCTCTTGCTGTTTGGCAGCGTTTGGCCACATTGGTTTAAAGCAGTTCCACTGCAGTGGTTCAGTGCGAATCAAATGTTCCATCGCAGTTGCTGTCGCTTGTGTTGCTGCAAGAAGTGCGGCTGGAGATCCGTTTCCTGCGCTGATTGGTGCGCCATACATAATTCGGAAATGCCCGGGTCGCTCTCGTCGAACAAAGAACGGGATGATTGGTGCATTACCACGTGCGCTCAACACGGCCGGGCCACTTGGAAGCGTCGTCCATCGACCGAAGAGTTTGCACGGGATTCCATCGGGCTTGTATCCCCAATCGCTTAGTAAAACAATGAAACCACCGCGTTTTAAGGCGCTAAACACCTCGCGAATCGCCTTCCAGTCGATCACTTTGATTCCCCATGCTGCGCGAAGGCGGCGAAGGAGCTCGTACATTTCTGGGAAGGCGCTGTCGTCGGCGACCACGTTCACGTCATACGCGCGTTCGCCAAGTGACGCGGCGCCAAGCTCATTGTTGCCCGCGTGAAAACCTACGAAGATCGCGGCTTGTCCCCGTGCGCGGTAGTCATCCATGAATGCGGCCTCGCTCAGGTCAACATCAGCGGCGATCTCTTTGAGCGAACGGCTTGGCAGGCGCAGTAGCTCTGCTGCGAAGCGTCCATAGGTGCGGTAGTTAGCAATGGAACGGGCGCGCACGAGATTCTCGCTTCCCGGGAGCGGTCGACCCTCCGCATCCGCCACGCCGAGTACTACCGCGGCATTGCCGTCGGCGATACGACGCTTGGCTGGCCAGAGGAGATAAGCAAGCGGGGCGAGTGTGGCGAAGAGCGCCTCAACCGGGCGTGGGGGGAGGATGCCAATGACCCACATGAGGAGGCGGTAGCCGACGTAAACGGTGCGCTCCCAGGCGCGCCGGACGAGGTAGCCAGGGGTGCGCTTTGGCGCCTGGCGGCGGAGCGGCGAGGGGGTGGCTGCCCCCTGGGGCGGCTGTGGTTCGCTCATTTGTGGAGTGTAGGGGAGAGCCGCCGCCCCCTTGCGGGGTGCGACGGCTCTCTCCAGCGTGAAGGCGGGGCTGGCCGAAGCCAGCCTCGCAGCGGAACGCTTAGGCGCGAACGGAGTTCAGCGACTCGGAGGCGGGGTACCCCTCCTTGGTCACCTGGGTTCCGTCGAGGACGCGGTTGTCCTCGCCGCGAATGAAGGCCTCCACTGCGGCGTGGGCGACATCGTCACGCAGCTGCATTGGTGGACTCTTCATGAAGTACGACGAAGGCGCAACGAGCGTCCCCGCCAACTTGCGATCGAGGCCGATCTTCGCGCAGCGGATAGCGTCCGTGATGACGCCAGCACTGTTTGGCGAATCCCACACCTCGAGCTTCAGTTCGGCCGTAAGGGGCACACCACCGAAGGTTGTCCCTTCAAGGCGAATGTTTGCCCACTTGCGGTCAAGCAGCCATGGCACGAAGTCCGAAGGACCAACGTGCACCTGCTCCTCGCCGAGCTGCTCGTCAAGGATCGAGGTGACCGCGTTGGTCTTGCTGATCTTCTTGCTCTCAAGTCGATCGCGCTCCAACATGTTCTGGAAGTCGGTGTTGCCACCGAAGTTCAGCTGATAGGTGCGGTCAAGCTGCACGCCACGATCGGCGAAGAGCCGAGCAAGAACGCGGTGCGCAATCGTTGCGCCAACCTGGCTCTTGATGTCGTCTCCAACGATTGGGAGTCCAGCTGCGGCAAACTTTTTCTGCCACTCTGGCTCTCGGCCAATGAAGACTGGAATTGCGTTCACGAACGCGCATCCGGCCTTGATCGCCTGCTCGGCGTAGTAGCGAATTCCCTCTTCACTGCCGACTGGAAGGTAGGCAACGAGGACGTCGACCTTGCGCTCCTTGAGCACGGCGGCAACGTCTACTGGCTTCTCTGGTGACTCTTTCACCACATCCTTGAGGTACTTGCCAATGCCGTCGAGCGTTGGTCCACGCTGAACGATCACGCCGGTGGTTGGAATCTCCTGGAAGGTCCAGGTGTTGTTTGGCTCTGCGCCAAGTGCAACGGAGAGATCCTTACCAACCTTGGTCACGTTGACGTCAAACGCTGCAACGTAGTCAAGATCACGCACGTGATACCCACCGAGGTCTACGTGCATTAGTCCTGGAACCTTTGCATCGTTCGCCACGTCGGCGTAGAAGTAGCGACCCTGTACCAAGCTGCTGGCGCAGTTACCGACGCCCGCGATTGCGACGCGGATCGGATTCGTTGCCTTAATCGGCGTGGTTGGCGCCGGTCGGGCGTTCCACTGGGCGCGAGGCCCGTTCATCTCTACCATTTCCCTGTTACCCCTTTCTCTGTCGCTTACGCGACCATTCCGCTTTGCGAGCTCACACCTGTGAGTCCGCCTTCACTAACCGCCCGTTTCACGCCAGGCGGCGAGCATCAAATTGGCGCGCTATGCGCGACGCCCGGTGGTTGCCAACGCGGTGCGAATAAAAAAGATTCGCTGCAGCACGGTGACGGCTGAGAGAGCGACGATGATGATGAGCGCGTAGAGCAGGTAGTTCGTTTCACCAGTCAGACCGGCGACGAGCAGGCCGAGGATCAGAATCACCGCGCGCTCGGCGCGCTGTGCAATGCCGCCGTGCGCGGAGACGCCGAGCCCTTCGCCTCGCGCGCGCACATAGCTCACGAGTGAGCCGACGCCGAGGGCAAGCACCGCTGCAGTTGCGATTGGGGTGTTGCCGATCACTGCGGCGCTGTACACAATGCCGGCGTAGATTGCGGCCTCTGCCGCGCGATCAAGCGAAGAGTCAAAGAAGGCGCCGAACGCGGTGACGCGATTCGTTGCACGAGCGAGTGTGCCGTCGAGACCATCAAATAGCGTGCCGGCGATAAGGATGCTCGCCGCGATCGCCCAGTTGCCCAGCGCGACCTGCGCCGTCGCCACCAACACGATGCCGAAGCCAATCAGGGTGAGTGCGTCGGGCGAGAATCCGATACGCCCGAGGAGCAGCGCGATCGGCTCGCCGATGCGCTTGATATGGCTCCGCTCGCTGTTCGTAAGGAGGCTCCCCTGCGTGACGCGCTTGCTGCTGGTGCGCTTGGCGATCTTGCGCTTTGCCACAGCTATGCCTCCTCGCCCCGAACGGCGTCAACAAGTGGTGTGGCATGTGGGAGCGCCTCTGTTGGGGCAACCCAGGCGGCGGGGTCGGCGATACCGAGGGCGGAGAGCATCAGCGCATGACCTTCGGCGATGGTGGCGGTGCGGAGGGTGCAGATTGACTCACGCCCAGAGCGCTCGGTGGTGACGAGGCCGGCGGCGCGCAGGCGGCGCAAATGCCACGAGACGAGCGGCTGCGAGAGGCCAGTGAACTCAATCAGCTCGGAGACCGTGGCGGGGCCAGCGGCAAGGCGGCGCACCACCTCCAGGCGATTGGTATCGCCGAGGGCACGGTGTACGCGGCGCGCCGCCTCGATGACGTCACGCTCCCCCGCAAGGCGGGAGACGGCGGCGCCCGTGGCGGCGGGGAGTGCTGAGGCGTGCTGTGCGCTCATAGGAGCAGAAGTTTATATGAATTCTTGCTGATGCGACAGGGCGGCGGCGGAGCGGGAACCTGGATTGTTACACCCCCGCTGCGGGAGTGAAGCCTACCGAGCGAGGGCTTGAATGACCGCCTCGATGATCGGGGTCGGGGCGAGGCCGAGCGCTACGGTGCCGATGGCGGCGATCAGCAGGCCGGCGCGCAGCATTGACCCCTCGGCCACTTGAACCGCTGGATCCGCCGGGTCGCGCATGAAGAGGTAGACGATGACGCGCAGGTAGTAGAAGGCGGCGATGGCAGCGTTGAGCACGGCAATCACGGCGAGGATCGTGGCTGGCCCGCCCGCCTGCACCGCGGCCAGGATCACGTAGGTCTTGGCGAAGAAGCCCGCCGTCGGTGGAATACCGGTGAGGCTCAACAGGAAGATTGTCGCGAGGATTGCCATGCGTGGATGCTTGCGACCGAGCCCAGCAAGGTCAGAGAGCTGCGTCGTGGCGCCAGGTCGGCCTTGGAGCGCAGTCAGGAATGCAAACGCACCGAGGTTCATAAACGCGTATGCCGCAGCGTAGAAGAGAATGCCGGCGATTCCCGCCGCCTCTCCTGCGCCCGCCGCAACGATGCCAACCATCAGGTATCCGGTGTGCGCGATCGACGAGTAGGCAAGCATGCGCTTCACGTTGCTCTGCGTGAGAGCTACGAGGTTGCCGAGCGTCATGGTTGCCGCCGCCAGCACCACCATCACGGGGATCCATAGCGTCGCGAGTGGCGCGAGCGCAATCACAAAGAGCTTGATGAGCAGAACAAATGCGCCAACCTTCGGGCCGACTGAGAGATACCCCGTGATTGGCGTTGGGGAGCCTTGATAGGCGTCGGGAGTCCAGTAGTGGAACGGAACCGCCGCAATCTTGAAGGCCGACCCTGTGGTGATCAGCGCGAGTGCAACAGCGAGTCCTGCGTTCGCCTCTCCAGATGCGAGCACCGTTGCGATACCACTGAGTGACGCGGTACCTGCAACGCCCCACAGCACCACGATGCCGAAGAGCAGGATAGCGCTCGAGAAGCTACCGAGCAGGAAGTACTTCACCGCACCCTCGGTGCTCAGCGGGTCGCGCTTTGCGTATCCAGCGAGGACATACCCAGGGATAACCATCAGCTCGAGGCCAATGAAGAGTGTGATGAGATCAGTTGCGGCGCCAAGCAGAATTGCACCAGCAAGGGCGAAGAGGAGCGTCGCGGCAAGTTCAGCGGTCGGATACTTGCGCGCCGCAAGGTATGCCGGCGCAATCAGGAGCGTGATGGCCACGATTGAAATTCCGAGCAGGCCGATAAATGCAACGAATGGCCCAGCGACGTAGCTGCCACCAAGAGCGCTAGCAGTACTGCCCCCCTGATTAATGAGCAGTGCTGCGGTAACGCCGAGTGCGGCAAGCGCAACGGCAACCGGCGCATGGTTTCGATTTGGCGTAATCATGTCGCTCGCAAGGACGGCAATCGCGCCAAGGGCGACGGTGATGAGTGGCGCGAGGGTGAGCAGGTCGTTGTTCATTGTCCGACCACACTGATAGCTGACATCAGGAAGATCTCAACGCTCTTTGCAAAAGAGCTCGTCAACAGCGTTGGCATCACACCAAAGATCACGACCAGCGCCGCAAGGGGGGCGAGCGTCAAGATCTCGGTTGGTGTGACATCGGTCAGCTTTGAGCCGAGACCCTTTAAGAACGGTGAGAGTGGTCCGGTGAAGACGCGCTGGTACATGTAGAGCAAGTAGACCGCAGCAAGGATCATCACAACTGTTGATGCACCTGCGACCATTGGGTTGGCGATGAAGGCTCCGAGCAGCACCAGGAATTCACCAGCGAAGCCCGAGAGGCCAGGAAGGCCAACTGACGCGAAGAGAAAGAAGCCGAAGAGCGCAGCGTACACGGGGGTGCGCACCGCCCAGCCGCCCATCTTGGCGATCTCGCGATCATGGGTGCGTTCGTAGCCAATTCCGACGAGCAAGAAGAGTCCGCTCGTGATGAGGCCGTGGTTAAGCATCTGCAAGATTGCGCCGTCCACACCCTGCTGATTGAAGGTGAAGATGCCGAGCGTTACGAAGCCCATGTGGCTAACGGAGCTATACGCGATAAGTTTCTTGAGGTCGGTCTGCACGATCGCCACAAGTGCGCCATAGATGATGGCGATCACCGAGAGAACGATCATGAGCGGCGCGAAGAGCTGCGCGCCGTCTGGGAAGAGCGGGATCGCAAATCGAATGAAGCCGTAGCCGCCAAGCTTCAAGAGCACGCCGGCGAGGATGACCGAGCCTGCGGTTGGGGCCTGTACGTGCGCATCGGGGAGCCACGTATGGAACGGGAACATTGGCACCTTGATGGCAAAGGCGAGCGCGAAGGCGGCAAACCCGAGGATCTGCAGCGTTGGATCGGTGATCGTGCCCCGCAACGCCAGCAGGTCGAACGCCCCGGTCCATGAGCCCGTCGCGGCCTGATGGCTAAAGGCCGTCGCCAGGATCGCTACAAGCATGAGGAGTGATCCAACGAGCGTGTAGAGGACGAACTTGATTGTGGCGTAGATGCGGTCGGCCCCGCCCCAGATGCCGATGATCAGATACATCGGCACGAGCACGATCTCCCAGAAGATATAGAAGAGGAATAGGTCGAGCGCCAAGAAGACACCGAGCATGCCCGTCTCGAGGATGAGGAAGCTAATGAAGTACTCCTTCACGCGAGTCTGAATTGGACCGAAGCTCGCCAGGATGCAGATCCAGCTGAGCAGCGTCGTCAAGACAACAAGTGCGCCAGAGAGCCCGTCCACACCAAGGTGATACGTGATGCCGAACGATGGAATCCACGAGAGCTGCTCGCTGAAAGCAAATTCACCGCCCTGGCTGCGAATACCGACCAGCATGCCGAGGCTCAGTGCGAAGGTGATCAGTGACACCCCGAGTGCAGCAAAACGAATCAGGCTCGGACGTGACGATGGGAGTGCTGCGATGCCGAGCGCGCCAAGGAGCGGAAGGAAGGTGATCAGCGACAGGATCGGCATGTCGTTCATCCCGCAATCACCAGGTAAGCGGCAGCAATGGCCACAAGGCCAAATGCGATGCCGAGTGCATAGTTTTGCACGCGACCGGTTTGGATCTGCCGCAAGCCGCGACCGCCACTCGAAGTGAGCGAAGCAACGCCGTTCACAGTGCCGTCAACAACGCGGCGGTCAAACCACCAGAGTGCGTTCGAAAACTTTCGTCCAAAGCGCACGAATACGAGATCATTGAGGTCGTCAAAGTACCAACGGTTGCGGCTTCCGTCGTAGAGCGGCTGCAAGCGCTTGGTGACGCGACCAAGGAACTCGTTGTTGTCACTGCGGAAGAGGCGCACGCCGACCGCTGTGCCGATTGAGGCAACGGTAACGCTCCCAAGCATGAGAAGTCCGCCGATGCCAAACAGTTCCCAAGGCTTATGTTCAATGCCGAGTATCTCATCCGCCGGATGGAAGATTGGTTCAAGCGCATGCACGATGACGCCGTCTGCGACTGGGAAGCCGAGTGCTGCGCCAATGGCAATCGATGGCACCGCCAGAATGATCAGCGGCAGCGTCATCGTCCATGGCGATTCGTGTACATGTGATTCGTCATGCACGCGGCTCTTCCCCCAGAAGGTGAGTCCCATGAGACGGAACATGTAGAAGGCGGTCATGGCGGCAACGATCATGCCGATGAGCCACACCCACGCGTATCCAAATTTGAATGCTTCGGTGAGAATTTCGTCTTTTGACCAGAACCCGGCGAGTGGCGGTAAGCCAGCAATCGCTACGGTTCCGACCAACATCGTGGCGTACGTAATAGGAATCTTGCGCCAGAGGCCACCCATCTTTGTCATCTCTTGCTCGCCGTTCACCGCATGAATCACCGAACCTGAGCCGAGGAAGAGGAGCCCCTTGAAGAATCCGTGCGTGACGAGATGGAAGATTGCGGGAACCCAGGCACCAACACCGAGTGCGGCAAACATGTAGCCGAGCTGCGAGAGGGTTGAGAAGGCGAGCACGCGCTTGATGTCGGTCTGCGTGAGCGCAATTGAGGCCGCGAAGATCGCGGTGAAGATGCCGATTGCGGCAACAATGATCATTGCCTCAGGGCTTGCAGCGAAGAGTGGGCTCATTCGTGCCACGAGATAGACGCCCGCGTTCACCATGGTCGCTGCGTGGATGAGGGCGCTGACCGGAGTTGGCCCCTCCATGGCGTCGGGGAGCCAGACGTGAAGTGGGAACTGCGCCGACTTCCCAACCGCGCCGCAGAAGATCAGTAAGGCAATCACCGTCGCTGCTGGACCAACGAGCTCGCCCGCTACAACCCCCGCAAGCACCGTACTGATGTCGAGTGAGCCGAAGACGACCACGAGACCCATCAGTCCGAGAACGAAGCCAACGTCACCGACTCGGTTTGTAATGAAGGCCTTCTTGGCGGCCAAGCCTGGTGCGGTCTTCGTGTACCAGAAGCCGATCAGCAGGTACGAGGAGAGGCCGACGAGCTCCCAGGCGGCAAAGACGACGAGGAGGTTATCGGCGAGAACGAGGAGCATCATTGAGAACATGAAGAGGTTCAGGTAGGCGAAGAAGCGCCAATAGCCGTTGTCGTGACTCATGTAGCCGACGCTATAGAGGTGCACGAGGGCGCCGACCGTGGTTACTACGAGAAGGAGGGCTCCCGTAAGGGCGTCGACGTGCAGGCCGAGCCCGAAGCTCAGGTCGCCCGAGGCGATCCAGGTGAAGAGCTTCATCGAGGCACCCGCCTCACCGAGGCCCCCTGTGAGGGCGGGGATCGCCAGGCTCATGGAGAGTGCCCAGGTGGCGACGATCGCGCCGAGCGGCACGATATGGGCCAGCTTGCCGAGGCGTCGGCCGACCGCCGCCGTGAAGGCGAAACCGAGCAGCGGGAGGAGAAGGAGGAGCGGCGCGTAGCCCGGAAGGGCGCCCACTTCGACCAGGGTCTCTGCAGTGATCATCCGCTACTGCCTCATCATGTCGTACTCGTCGACCAGCGGCGTCTTCCGGTTACGGAAGATGGCAATCACGATCGCCAGGCCGACGGTGGCCTCAGCCGCCGCCACGGCGATGATCAACAGCGCAAAGGCTGCCCCCTCCCCTGCGAGTGACGGAATAAATGCGCCGAACGCGAGTGCGGCAAGGTTCACGGCATTCAGCATCAACTCAATACTCATCAACATCGTGATTGCGTTTCGACGTGCAAGGAAGCCGAAGGAGCCGATAGCAAAGAGCATCCCTGAGAGGACGAGATATGGCTCCAGGTTCCCAGCGATTTGGCTCACTGCCCCTCCTCGCCCACTTCGTCCGTCTTTGGTTCCATCGCGAGATAGAGGCCACCAATCACGGCAGAGAGGATGAGCACGCTTGCGATCTCAAATGCAAGCAGGTACGGGCCGAAGAGTGCGGCGGCAACAGGGGCCGTACCAGTTGCGGCTGGCGTATCGGCGAACACTGATGAGCCCCAGTCTGTGCTTCCAAACGCGAGGCCGAAGATCACAGCGAGTAGGACCGAGGCAAGGGCGGCAGGCGCCACCTGTGTCTGGAACGCCAGCTTTACTGGCGCAACCTTTGACTGCGTGAGCATGATGGCAAAAAGGATGAGCACACTGATTGCACCGATGTAGACGAGCACCTGTGCGCCCGCAACGATCGCGGCGCCCAACATTACGTAGATACCTGCGAGTGCGCCAAGGGTGAGGATCAAGAATAAGCCGCTCTTGATGATGTCACGGCCAAAGACCACGCCGATCGCTGCGGCAAGAACTACGCCGCTCAGCAGTAAGAAGAGGACGTCTGACCAGCCGAGGCCGATAAACGGGATGACGTCGGGGAGCGGCATAGGCTACTTCCGGAGGCTCTGCGGTAGCACCGGAAGCTGTCGTGCCGGATCGTAGCGTCGACCCGCAACGGTGTTCTCCCAGTTTGCTTCGCCGCGAATGAAGGTTGCCTCTGATGTGCGTTCCAGCTTTGAGAGCGCGATGAGGTCAATCATCGGCTCGCTTCGATCGGTGTGCGCGAGTTCAAAATCAAAGCCGCTGCGGAGCGCGTCGTATGGGCACGCGTCAACGCAGATGCCGCAAAGGATGCAGCGCGACTCGTCGACCTCGTACTTAGTGAGAATTCGCGGCTTCGGCATCAGTGCGCCGGTTGGGCAGGTTTCTGCACATCGTCCGCACGAGACGCATGGCGACTCGTTCAAGCTCATGTCAAGCGGCGTGGTGACGAGCGTGTCGAAACCGGTGCGCATGAAGTCGTAGCAGGCGGCACCAACAACCTCGGCGCACACGTTGGCGCAGCGACCGCAGTCGATGCAGCGTGATGGCTCGCGCAAGATAAATGCGTGCGAGTCGTCGCGAATGTAGTCATGGTTTGCTCCGGTCCAGCGGTTTTCGGTAATGGAACGGAATCCAGCGCCGCCGTGGTGATCCTTCTCAAGCGTCTTCAGTGTGGTGCCGTATTCGATACCGAGTCGTCGCAGGTCACAGAAGCCGATCGCTTCACAAGTGCACTGCAAGCAACGTGTGCTCTCCGCCATCACCTCGGGCTTGGTGTAGGGGATTTCGTACTGGATGTAGTCGTTCTTGCGCTCTTCGGCTGGAAGTGCCTTCAGGCGCAAGCGCGGCTCCTTCACCTCGGCGGTGAACGGCACGATGCTCAAGAACTCCGGCTGTGGCTCAGCGAGTGTCTGTCGGTTGCGAATCTCCGACAGGTCGAGCCCCTGCAGATATGCGTCAACGGCGTAGGCGCAGCGTCGGCCATCAGCGATCGAGGCGACGACGGTTGTTGCGCCATTGCGCAGGTCGCCACAGCCGAAGACGCCGTCGCGGCCGGTCTGGAAGGTCACAGCATCTGCCTTAAGTCGGCCGTTCTTCGTGGTTGCAACACCATCTGCGCCGACACTTGCCCAGGTCATGTCGGGGCCCTGGCCGATCGCCTTCAAAATGCGGTCGCACTCGATAATGAATTCCGTGCCGGGTGCTGGCTCTGGTCGGCGGCGGCCCGAGGCATCTGGTGCGCCGAGCTGCATCCGAATGAACTCGAGGCCGATCACCTTGTTGTTCGCATCGGTGACGACACGGGTTGGGCCTGCCTGGAAGATGGCGCGTGCCCCCTCTTCGATCATCTCGTGCACTTCGTCGGCGGCTGGCATGTCCTTCATGTCGCGGCGGTAGACGAGGGTGACCTCCTTAGCCCCTTGTCGCACACTCGTTCGGGAGCAGTCCATGGAGGTGTAGCCGCCACCAACAACAACGACGCGGCTCCCCTCGTGACCTGGGTAGGTGAGGCCGAGTGCGGCGGTGTGGAGATAGTCGAGGCCGTCAATCACGCCGTCGGCATCTTCGCCTGGAATGCCGAGGTCGTTGGTGTCGTAGCAGCCGATTGCAACAACGACGCCATCGTAGCCCTGCGCCTTTAGGTCAGCAACGGTGAAGTCACGGCCAAGCATCTTGCCGCACTCAAAGCGGCCACCGAGTCGCGTGATGGACTGGTACTCGCCGTCAAGCACCTCAATCTTTGGTAGTCGGTACTGCGGAATGCCGTAGCGCAACATGCCACCTGGCTCTGGATCTTTTTCAAAGATGGTGACGTCATGTCCAGCAACAAGGAGGTAGTACGCAGCAGATGCGCCCGCTGGGCCAGAACCAATCACAGCGACGCGCTTACCAGTCTTCGGCTGCAGCTCAAACGGCACAGGTGGATCGAGATCTTCGTCCCACATTGCCTTCAACACTTGGTCGCCGGCGTAACGGTGGCTGTCGCGAATGGCGATCGCCTCGTCTACCTCGTCGCGACGGCAGTGGTCTTCGCATGGCGCCGGACAGACGCGGCCAAGGATGCTTGGGACTGGAATGGTGCGCTTGAAGATTCGCGCCGACTCGCGAAACTGCGACTCTGCGTTCGCCTTCAAGAATCCAGGGATGTCAATGTGGCTCGGGCACTTGTTCTGGCATGGCGGCAAGCAGTAGGCGTTGTGGTCGCTGAAGATCAGCTCAAGGTTGGTGCGGCGAATCTCGCGAATGCGATCGGTCTGCGTTGATACGACCTGTGCTGGCTCCGCCTTCGCTGAACAGCTGATGGAAGGCTGGTCGCATCCTTCGACATCAACGACACACATGCGGCAGGCGCCGAACCCTGGCAGTTTCGGGTCGTAGCAGAGCGTTGGTACCTCAATGCCGTTCGCGCGGCACACCTCAAGGATGGTCTGCCCTTCAAACGCTTCAAGCTTCTGTCCATCGATCTCGACGTAGAAGGTTGGCGTTCGCTGCGGTCGTTGTGGGCTGCGTGTGGTGAGCAGCTTGTCGACGGCGACCTCGGCCGGTGGCGCTGGAGTAATCGTGCGCGAAACTGGTGTTACTGCGCTTGCCGGTCGATCAATCAGGTCGGCCATGATCAGCTCCGTCCGCTCGTTGGTGTTGCCGACGATGCGGCAACGGCAGGTCCAAACTCAGAGGCAAAGTATCGCACCCCCGTGAGGAGCGGGCTTGGCGCAAGCGCCTCATGTGCGCAGAGGGCGCTATCAGTGACATCGGCGGCGAGCTTCTGCAGCCGCTCTGCATCGGCGGGGCCGGCCAAGCCGTCAACAAAGCGCTGGCCGATCTCGGCGAGCCGGCGTGTGCCGATGCGGCACGGAATGGTCTTGCCGCACGCCTCGTCGGCACACCAGCGCGTCAGCATGGTGGCGAGCTCTGGAATGGCGACGGAGTTGTCGAGTGCGAGGAGTGCGCCCGAGCCGATGTGTGCGCCAACACCCTTGAGGCCCGCGCCGCTATAGGGGGTGCCGCCGAAAAGGTTCGCCGGAATAAATCCGCCCGTTGGCCCACCAGCGAGTAGTGCCTTGATCGAAGCGCCGCTTGCGGTGCCGCCCGCTGCCGCGATGATCTCGTTGAGTGGCGTGCCGGTCGGCACTTCAATGACGCCAGGGTTCGCGACCGATCCACTGATCTGCACGAGCACGGTGCCTGGCTGTGCGGAGTCGCCAATCTGTGCGAAGGCCTCTGCGCCGTTGTTGAGGATCCACGGCACCGCGGCGAGTGTGGCGACGTTGTTCACGGCGGTTGGCTTGCCGAGGTAGCCGACCTCTGATGGGTATGGCGGGGTCTGCTCTGGCTGGCCGCGCTTGCCGGCGAGCGCCTTCATCAACACCGTCTCTTCGCCGATCATGCTGGAGCCTTGGAGTGGGCGAACGGTGATGATCAGTTCGCGGCCGGTGCCCAGCAGCGTGGCCCCGAGGATGCCCTCGCGTTCGGCGTTGGCGATGACCGCTTCAAGTCGTTTGATCGCTTCTGTGTATTCGGCGCGCACGGCGATGAACGCTTCGCGGGCACCCACCGTAAGAGCAGCAATAGCGAGGCCTTCGACAATTGCCTGTGGATTCTCCTCCATGAGGAGGCGGTTGGTGAAGACGGCGGGGTCGGATTCGTAGCCGTTCGCCACGGCGTAGTACTGGCTCGCTGGCTCGGCGGCGGTCGCCTGCCACTTAGCTCCAGTAAGGAAGCCGCCGCCACCACGGCCGCGAAGGCCGGCGGCGATCAGGGTTGCGGTCGTACCAGCGGCCCCCGCCGACGCGGCGGCGCGGAGTGCCGCCCACGGCTCGGTCGGCGCCACGAAGAGGAGCTGGCTCCATCCCTTGGGGGCGTTCAGTCGCTTCATGCGGCGTACCTGCCGGCAAGTGCGGCGGCCCAGCTGGCGGCGTTCTTGGCACTCAGGTCACGCTGCGGCTCCCCATCAATGACGACCAATGGCGATGGGGCGTCAGGAAGGTGGCTCGGAAGCGACTCGAGGCGCAGGTTGCTCCACGGGATCGCCCGGCCGAACTCGGTGCCGAATTCGTAGCTGAGGGTGCCCATCACTGAGCCCGCCCCAGAGACGAGGCAGTTAGCGCAGCGGCAGACGGCGATCGAACGGGTCACCCCTGGCTCGAATGCGAGGTGCTTATAGAAGGTGGCGGTGCCGTAGACCATGGCGTACCAGGCGCCGGTAGCGCGGCTCACTCGCTTCAGTGCATCCACTGGCAGGTAGCCGTAGGCGGCCTGGATCTCTTCAAGGATTGCGAGCATGTGATGCGGGTCGTAGTCGTGCGCTTCAAGAATCTCGTCAACCTTCGCGGTGTTGATCGTCGCCCCAGTTGCAGCAGCAGCATCAGAGACGGTTCGACCGGAGCGGCGCATCGCCGACTCTTCGCGTCGCTCTGCGTACTGTTCGGCGGGGCCCCAATGCACGGCGAAGCGCCCCTTCGTGTCGGTGCCGCCCATGTCAATGCATTCGATTGGGCATGCCTGCGCGCACTGGAAACAGGTCTCGCACTTCAGCGTGCCGTGCTCGTCGGTGACTAGTTCGAGTCGGCCACGGTTGCGCGGAGCAATGTCTGGCTTCACCTCCGGATACAGCACCGTGCGCTTCGGCTGGAAGAAGCGCGTCAGTGTGAGGCGCATCCCCGATAGCAGTCCGGTGCCAGGAATTCTTGGCATGGTTAGCTCCCCGCAATCAGCACGGCAAACGCCGTTGCAAAAATGTTTAGCAGCGATGCTGGCAAGAGCCACTTCCACGCGAAGCCCATCAGCTGGTCAATGCGTGCGCGTGGCAGTGTGCCGCGCATCCACACGAACGTGAAGACGAGCGCAAACGTCTTGATCAGGAACCAGATAAGGCTTGCGACTGGTGGCAGCATCACAAAGGCCCAGATGCCGACCGCTGCGGTCGACACGCCACCAAAGATCAGGAATCCGGCAACGAGTGCCTGCCAACCCTTGATGCGTGAACTCGCGAACCAGATCGGTGCGGCGAAGAGCAGCGTGCCCACAACTGGTGCGAGACCTGCGATCAGTGGCAGCCCGATGCCGAGCGCACTGAGGTCGATCAGGATCTGCGGATTCAGGTCGATGTGAATCGGTGGGTTTGACCCACCAAGGAAGACGGCGCTAAAGAGGGCCGAGACGATGAAGACGTTGACGTACTCCGCGAAGAAGAAGAATCCGAAGCGCATCCCCGAATACTCGGTGGCGAACCCGGCAACGATCTCTTGGTCGGCCTCGGCGTTGTCGAACGGGGTGCGGTTTGCCTCTGCGGTAATTGCGATAAAGAAGATGATCGCCGCAAGTGGCTGACGGAAGATGAACCAGTCAAGGAACGAGCCGTCTTGTGCAGCGACAATCTTCGGCAGTGAGAGCGTGCCAGTAAGGATCACGATCCCCACCACAGAGAGGGTCAGCGGAATCTCGTAGCTGATCGCCTGTGCTGCGGCGCGAATGCCGCCGAGCAGTGAGTACTTATTGAACGACGACCAGCCGGCCATCATCAGGCCAACGACGCTGAGTCCACCGATCGCGAAGAAGTAGAGGAGTCCGAGTTCGAAGCCCATGCTCGTGAGCTCTGGTGCAAATGGAATCACCAACAGGGTCATGAAGCTTGCGAGATAGACGACCACTGGTGCAAGCGTGAAGACTGGCACATCAACGCTCGGTGGCGTGTAGTCCTCTTTCATCAGCACCTTGAGGCCGTGCACCACACTCATCACTGCGCCTGCTGGTCCGATGCGATCGGGTCCAATGCGCAAGTTCATGAGCGCGATGATCTTCATCTCCATATAGATCAAGAGGAATGCAACGGGCACTGAGATGAGGAAGGTGACAACGGCGGCAACGAGGAAGCGCACGATCGGCAGATTTGCGCCAATTGTTGCGGCGATAGCGCCACCAAATGTGGCGAGGAGGAGCGTGGTGAGCGCGCCACCAATAGCGAGAACGGGGAGCAGCACCGCTAGTGCGCGGCCGGCTGGCGTCAGTCGATTCCACGTCATTGATGCGCCGCTCACTTGTCGACTCCGCCCATGACTGGGTCAAGGCTTGCCATCACCGCCATGGTGTCGGCGATGAGATTCCCCTTGGTGAGCGGTCCAACAAGTTGCAGGTGCACAAATGATGGGTCGTGAATGCGCATGCGGAATGGCTGATCGGTGCCGTCGCTAATGGCATAGGTGCCATAGACGCCGCGCGGCCCCTCAACGGCGCCGAATGCGCGGCCCGGTCGCGGACGAAGAAGGCGCGGCAACTTCGCCAT
>SXGQ01731951.1_pt1 | contig 20417 bp, 18 predicted proteins | sample 3178371 | NCBI WGS metagenome assembly SXGQ01 (sample SAMN11356859, study PRJNA531348) | freshwater metagenome | isolation source: freshwater sample F1-20 | place: China: Fuxian Lake, Yuxi | collected 2017-12-25 | reverse complement strand
GGGGGCGTCGGTCTGGATGAAGTCCTGATCCTGCATCGCGGGGTCCTGAATGATGCGGTTGCGCCCCTTGGCGCTGACGTGGCCGATGGTGACGCTGTAATCGAGCCGGAACGGGGTGCCGACGGCGATGGCGAACTCGCCGACCTTGACCTTGTCCGAATCGGCAAACTTGGCCGGCTTGAGTCCCGAGGCCTTGATCTTGATGACGGCGATGTCGGATTGAGTGTCGATCCCGCGCAGTTCAGCGTCGTACTCCTTGCCATCCACGAAGGCGACCTTGATTTTATCCGCACCTTCGACGACGTGGCGGTTGGTAAGAATGTAACCATCTTCGCGCACGACGATCCCGGAACCTTGGCCATCGAAGACTGGATTACGGCGCTGCGGCGGTTGTGGCGCGGCTTTCTTCCGCTTCATCTCCTCCTCCATCTGGTCGCGGAATTGTTTCGGAAGGAACTCGAAGAGCGGGTTCTGTTGCTGCTGGGTTTTGGCGAACTCCGGCCGGTGCGCGACGGAGATGACGACGACCGATGGCGCGACTTTCTCGGCCACTTCGACGAAGGCTTGATTGAGCTGGCGCGCGAGGTTCAGCGCAGCGGAATCCGCCGCGTGCAGGGCGGGGAGGAGAGTGTGAGCGGTGAGCACCGTGGCGAACAGAACGGTACGGAAATCTTTCATAACCGGATGATACGCTACGCCGACCACGGTGGCAAACCCCATGTTTCGTTCGCGCGCCAACTTTTCTGTGACCTGCATTGACTTGTTTTTATTTGCTCCCTACCGTTCCGGCAACTCGAAAAACGCATGTTCCCCGCCATCGAAAAGCTCCTCATTCTACAAGATCGCGACCGTCATCTCCTGCGCACCCGCGCTGAATTGGTGAGCCTTGCGCACGAACGACAGAGCATCCAAGAGCGCTCCACCGGGGCGCAGGCCGCGCTCGCCGTCGCCCGCGAGCGGGTCAAGCAGAACGAATCCGACCGCAAGAAGCTGGAGTTGGATGCGCAGGCGCAGCAGTTATCCATCAACAAGTACGCGGATCAGCAGCTTCAGACCCGCAAGAACGAGGAGTACCGCGCTTTGGGCGACCAGATCGCACACTGCAAAAAAAACATCGCCCAGCTTGAGGATCAGCAACTCGAAGTGATGGAGCAGGGCGAGAAGTTACAGAAGGAAACGGCGGCGGCCAACGCGGCGTTTCAAGCGGCGAAGAAACTTCTCGATGACCAATCGGCGGCGATCGATGAGCGCGAGCGGAACTTGAAGCTGCAACTTGCCGACTACGAGACGCAGCGCGCGGCCGCCGGCAACGAGGTGGAGGAAGAAACGCGCGTGCGTTACGATCGCCTGCTCAAAACCAAAGGCGAGAACCTCATCGTCGGCGTGGCCAACAGCGTCTGCGGCGGTTGCCACATGAAGTTGCCCACGCAGGTGATCCTCTCCTGCAAAGCCGACGCCGAGCTGAACTTCTGCCCGCATTGCGGCCGTGTGCTCTACTTCACGCGCGACATGGAGACGGCTTCCAACTAGGCGCCTGCACGCGGGAGCCCGCGCGATTATCCGCGCCTTGTTTTCTCAAGCATTCTCCCGTAGCCTGACTTTGGTTTTGGAAGGGCGGAGAATCGCTCCCGGGCTTGTCTCGGGGGAGGAAAGTCCGAACTCCATAGGGCGCGATGCCGCGTAACCGTTCGCTTCGGCGGGCGGATACACGCGGGCAGCTTGGCCGCGAGGCCGGCTGACGGAGAGTGCCACAGAGAACATACCGCCAACCGGCGCGAGCCGGCGGGAAGGGTGAAAAGGTGGGGTAAGAGCCCACCGCGCCGAGCGTGAGCGAGGCGGCACGGAAAACCCCATCGGGTGCAAGGCCAAATAGGAAACCTCGGGGCTGCCCGCCCCACGTCCTGCGAAAGTGGGACGGGTTTCGGGTATTGGCCGCTCAGACAAATGATTCTCTCCCCGCGCAAGCGGGTAGACAGAAATCGGCTTACAGCCCTTCCAAAACCATTTTGGGGCCGCCCAAAAACTGAGCGGTGAGCTTTCGCGGGCATCTCCTTCACGGCCGTCAAACTGGACTTCTGATTGATTCTATCACAGCCGTCCGGCAAAGTACCCCCCACGATGTTCAGTTTGAAAGACAAGATCACGCTCGTGACGGGCGCCGGATCGGGCATTGGCGCTGCCATCGCGGAGGCTTTTGCCAAGGCCGGCGGATTCGTGTTCGTGACGGATCGTGATGAAAAGAGCGGCGGCGAGACCGTCGCGCGGATCACCGGGGAGGGCGGCCAGGCGGAGTTTCTGGCGCTCGATGTTTCAAGCGAAGCCGACTGCGCGCGTGTGGCTGCAGCCGTTCACGGCCGGTTCGCCCGGCTCGATGTGCTGGTGACCAACGCCGGCATCGGGCATGTGGGCACGATGCTCACAACGGCCGGCGCGGATCTCGATCGCCTGTACGCGGTGAACGTGCGCGGCGTGTTTAATGTCACGAAGGTTTTCATCGCGGGGATGCTTCAACGCAAATCCGGCGCGATTGTGAACATGGCCTCCATCGGCGCGGTGGTGGGGGTGCGCGATCGTCTGGCGTATGTCACCACGAAGTTCGCCATCGCGGGCCTCACCAAGGCGATGGCCCTCGACCATGCGCTCGAGGGCGTGCGCGTGAACTGCATCTGCCCCGGTCGCGTGGAGACGCCGTTTGTGACGGGTTGGATCAAGAAATATCCAGATCCCGAGAAGGCCTACCGCGACGCGTGCGCGACGCAGGCTGTGAACCGGATGGCGCGGCCGGAAGAGATCGCGGCGGCAGCACTCTATCTGGCGAGTGATGAGGCTGGTTTTGTGACCGGCACGGAGTTCATCATCGATGGCGGATTCAGTGCGGGGAAATAACCGCGGCCGATCTGGTATCCAAGCCGCACGGATTTGATTTAAGATTTTATGAACGCACCGATCGTGAAACTCGACAGGGGCATCCACGTGATGCACCTCTTTTACCGGCTCGACCGCGCGCGCTGGTGCCAGTTGCCCGCGGGCGAATCGGCTAATGTCCGCGAGCGGCTGGAGAAGCTGTGCGCCGCAAACAGCGCCCCGTCCCATCCCGCCCTGCGCACCTATGCGAATGTCGGCGGCAAGGCCGACCTCGCGTTCTTCCTGTTGGCCGCTGATCTTGGTCATCTCGGCCAGATACACCGCGACATCGAAGCCACATTTCCGGCGGGGGTGTTGCAGCGCGTTTATAGCTATCTCAGCGTGACGGAGCTGACCGATTACATGCCGACGGAGGAGGACTCGAAGCGCCGCGCCACCACGGAATTCAAACTCACGCCCGGCACGCCGGAGTTCGATGCGAAGCTGGCTGAACTGGCCAAGCTCCGCGCCGAGTACGAGCATTATCGCCTTTATCCCGAGTTGCCGGACTGGGAAGTGATGAGTTTTTATCCGATGAACAAACGCCGGGACGGCGCGGACAACTGGTACTCACTTGCCCCCGAAGATCGCAAAAAACTGATGGGCGGACACGCGCGCGTCGGCCGCAAATACGGTGGCCGCATCTCCCAGCTCATCAGCGGATCCACCGGCTTGGATGATTGGGAATGGGGCGTCACGCTTGTGGCGCATCAAGTGGACGCGCTCAAGGAGATCGTGTACGAGATGCGTTTCGATGAGGTGAGCGCCCGCTACGGCGAGTTCGGTGAATTTTACATCAACCTTCGCCTCTCACCCGCGCAGATATGGGAACACCTGCGGCTCTGATCTGCGAGCCGTCCGCGCCACCTTGATTTCAGCGAAGTTGGTTTTCACACCAACTGAGTTCTTGACCTGCCGTCACGGCGGGGTTATATCCAACGCGACAATCACGTCGTTTCAACTCCAACAGCCTGAATAACCTATGACAAAGCGTGACATAGTGATTCGTGTTAGTGAGAAGACTGAACTCTCCCAACAAGACGTGATGGAAGTAGTGCAGGGGACGTTTGACGCTATTGCTGTTGCACTGGCGGAAGGCAAGACGATCGAGTTGCGCAACTTCGGCGTCTTTGAAGTGAAAGTGCGCAAGGCCCGTGTCGGCCGCAATCCGAACGCTCCCGAGACAGACGTGCCCATCCCTGCGCGGGCTGTGGTGAAATTCAAGCCCGGCAAAGAAATGCGCCAGGCAGTCATCAAACTCTCCCCCAAACCGGGCGTGGCCTAAAACAAGATTCTCGAGTGAGGGCGTCCGCAAAATGCGGCCGCCTTTTTTGTTGTTTGACGCGGCAAAATCGCCAATGGTCTCGGCTCCATAAGCGGCCGCTTGTGCCAAGCCGCACTCTGGTATGGAACGTTTGCCCGGATTCCGCGATTTCTACCCCGAGCCGCTCCCGCATCCCGACGCGTGGAGCGCCGATGCGCGCGCACACATTTTCCGCGCCTGGCGCGAGACCGCCCGCCGCTACGGCTTCCGGGAGTACGACGGACCGCCGCTCGAGCCGCTTGAGCTCTTTACCCTCAAGAGCGGCGAGGAGATTGTCGGCCAGCTCTACAACTTCGAGGACAAGGGAGGGCGCACCGTGGCGATGCGGCCCGAGATGACGCCGACGCTCGCCCGGATGATCGCCGCCAGCGAGCGCGCCTACAAGAAGCCGATCAAGTGGTTCGCCGTCCCGCAGCTCTTCCGCTACGAGCGACAGCAGAAAGGCCGCCTGCGCGAGCACTTCCAGCTCAACTGCGACATCTTCGGCGAGACCGACACCGCCGCCGACGCCGAGCTGGTCGCGCTGCTCATCGATACGCTCCGCGCCCTGGGCCTCACGAGTGAGGACTTCGTCATTCGGCTCTCCAGCCGTAACGCCTGGCAGGAGTTCTTCGCCAAACGTTGCGCCGACGAGTCCAAGGCCGGCGCTTTCTACCAGGTCATCGACAAACTGGAGCGCGAGTCGCCCGAGAACAGCCGCGACCGCCTCGCCGCGCTCGGCTTCTCGCTCGAGGAGGTGCGCGCCTTCATCGCCGCCGGGGAGCCCACGGCCGAGCTGCGGACCGTGCTCGACAGCCTCGCAGCGCGCGGGCTCGGCCCCTTCGTGAAGGTGGACTACAACGTCATTCGCGGCCTCGCCTACTACACCGGCGTCGTCTTCGAGGCGTTCGACAAGAAGGGCGAGTTCCGCGCCATCGCCGGCGGCGGCCGCTACAACAACCTCGTCAAGCTCATCTCCGGCGGGAAGGTGGACCTCCCGGCCCTCGGCTTCGGCATGGGCGATGTCGTCCTGCTCGAACTGCTCAAGGCCCGCGGCCTCCTGCCCAAGTTCACCGCGGGGATCGATGTCGTCGCGCTCATCGAGGATGAATCGCTGCGCCCCGACACGCTTAAACTCGTCCAGCAGTTGCGTGACGCCGGCCTCGCCGTGGAGTACTCGCTCGTGCCGGTGAAGGGCGACAAGCAGTTCAAACGCGCCCTCGAGCTCGCCGCCGCGCACACCGTACGACTGGAGCGCAACGCCGACGGCGCAGTTCTCGCCAAGGTGAAGTCCCTCAAGACGCGCGAGGAAAAGACGGCCCCCTCCGCCGCCGTCGGCGTCGAACTTGTCGTGAGCCAACTCGTGCGGACGCTAAGCGGGGAAAGATTGGACAGAGGAGAGTAGCTTCGCCATCTTTCGGGCGGTTTCAACACGGAACATTTTCCTATGCGCACACTCCTCATCGGCATCGACAGCGGCACTCAATCCACCAAAGCTCTCGTCGTGGAGGCCAAGAATGGCAAGGTTCTCGGCACCGCGTCACAGGCGTATGGCTTGATTCCAAACCTGCCGCCCGGCGCAAAGGAGCAGCATCCAGAAATATGGCGCGAAGCCACGGCCAAAGCCATCAAAGGCGCGCTCAAAGCCGCCAAGGCGAAGTCCTCCGAGGTCGTCGCCATCGGCGTCTCCGGACAGCAACACGGCTTCGTGCCGCTCGATAAGTCCGGCGCGGTCATTCGTCCCGCCAAACTTTGGTGCGACACTTCCACCTCGGCTGAGTGCGGGGAAATGACCAGCAAACTCGGTGGCCTGAAAGCGACGCATAAAGCCATCGGCAACGCCGTGCTGCCCGGCTTCACCGCCTCGAAGATTCTCTGGCTGAAAAAGCATGAACCGAAAAACTTCGCGCGCCTCGCCACCGTGCTCCTGCCGCATGACTACCTCAACTTCTGGCTCACGGGCCAAGCTTCCATGGAATACGGCGATGCCTCCGGCACGGCCCTGATGAATGTCCGCAAGCGCCGCTGGAGCGAGTCGGCCGTGAAAGCGATCGACGGCGACCTGCTCGGCAAGTTGCCCAAGCTCACCTCGAGCGATCAACCCGCGGGCTTGCTTCAATCGAGCACCGCGAAGGCACTGGGGCTGAACCCCGGCGTCCTCATCTCGGCCGGCGGCGGCGACAACATGATGGGGGCCATCGGCACCGGCAACACCCGCGAGGGCATTGTCACCGCCAGCTTCGGCACGAGCGGCACCATCTACGCCTGCGCGGAAAAGCCGGTCGTGGATCCGCTGGGAGAGATCGCCGCGTTCTGCGACTCGACCAACCGCTGGCTGCCGCTCCTCTGCACGATGAACGTCACCGCCGCCACCGAGATGGTGCGGCAAGACTTCCGATGGACGCATGAGAAGTTCGCCGCCGAGGCCGCGAAGGCGCCGGCCGGTTCGGACGGGCTTGTGTTGCTGCCCTACCTCGAAGGCGAACGGACCCCGAACGTGCCCGATGGCACTGGCATTTTCTTCGGCATCAACCATCGTACTTTCAAAGCGGGCCACTACGCCCGCGCCACGATGGAAGGCGTCACGCTCGGGATGAATTACGGCCTGCGTCGTCTGGCTGGATTGGGCGTGAAGGCCACGCAAATCCGCGCCACCGGCGGCGGCGCGAAAAGCAAACTCTGGCGGCAGATCATGGCCGATGTCTTCAACGCCGAGGTTGTTACACTCAAAGTGAGTGAAGGAGCGGCCTACGGTGCGGCGCTGCAGGCCCTCTGGTGCTGGCGTCTGCAGAAAGGCGAAAAGATTGGCATCGAGGCCATCACCGACCGGTTCGTGACGCTCAACAGGGCCGAGACTGCCGAACCGAATGCGAAGGCTGCGGCTATTTACCGCGAGGTCCAGACCCTGCAAGACGAGCTTTCACGCGTATTGCGCCCCGCATTCACGCGGCATCGCCAGTTGCTTTTGGGTGAGTGAAAATTTTCAGGGTTGGCCTCTGGACATTCTGCGGTGCTGTGGCAGTTTTTACGGTATGAAGATCGTCCTCTCAACCCACAATATCACACTCACTCAAGCCATCCAAGACCACGTCCAGCAGCGCGTTGGTAAGCTGGAGAACTACGATCGTTTCTGCACCAACGCGCGCGTGACGCTAGAACGCGACCACACACGCATTCCTGGTCGCCAGTTCTCTTGCGCCTTGCATCTCTCAATGCCGGGGCCGGATATCTTCGCCGAAGATACGGAGATCGACCTCTACTCAGCCATCGATCTGGCGACCAAGAAAATCGAGCAGCAGCTCCGCAAGCGGCACAATAAATTCAAAGCGCGCAAGCACACCGACGCTTCCCGCGACAAACGCGAACGCCAAGAGACGTTCGTCTGAGACGGCCGGGATCTGAGAGGTTCATTCGCCCACCCACATCGTGAGGCTTGACTCGCGGTGGTGTGGGCTTTTTTGTTAAGTCGATGATTCTGCGCGCTCGCGTCGTCCTGCCAATCAGTCGTCCGCCCATCGAGAATGGCGCGGTTGCCCTCGAGAATGGGCGCATCACGGCGGTAGGGGATTGGAGGGAACTCGTGCGGACGTCAGGCGGCGAGGTTAAAGACTTGGGTGAAGCGGTTCTCCTCCCCGGTCTCATCAACGCTCATTGCCACCTTGATTACACCGCGATGGCTGGCCAGATCGCGCCGACCAAATCCTTCACCGACTGGATCAAGTGCATCACCGCACTTAAAGCCACGTGGAGTTACACCGAGTTCGCTGAGTCGTGGATCTCCGGCGCGCGAATGCTGCTCGCCACCGGCAGCACGACCGTGGCCGACATCGAAGCCGTACCGGAGTTGCTGCCGGAAGCATGGCTGGCCACTCCCTTACGCATTCTTTCATTTTTCGAGATGACTGGGATTAAAAGCCGACGTCAACCCGAACGGATTTTGGAGGAGGCGCTGCTAAAGATAGACTCCTTGCCCAGCGGTCGCTGTCGCGCCGCCCTTTCACCGCACGCCCCGTATTCGACCCAACCGGACCTGCTCCGGCTGATTGCCGAACATTCCCGGAGAAGAAATCTCCGCATCACCACTCACGTCGCCGAGTCGGCCGAGGAATTTGAGATGTTTCTCCACGGACGCGGCGCAATGTATGATTGGCTCTGTCGCAACGAGCGGGTGATGGATGATTGCGGCCACGGCTCCCCTGTGAAGCGCCTCGCAGAGAGCAATCTGCTCGACGAAAATCTGCTAGCCGTCCACGCGAACTACCTCCACGCCGGAGATGCATCGCTCATGGCTGCCGCCAAGACGAGCGTGGTGCATTGTCCCCGCAGCCACGAGTTTTTCCAGCACTGTCCGTTTCCGTTCCGCGAACTGGACAAAGCCGGCGTGAACATCTGCCTTGGCACCGACAGCCTCGCGACGACACGAAAGATGCGAGGCGAACCGCTGCGCCTCGACCTCTTCGCTGAGATGCGCGCCTTCTTGAAGGCGAATCCCGCTGAAGCGCCCAACAGGATTCTGCAGATGACCACGTTGAATGGAGCGAAGGCATTGGGCCTGGCCCGGGAGATTGGCGAACTGACGCCCGGGGCTTCAGCCGATCTCATCGCCATACCTTTCCGCGGATCCGTCGACCAGTGCAACGAGGCGATGATCCATCATACAGACGATGTGATCGCCTCGATGATTGACGGCCGCTGGGCGCTGCCGCCACAGTCGTGAGCGACCGAATGAGCGGATTCGACGACGAGTTGCGGCGTGAGTTAGAGGGCATCCGACAGGATGGCTTGTACCGCGAATTGCGGCGCGTGAACTCGCCGCAATCACCCCGCATCGAGATCGCTGGCCAAGCGTTCCTGAACTTCTCGTCCAACGATTACCTCGGTTTGGCGACTCATCCCGCATTGAAAGAAGCGGCCATCAAAGCCGCCGAGAAGTTTGGCGTCGGCAGCGGCGCATCGCGGCTGATCTGCGGTTCCCTCGCGCCACACCATGACTTGGAGGAAGCACTGGCGGCTTTCAAAGGAACCGAAGCTGCCCTCAGCTTCTCCTCGGGTTACGCCGCCGCGCTCGGGGCCATGACCGCGATTATGGGCAAAGGCGACATCATCATTCTCGATAAGCTGGCGCATGCCTGCATGGTGGACGCCGCGCGCCTCAGCGGGGGGACGCTGCGTGTTTTCGCCCACAATGATCTAGATGACTTGGAGAAGAAACTGCGGTGGGCGCGAAGCCTCACGGCTATCTCATCCAAAGCGCCACAGCGGATTTTGATCGTCACCGAAAGCGTCTTCTCGATGGACGGCCACCTCGCGCCGCTTCGCAACATTGCCGACTTGAAGGATCAGTACGGCGCGTGGTTGATGGTGGACGAGGCGCACGCTACTGGACTCTTTGGCGAGAACCGGCGGGGGTTGACCGAGGAATTCAGTGTCGCCGATCGCGTCGAAATTCAGATGGGCACATTGGGAAAGTCCTGCGGTGCGGCGGGAGGATACATCTGCGGTTCGCGAGCGCTGATTGATTTTCTGGTGAACCGCGCCCGGAGCTTCATTTTCTCGACGGCACCGATTCCCGCCGCCGCCGCCGCCGCCCGCGCAGGAATCGAAGTGATCCGCTCAGCCGAAGGCGAGGCTTTGCGGCAACGCCTTTGGGCGGTAGTGGATCGGATTATTAGCACCCTTATCAAAATGGGCTGGACTCTGCCGCCGATCCGCAGCGCCATCATCCCTCTGCTGATCGGAAAGGAAGAAAAGGCCACGGCCATGGCTGCCTCATTGCGCTCGCGAGATATTTTCGTCCCGGCGATCCGTTATCCGACAGTGGCGCGCGGCAAAGCGCGCCTGCGTCTGACGGCGACCGCTGCGCATACGGCTGCCGATGTAGCCGAACTGGCGGACGCTTTGGCTGCGACGAAGGTCGCCGATTGATTTCAAACGTGCACAAGCTGGCTCAACTCGACCGTACTTATGTCTGGCACCCATTTACCCAGATGAAGGAGTGGCTCCGCCGAGAGCCGATCGTGATCACCGCCGGCAAAGGCGCGGTGTTGCGTGATGCGAAGGGCAGGGAATATCTCGACGCCAATGCCTCGATCTGGACGAATCTACACGGACATCGTCATCCGAAAATTGACGCAGCAATCCGTCGCCAGCTCAACAAGATCGGCCACTCATCTGCACTCGGGTTTGCCAACGAGCCGGCCTCTCTTTTGGCGGAACGCCTGGTGAAGTCTGCGCGCCTTGCGAAAAAGCGTCCTACGAATCGCGGCCCGCAATTGAGCAAAGTTTTCTTCTCCGACGACGGGTCGACCGCAATGGAAGTCGCGCTGAAGCTCGCCTATGAATTTGCCCGCCGATCCGGCCGCAGCCGTCGCCCGCGCTTCCTTTCGCTCGCGGGTGCATACCATGGGGACACGGTGGGCGCAGTCAGCCTCGGGCATAGCGACTTTTTCCACAAAGCCTACGCCGGCTTGCTCTTCAAGTCGGATGCGGTGATGGCCCCGTATTGCTATCGCTGCCCGTTCAACCGGGCGAAACCGGAAAGGACCGATGCGCGCGAATATCGCAAGTGCAACTGGGAGTGCGCTGGCAAGGTCGAGCAGCGCGTCGCCGCACAGCGGAAGAAGGGGAATCCCTACACGGCGATGGTGGTCGAGCCCTTGATGCAGGGTGCGGCGGGGATGATTCCGCAGCCCGAAGGATGGCTGCGTCGTGTGGCGGAAATCGTGCGCGCTGACGGCGCGCAACTCATCGCGGACGAAGTGATGACAGGCTTTGGCAGGACAGGCCAATCATCAGCCATCAATCATCAGTCACCAAATTCGCTATTCGCCTGCCATCGCGAAGGAGTTCAGCCGGATTTTCTTTGCGTGGCAAAAGGATTGACCGGCGGTTATCTGCCGATGGCAGCGACGCTGACGACCTCGACAGTGTTCGATGCGTTTTTAGGCAAATACGAGGAGTTCAAAACCTTCTTCCACGGGCACAGCTACACGGGCAACCAACTGGGCGCTGCCGCGGCGATGGCTAGTCTGGATCTGCTGGGAAAGGCGACGAACCTCCGTGCGCGGCTCAAACTGGAACAAACGTTGCGCCAGGAACTGAAGTCCCTCTGGCCGCTGGAGAATGTCGGCGACGTGCGGCAAGTGGGACTGGTCGCCGGCGTTGAGTTGGTGCGTAACTGGCGAACGCGTGAAGCGTTCGATTTGCGTGAACGTGCGGGCATTCGAGTGTGCGAGGCGATGGCCCGCCGCGGCGTGCTTACTCGGCCGATCGGGAGTGTGCTGGTGCTGATGCCGCCGTATTGCACAACCCCCACACAGATGCGGCGAATGGTCGGCGCCATGCGCGAGGCGATTCAGGAAATCTTCGAACAGCGGCGGGCGTAAAACGGATTACTGCGTTCGTTGCTCCATCACTGCGGGGGGGCTGATGTTGCCCGCGCGATCCACGGCGATCAGCGATACCAACTCCGGAAAGCGTCCGCCGCTCTTGACGATATTCCCGGACTTGCTGGCCGCAGCGGTGACAAACGACTCCCAGCGGCCGCCGGTGCAGGTCTGCACAAGCCATCGGCCGACAGGCTCGGCCTCGGCAGATTGCCAGAGCATTTCAAAGCGGTCTCTCAACGGATCGTACTGAAGGGTGAGAGCAGGGCGTGGTGGGACGGTTTTATCCAGCCACGGCGAAGCGGGAACAAGCGCGGGCTGCGTATAGGTCTGCGCAGCCAACATGGCGGCAAGCCCTTTCGCCTCGGACATCAGCGAACTCACATTCCAATGGATGTTGCCGCTCGCACCGGCTTGCTTGCGGGTGATCGCAATTTGGTTCGCGATTTCGTCCGGCTTCCACGGGCTGCCAACGCGTGCGGAGTTGTTGCCGGGCCAGAGGTGCCGGCCTTTGAGGTTTTGCTCGCTCCACCATTTCAAGAGCACGGGATAACTTTGCGCCTCCGGCTCGATGGCCCAGTAGAGCTGCGGGGCGCAGTAATCGAGCCAGCCATTCTGAAGCCATTTGCGCGCGTCGGCGTAAAGGGCGTCGTAGGCGTCGAGTCCCTTGATTTTTTCGGGATGACCGGGGCGCCAGATGCCAAAGGGGCTAATGCCGAACTTCACGTGTGACTTGGTGGCGTGAATCGCGGTGTTGAGGCGTTGGATGAAGGAATTGATGTTCTCGCGCCGCCAGTCGTCACGGCTCATTTTCCCAACCATGCCTGCGCGATTCCAACTCGCGTTGTCGGGGAAATCAATCAACCTGCCAGCGGTGTCTTTTTCTTTGTACGGATAGAAATAATCATCGATGTGCACCCCGTCCACATCGTAACGCTTCACGACATCCAAAATGACCGCGAGCGAGTGCTCTTGTGCGTCGCGCTCGCCGGGATCGAGCCAGAGATATTTGCCGTAGGCATGCGCGAGGCGAGGCTTGGTTTTGCTGATGTGCGCCGCAGCGATGGGGGACTTAGCCGAATGATAGCGGGCACGGAAGGGGTTGAACCATGCGTGCAATTCGATGCCGCGCTTGTGCGCCTCCTCCACAGCGAAGGCGAGCGGGTCGTAGAAGGGCTCGGGTGGTTGGCCCATCTTGCCGGTGAGATATTCCGACCACGGCTCGAGCTTGGAGGCGTAAAATGCGTCGCACGAGGTGCGGACTTGGAAGATCAGCGCGTTGAGGCGGAGTTGCGACGCGCGGTCGAGGATGGCGATCAGTTCGCTTTTCTGCCGCTCCGTGGAAAGCCCGGGCTTGGAGGGCCAGTCAATGTTTCCGACGGTGGCGATCCAAGCACCGCGAAATTCACGCGAAGTCGGCGGCGGAAGTTGGCTCGATGGCATGTAAGCCGGAGCGGAAAAGAGCAGGGTGGCCGTGGCCAGCAACGCCATGCCGCAGGATGCGATTTGCCCAAACATGGGACCATCTTCTAAACCGGCAACGATTTGAAAACAAGCGCCGCGTCGCACGTCTCTAGTTTGGGGACGAAGCTGCGATTGCAACTTGCCTCGGGTTATGCCTCAATGTTCCTTTGACTATGCCTTGGAACGATAAAGTTTATTTCGCGCTCGCCGTTATGCTCTACGGCGTGAGCATGATTTATTCGATCTTCCTCTGGAGGGACGGCTTTCGTCGTAATAACCCCGCGAACTACATCCTCCTCGCGGCGGGCTTGGTGCTGCACACCATCGCAATGACCCAACGCGGTTTCACGCTCGAACGTTGCCCGATCAACAATCTCTACGAAGCGACGGCGTTCATCATGTGGACGGCCGTGCTCGCGTACCTCGCCCTTGGCGCATGGCATCGGTTGCGATTCCTCGGTGCCTTTATCTCACCCGTGTTGTTCGGCATGGGCATTTTTGCCCTGATGCCTGCTCTCGATCCGCCGCATGGTCCCAAGCCGGATTTCTCCGGCGCCCTCGCCAGCCTCCACAAGGCCCTGCTGCTTCTCTCATTCGGCGGCTTTGGATTAAGTGCCGCCGCCGCCACGATGTATTTGATGCAAGAGCATGACCTGAGGTTCCATAAACTCCGCGCCATCTCCTCTTTGATGCCCTCGCTCCAACGACTCGAAGTCGCCATCGAGCGGCTGCTCCAAGCCGGATTCGTGCTGCTCACGGCGGGGCTTGTCGCCAGCGTCGCCTATCTCAAACAGAAAACGAATGCCTACTTCAGCGCCGATCCCGAGGTGGTTTGGGCCTTCGGCATTTGGCTGTTTTACCTCGTGCTGCTGGTCCTGCACTTGCGACATCAGCAAACCGGCCGCCGCTTCGCTTGGAGCGCGCTGGCCAGTTTCCTGTTTGTCCTGCTCACGTTTTGGGGCGTGTACCTTCTCTCACCGCTTCACCAAGGCTGAACCATGCCCATCGTCGTACTTGGAATCAGCCACCGCACCGCGCCGGTCGAGGTCCGCGAACGTTTCGCTCTCGGCGAAGCGGCGTTGCCGGAGATCCTGCGGCAAGTGCGTGAAACCGCTGGAGCCGATGAGGCGGTGATTCTTTCCACCTGCAACCGCGTGGAGATTTACACGTCAACGAACGGAGACGGACGGGAGCTTCTTGTTGGGCTGAAATCCTTTCTATGCGGTTACAAGAATCAGCCGGCGATGGAGGGGTCTGCCTTCTATGAAATGACCGAGCCGCAGAGCATCGAGCATCTCTTTAAAGTTGCCAGCGGCCTCGACTCGATGGTGCTCGGTGAGACTGAGATTTTGGGGCAGTTGAAAAAGGCATACGACCTCGCGCTGCAACACAAGCACACCGGCGGCCGATTGAACAAAGCCTTCCAACGCGCGTTCAACGTGGCAAAACAGATCCGCACCGAGACCAACATCCAGCGCGGGGCCACGTCTGTCGCCGCCGTCGCGGTCGAGTTGGCAGAGAAGATTTTTGATGCGATTGCCGAGCGACATGTGATGGTAATCGGCGCCGGAGAAACCGGCGAAAAGACGGCGCGCGCATTGCTCAGCCGCGGCGCGCGCAGCGTCATCGTCTCCAACCGTTCTCACGAACGCGCGGTGGCTTTGGCCGCCGAATTGGGCGGGCGCGCCGTGCACTTTGAGGAATGGCACAAAGAGTTTGCCGACGTAGACATCATCATCAGCAGCACTGCCGCGCCGCACTACGTGCTCGATCGACAGAAGCTCGAGCCATTGATGAGGTTGCGCGAAAATCGGCCGCTGCTGCTGGTGGACATCGCTGTGCCGCGCGACATTGACCCGGAGGTGAACTTTCTCGAGAACGTTTACCTCTACAACATTGACGACCTCCAATCCATCGCCGCGGATTATCTCAAGCAGCGCCAAGGAGAGATTGCGCGTTGCGAGCAGATCATCCGCGAAAAAGCCGCGGGTTTGATTGCTCCCGCGCCCCATAGTTTCATCGCCGGCCGGCCCGCTTGGGGTCATTCCTGAAAATGCCCGAACGCCCCATCATCATCGCCACGCGCGGCAGCGCCCTCGCCCTCGCGCAAGCCAACGCCATCTTCGACCAATGCCGGAAGGCGTTCCCGAGGATCGCCTTCGAGATCAAGATCATCAAGACCACCGGGGACAAGCTCCAGACCGCGGCCATCAATCAGGAAGGCCAGAGTTTGCCGAAGGGCCTCTTCACGAAAGAACTCGAAGTCGCATTGCTCAAACACCACGCCGATCTCGCCGTGCATAGTTTGAAGGATTTGCCCACCGAGGTTCCGGCTGGGCTGAAGCTGGGCGCCGTCGGCAAGCGCGCGGACGTGCGCGATGTGCTTATCTATCGCGATGCCGAATACCTGCATGAGGTCGCGGCCAAACAAGAGGTCGCTGAGTGGGCTCCGGGGCAGACCGAGCGGCGCGGATTAAAGCCGAAGTCGGGCGTCAAAGACTTGCCGAAAGGCTGGGTCATCGCCACGAGCAGCACTCGTCGCAAGGCCCAATTACTCGCGCTCCGCCCCGATGTGGTGGTCGTGGATATTCGTGGCAATGTGCCGACACGCCTCCAGAAACTAGGCGAGCGTGCCGAGTTGGATGCGCTCATCCTCGCCGCCGCGGGTTTTGAGCGGCTTCATTTTCAGATCAAGCCCGATGGTCGACTTCTCGGCGACGCGGTGCCAGATGGACTGCTGGCCGTCGCTCTCGAGCCGGAGGTGATGCTGCCGTGCGTGGGGCAGGGTGCCATCGGCATCGAAATCCGCGAGAACGATGAGCGGATCATGGCGATTTGCGAGCGGTTGAATCACTTCAACACGCAGCAATGCGTCACTGCCGAACGCGCTTTTCTCGCCGCGATGGGCGGCGGCTGCCAGTCGCCCGTGGGTGCGTATGCCGAGGTGCTCGGGCATCAGATCCGCATGCGCGCCGTGTCGTTCCAGAATGGGCCCGCGCGGCGCGCCGAGGCGCGGCGGGTGGTGAAGGAAGCGGTGGAACTCGGCCAACAACTCGCGGCGGAACTGAAGGCGTGACCGGAACCCTTGTCAATGCGGCGGCCGTGCTCGTCGGTGGCGCCATCGGCCTCGCAGCGAACGACCGAGTTTCGCTCGCAAACCAGCGCCGCATCAAACTGCTTCTTGCTCTTCTCACCGTCGCCGCCGGCGGCAGCATGATTTGGGACGGTTTGAGTGGAGCCTTTTCCCACGGCGGTTTTATGCGTGTCGGAAAATTATCCGCGGTGGTCCTTGTCGCGTTAATGCTCGGCAGCCTTACGGGATATCTCCTGGGGATTCAACGCCGCCTGAGCAAACTCGGCCAGTACGCGAAGGAGCGTTTCAGTAAAGCGCGGGCAACCGGTTCTGCAAACGCGAGCGAGGGTTTCGTGACGTGCACACTGCTGTTCTGCGTTGGGCCGATGGCGATTCTCGGTTCCATCGAGGATGGATTGACGGGCACTTTCAAAATCCTCGCCTTGAAAGCGGCGATGGACGGTCTCTCCACAATCGCTTTCGCGGCGACATTCGGTTGGAGCGTCCTGCTCTCGCTGGTGCCACTCGTGGCTTATCAGGGCACACTCACGCTGCTCGCGCGATACCTCCAACCGGTGATGGAACAGCGGGCATTGCTCGACTCGATCAATCTTGCCGGCGGATTCCTCGTGCTCTGCATCGTCCTGATCCTCCTCGAGGTGAAGAAGGTCGAGTTGGCCAACTATCTGCCCGCGCTCATCTACGCGCCGCTGCTGATGTGGCTGCTGGGCTGATTCTCAGTGCTGGAGCGAGGTGGCATCCGCTCGATGTTCCGGCGAGAGAAGCTGCTTTCCGATCCAGTTGAATGGATGAACCCTCTTTGTGGCGCCGTCATCGTTTTCGATCGGTCGCCCCTCGCTGGCCCATGCAAATATTGCGCCTTCGAGGTTGAACACGTTGGTGATGCCGGCGGCTTGCAGGCGGCGCGCGATTTTGCAGGAGCGATAACCCACGGCGCAATACACGATGACAGGCTGATCGGCAGGAAGGGCAGGGAACAGTTCGACGGCGACGTTGGCTTGCGGATCAATTCGGCGCGCACCAGCGATCCGGCTCACGGCGAATTCGGCGGGCTGGCGCACGTCGAGCAGCAGCGGGGCGGGCCGATTCGTATCACTCAGCCAGCGATCGAGTGCTCCGGGGGTGATCTGCCGCACGTCGCTGAACTTGGCGCGGAGCACCAGTTTGGCCAGAGTGAGCCACGCCCTCTCCAGCGGTAGTAACAGCGCAATCGTCATCGTCGCCAACAACAACGCGAAAATGAGTCTGGCGCGGGTACGTTTCATCGATTGTTCCCCACGATGGAGGGTCTGTCGCGATTTGGCAAATCGGCAAAAAGGCTTGCCCCGCTTTTCAGCAGACAGCGATACTGGGAGCAATGAGCGTAGTCCGCATCGGCATCATCGGGATGGGCAACATCGGCAAGTTTCACGCCGACTATTTGCTGGCTGGCAAGGTGAAGCGCGCGCAGTTGGTCGCGGCCTGCAGCACCTCGCCGCAGAAGTTGGAAAGCTTCAAGGAGAAGGGCGTCAAGATTTGGGGCGATGCCGCAACGCTCATTCGTTCAAAGGAAGTGGATGCGGTCATCGTCGCCACGCCTCACTACCAGCACACCGCGCTTGGCATTGCGGCCATCGAAGCCGGCGTGCACCTGATGGTTGAGAAGCCGATTTCCGCTCACAAAGCTGACGCCGAGCGGCTCATCGGCACGGCCAAAGCGCATCCGAATGTGAAGTTCGCGGCGATGTTTCAGATGCGCACCGAGCCGCGCTACGCGAAGATCCGCAAGCTGATTCAGGATGGTGAACTGGGGCAAATCGTCCGCATCAACTGGGTCAACACCGATTGGTTCCGCAGTGATGCCTACTATACGAGCGGAGGCTGGCGCGCCACGTGGAAGGGCGAGGGTGGCGGGGTGCTCATCAACCAATGCCTGCACAACCTCGACATGCTCCAGTGGCTCTGCGGCATGCCCGCACGCGTGCGTGGATTCTGCCAGCTTGGCCGGTTCCATGAAATCGAGGTGGAAGACAACGTGACGGTCTATCTCGAATGGCCGAATGGCGCGACCGGCGTCTTCATCAGTTCCACCGGTGAACTGCCGGGCACAAACCGCTTTGAGATCTGCGGCACGCGCGGCAAGATCGTGTTGGAAAAAGACACGCTCACATTCACCCGCAACGAAGTGGCGGCCGATGCTTGGAACAAGACCTCGAAGATCGGCTTTGCGCGGCCGGATGTGTGGCAGATCAACATTCCGATCACAAACGCGGACGCGCCTCACGCGGTTCTCATGCAGAGCTTCGTGGACTCCATCCTCGATGGGGCTCCGTTAAGCTGCCCCGGCGAAGAAGGACTTGGCTCGATCGAGCTGGCGAACGTGATGCTGTATTCCTCGCTCACCGGGCAGACCGTCAATCTGCCGATGGACGGCGCGGCCTACGAGAAAAAGCTCCAGGAACTGATCGCCGGTTCGAGAGTCCAAAAGAAAGTGGTCGAGGTTTCGACCGAAGATTTCACGAAGTCGTTCACGCGGTGAGTTGTTGGGAACGGCCGCGATTGCTTTGCGGCTGGAGCACTGGAGAAAACTATGATTCTGATGGGCATTGCCGATGAAGGGGCCGTCACGATTGACGGCCAGATCAAGGTCACGCACGCGCTGGGTTGGAAGCACATCGAAGCGCGCGCGGTTGAGGTGCCGGGTTTCCCGAAGGCCAACTATCACGACATCCCCGATGCCGCGTTCGATATCGTGGCGGGCAAGCTAGATGACGCCGGCCTGTCGGCTTATTGCTTTGGCTCCACTATTTGTAACTGGGGCAAAACCGTCGCGACACCGCACGATATAACGCTCGCGGAAGTGCGCCGCGCCATCCCGCGGATGCGGCGGCTTGGCACGAAGTTCGTCCGCATCATGAGCTACAAGCCGGACGCTGAGGCTGAATCGACGCCGCCAGTTGTTTTCGAGCGCGTGCGCGAAGTGACCCAAATGTTCCTCGACGCCGGCGTTCAGCCGGTGCACGAGAATTGCATGAACCACGGCGGGATGAGCTGGCAGCACGGTCTGGAATTGATCGACAAAGTCCCGGGATTGAAGTGGGTTTTCGACACCGCCAATCCGATCTTCAATACCGACCGGGCCAAACCCAAGCCGTGGCCGAAGCAGGATCCGTGGGAGTTCTGGACGAAAGTGAAGCAGCATGTCGCCCACATTCACATCAAAGACTGTGTCTGGAATCCGGCCAAGAATGACGCCGATTATACTTTTCCCGGCGAAGGAGACGGCGCCGTCCGCCGCATCTTGAAGGACGCTTTTGCCAGCGGATACGAGGCGGGTATCTCGATCGAGCCGCACATGACTGTTGTCTTCCACGATGCGCACTCCGTGGCGCCCGAGCAGGCGATGTTCGACAACTTCGTCGAATACGGCCGGCGTTTGGAGCGGCTCATCAGGGAAGTGAAGGCGGAGCCAGCGCTATAGAATCCGCGCGCGACTTCGCGGCACTCGCCTCACAGCAAGCTGGCCGAGTCGGCATCGAGCAGCAATGTGCAATGCGGCTGCTGGCGTAAGAATGACGCGGGACACGCCGTGCTGATCGGCCCCTTGAGCATATCCTTCGTTGCTTGGGCTTTCCGCTTCTCTGGACATAGACAGACCATCTTCTTCGCCGAGCAGAGCATTGGAATGGTAAGTGTGAGCGCGTATTGCGGGACGCATTCGAGATTGGCAAAGTGTCCCTCACCGACCTGCTGCATGCGGCAGGCATGATCGAGTTGAACGATTTTCACCGATAGGGGGTCAGCGAAGTCAGCCACCGGCGGGTCGTTGAAGGCGATGTGGCCGTTCTCGCCAACACCAAGGCAGCAGAGATCGATCGGCTTTTCGCGCAGTAGTCGCGTGTAGCGTTCGCATTCTTTGATCGGCTCAGCCGCATCACCTTCGAGATAATGGAACTTGCCGGGTTTCACGACCCCTTCGACGCACTCGCGCATGTAACGGCGAAAGCTCGCCTTGTGCGTCTGGTCGAGCCCCAGATATTCATCCATGTGAAAGAGGGTGATCTTCGACCAATCCAATCCGTCCATTGCGGCGAGGTGCGCGAGGAATTGGAGTTGGGAATTGCCGGTGGCGAGAATCACACGCGCACATCCTTGACGAGCGATAACGTCTCGGAGATAGGCGTGAACTTCGCGTGCGGCATCAGCAGATAAATCGGATTGGCAGGCGTACATACGCACCGGCAGCAAGTCTACGATGAACTGTTTGGTCGGGCTTATTGTGTTCTGG
>SXGQ01889426.1_pt1 | contig 20419 bp, 20 predicted proteins | sample 3178371 | NCBI WGS metagenome assembly SXGQ01 (sample SAMN11356859, study PRJNA531348) | freshwater metagenome | isolation source: freshwater sample F1-20 | place: China: Fuxian Lake, Yuxi | collected 2017-12-25 | reverse complement strand
GTAGTCGAACTCGATTCCTTGTCCGATCCGGTTGGGTCCGCCGCCTAGGATCATCACCTTCCGCTTCGGGGTCTTGACGACCTCGTCGTCCCCTCGGTCATAGGTCGAGTAGTAGTAGGGGGTGTAGGCCTCGAATTCCGCAGCGCAGGTGTCGACCAAGCGATAGCTGGGAACGAGTCCGAGGGTCTTCCGCTCGGCGCGGACGGCCTCTTCGGTCCGGCCGGTCAGATGGGCGATCTGGCGGTCGGAGAAGCCGAGGGATTTGGCGCGTTTGAGGAGATCTGCGTTCATGCTCGAAAAACCGCAAGAGGAGGCCACACGGTCACCCTTTGTGGCGAGGCGGAAGTTGGATTCGCTGCGGACCCGCTTTGGACGGGTTCGGGCCTCGGAAGAACCCTGTGTCCCGTGGCCTGATGCGGGGGGATTCCAGGGATTGCCAGACGGGCGAGCTGCGGTTGACCCTAGGGGATGAGGTCGTTTTGTTTCCTGATGGTGGCCTGCTCGTGCATCGGCTTCGGCCATGCCCAGTCCCCGCTTCCACGGGCCCACGCCCACAACGACTACGAGCATCAGCGTCCTCTATTCGAGGCCCTCAACCAAGGGTTCTGCGGGGTCGAGGCCGACATCTGGCGGGTGGGCGACCAGTTGCTGGTGGCCCACGAGCGATCGCAGGTGAAGGCGGAGCGGACGCTCGAGTCCCTCTACCTGGCCCCTCTGGCTGAGAGATCCAGGACCAATGGCGGTTCCATCCATGCAGGCTCACCGGAGTTCACTCTACTGATCGACGTAAAGGCAGATCCGGCGGGATCCCATGCACTTCTGGCACCGCTGCTGGAACGGTACCGCGGAATGCTGACCCGCTTCACCGACACCAATCGGACCCGCGGTGCGGTCACCGTGATCCTCTCCGGGGCTCGCCCCATCGAGCAGGTGAAGGCCCAGCCGGTGAGGTGGTGCGCCATCGATGGACGACTCCCGGATCTCGAGACCAATCCATCGCCCTATCTCGTCCCCTTGGTGAGCGATAGTTGGCGGCCGACGTTCCCGGTCCAGATCGATGCGCCATTGGGCTCTGAGGATCGGGAGCGGCTTCGCTCCCTGGTTCAGAAGGCCCACGAACAGGGGAGGCGGATCCGGTTCTGGGGCGCGCGGGACAATCCGGTGGTGTGGCGTGAGCAGTTCGACGCCGGAGTCGATCTCATCAACACCGACAAGCTGGAGGGGCTCCGGGAATTCCTGCTCCGACAGGAACGCTGAGGGTCATGGTGCCGCCCCGGAGGCGGCCGGGGATCACTTGGTCACGCCCCGCTCGCTTGCCCTCACGAACTCGATGAGGTGTTGGAGCTCCGGGCTCGACGGAAGCTCACCCTCGAGACGTGTGAGTGCGTTCGGAATCGAGAGTCCTTCCCGGAACAGGATCCTGTGGGCCTGTCCAAGCGCACGGATCGTGTCGGGATCCAGTCCAGCCCGCTCGAGTCCGACGAGGTTGGACTTCATGGTCTCGGCAGGGTCGCCCGAGACCAGCATGAAGGGGGCGACGTCCTTGCGGATCGGGGTGCACGCCGCCACCATGGCGAGACGTCCGATTCGGGAGAACTGGTGGACGGCCGACATGCCTCCCAGGATGGCCTGGTCCTCGATCACCACGTGTCCGGCGATCTGTGCCAGGTTCGACATGATGATGTGGTTCCCAAGCCGGCAGTCGTGGGCGATGTGGGTATAGGCGAGCAGGTTGTTGTGGGATCCGACAACGGTGGCACCCCCGTCGGCTGTGGCCGCGTGGATGGTCACATATTCCCGGAAGGTGTTCCTGTCCCCGACCTCCACGCGGGTGTTCCCGCCCTGCCATTTCAGGTCCTGGGTCCTGCCGCCGATGCAGGCGAACGGGACGATTTCGTTTTCGCGTCCCAGCAGGGTGTCTCCATCGAGGACCACATGGGAATGGAGACGGTTTCCGGGGCCCATCCGGACCCGGGCACCGATTACGCAATAGGGTCCGACCTCGCAGCCGTCGCCGATCTCGGCACCGGCGTGGATGATGGCGCTGGGATGGATCGACGTGGCCATGGTCAGCGGTCGACGAGCATGAAGGTGACGTTGGCTTCGCTGACGGTCTCACCGTCGACAAGGCAGACGCCCTTGGCCTTGGCGATCTTTCCCCGGATTTTGGTCATCTCGATGTCGATCACGAGGGTATCGCCTGGGCGCACTGGTTTGCGCCATTTGACCTCCTCGGCCGACATGAAGTAGGCGAGCTTTCCGAGGTTCTCGGCCTCACGCAGGAGGAGGAGTCCGGCCACCTGGGCCATGGCCTCGAGCTGCAGGACCCCCGGCATGATGGGATGTCCGGGGAAATGACCCGCGAAATAGGGTTCACCCATCGTGACCTGTTTCAGGGCGGTGATCCTGTTCCCCTCGATCCGCGTCACCCGGTCGACCATCAGGAAGGGCGGTCGGTGAGGCAGCATCTGCATGACCTGTTCGACGTCGAGGGTGGCGCCATCGCGCACCGGTGTTTCGGGTGGCTTGGAATCGGTCACGGGGGACACGGGTTTAGCCGCGCCTGCGGCGGTTTTGGTGAAAGGCTTCTCCGTGGCGGACGCGGGTGGGGGAGAGAAGGTCTGTGCGACCTCAATCGGCCGGCGGGACTGGCCGAGGATCGCCTTGGCCATCTCGGTGTTGGCCTGGTGGCTGGGCTTCACGGCCACGACATGGGCCCGTAGCGGGCGTCCGATCAGCGCGAGATCCCCAACCATGTCGAGCATCTTGTGCCGGACGAACTCCTCGGGATACCGTAGCGGTTCATTGGTCAGCACGGCATCGTCGCGGACGATGATGGCATTCTCGAGGCTGGCTCCCCGGATCAATCCGTTGCGGTAGAGGTACTCGATCTCCTCGAGGAAGCCGAAGGTGCGGGCATGGCTCAGGTCGCGCTCCCAGCTTTCCTGTGTGACCTCGAGGGAGAAGAACTGGGTGAACCGCCCGCCCTTGTCGGCACTCGTGCAGGTCAGCTTGAACCCGTTATGCGGAAAGGCTGCCATTTGGGTGTCCCCGATCGAGAACTCGATCGGGGAGGTCAGCTCCAGGGGTTCGATCCGATCCGGCTGGTCGAGGGTCCCGGCTTCCCGGATGAGGCGGGCGAACTCCCGGGAACTGCCATCGGCAATCGGGGGTTCCGGGGCATCGAGCTCGATCACGGCATTGTGGATCCCTGCTCCCTGCAGTGCCGCCAGAACGTGTTCCACGGTGTGGATGCGAACAGATCCGCGGCCAAGGGTCGTGGACCGCTGGGTGTCCACCACGTTCTCGGAACGGGCCTCGATCTCGGGTTTCCCCTCGAGATCCACGCGCCGGAATCGAAGTCCCGAGTTGGGAACCGCCGGCAGCAGCGTCATGGTGACTTTGTTCCCGGAATGGAGACCGATGCCTGAGAAGGCAACGGGCTTCTGGAGGGTTTTCTGGGGCAACGCCACGCGCGGATTAAAGCCTTTCGCTCTTCGATTAGGCAAGGAGCCGCGTCTTGGGATCGAGAAACAGGTTTGATCGAGACTCAGGGGTTCGGGGATTGGCGTGTCGTAATCCCGTGCCGAGCCTCCGGCATTCGGCATCGCCATAGGGTCGGACGGACATCCTTCGGGTCTGAGATCCGGCCGACACCGTTGTTGTCGACCAACAGCCATGCCGTGTTGGCCTCGACCGCCAGTCCCTCCACAAAACCCACCGGAAGCGGGTTCAGGTATCCGTGTTTGGGATCCCTTTCGATCGCGCCGTAGCCGAATGCCGCCTCCACGCGTCCGGCGTCGGGTTCGACCTTGAGGATGCATTGGCTTTCCCGGCAGAGAACCCAGAGCCGGTCGGCGTTCCAGCACAGGTCGGAGTAGTGGACATCCCGGGCGGGTCGATCCGGTGGCGACACGGAGAAGGTCCGCAGGACATTCCAGGTCGACATGGAGACCACGATGATGCGGCCGACACTCCGCTCGTTGGCCACGAACAGCGAGCCACCACCGATCGCGAGCCCCTCCCAAGAGGCGTTTCCGTCCTCCGACAACCACTTCCGGACAGGGCTCCAATCGGTTGCCAACCTCTCTGTCTTGCCGGTCCGATGGTCGAAGCGGAAGAGGTCCCGGCTGATCTCGTCGCAGACATACCACCGGCCCTGATCGTCGACCGCGAGGCCTTCGAGGTCGTAGGCGGTGGCGATCCGTCCCGATGCCGCATCGAGGGCGGCCTTGGTGAAGACGCCCGGGACCAGGGTCAACCGTGCCAGGGGTCCATCGTCGAGTCCCTCGATGCGGTACACCCCGGCCTGTTTGTCGTTCACCGTGAGCAGGGAACCATCGTCGAGTCGGAGCAGGGCGGAGGCGTCGAACCGGGAAGCAATCGGGGGTGTCAGCGTCCAGGTGCGCTCCCACTTGAGGGTCTGCATCGACACCTTGGAGCGGTCGGGCAGTTCCATCGGGCCCGCAGCCTCAAGCCGCAGATGGAGAAGCAGCCCGAGAACCACCGTCGTGCAAACCTCGGAGGGTCTCATGACGATCAGCGTGGTCTTCTCGGGCGTCGAAGGAAAGCCGGTGTCGCTTCCCGGTTTCCGCGGAGGGATCCCAAATCTTAACATTTTGCGCATGGGCCTTACTGCAGTCCGGGATACGGTTGTGGAGACATGATGGAGCCACCCTCTCAATCCGATACCCACGGCGTTCCACTCAGGGCCGCAGGTGGACTGGTCTGGCGCCGGGCATCGACCGGGCTTGAACTACTCCTCATCCGGAGGAACCGCCATGGTGGTGACGAGTGGTCTCTGCCGAAGGGTAAGCTGGACCCCGGGGAAGGCTTCGAGGAAGCGGCGCTCCGGGAGGTCGAGGAGGAGACCGGAGTCCGGGCCCGAATCCTGCGGTTTGCCGGGGTCATGCAGTATCTGGTCCAGGGCCGGAACAAGGTGGTCTGCTTCTGGGACATGCAGGCGGTCGGGCCTGGAGTCGGCAAGGACGATGGAGAGGTGGCGGAGGTGCGTTGGGTGTCGCGGGACGAGGCCCTGATGCTGCTCTCCCATGAGCAGAACCGGGAACTCCTCAGACACCTTCCCGATCCGCCGTTTTGAGGGCAGGATCTCCCGGAACGGCGTCTGGGTTGTGGACCTACCAATGCCGATGGGATGCCCGTTGGGGTTCCCGGCCAGGCTGGTCCCTCCGGTGCCACGTCCCCTCGCCATGCCCCAGGACATCCTCCTGTCCACACTGAATGCCCGCTACCTCCATGCGGCCTTCGGCCTTCGGTACCTCATGGCCAATCTCGGCCAGCTCCGTCCCCGGGCGGCACTGGTGGAGTTCGACATCAACCAGTCCGTCAGCGAGATCGCGGAATCCATCCTCGAGCGCAATCCGAGGATCCTGGGCCTGGGCATCTACATCTGGAATGTCCGTCCCACCACCGAACTGATCGCCATCCTGAAGCGGCTTCGTCCCGACCTCGTCGTCATCCTGGGCGGCCCCGAGGTCAGTCATGAGCCGGAAGGTCAGGAGATCGTGACCCTGGCGGACCATGTCATCACCGGAGAGGCCGACCTGTGTTTCGCCGAAGTCTGTGGACGGCTTCTCGGGGAAGCCTCCGGGGCCCCCCGGCCGGTTCCGAAGATTCTCCATGCGGGTTTGCCGGACCTGGCGCGGCTGGAACTGCCCTATGATCTCTATGACGAGCGGGACATCGCCCACCGGGTGATCTATGTGGAAGCCTCCCGGGGATGCCCGTTCACCTGTGAGTTCTGCCTCTCGTCTCTCGACATCCCGGTCCGTCAGTTCCCGCTGGATCGGTTCCTGGGGGCGATGCAGCGACTCCTTGATCGAGGGGTCCTGCGGTTCAAGTTCGTCGATCGGACCTTCAATCTCCATCTCCCGACCAGCCTTGCGATCCTGCGCTTCTTCCTGGAGCGGATGCGGCCGGGGCTCTTCGTCCACTTCGAGCTGGTGCCCGACCGCCTGCCGGAGGCTCTCCGGGAGCTCATCGCCCAATTTCCACGGGGCTCGCTCCAGTTCGAAGTCGGGCTCCAGACGCTCAACCTCGAGGTCGAGGAACGGATCAGCCGTCGTCAGAACCATGCTCGGATGGAGGACAATCTCCGATGGCTCCGGGACCACAGCGGCGTCCATGTCCATGCCGACCTGATCGTGGGCCTGCCTGGCGAGGACATCGAAAGCTTCGGGGAGGGATTCGATCGTCTCTTGGCACTGGGACCCCAGGAGATCCAGGTCGGCATCCTCAAGCGCCTGCGCGGGACACCCATTGTCCGGCACGATGTCGAGTGGGGCATGGTGTACAGTCCGAACCCACCCTACGAGGTCTTGCAGACCCGGGTGCTCGACTTCCCGACCCTGGGCCGACTCAAGCGTTTTGCGGCATTCTGGGATCTCTTCGCGAACAGCGGCCGCTTCTCGACCACCCTGCCGTTGTTGTGGTCGGCGGCGAATCCCCAGTCCTCGGCATTCAAGGCGTTCCTGGCCTTCAGCGACGAACTCCACCGCCAGGGGGTGAAGACCAGTGGTATCGCCCTCACCCGGCAGTTCGAATTGCTCTGGGATCATGCCGTACGCTGCACTCGGATTCCCCCGGGCGTGATCGCGGAGGCGCTCGCTACGGATTACGTCCGGTCGGGCCGCAACGATCGTCCGTCGTGGTGGAGTGAGGAGTTTGGCCGTTTGCCCTCGGGGCGCTCGTCCGTCGCCTCCGCACCTGCGCGCCAGGCGCGGCACTTGTCCGAGACCAGATGACACCCGGAGATCAGGTGACGAGTGGCAGGGTTGGGAGGGCTGGCGTCAAGATGGGCTTCGGATCATCAATCACATCGCCTAACCGGGGGCGGCTCTTTCCTCCCGATGGTCGGTGGAGTCCCGTCCTGCCCGGATGTTCGTCAGGGGGAACCGCACGGTGGTGACTCCAGCATGGGTGGTGACCTCTATCGGATCGGCGAGACGTCTCAGGAGGGTCAACATTCCGCTGTTCTCGGAAAGGACGTCTACCCGAAACCCGACGATTCCCTGTGCCCTTGCGACCTCGCCGAGTTTTCGAAGCAGAAAATCCCCGATCCCCCGGCGGCGGTAGCCTTCCCGGACAACAATGCCGATCTCGGCCCATTGGGTCGCGGGATCCCGGTGGTAGCGGGCGACGGCGATGAACCGGTGTTCTCCGCCGGCCGGTATGAGTCCCACCAGGGCCATGTCGTCGTTGTAGTCGAGGGTGACCAATCGCTGGGCCATCTCGGCGGGAAGGGATTGGAGGCGGCTGAAATACCGCTGGTAGATCGTTGATGGCGAATGGGCGTAGAACAGCTCCTTGAGATGGCGTTCGTCGGTCGGCTGGATCGGCCTGAATTGCACCCCGAGCCCCCCTCCGAATTCATGGAAAGTCTCGTGCTTCTTAGGATAGGGGCGGAGCCCGGGTGGCAAGGCGATCTGGTTCGGGGTCACCAGATGCCGTTCGCGGGCCTCCTTGAGGAGGGTCTCCCGGAATCGTGGATGGGCGATGTGGATCAAGGCGAGCGCCCTTTCCCGGACGGTCTTCCCGTGGAGATGGGCGATGCCGAACTCGGTGACGACGTAGTGGATGTCCGCCCGGGTCGTCACCACGCCGGCCCCAGCGAGGAGACGCCCGCTGATCCGTGAGACGGTTCCCTGCCTGCCGGTTGATGGAAGGGCGATGATCGCCTTCCCCCCCTCGCTCCGTGCAGCACCACGCATGAAGTCGGTCTGGCCCCCGAAGCCGCTGTAGAACCGGTCGCCGATGGAGTCGGCGCAGATCTGTCCGGTGAGGTCGATCTCCAGGGCCGAGCTGATCGCCACCATGCGCGCGTTGCGGGCGATTTGGAACGGATCGTTGGTGAACTCCGTAGGGCGGAACTCGAAGGCGGGGTTGTCGTGGATGTAGTCGTAGAGACGGCGGTTCCCGAAGCAGAAGCTGGTGACGATCTTCCCGGGCAGGAGTGTCTTGCTCCTCCCGTTCAAGGTCCCCGACTCGACCAGCGGGATGACCGCCTCGGTCAGCATCTCGGTGTGCATGCCGAGGTTCCTCTTGTTTCGGAGGGCGGCCAGCACGGCGCTGGGGATGGATCCGATGCCCGTCTGGAGGGTGGCCCCGTCCGGCACCAGGGTCTCGATGAACTCGGCGATCTGAAGGGCCTCTGCCGAAGGTTCCTCCGTCGCGTGCTCCAGCACTGGCAGGGTGCCTTCCACCAGCACATCGAGGTCGCGCACGTGGACGAAACTGTCTCCCAGCGTCCGTGGCATGTTGGGATTGACCTCGGCAATCACCACGTCTGCCGACTCGACCGCCGCCTTCACGACGTCGACCGATACCCCGAAGCTGCAGAATCCATGGGCATCGGGTGGACTGACCTGGACGAGGGCGATGTCGAGGTGGAGTCGGCTTTCGCGGAAGAGGCGAGGGATCTCGGAGAGGAAGATGGGGGTATAGTCGGCGAGGCCGGCCTGGACCTGGCCGCGGACGTTTCCGCCAATGAAGAACGAATTCTGTCGGCAGTGGGCCTGGAGTTCTGGTGTAGCGTAAGGAGCAGGTCCGTGGGTGAGGATGTGGAGGACCTCGACGTCGTAGACCGCGGGAACCCTGCGGGTCAGGGCCTGGATCAGAGTCTGGGGAGCGGCACAGCCGGATCCGACGAAGATCCGCATGCCGCTGCGGAGTCGCCCCAGGGCGTCATCGCCGGAAACCAAGGGTTGCGATAGAGAACTCACCCGTCCAGCAAAGGTCCTGGATGGGAACCTGACAAGAGAGGGTGACTGAACCCGGCATGGGTCCGGTCAATGCGGAATCATTCAAAACCACGATCGAACATCGGGATGACGAAGCGGTAGAACACAGCCGCAACCATGAGGATCAGCGTGGCCTGGTAGAGGTTGAATTTTCGTGAGGCCAGCTTGTCCGGGATCTCATCGAACCACACCTTGGCCTTCTCGGAGAAGGTCCGTCGACTCGAGGACCTGCCACCCGGCGGCCTTGGTCCGGTGCGTTTTGAACCTGGAAGTGCCCCCCCCGACCTGCCCTCGTTGCCCAGTCCCATGAACGTCATCAAAGGGAAGTCCCGTCGAAAAGCAACGCCGCAGGATTTGGTGTCGATTCCGCTGGTTTGGCATTCCTCCGGCGGGGTTGATCTCATCTATCGCCGTTTTTGATGAGCTCCTGAATTGACCCGCGGTCGGTGACCGCTTAGAGGCTTCCGGACCACTCTCATGAAACCCATCAGCTCCCGCCCCTGGGCTCCCGTGTTGGCCGCCCTTGTCCTGTTGTTCCCATCCAATTCGGCCGCGGCCCAGACGCCTCCCAAGGGGTTTTCCTCCCTGTTCAATGGAAAGGACCTGACGGGATTCCGCGGTGGCGACACCTATGACCATCGGAAGCTGCTGTCGCGTCCGGAGGCCGAGCGAAAGGCGTTGGTCGACAAGTGGACCGCCTCGATGCTCGAGGTGAACTCCAAGACCGGGAAGCCGCACTGGCACTTCGAGGGAGACGAACTGGTGAACGATGGGCTTGGCGCGTACGCGACAACCGAGAAGGACTACGGCGACTTCGAGCTGCTGATCGACTACAAGACGGTGCCCAAGGCGGACTCCGGCATCTACCTGCGGGGCGTTCCCCAGGTGCAGATCTGGGATTCGACAGAGAAGGAGAAGTTCAGCATCGGAGCCGACAAGGGTTCGGGTGGGCTCTGGAACAACTCCCCGGGTGCCCCGGGCAAGGATCCGCTGGTCCTGGCCGACAAGCCGTTCGGACAATGGAACCAGTTCCGCATCGTGATGGTCGGGTCGAGGGTGAGTGTTTGGCTCAATGGCAAGTATGTCGTGAAGAACGCGGTGATGGAGAACTACTACGACCGCAAGCTACCCGTGCCGGTGAAGGGTCCGATCCAGCTTCAGACCCACGGCGGGGAGATCCGGTGGCGCAACGCCTTCATCCGGGAGATTCCGCCGTCCGAGGCCGACCGCATCCTCTCCAAGGACAGCGAATCCGGGTTCACCCCGATCCTCAACGGACGTGACCTCAAGGGCTGGGCCGGGCCTCTCGACAACTACGAGGTGGTGGACGGAGCCGTGATGTGCAAGGCGGGCAAAGGGGGGACGATCTACACGGAGAAGGAATACGGCGATTTCGTCGTGCGCCTCGAGTACAAGCTGCCGCCCGGCGGCAACAACGGCCTCGCCATCCGCTATCCCGGCAAGGGGGATACCGCCTACGAGGGCATGTGTGAGCTCCAGGTCCTGGATGACAACTACGAGAAGGTCACCAACTCCAAGATCGACCCCCGTCAGGCCCACGCCTCGGCCTACGGGATGGCCGCTGCCGCCCGCGGTTTCCAGAGGCCCCCTGGCGAATGGAACTGTGAGGAGGTCACGGTCAAGGGCTCGAGGATCCGGGTCGAACTCAACGGCTTCGTTATTCTCGACACCGACCTCTCCCAGATCAAGGAGTACCTCGCGAACTCTCCCCACCCGGGCAAGGACCGTGTCCGGGGTCACTTTGGCTTCGCGGGTCACAACGACCCGGTGATGTTCCGCAACGTCCGTCTGCGCGAGCTGTGAGCCCTGGGGTGGCCCTCCCTCCGTTCGAGCCCTCCGTGCTCTGGGTCACGGGGGGCGATGGGCTCATTGGACGCTACCTCTCGGCACAGGCCCAACGCCGATGGCCCCGGTGTCGGGTCTTGAGGATGGGGCGTCCCGGGATCGATCTGACCGATTTCGATACCATCACCCGACGGTTCTCGGAGGACCGCCCCTCGGCCGTCCTCCATTGTGCCGCCATGAGCCGGTCACCGGCCTGTCAGGCCGACCCGCCTCGTGCCTGGCTCCAGAATGTCGAGGTCACCCGACATCTGGTGTCGATCTGCAATGGGGTGCCCTTCACCTTTCTTTCCACCGACCTCGTGTTCCGGGGGGACCAAGGTGGGCTCGACGAGACGGCGAGACCTGATCCGGTCTCGGTCTACGGGAAGACCAAGATGGAGGCCGAGGAGGTCGTCCGGAGCCTTGGGCAACATCTGATTGTCCGAACCTCGCTCAACTATGGGCACTCACCCTCGGCGGATCGGGCCTTCAACGAGGAGATGGTACAGGCCTGGAATTCGGGCAGGACCCTGAGGCTGTTCACCGACGAATACCGGACGCCGATCGCTGCCTCTGAGACTGCCCGTGCCGTCCTCGACCTCATGGCGAACGGCGCCTCCGGCACCCTGCATGTCGCGGGTCGAGAGCGGTTGTCCCGATGGGAGTTGGGACGCCTGATTGCGGGACTGTATCCCGGGCTGGACACCGGGATCGAGGCGACTTCGTTCCGGAACTACCAGGGGCCACCGCGGGCGGCGGATGTCACGTTGGACTGCCAAAAGGCTGAGCGGTTGCTGGGGCGGGCCATGCCGCGGTTCAGTGAATGGCTCCGGGACTTCGGGCCCGGGGACTGAAGGGTTTTTCGATGGCCTATCGAGGCAGACTGGCGCCGTCTCCCACGGGATATCTTCATCTGGGGCATGCGCTGACCTTCTGGACGGCTGCCGAAAGGGCTCGGTTGCACGACGGGCAGCTGATCCTCCGAATGGACGACCTGGATCGATCCCGGTCACGGCCCGAGTTCGTGGATGGTGCCATGGAGGATCTGCGGTGGTTCGGGTTCTCCTGGTCCGAAGGGCCGGACTGTGGGGGGGCATTCGGTCCCTATTCCCAGAGTGCCCGGATGGACCGGTATGTCGAAGCCCTGACGACCCTGGTCGACCGGGGATTCCTGTTTCCGTGCCGTTGCTCTCGGAAGGACATCCGCTCGGCAATCCAGGCCCCGCATGCGTCGGATGACGAGCCCATCTATCCAGGGACCTGTCGGGCACGCGTGGCGGATCAGGGACCGGCGGCCCTGGGTGTCACCTGGAGGTTCCGGGTTCCAGATGGAGAGCGGGTCGGCTTTGTCGACCAGTGCAGGGGGCCGGTCGAATGGGTCGCCGGCCGGGATTTTGGCGACTTCGTGGTCTGGAGGTCGGATGGCGTCCCAGGCTATCAGTTGGCCTGTGTGGTGGATGACGCCGAAATGCGGATCACCGAGGTGGTCCGTGGCGAGGATCTGCTCCTCTCGACCGCCCGTCAGCTGTTGCTCTACCGGGCTCTGGGGCTGACCGCGCCGGGCTTCCTCCACGGCCCCCTGATGACCGACGCCCAGGGTGTCCGGCTGGCAAAGCGTCATGCCGCCCTGGGGCTCCGTCAGCTTCGGGAGGCGGGGCGGTTCCCGGAGGATCTGCGCCAGCTGCCTGTGTTCGAGGACCTCGTTGGACGCGGCTTGCGGGCGCGGGCGGCGGCATAGGACCCCTCCTCTCGAGATTCCTGAACATCGTTCATTGCATGGCGTTCGATCAACGCCACGTTGCCTATTAACATGGCGAGCATTGTCACACGGACCGGGGATGCCGGCCACACCGGTCTGATGTACAACCGACGGATCTCAAAGGCCCATCCACGGGTGGAGGCGTATGGCACGGTGGACGAGCTCAACGCCGCCCTTGGGATGGTCAAGGCCGCCGGGGCACCGGCGTTCCTGTCGGAACGGATCCTCGCCATCCAGGGCGACCTCGTCGTCCTCATGGGTGAACTGGCAACGGGAGTCGAGGATCTGGAGCGCTATGTGAAGGGCGGGTTCAAGCTCGTATGCGCGGATCACGTGGGGAAGCTGGATGGCATCGTGGCCGAACTGGAGGCGCAGGCGATCTCCTACAGTGGTTGGGCGACGCCGGGTGCGAACCCGGTGGCGGCCACCCTGGATGTGGCCCGTACCACCTGCCGTCGTGCCGAGCGCCGTGTCGTGGCCCTGCACGAGGCCGGCCAGCTCAGGAATGATGAGATCGTCGTGTTCCTCAATCGTCTCAGTGACCTTCTCTGGCTGATGGCACGATGGTCCGAGACACCGAGGGCCTCTGACGCCAACTGAGTGCGAGTTACCCGCATGGCGGGAACTCTGGCGGTGGCCCCGATTTCCGTCGTTCGTGCGGCACCGTGTCGACTACCGAGAAATATCTCGCGCTCCGGGGCCCGGGTGTCCTCTGCTATTGGTTCATGTTCGTGCGTTGGATTCTGGGATTGTGGGTGGCCTTGGCGCTGGTGTGCGCCCAGGAGGCCGACCCCACGTTGGCGGTCCGGCAAAAGGCCCTTGAAGCGGTCAAGTTGGGCCAGATGACCAATGCCGTTTCCCTGGTGAGTGACGCGATCAAGACGCATCCCCAGGAACCGCGCCTATGGAATCTCAGAGCCCAGATCCGATCTCTGTCGGGAGATTCTTCGGGTGCTGTGTCCGATCTCAGCGAAGGCATCCGCCTGAATCCCAAGTCGGCAATGCTCCATCAGGATCGCGCCATGGAACGGTTCAGGATGGGGCAGATCCCGGAGTGCCTGCAGGACTTCGACCGTGCCAACGAACTCAGTCCGGAACTCGTGCCCTACAATTGGCAGCGGGGCATTGCCCTCTACTACGGCCGCCGCTATGCCGATGGGAGGAAGCAGTTCGAGGCCCATCGCGCGGTGAATGCCAACGATGTCGAGAATGCGGTCTGGCATTTCCTGTGTGTCGCCCGGCAGGAGGGAACCAATGCCGCCGTTAAGGCCTACATGGACATCACCGGCGACAGCCGGGTTCCCATGGTGGAGATCCACGAGCTGTTCAAGGGCGAGGCTCCCGAGTCCGAGGTCCTCGAGGCAGCGGAATCCGCCACCGAGGATCCCCGTGAAAAGCGGCAGGCCCGCTTCTACGCCCATCTCTACATCGGTCTCCATGACGATCTTCTGGGACGTGCGGACTCGGCCCGGGAGCATCTCCGCAAGGCCGTTGCCCTGTCGGGCATGCGCGACTACATGGGGCAGGTGGCCCGTGTCCACCTGAACCGGCTGACCCCGACCCTGACCCCGACCCCTTTGAAACCATGAGTGATCGTCCTCCCAGTGATTCCGAGTCTGCCGGCCGCCGTCCACCCAAGCGGGGTGAACCGTGGCCCAAGCGATTCACCTTCACGCCCGACGGCGGGATGCGATTCGAGAAGGCGGATGCAGATCGTCCGCCGAGATCCCAGGGTCCTCGGCGTCCCTATCCGCCGCGCCCCGGATACCGCACGGGTCCGGGTCCGGGTCGACCCCCGGGTCGGCCCGGTCCGGGTCGACCGTCCTTCCAGGATGGGCCAGAGCGTCGTTTTGGGGAGCGTCCGTTCCGCGGGGCTCCGGGCCGGCCTCCGTTCCAGGGTGGTCCCCGGCCTCGGTTTGGGGACCGTTTTCCGGACTCAGGTGGTGCGCCGCGACCCGGACCCCGAGGTCCGGGGGAGGGGCGTCCATTTCCCAGACCTGGTGGTTTCAGGGGGGAGTCTCCAGACTCCGGTCCCCGTGGCGGGAATTGGGGTCCCCCACGCGAGTTCCGGGGGCCGCGTCAGGGTGGACCGGATCGGCGTTCAGACCGCCCCGGCGGGGGGTGGCGCGGTCCGCGGTCCTGGGATGGACCCCCATCGCCAAGGGGTCCGAGGCCGGGTCCAGGCGGGTCCCAGTTTGATCGGGCACCCCGCGTCTTCGACGCCTCGGGACCGAGACCCCCGAGGGGACCCATGGCTCGGCCCCAGCGGGAATCCATGCCCGCCCCGATTGCCAAGGTCCCGACGGTGCGCCCGGCGGAGGGTGATGGCATGGCAACCCGGATGGAGCTCGTCGAGCGCATCCTTTCGAAGGCGACGCCGACAATCCCAGCCGACCTGCTCCTGCGCCAAACGCTGGCCCGCCGGAAGCAGCTCAGCCGCGGGGATGGAGCCTGGGTCAGTCGGGCGGTGTTCAGCTGGTTCCGCTGGAAACCTTGGTTGGATACGACGGCACCGCTTGCGGCCCAGGTCGACCAGGCTCTGGCCTTGGCCGATGACTTCGCTATCCATCCATCAACCCTTCCCGAAGCCGAATTGGCCAGGACGGTGCCGACGTGGACGGCCGAGGTGATGGATGCTCCGTTGGTCTGGCTGCGTTCGCTGCAGGCAGAACCGGTTCTCTGGTTGAGAAGCCGGGTGGGGCATGCCGAAGCGGTTCTGGAAACCCTCGGCAATTGTGAACGGTCGACATTTCAGGCGTTTTCGCAGGCCTGCCGTTACGATGGCGAGGAGGACCTCTTCCGGCATCCGCTCTTCCAGGCGGGTAAGTTCGAGATCCAGGACCTTGCCTCGCAGGCGGTCGGTCTGGTCTGTGCCCCCCAGGAGGGCGAGACCTGGTGGGACGCCTGTGCCGGGGAAGGGGGCAAGACGCTTCATCTCTCCGATCTCATGGGGGGCAAGGGACTGGTCTGGTCCAGTGACCGGGCGGAGTGGCGTCTCCAGCGTCTCAAGCAGCGTGCGGCGCGCGCCGGCTGCTTCAATTATCGGTCGGTTGTCTGGAACGGCGGGGCGAAGCCGCCGACCAAGACCCTATTCGACGGCGTCCTGGTGGATGCGCCCTGCTCGGGGATCGGCACCTGGGGGCGCAATCCCCACGCCCGTGGGTCGACACGCCGGGAGGACGTGGAGGAGTTGGCGGTTGTCCAGCGTTCCCTCCTGGATCACGTTGCCGGATCGATCCGTCCGGGAGGACGCCTGGTATACGCGGTGTGCACGCTCTCCCGAGCGGAGACCGCCGGAGTGGCCGATGCCTTCCAGGCGGCCCATCCCGAGTTCGAGCCGCTGGGTGTGGTCAATCCCTTCGCGCCGGACCAGGCCCCGTCACCCCGGATGTGGCTTTGGCCGCAGGACACCGGTGGCAATGGCATGTTCATCGCCGTCTGGCGTCGACGTGAGGGTTGACGTCCCGGGGCTTCTCCAAGATCCGAACCCGACAGGGATCCCATGGCGCAGTTCCTAGACACGCACGCCCACCTCGACTTTGACGAGTTCCAGAAGGATCTACCGGGAGTCCTCGAGCGGGCCCGCGGCGCGGGAGTCGACCGCATCGTCTCGGTGGGTACCGATCTTGCGGCTAGCCGACGGGCGATCTCGATCGCCGAGGCCCATGAGGGTGTCTTCGCCGTGGCTGGCTGGCATCCAGGCCATGCCGAGGAGGCGCCTCCCGACATCCGCGCCGAGTTGAGGGCGCTGGCCTCCCATCCCAAGGTTGTTGCGATCGGCGAGTGCGGCCTCGACTTCCACCGTCTGCCATCCCGGATGGGGCAGGGGACCGTGTCGGACGACGCACGGATCCGGGAACGGCAGGCAGCCCTTTTCGTCCAACAGCTCGAGGTCGCCTCGAAGCAGGGATTGAACGTCGTGATCCACACCCGGGATTCCTTCCGCGAGACCATCGACCTGTTTCGACCCTATTCGGGTCGTGTCCGGGCGGTCTTCCACTGCTTTGTTGGAACCCCTGCCGAGATGGAGGAGGTCCAGGGTCTTGGATCCTTGGTCAGCTACACTGGGATTGTGACCTTCAAGAACGGGGGTTCCGTGCGCGAGACCCTTGCGGCGACGCCGTTGGATGGGTTCATGCTAGAGACCGACTGCCCGTTTCTGGCGCCTGTTCCACACCGCGGGCGACGTTGTGAGCCGGCCTACATCGCGGAGATCGCGACGAAGGTGGTGGAGGTCAAGAGATGCAGTCTCGAAGAGTTGAGTGACGCCACGGGCTCCACGGCGCGGGCCTTCTTCCCGAAGTTGGGCGGATCGGTGTCCGCGCCCTGAGCAAAAAAACACAAGCCACCTCTCCACCGTGGACGGTGGGGGTGGCTCGCGCTCTGAGGGATTCCCCAGCTCCGGGGAAACGGGTGGACCCGGATCAGTTAGGCCGTGCGGATTTCGATCCTTCCTTGCTGACCGGCACGCGGACGTGGCTTCCGCCGGTATCGATGTCCTGCTCGACCAGGTGTTGGACATAGGCGCTGAAACTCCTGTAACGGAGGCTCATCCGGCGATCGTTGGCCGACTCATAGAGATCGACCGGCATGGAAATGGAGACTTTTGTGGAACCGTTGTTCATGGTGATGATGGAAGATCGAGGTGAGTGGGCTTCTGTTCTTTGCGTAAGCCAATGACCTGTGGGCCAGAGACATCAACCCGTTTATCCACGCGTTTCAAAAGGGGCGTTTCAATCAAAAACAAAATTTTTTCGTTCGGGTTCGCAGTGAAGGGTATGACCTTCTGCTCTGGTTTCGGTCTGTTGCTTGGTGCCTAAGGCGCGCAGTGAATCGTTGCACAAACAACGTGCGAGGAATCGTAATCTTTCAGGGAATCCGACTTATCCTGCTGATGTCTGTCTCTGGGGTGCCGCGATTCGACAAACGAACACTGGCACCGGGGTTTGCTGCAGGTCAGACTTGTCCGGTATTCGATGTCGGGATGGGTCCGGCATCGAGTTTTCAAGACCGACATGGCGTCCAAGAGCATGATGCTGAGGCAGTTCCTGATGGAGATGGCCCGTAACCCGCTCCAAGTGGGGGCGATCTGGCCGAGTTCTCAGGCCTTGGCCCGTGTGATGGCGCAATGGCTTCCCGAAGATGGCGATCACCCGATCCTGGAGCTGGGTCCCGGGACTGGCATTGTGACGGAAGAACTGTTGGCTGCAGGGCTGCCGGAAGAACGGCTGGTCGCGGTTGAGAAGTCACCTGCGCTGGCCCGTGCTCTGCAGGCCCGCTTTCCCAAGGCACGGATCCTCTCGGGGGACGCTTTGGAGATCCAGGAGCTGCTGGGCGGACAGAAGGTGGGTGCGGTCTTTTCCGGTCTTCCCCTCAAGGTCTTCAAGCCCAACCAGGTGCTTCGGTTGGCGGATCAAATCCAGAGCTGTCTGCTTCCGCAGGCACCGTGGGTCCAGTTCAGCTACCAGCTCGTGAGCGGCCGGGCACCAGCTCCGTCGTTCCGATCCACTGCCTCCCAGGTGGTGTGGCGGAACTTCCCGCCGGCCAAGGTGACCGTCTACCGGCCGCTACCGGCCACCAGCTGATCCTGCTCGCAGACCTTCGCGAGACGACGCGGGATTCATCCTTTCCAAGCGTAGAGACTCAAGACCTTACCAGAGGAACGAGGTCTGGGTCGCCAGCGGAGTTTCTCCCCGCAGCAACACCACCTTCCAGGCCAGAACCTGTCCGTTGTCTTGGAACAGTTTTCCATCGTAGGGAACAGCGGACCACCTGCCCCACTTCCGGTTTCGGCGGACAGGTGAGGTGAGTTCCAAGGGGTCGTTGGGGCTCCGTCCAGAGGTCTTCAGCAAAATCCTGAGCACGAGCTCCTCGGCCGGGATTCCCTTGGCCTTCCACTGGACGTTGAACCGCATGCCTGAAACCAGCTTGGGATCCTTGCGCAGCTGGCCTTGGTAGGCATCCCGCTGGAAGAGACCCGGGGCCAAAGAGTTCCTGCCCTTGAGATCCAGAAGATGCGGCAGGACCTTGGTGATGGACGCCTCCTCGGCCCTTAGAGGGACGGTGCAGGCCAGGGAAAGCAGGCCCCAGACGATCAGGGCAATGAGTCGCATCACGGCTGGAATCGGGGTGGCGCGGGTCGGCTGTCCCGGAGCATGCGTGCGGAGGAATCGGGGGGTGGCGGATTCAGCAGTCCGGATCCGGATGACGGCGTTGGCAGGCTGAAGGTCGACGGGGGCGAGGCCAAGCCTGGGCGGCCGGCACGCAGGTCGAGGCCTGCCCCTTCTGTCACCGGTGTCGCAAGCCCGCCACCGGGCTTCGAGGCGGCCGAGGAGACCCCCACTGGGCCGAAGGCGTCGACCCGCATCTCACGGCCTCGACCAAAGGTTGAGGACTCCGGAGTCTCCCCGGAGCGCAGCAGACTGCCGCTTCCGGTGACCTGTTGGTAACGCTCGAGACGCTGCCGGCTGAGGTCATCGATCAGGGAGCCCCGCCCTCCGTGGCTTGATGAGCCCGAGCGGAGGTTGTCGGGACGCAAATCCGGTTCCGAACCCATCTTGATCCCCGGGGAGACACCGGCCTTGGAGAGGCGTTCCTCGAGGCTGTTGCCCTTGTCCGGATCCAGTTGTCTCTGGAATGACTGGGTCAGATCAACAGTTTCCCCGGACCTCTCTTTGTCGCGTGAGTCCTCACCATACTCCTCTCGCTTCTCGCCGCGGTCGTCCCGATCGGTCGTGTCCCTCGTCTTGTCTTTTTCGGCATACTGCCTGTCGGAGGGGTTGCGGTTGTCCCCTGTCGAGGTGTTCCGGGTGGACGGGTTCCGAGCCGCTTCGGCGTCGCCCTTGAGCCTGCGTTCCAGTGCCGTGCTGGGTTTGCGGGGGCCGACCGACAGCGTCTCCCCCGACTCGCTGTCTCCCTTGTCGAAGGAACGCATCTCCCCCTTGCCATTGCCATTGGAGGGGTCGGTCAGAAGGAAGTTCCGCTTCTTGTCGAGCCGTTCGAAGAGTTCGAGCTGTTTCCGGGCATCTGGCAGGACGGGATCCACCTGGGGGATGGATTCGCTGGCCTTGCCATCCATGACGCCTCCCATCGAGCTGCCGTCCAGCGTGCGGAACGACGGTCGATTCTTCCGGTTGGGGAGATCGGCCGGGCCTTTCCGATTGGAGGGCGTGGATACCTGCGCAGGCTCACCGGCATCCGGATGGTGGCCGAGGGTGCCCGCAATGACCAAGCAGGCCATCCATTGCCGGACGCGTGAGAGGGACTCCAACATGAAGGACAGACTGAACCGTGCGTTGGATGGCGTCAAAGGCGGATCCGGGTGGATCCGGGTGGCGCTGGGGTCAGCCGAGGCGTTCGCGCAGGGTCTGGGCGATCCGGATGAATGGTTGTCCCGCTGGTCCGGTGGGATCCGACACCACGGCGGGCACTCCGCGGTCGCCGCCTTCGCGGACGGCGGGGAGGATGGGGATCTCACCCAGGAACGGGATGCCCTTGCGCTCCGCCTCCGCGGCACCCCCGCCGTGGCCGAAGATCTCGACACGGGAACCGTCCGGAGCCGTGAAATAGCTCATGTTCTCGATCAGGCCGAGCAACGGGACGTTGACCTTTTCAAACATGGCCATGCCCTTGCGGACGACACCGATCGAGGCCTGCTGGGGAGTGGTCACGATCACGCCACCATCCAGCGGCACGATCTGGCAGAGGGAGAGTTGCGCATCTCCGGTCCCGGGCGGCAGATCGACCAGCAGATAATCGAGTTCCCCCCAGGCCACCTGGTGGATGAACTGCTGCATCGTCTTCTGGATCATTGGCCCCCGCCAGATCACTGGCTGATCGTCCGGGACGAGGAAACCCATGCTCATCAGGCGGACACCGTGGGCGAAGGGGGGGACCAGGTGCTCCTCCTCCGTGATCTCGGGCCTTTGTTGGACTCCCATCATCAGAGGGATGCTGGGGCCGTAGATGTCGCCATCGAGGAGACCCACCCTTGCCCCGACGTGCCGGAGGGCACAGGCGAGATTCACCGAGCAGGTCGACTTGCCGACCCCACCCT
>SXGQ01897811.1_pt1 | contig 20424 bp, 16 predicted proteins | sample 3178371 | NCBI WGS metagenome assembly SXGQ01 (sample SAMN11356859, study PRJNA531348) | freshwater metagenome | isolation source: freshwater sample F1-20 | place: China: Fuxian Lake, Yuxi | collected 2017-12-25 | reverse complement strand
TCGGGCCGGTGCGCTGCTTGGCGATGATGATCTCCGCCAGCCCGACCTTGTCGGGGTTGTCCATGGCCCAGTTCGGATCGGCCATGTGGTAGTACTCCTCGCGGTGCAGGAGCATGATCACGTCGGCATCCTGCTCTATCGAGCCCGACTCGCGCAGGTCGGCCATGCGGGGGCGGTGGCCCTCGCGGGTCTCGGCGCCGCGGTTGAGCTGGGCCAGGCAGATCACGGGGATGTTCAGCTCGCGGGCCAGCGCCTTCACGCCGCGGCTGATCGCCGAGACTTCCACCTGCCGGCTCTCGCGGTCCTTGCCCGGGGCGGTCATGAGCTGCAGGTAGTCGATGATCACGCACTTGACGCCGTGCTGCGCCACCATGCGCCGCGCCTTGGCCCGCAGCATCAACACGCTCAGGCCGGGGGTGTCGTCCATGAACATCGGCACGCGGCTGAGCACATCGCACGACTGGGCCAACGTGCGGAACTCGTCGCGGCTGAGGCGGTTGGTGCGGAAGCGGTGCGAGTCGACGCGGGCATGGGCGCACAGCAGTCGCTGCACCAGCGCCTGGCGGCTCATCTCCATCGAGAAAATGCCCACCGGCGCCTGCTGGCCGTGCTCGCCGTGGAGCAGGCCGCGCTCGGCGATGCCCTGCGCCAGGTTGAGCGCAAAGGCCGTCTTACCCATCGACGGCCGAGCCGCCACGATGACCAGCTCGCCCGGCTGCAGGCCGCTGGTGATCTCGTCGAGGTCGTGGAAGCCCGTGCTCAGCCCGGTGATGCTGCGCCCCTCGTTGGCCAGCAGCAGGTCCATCGTCTCCTGCAGCAGCTCCGAGAGCGTGCCCATGTCCATGCCGACGGACTTCTCGGCGATGTCGAAGATCCGCTGCTCGGCCCGGTCCAGCACGTCGCGGGCGTTGCTCTCGTCGACCTCGCCGGTGTGATATGCGTCGTACAGGATCTGCCCGGCGGCATCGATCAGCTTGCGCAGCTGGTGCTTCTCTCGGACGATCTTGGCGTAGTACGGAGCGTTGACCGCGCTCGGCACGCTCTCGGCCAGGCTCACCAGATACTCCGGGCCGCCGACATCGTCGAGCACACCCTTGTCGCGCAGCGCATCGGTGAGCTGCACCAGATCGCCCGACTGGTGGCGGTTGTAGGTCGCGATCAAGGCATCGAAGATCGCGGCGTGGGCCTGGTTGTAGAAGTGCTCGCCGCTGGAGACCTGCCCCACGATCTCGCCGATCACCTTCGGATCAAGGATCATCGACCCCAGCAGCGACATCTCCGCCTCCAGCGCGTGCGGCGGCAGTCGCTCGAACAGACGTTGCAGGTCAAAGCTCGGGCGCGCATTGCCGCGGCCGCGGCCAGGGCCGTTGCCGGGGGTGAACTCGAGCATTCCAGAAGGGGCGGAGGTCATGGGGGTCGTTCCTGATATCGCGACACAAAGGCTGCGGGCACTCCCCGCCAACATGCTCAGGAGCCGCTCACCGCAACCGACAGTATCTGCCCCAGGGCCCCCGGTCGCCTCTCGCAAGGTGCCAATCCAGCCGCCACGCCGTGAGGGCCCGCGGCGGCCCCGCGGGGCTTCCGCCATCCCTGCACACCCCGCCGGCCGCGGCATACGCTCCTGCCATGCCCGACCCTGTCTTTGACCAGGCCGAGTCCTTCGGCATCCGCCAGTCGCTCCCCGACCCGCTGCCGCCCGAGCCCTTTGCCCTGTTCCGGGCATGGTTCGACGAAGCCCACGCCCGGAAGGTGCAGCCCAACCCCAACTGCATGACGCTGGCCACCATCGACCCCGATGGCCGCCCGTCCGCACGGGTCGTGCTCTGCAAAGGCATGGACACGGCCGCAGGATGGATCGTCTTCTACACCAACCGCACCAGCCGCAAGGGCGGCGCGCTCGCCGCTCATCCCCGTGCGGCCGCGGTCTTCCACTGGGACGATCTTGATCTCCAGGTCCGCATGGAAGGCCCGATCGTCCATTCGCCCGACGCCGAGAGCGACGCCTATTTCAACAGCCGTCATCCGGCCAGCCGCATCGGCGCCTGGGCCAGCGATCAGAGTCGCCCGATCGGCAGTCGCGCCGAGCTGATCGCCAAGGTCGATGCCGCGGCCAGACGACTGGGCGTCGACCTTGCGAACCTCGACCGCGCCACGGACCCGGTGATCCCGCGCCCGCCGCACTGGGGTGGCTATCGACTGTGGGCCCAGAGCGTCGAGCTGTGGATGGGCAGCGATGTCCGCATCCACGACCGCGCGGTGTGGACGCGCTCGCTCACCCCGCACGCGGGCGAGGCGGGCTTCACCGCCGGGCCCTGGTCCGTCACCCGGCTCCAGCCGTGAGAGATTCACCGCAGAGGCGCAGAGATCGCAGAGAGATCAGAACCGTTCACCACAGAGGCACAGAGAACACAGAGAGAAATGTTGTGTGTGTGATCTTGTGATCCTGCCCACGCGCGGCGGACACGCGGCCGCAGGCCGCGCGGCACACACTGTCTTGGCTTTCTCTGTGCCCTCTGTGTCTCTGTGGTGATCTGGATTCTGCTCTGCGATCTCTGCGTCTCTGCGGTTACTTCTGATCGAAGCGGCGCAGCAGCGATGGCGGGACGCCGATATCGCCCACGACGACTTCGCCCGTCCAGCCCCGGCTGTCGGGGTTGTCGAAGCCGCGCTTGCGTCCGGCGAGCGTGACCGTCATGTCGGCCCTTACCGCCGCATCGCCGATCGGGAGCCCGGAGTCGCAGTCGAGCCCCGACGGGATGTCCACCGCCAGCACGATCGCCCCCTGGCTGTGCAGCGTCTGGATCCATCGCACCACGGTAGTCAGCGGCGGAGCGAGCGGCCGGTCAAGGCCCGTGCCCAGGAGCGCGTCGATGATCATCGTCGGCGTGCCTGTCGCGTCGAGCACCGCGCCCAGCGACATCTCGGGCGCGCGGGGGTCAAGGTCGAACAGCCGCAGCCCGATCCGCTCGGCAATCCCGAGATTGGTCAGTGCATCGCCGCTGAACTTCTCGCGCGGCGCGCACAGCAGCACCGTGGCCCGAATGCCGCGACCCGCCAGGCGGCGCGCCACCGCCAACCCGTCGCCGCCGTTGTTGCCCGGGCCGCAGCACACCAGCACACCCGGATCGGTGCACCCGGCACGGGCCAGCAGCGCCGTGGCCGCCTCCTCGACCGCGGCCGCCGCGTTCTCCATGAGCACGATGCCGGGGATGCCCAGCTCGTCGGCGGCGGCCCGGTCCAGGGCCCGTACCGCCGTGCGGCTGAAAGTCGCGGTGTAGCTCGGTGAGTGATGCACGGGACCATGCTAGGAGCTAGGCTTGCGTTCGGATGTCGGCAGGCATGATCCTCTTCGTCGGGTTGCTCATCGGGCTCGCTGCGGCGTGCGCGCTGTACTACGCGGCCCTGTGGCATCGCGTCAGGCGCACCAGCCGTCTGGTGCCGACGCTCAGGCGGGGCCTTGCATCACCCGAGCCCACCGGCGACTGGCCGAGCATCTGCCTGATCGTCCCGGCTCACAACGAATCAAAGATCGTCGCCACGCTCGTGCACTCGCTGCTCGAGCAGGACTACCCCGGCCCGACCCGGTTTGTCTTCGCCCTCGACCGCTGCACCGACGACACCGACGCCGTCATCCGCCGCGCCGCCACCGGCCCCGACGGCCGAGCCGACCCGCGTATTGAGATCGTCACCGTCACCTCCTGCCCCGACGACTGGGCCGGCAAAGTCCACGCCATCCACAGCGCCGTCGTCGACACGCCCGAGCGTGACAACCTGCCCTCGCCGGCAACCGCCGATCTGCTGCTGTTCACCGACGCCGACACGCGATTCGAGCCCGAGTGCCTGCGGGCCGCCGTCGGGCTGATGCACGAGCGCCGACTCGACATGCTGAGCCTGCTGCCCACGCTGACGCGCGGCTCGTGGTTCGAGCGCGTGGCCCAGCCCGCGGCAGGTCTGGAGCTGATGCGCCGCTACCCGCTGGACCGCATCAACCGCGACGCCCACTCTGCGCGATTCGCCAACGGTCAGTTCATGTTGTTCACGCGCAGCGCCTACCAGGCGATCGGCGGCCACGAGGCGGTGCACCAGGACCTGCTGGAGGACCTGGCCTTTGCCCGTCGGATGCGCCGGCCGGACCTCAACATGCGCGGCGGCGTGTTCCTGTCCGACGGCCTGCTCTCCTGCCGCATGTACGCGTCGTTCAAGGCCTTCCGGCGCGGCTGGAAACGGATCTACATCGAGTCCGACCACCGTCGCGCCAAGCCGCTGGCCCGATCCGCGCGCGTGCTGCGGATGAACGGCGTGGCGCTGCCGCTGGGCGCCCTGGCATCGCTGGCCGCGGGCCTTGCGATGCTCTCGGGGTGGTGGGATTGGCGGCCATCGTCGCTCAACATGGATGTCGGCGTGCTGCTGGCTGCGAGCGGGTCCGCCGGCTTGATCGCCTTCGCGATGGCGACCGGCTCGATCTATCACGCTCAGCACCTCTCGCGCTGGTGGACCATCGCCTACCCCGTTGGGGCGTGGATCACCGCCGGGATCCAGAGCGAAGCAGCCCGCGACCTCCGCGGCAAGAAGCCGGTCGAATGGGCCGGGCGCTCCTACATCCGCAAGCCCGGCGGCAGGAAGGCCAACGCGGCATGAGCGCCCCGCGCGGCGAACTCGACATCACGGTCTACGGGCGTCGCGCCGTGCTCGAAGCCCTGGAGTGCCCCACCGTCGAGGTCGCCCACGTCGCGTTCAGCGGCGATGTTCCCGGCGACATCCGGCGCGCCATCGCGCAGGCGTGCGAGCGGCTGGGCATCGAGCCCCAGCGGCTCAGCCCCGCCGATATCGCAAGGCTCTCGGGCGACCCGCGCAACGATCAGGGCGTCGCAGCCCTGATCCGGCTCGGCACCGTCACCGAGCCCGGCGCGTTCCTGCAGTCACTCACCGGTCGGCGGGCCGCCGAACCCGCTCGCCTCATCGCCCTCGACGGCGTCACCAACCCGCAGAATGTCGGCATGATCATTCGATCGTCGCTGGCGGCGGGAATGGCGGCGATGCTGTGGCCCACGGTTGGCTCGCCGTGGGTCAGCGGCCTGGTGATCAAGTCCTCGGCCGCGACGGTGTACCGCTGCCCGATCGTGCGCTGCCAGTCGCTGGTCGAGGGGCTGTACGAGTTCAAGGCCGCGGGCTTCACGCTGGTTGGCCTCGACGCCAGCAGCGGTGTGGTCGAGAGCATCTTCGACCACCGCCCGGCGCACCGCGCGGTCTACATCGTCGGCAGCGAGGCCCAGGGCATCTCCGCAGAAGTCGGGGCCCTGCTCGACGCTCGTGTGGCGATCCCCATGGCCGGGGGCGTGGAGTCCCTGAACGCCGCCGTGGCCGCGGCGCTGGTGTGCTTCTTGGTGAGCGACGGAGCGGCGAAGCGGCGGAGCGACGCAGAGTAAGAGGCGAGACAGCCGACCGACTTGGCGTTCGGCTCTGTGACTCGTCCCCCGCTACCCTTGTGCCATGCGCATCCTGCTGACCAACGACGACGGCATCCACGCCCCGGGCATCGAGGCCCTCTACACCGCCCTGACCGATCCGACGGGTGAACTCGGCGGCCCCCTGGCCGAGGTGATATGGCCTGTCGCGCCGCTGACGGTGCAGTCGGCCACCAGCCACGGCGTCACGTTTCACACGCCGCTGATGGTCTCGCCCGAGACGGTCAGCCCCACGATGAGCGGCGTCTCGGTCGACGGGCGACCGGCCGACTGCGTGAAGCTCGCCATCTGCTCGCTGTGGCCCGAGCGTTTCGGGCCGGGCAGCAAGCCCGATCTGGTCATCAGCGGCATGAACGCCGGCGCGAACGTCGGGATCAACGTGATCTATTCGGGCACGGTTGCAGCCGCTCTCGAGGCGGCGTTCCTGGGCGTGCCCGCCATCGCGGTCAGCCTGCACATCGGTCGTGGCAAGACGCGGTTTGATATCGGCGCCCGGCACGCCCGGCGGGTGCTCGAGCGGATCGTCCGCGGCGGGCTTGGCGACAGTGACGATTCGTGGGTCAAGCCCCACGACTGCATCAGCATCAACATCCCCATCTGCGAAGACCCGGTGGATCCATCGCTTGTACCGGCGGGCAAGATCAAGCCGCAATGGTCCAGCGGCGACTACGGCCCGCCGATGGCTCCCGCCGGCGCCGACGAGGCCCTGCCCCTGCGCGTCTGCCCGATGAACACCCATGCGCTGATCGACAACTACGAGCGCCGCGTCAGCCCCGGGGGGGACGTGTACTACTGGGCCGCCGGCGGCGGTCTGGACTTCCGCAGCGCCGATCCCGGCACCGACGTTCAGGCGATCTTCCAGCGTCAGATCACCATCACGCCGCTGCGCTTTGACCTGACGGACCACGCCAAGCTGGGCCTGTGGCGCCGGCAGTTGGGGGTCTGACCGCGCGAAAACGAGCGGCACAACTCGCGTCATGCCGCTCGGAGGGAGAAAGAGAGTTCGTGGTACACACGCGCGCCGCCCGCACTGGGCAGCGCCCGGATTGATTCAGGCGAGCATGCCCTCGACGTCGGTCAGCGCCACATCCAGACGCTCGCGGATCACCGGGAGCCGATCGGCGCTGAGCTTGAGCTCGTCGAGCGCGGCCGGATCCGGCGTGAGCGATGCGAGGTCCAATCGGAAGGCGCCCTTGGTGGAGCCGGCGATGCAGTCGGCAACGTGGGCCATGCACGCGAGCGTGCGGGCCCCGCCGGGCAGTTCGGTGGGCTGGTGGTGGAAGCCCGTCACGTTCGAGAGCGCCTTGGGGAACTTCCACTTCTCGCACAGGGCGCGGCCGAAGGCCTGGTGGTCGGCCCCGAAGACCTCGCGCTCGGCAGCGCGGAAGTCGGTCGTGGGGTTGCCCTGGGGGTCGAGCTTCACCTTGCCCAGCACTTCGATGAGCTTGTTGCGGTTGTACTGCAGCTCGACCATGATCCCGATGTCGTGGATCAGGCCGGCAAGGAACGCCTCGTCCGCCACGCCGAGCTTGAGCTCGTCGCACAGCACCTTGCACGCCGTCGCCGAAGCGATCGAGTGCACCCACAGGTCGCGGGCGGCGAAGGTGGGCGTGATCTGTCCGCCGCGGAAGAGCTTGGCGAGGCTCGCCGAGATCGCGATGTTCTTCACCGCGTTCAGCCCCAGCAGCACGATCGCGCGGTTGATCGAACCGATCTGGCCGGGGAGCCCGTAGAACGAGCTGTTCACGACTTTCAGGATGCGGCTGCACAGCGCCGGATCGTTGGAGATGACGTTGTGGAGATCCTGGGCCGAGCTGGTCGGGTCCTCGACCAGCTCGATGATCTTGACGGTGATCTCGGGCAGCGTCGCAATGTGGCTGATCTCTTTGATCGCCGCCGCGACAACCTGGTCCTGCTCAGCAACATTGACCGTCATGGCTGTCTCCCTGCCGCCCGGTCCCGCGGAGCGTCGTGCCCCGTCGTGGCTCTCGGACCGTCAGCAGATCGACCCACACAGGCGGTGACTTTCGTCGAACGTCCCACAACGCGCCCGATTCCCTCGCCCGAACCGGGGTCAGTCGCAGTGGCGTTTGCGCAGCAGCTCCTGGGCATGCGGATCGCACCCCGCAAGGGCCGCGGCGATCCGCGTGCCAGCCCGGCCATCGCCGTAGGGGTGAACGATCGCCTCGCGCCGGATCGCGCGAGCGGCCCGCACGCCATCCTCGACCGCGTCGGCCGCCGCACGCGCGACGTGAACGACGTTATTCGGACGCTCGCGTCCACCCTGTCGCGGGCCGCAGTCCACCGCCGGGCACCGCAGCAGCGCCGCTTCGATCAGGCCGCTGGAGCTGTTCCCCACCAGCACCCCGCCGCCCTCGCCCAATCGCTTGATCAGCGATCGAAACTCGGCGTGCGGAAGGTGGTCGCACTGGGTGATGCCGTCGCGCGCCGCTTCGCGCTGCATCACCTCGACGATCGCCTCACGCCCTGGGTCGTGATTCGGCGCCAGCCAGAGCACCCGTTCGCCGCGCATCGCGTCGGCAATCGCGTGGGCCCAGGCGCGATCCCCGTCCGCGGGCAATCCTGCCGGATGCTGGAGCACCGCGATCGTTGGGGCGCCGAGCGCTGCGAAGGCCGCATCATCCATCGCAGCGACACCCGCGATGCCATCCGCCGCGGGCGAGCCGACGTTCAGCACGTACTGTTCAGGCTCGCCCATGCGGACGATCCGGCGGGCCGACTGCTCGGTCGCCGCCAGGTGCAGATGAGCGAGCTTGGTGATGGCGTGGCGCATCGCTTCGTCGGCCACACCCTCGGCGCGGTCGCCGCCGTGGATGTGCGCCACGGCGATCCCCCCCACCGATGCCGCGCTGGCTGCCGCAAAGGCCTCGATCCGGTCTCCCAGCACCACCACCCAGTCAGGGCGCCACTGCTCGAAGTTGTCCGCTATAGCCGCGATGCCGGCACCCAGCGCCCGCGCATCGGCCAGCCGTCCCGTCACTCCCGGTTGCTGCATGGGTATGCGCCCGATGATGTGGCCGGGGTACGCCTGCTCCACCTCCCGCGATGTGTGCGCCGGCGGCAAGAGGTGAGCCCCCGCGACCGCGATCCCCGCCTCCAGCTCCGGTCGAGCCAGAACCGCATCGATCACCGGGCGCAGCAGCCCGAACTCGGCGCGGGTGCCGGTGACGATGCACACGCGCCGGCGGCCGGCGGGGGTCACGCGAGGTCCCCTTGGTTGAGCTGCTCGTCGGCACCCACCGCACGCGTCAACCTGCGACCGACAACCTCCTGTACTTTCCACGGCTCAAAGCCACCGCCCGGGCGCTTGGCGGTCAGGTCGCCGGCGCCCAGGATGTGACCGACCGGCAGCGCTCGCGCGGCCGTTAACGACTGGCGCGAGACCGCGCGGACATCCTCCTCGATCGGCAGCACCTGCTTGCCGCCGCGACCGAGCATGATGCGGGCACGCCGGGCCAGCCGCACGTATTCCGCGAACCCATCGGGCTCGAGCGAGGCGCTGTGGTCCGGGCCCGCGGCACGGCGGTCGTAGGTCAGGTGCTTCTCGAGGATGCACGCCCCGGCCGCCACCGCCAGTGCACCCGTGTCGGGCGAGGCGGCGTGGTCGCTATAGCCCGTGGGCAGCCCCGTCGCCTGTGCGATCGACGCGATGCCGCCGAGTGCCGCCGAGGCGTCGGGCGTCGGGTAGCTGCTGACGCACTGCAGCAGCGCCAGCCGCGAACGGTGATCGTTCAACCAGCCGACCGCCCGTGTCACTTCTTCGAGCGTCGCGGCACCGGTGCTGACAATCAGCGGCAGCCCCACGTGCGCCATGGCCAGCAGCAGCGGGCGGTGCACGATGTCGGGCGAAGCGCTCTTGAACGCGTCCCAGCCCAATGTACGGGCGGGTTCCACCAGCTCGGTGCTAAAGACCGTCACGATCGCATGGACGCCGGCGCCATGGGCCCGCTGCACGATCGCACGCATCTGCTCCACATCCAGCTCCAGCCGGCGGAGCATCGCCAAGGGGTCGCGCTCCCCAGCGCTCCGCTGATAGGCCGCGAGCCGGGCCGCAGCGCTCATCAACCGGTCGGTCTCAAAGAGCTGCAGCTTGATTGCGTCCGCGCCCGCCTGAGCGGCGCTGTCGACAAGCTCGATGGCCCGCTCGACCGAGCCGTCGTGGTTCACGCCGATCTCGGCAATGATGTAGGGCGAGTGCCCGGGGCCGATCTGGCGATCACCGATCTTCATGGTCCAAGCCCCTCGGAAGCTTCGGCACGCAGCAGCGCATCGGCTACCAGCAGATCGATCTCCGCATCAATGTCCACCACCGATCCCTCAGGGTTCACGATGCCCCGACGATCGTGCCCGAAGAACGCGTGCGGCCCGTCGCTCACTCCGGGGATCTCGCGGAACAGCGCCCGGCGCGTCACCGCCAGCACGCCGCCATCGGGCATGTGGGCCGGCGGCAGGTCCTGACGCCGGAACACGCCGTGGTTCAGTACATCGCCCTGCCACGGGCGCACGATCCCGGCCGGTCCCTCGACCACCGCCGTCCACCACGGGTGGTGCTTGCCCACCGGCGTATAGCTCTGCACCGAATCGGCCCCGCTCTCGCGCAGCAGCGCGATGGCCCGATCGATCAGACTCGCCGGGCGGATCGGAACATTGGCGTAGAGGATCACCACCTCGTCAAAGCGCCCGGCGCCGCCCTGTTCAAGCTCCATCACCGCATGGCGTGCCGCATCGTCGACCGTCGCGGTGTCCGATGCGAGAGCCGCGGGGCGCGCGACCACGGCGAGGCCGGCGTCGAGCCCCAGGCGCTGCAGCGCCTCGCCATCGGCGCTCAAGGCCACGAGGTTCGAGAGCGTCGAAGCCCTGGCGGCATCGATGGTCCACATGATGCACGGACGCCCGGCCACCGGGCGCAGGTTCTTTCCGGGAACACCCTTGCTCCCCGAACGCCCCAGGATGAGCGTCAGCGCGCCCCCCATGCTCACCACCCCGTCCAGCGTTCAGGCATGCCCGCGATGCGCGCCCAAGTGGCGGCGATGCCGTCGCGTTCAGCGTTCCCGATCGCGTCGGCGGTGCCCCGCTCGTCGGCAACAGCCGAGCCGTCGGACAGGATCATCAGACGCTCCCGCGCATCGCGCCGGGCGGCGGCATCGGGCTTGCCCAGCGGCGCGATCCGCTCGCCGGGCTGCTCGACCGGCAACTGATCGATCACGGCCGCGCCGGCGATGATCAGCCACGCGTCGAAGAAAGGCTCGATCTCCTCGTAGACGGCGTCGCAACGAGTGATGCGGGGGACGACCCAGGTGGTCGGCAGGCCGGCGTCGAACCGGCGCGAGCGGGCCAGGTGCTCGACCGTCTCGACAGACCGCTGGAAGGCATCGATGCCGATCAGGCGCTCATAGGTGGGCGCTCGGGCCGCCAGCAGGTCCACGCTGATCACATCGACGCTCGAGGCCAGCAGTTCATCAGCCACGGCGCGCTCGACGAGCAGGTCGGTCCGGACGTGGATGCCCGAGACACCCGCATCGCGCGCACGATCGATGATGGTGCGCCAGCCGGCGTGACACAGCGGGTCGCCCGCGCCGGCGAGCGTCAGCGTCAGGCCGGGGCCGGTCATTTGGACGGTCTCGCGGATGATGCGCTCGGCCAGTTCAACGCTGATCTGGGCGCGGGCCGGAGCGTGGCTCTGGCCCGCCCAGCTTTCGCGCTCGCCGCGGGCGGCGCGTTCGGGGGTGAGTTCGAGGATCAGATGGCGCGGGGCGGGAGCGGGGGCGGCGTCCGCGTGCGCGCGCACCATCTCGGCGATCCGGGCCGCAGGAGCGGTGGTCAGTCCGTCGCCCAGCGGCGCGAGGGCTGCTTCCAACTGTCTGTGATCGAGCGCCGAATCGGGGATGAACCGAGCGAGCGTGTCGCGGAGCGGTGCGTCGATGGTGAGGCAGCACGGCTTGGCGATGGGGTCGTGGCGCGGGCTGGTTGGGATGTAGCCCAGCGCGCCGCCGACGGTGGCAAAGGTCACGTTCTTGCGCTGGCCGACGGCCAGATCGCTGACGAGTTGGCGCCCGACGACGCAGCCGGCCAGGCCGGGGGGGGCCTGGGTGAAGGCCAGCGGGTTGGCCCGCGGATTCTCGGCGTGGCGCTCGATGGCGGCGTCGCAGAGGGCGGGATCGACAAGGCACCAGTCGGGGCCGAGGATCAGGGCGGCATCGAGGGCGTGGACCTGCATCGCCTCTTCGAGCGCGCACGGATCGAGGATCTCGTCGTAGCACGTCGTGCCGCCGAGGCCCGCGCGCCACGAGGATGAGGCCCACAGGCGGGCCGCCGCGATCGACCGTCGGCGCGCGCCCATCGGTGTGTAGCCGGTGTGGACGACCTCGACGCGCAGGCCGGGGATCGGATCGCCCATGAGCGCGCGCACGCGTCCGGGCTGATCGGTGAGGAGCAGGACCGTGTCGATCCGACGGCACTGCGCCAGGCGCTCGAGCGTCCGGCGGAAGATCGGGCGGCCCCGGAACGGGCGCGCCAGGTCTCGGGGCAGGCCCAGAGGGGAATGGTCGAGGTCGATGGGGATGACCGCTCCGGTGCGCACGGTTGTGGTGGTTGCACGGACGGAGGAGGTGTCGTCATCGGTGGCGGGCTGCGCGTCGCGGGTTCGCTTAGGGGCTTCGCGGGCGAGGGCTTTGCATGTGGCGTCGAGCAGGTCGTCGAGGGTGTCGGCGACTTCGGCGAGCCAGCGGACGTTCATGGCGTCGCGCTCGATCTGGCGGCGCTGGCGGTCGTGGGGGGTGAGGGCTTCGGCGAGCATCAAGTCGCGATCGGCCTTGTAGCGCTTGAACGCGCCGGCCTGGTTGAGGCGCTGCACCAGTCCAAAGGCCGGATCGAGCGTCTGGACCTGATCACGGAGTTCGTGGACCTGATGGATGAGGCGGTTGAGCCGGGCGTTGTCGCCCTCGACGCGGAGCATCTTGCGGAGCAGCTCGTCGGCCTCGCGGCTGGCGCGGGCGATGCTGCGGGTGTCGCGGCGGAGCGCGGCGAATCGTTCGCGGGCGGCGGCGATGCGTGTCTCGTCGCGCCGGCGGGGCGCCGCAGGGATCGGAGGCAGCGGCGAGGCGTGCTGGGAGGCGAAGCGGTCGAGCGCTTCGGCCAGCGGCATCGCGACGGTGTTGGCCTTGGCGATGCCGCCCTCGGTGGCGTCGATGATGGTCAGTCCGGCAGCGCGGTCGGCCATGAAGTCGCGCTCGAACTGGGCGAGGTAGGTGGCCATCTGGTCGTCGGTATAGACGGGGCGGCCGAGGTGGTCGGCGGCGCGGTGGAGGTTGCCGCGCATGCGGACAATGCGCTGCCACTCCATCATCTCGAGTGTGTTGAAGGGGTTGAGCTCGCCGGACCAGACGCGGTGGATGGCGGCGCCCTTGGCGTAGTACTGGCCGTCGGTGAAGGCGAGGTCCTGTCCGGTGAGGATGAGCGGATCGCAGCCGAGATGGCGGGCGACGTAGCAGGCGAGGTGGGCGACGGTGGCGCCGGGCTTGAGGCGGGTGTGGGCGGGGGTGAGTCCGGGTCCGAGGGTGTCGTCGGCCCAGGGCTCGCCGATGAGTCGAACATCTCCGGGCCAGGCTTCGAGGATGGCGGGGTTGGCCTTGGGCTCGGCGATGAGTGTGATGCCGCGAACGTTGTCGGCGGTGAGGCCCTCATAGAAACGGCGGCTGATCTCGTGGTAGTCGAGCGCGGTGACGAAGTGCGGGCGGATGCCGCGATCCAGGAGCTGGCGGAGCACGGTCTGGACAGCGACGATGATGCAGCGATCGCGGACGCCGGGCTGCGCGAGCGCATCAATGGTGCGCCGGAGGCTGGGGCCCGCGGAGACGACGACGGCGGGCCGCCCGGGCGCGATGCCGGCGAGCTCCCCCACGCCCGGAGCGCTCAGATAGTGATCGACGTTCATCAGGATGTTGCGGACCGTGACGTCGGTCTGCATCATCGTGGTGATGACATGCGTGCGGATGGCGCTGATGACGCGGGCAAGGCTGTCGTTGAAGCGGGCGGCGGACTCGCCCAGGCGTGCGCGGCTGGCGGGGTGCTGGAGGATCTCAACGCCGAGGGCCACTTGAGGCTCGTAGCCGGTGAGGGATTCCGTGATCGCGCCGGCATCGTCCGGGTCGGTGAGCAGGACGAAGGGGTGCTGGCTCATCCACTGCGAATGGTCGATGCGCTCGAGCACAGCGCGGAGCAGGCCGACATCGGGCTCGAAGATGACGATCACGCCCGCGCGCTGCATGCGCTGGGCGATGGCGGCGAGGTGGTGCCCGAGACCGAAGCCCAGCACGACCAGTGCGCCGGCCTTGTGGAGGTCAAAGCTCTGAGCGAGCTTGTGGGCCTCGTCGAGCGGGCGGCGGCGGCTGGCGAGGGCGGTGCCGCCAACTTCGGCGGTCAGGGCGTTCTGCTCGGTGTCGGCAAAGGCGATGTCGTGGCGCGGGGCTGCGGCGGCGAGGCGCTGGGCGGCCCGGGGGGAGCGGCGCGCGATGGCCGCGAGGTTGGCCTCGAAGATCGAGGAGACGACGATCCGCTCGGGGGCGAAGGTGGTCACGGTCGGCGGCCCTCCTGGCCAGCGGCCCAGAGCGGGCCGTGATCCTGCGAGGCCCCATCGGCGCAGGGATTGCGCCCGTCCGCTGGGGCAGGTCTACGCTGGGTTATCGTCGCCCGGGGGCCAAGTGCTGCAACCGCGGCGGATTTGGTGCGCAAGTGATAGGTAGGAGTTTGCCATGCCGCACCCCCTGACTCTGGGCGTGATCCTGCCGGACAACGAGAGTTTGCCCTCCCCGCCGCTGCTGGTGCACTGGCTGCTGGAGCAGCCGCTGCCGCTGGTGATTGTGCTGGTCTCGATCGGGGCGGTGACGCTGCTGATCCTGCTGTCGCAGGGTGAGGGGCGTCGGGCGCTGATGGCGCTCGGCGGGTTTGCGGCGGCCGTGGGGCTGGTGCTGCTGGTGGAACGGCTGATTGTGACCGAGCGGGAGCGGATCGCGGCGGGGAGCCGTGAGTTCGTGGAGCGGTTCATCGCGGCCGACGCGCAGGGGGTGCGGGAGCTGATGGACCAGAACGTCTCGCTGAAGTCCGGTGGACAAGCCATCAAGCAGGACGGCCAGTGGCTGGTTGGCGTGGCCGGTGCGATGAAGGGTGAGATCGTGAGCCACGGCTTCTCGGGGCGCGGGGCGCTGGTGGACACCCCGAACTCCGGCCGGACGCGGTTCACGGTGCGGACGCGGTTTGGCCAGCAGTCGTTCGTCGCCGGGTCGACGGTCAATAGCACATGGGAGCTGTCGTGGCGGAAGTCGCCGGACGGTCGCTGGCTGATCAACGGGATGGAGTGCCTGAGCATCTTCGGGCAGCGGCCGAGCCGTGAGTGGGTGGACTGGGGTGAGCGGCTGCTGGTGCGCGGGCGGTAAGCGGGTAGAGTTCCCGCTGATGCGGGTGATCGTGCCAACAACGGATGAACAGTGGCGGGCGTACCTCGAGTGCCGGTACCGGAACCTGTACGCGCCCTTCGAGTTGCCCGAATCGTGCACGACCAGCGAGCTCGATGTGCCGCGGAACCGCCCGGGGGTGCTCCACCGGATGGTGATGGTGGCGGACGCGGGTGGCGTTGAATCGACCGCGGCGGTGGGCCGGCTGGATCTGCAGCCGGAGCACAGCGCCGGCCCGTCGGCGCAGCTGCGGTACTTCGCGGTGGATGGGCCGCACCGGGGGACGGGGGCGGGCCAGATGCTGATGCGCCACATGGAAGAACAGGCGCGGAGCGCGGGGTGTGTCCGGCTGTGGATGGAAGCTCGAACAGTGGCGGCCAACTTCTACGCGCGGCTGGGGTACGCCGACATCGGCGAAGGGCCGACCAAGTGGGGGGTGATCCCGCACCGGCTGATGGCCAAGGCGCTGTAGGACCAGTGCGAATGAAAACGAACCCGGGTGTGTCGACCCGGGTTCGTCGGAGTGATGGGTGCCTGAGTGGCGGGTGGCTCAGTTGAGGCGACGGCGGCGGACGAGGATCAGACCGGCGACGGCGGTGATGGTGACCGACCCGGGATTGGGGACGACCACGCGGAAGATCTGGAGCTCGTCGTGGTTGGCGCCGCCGCGGAGCGGGTCGCTGGCGCCTGCGGGGTTGCCCCAGGTCCAGCGGGTCTCGGAGCTGATGCCGGGGATCATGCTCCAGGGACCGGTGGAGGCGTGGTTGATCGCACCGGCGTGGGGCGCCTGCCACAGGCTGTTGGAGTCGGCGTGGGCGACGTGGGTATCGATCTCGCTGACGGTGGGATACGGGGACATATCGCCGAGGTTGATGCCGGTGGGGTAGACCTCCCATCGCGCATCACCGGTGCGGAGGTAGAGTCCGCCGCCCAGATTGAGCTCGGCGAGCAGGCCTTGAGCGACGCGGTCGTCGCTCCAGACGGCGATATAGATGGTGTCCGGGGTATCGAAGGTGTGGGTTTCGGGCAGGCTCCAGTTGTAGGTGCCGGGGCTGCCCGCGGCGCCGATCTCGTTGCCCCCGATCAGGCTGGTGATGCCGCCGGAGCTGGTGTAGAGGGCGTAGTGGTTGTCGGCGGTGATGGTGGCCGAGATGACTGACGCCGAAGCGGTGGACGCTGCAGCGCTGCCGAAGATGGCGATCGCGGTGGTGATCAGGCTCTTGTTCATTCGAGTCTCCCCCTTGTGTGCGATGCCGGGTGTTGCCCGGCTCCCCCCTGTTTCACGCCGATGGCGTGGCGGCCGACGTGCCTCGGACCACAGTGAACGATGGCATTCAGCGGGGGACCGCGCCGGGGCTGCGCGGGCGGTGCGGGCACGAAGGGGGGTTCTCGGTCGCCTCAATCGGGCGTGTTTCCCCATCTTGCCGTGGGACGGGCGTTATGGGGGACGCGCGCGGCGCTGCACGCGGTGCGCGCAGCTCCGGCGCGGGCGCGGAGCGTGGTTCTCGGGTGTTCGTGCGGGAGGATCAGGCCCGGGCGAGCGTGCCGCCGTTGCGACGCATCGAGACCAGCATGGGCTGGAGGTTGCGTCCGGGGCACTCGGTCTGGGCGAGTTCCATGTGGGTCTGCACCTGGCTCACGGGGATGCCGTAGCGGCGCATCTGGGAGGTGGTGAAGCGGGAGAGGGCTTCGAGCTGGGCCTGGTTGGGGCGCTGGACGCTGTAGTTGCCCATGAGGCACACGCCGAGCCTTCCCGGGTTCTGGCCCTTGACGTGGGCGCCTTGCCAGTAGAGATCACGGCCGCACCAGACGCGTCCGGCGGGGTCGATCAGGTAGTGGTAGCCGATATCGCCGAAGTTACGTGAGCGATGGGCGGCGCGGATCTTCTCGATGCGTGCTGCGGCGGCGGAGCGGTTGGTGCTGGTGAAGGCGTCCATCCCGTCGTGGTGGAGGGTGATGGCGTTGTAGGGCCTGTCGGCGCGGTCCATGAGCGCGGGGACAGGCTGGCCCCTGGCCCAGTCGGAACGTGGGATCAGCTCGCCGCTGTAGCCGCCCGAAGAGGGCGTGCTGGTTTCTGGCAGCGGCTCCCACCGGCGCGAGGGCGGACGCGAGGAGGCCTGATCGGGCCAGCGCGCGGTCGGCAGGTTGCCTTTGCGTGAGCTGGAGGAGCTGCTTGAGCAGCCACCGAGGGCGAGGCCGCCGACGCCGAGCGCGGCGATCGCGATCATGCCCCGGCGGAGTGCGCCGCGCCGATCGGTCGGCTCGATCATGGAATGGTCCTGATTCTGCATTGCAGGCACACCATCGACCACCGAGTGCAACCACCTTGACAGGCGGCGCACACCCCACCAGACGGACAGTTTACCCGCGCCGCACCGCCGGAAAAGGCGAGCAGTGCAGGCAAATTCCGCGCGGCAGCGTGGCCGGTGGGGCGTCGAACGGCCGATATCATCCACCCACCCATGACCGCCACGACGCTGATGAGTGCCACGCCCGAACGAACCACCCCGCTGCACCCCCTGGGGGTGATGTACGCGCCCGGCGCGTCGACGTTTGCGGTCTTTGCCGAAGCCCGGCGGGTCCGGATCCGCCTGACGCACCCCGGGACGCGGCAGATGGTGGAGGCGGAGCTGGCGGAGTTGCCCGGCGAGCCGGGGGTGTTCGTGATCCGTCTGGAGGGGGACTGGCTGCACTGGTCGTACGCCTACGAGATCGAGCGTGAGGGGCGGCGGCTGGGCGGGATCGTGGACCCCTGGGCGGTGCTGGTGCGGGAGGGCGTGGGGTACGTGTCTCACGACACGACGAGTGTCGCGCCGCGTCCGGCGCTGGCGCCCAGCGACGCGATCATCTACGAGCTGCACGTGCGCGACTTCACGCGCGACCCCGCGTGCGGCGTGAAGCCCGAGTGGCGCGGGACGTACCTGGGGCTGGCACAGACGGGGACGAAGCTGGAGAACACGACCCTCACTACGGGGCTGGACCACATTGTCGAGCTCGGGGCAAACGTGGTGCAGCTGATGCCAGTGCACGCCTTTGCGCTGCCGTACAACCCCGAGTACGAGTGGGGCTACATGCCGCTGTACTACAACGCGCCTTCGGACGCGTACGCGGCGAGCGTCGAGCTTGATGCGCCGATCCGTGAGTTCAAGCGGCTGGTGTCGGCGCTGCACCAGAACGGTCTGCGCGTGACGCTGGACGTGGTGTACAACCACACGTTCGAGCGATGGCCGGACCGGCTGCGATCGCTGATGGCGCTGGCGCCGCGCGAGTACTTCCGGTTCAAGGACGACGGCACGCCGTGGAACGGCAGCCTGTGCGGCAACGAGTTCCGCTCGGAGTCGGCGCAGGGTCGCCGGCTGATCGTCGAGAGCTGCCTCTACTGGGTGCGGGAGTTCGGCATCGACGGATTCCGCTTTGACCTGATGGGGTTGATTGACCAGGAAACGATGACGGTCGTGACGCGGGCGCTGCACGCGGTGGACCCGTCGATCCTGGTGTACGGCGAGCCGTGGGCGGCGGGGCCGACGCCGATCGAGGTGAACGGCAAGGGCAAGCAGCGCGGGCGCGGCTGGGGGGTGTTCAACGACGACATCCGCGACGGGCTGCGGGGCGAGGTGTTCAAGCCGGACGACCACGGGTTTTTGTCGTCGGGGAGCAACGCGGGACGCGTGAAGATCGGGATCATGGGGGGTTGCGGCACAGCGCCGTCGGCCCCGACGCGGGTGGCCCCGGCGGTGCCGTCGTTTGCCGACGCGCCGACGGAAACGATCAACTACATCGAGTGCCACGACAACCACACGCTGCTGGATCGGCTGCAGCTGGTGCTGAAACTGGACTCGTCGGTGACGGACGAGGACCGCGACCGGATGAGCCGGCTTGGGATGCTGGCGCTCATGACCAGTCAGGGGATCCCGTTCCTGCACTCGGGTCAGGAGTTCGGGCGCACGAAGAACGGCCACGACAACACCTACGACCTGGGCGACCAGATCAACAACATCCGGTGGAGCGTGAAGGAGTTGCGCGCGAGCCTGTACATGTTCTACCGCGACGCGATCCGGCTGCGCAAGGAGCACCCGATGTTCCGCCTGGCGACGGCGGCCCAGGTGCGGGAATCGGTGCGGTTCCTGGACGACGATCTACACCTGAGGCTGCCGGCGGGCACGATCGGATTCGTGGTGGCCGACGCGTCGGGCGCTGACGCGTGGGAGCGTGCGACGGTGCTGTTCAACGGCGGGCGTGGCTCGGCGGTGATGCCGCTGCCCGAGGGCGAGTGGTCGGTCTGGACGATCGACGGGCGGTTCGAGCGGCGCAAGGAAGCGCGCACGATCGCGAAGGGGAGCGTGGCGCTGGGGGCCCACAGCGGCGCGGTGCTGTACCGCGATCGCCGGAACTGACAGGGGACAACTGTGAACGATCGCGACGAATCCAGCGTGAACGCCGCGGCCGTGTCCGACCGTTCGGACTGGGGCAAGTCGACACCGGACACGGAGGAACTGCGGTTCCTTGAGGGGCCGCGGGGTCGCGGCTCGGAGCTGGCGCGGGTGTTCCGGATCTCGTCGGAGCTGATCCGGGGATTCCGGGCGCTGCACTTTGTCGGGCCGTGCGTGACGGTGTTCGGCTCGGCGCGGTTCAAGGAGGATCACCGGTACTACACGATGGCGCGGGAGGTCGGGGCGGGGCTGGCGCGGGCGGGTTTCACGGTGATGACGGGCGGGGGCCCGGGGATCATGGAGGCGGCCAACCGCGGCGCCAAGGATGTGGGCGGCCGGAGCCTTGGGTGCAACATCGAGTTGCCGATGGAGCAGCACGAGAACCCGTACCTGGACCGGTTCGTGACTTTCCGCTACTTCTTCGTGCGGAAGATGATGCTGGCCAAGTACAGCTACGCCTTCATCGCGATGCCCGGCGGCTTCGGCACGCTGGACGAGATGTTCGAGCTGGCGTGCCTGGTGCAGACGGGCAAGATCGCGGACTACCCGCTGGTGCTGATGGGGCGCGACTACTGGGCGGAGTTGATCGAGTTCGTGCGGAAGATGGTGCGCGAGGGCACGATCGACCAGCAGGACGCGTCGCGGGTGCTGGTGACGGACTCGCCGGAGGAGGCGGTGGCGACGATCCGCGAAGCCACGATGAGCCGGTTCGGGCTGCGCTACGCAGCGCCCCAACGCCGCTGGTGGCTTTTCGAACGATAACTCACCACAGAGGCACAGAGGGCACAGAGAAAGGCAGGATCCAAGGTGTGTACGACGGCAAAGCCGCCGTACACAACCGGGCATTCCTGTTCTTCTCTGTGCCCTCTGTGCCTCTGTGGTGAACTGTGTTGAATCGGTTTACGGGAAGATGCCGCGGAGCTTGTAGACCTTGCCGACCTGCTCGAGGGCGGCGATGTAGGCGGCGGTGCGGAGGTCGACGCCGAAGCGGCGGCGGGCCATCTGGGTGCGCCGGGCGGCCATGACCATGTGGCGGTTGAGCTCTTCGTCGACGCGTTC
>SXGQ01182928.1_pt1 | contig 20425 bp, 30 predicted proteins | sample 3178371 | NCBI WGS metagenome assembly SXGQ01 (sample SAMN11356859, study PRJNA531348) | freshwater metagenome | isolation source: freshwater sample F1-20 | place: China: Fuxian Lake, Yuxi | collected 2017-12-25 | reverse complement strand
CACCTTTAGTCAATATGTGTTGGAGACAATACATATTTCGTGAGTGCGTGACCGCGATGACATTCAATTTCTCAGCTATCTTAATTAACGAAAACAATTCGTTCTTCCACCTATTATAGAATTCAGAATAACTTTCACCTTCTGGAACAGGTATAAGTGGTGTATCAAAATATTTGGTCATCAATGGGATAGCTTCGGTCAATAACATTCCATTAATCATTCCGATATTCCACGGAGTTAATCCCATACTTGGTTCGTAGGTGATGTTTATGACAGATGCAACCTCTTCACACGTTTCCTCTGCTCGTTTCAATACAGAGTGAAACATTAAATTCACATACTTGTCTTTTAATTTGTGTGCTGCATCTCTAGCTTGTTGTCTACCATCGTTGTCCAACGATATGTTTAACCACCCACGAATACGTTCTCCATGCTCTTGCACTTCTGCTCGTGAGTTAAACTGCGTTGTCCCGTGGCGTATCAGGTATAGCATGTAGTTTCTCTCTAATAGAATTTACAACATCTGTTAATCCAGATTGTTGTATGAAATCTGAATAATCTTTTGGAAATCGTTGCACTTCTAAATGTTCTGTGGTAATTTCGTCACCAAGGATGTTTGATAATATTGGTAAGAATTCCTCTTGCGGTCTGTTGACTAATTCACGAGATATTATACACACCTGTGGATAATTTGTTATCATATACGGTTTAACAACAGAATAAAAGAAATCTGTATCCTTTACTATATTTTTCAATTGCTCTTCGTCTAACAAAATATCTTCTGGTGTTTTAAGTTTTTCTTCTAGAAACGTATTCATTTCTGACGCTTCACTATATCCATTTATTTGAGAAAAACTAGTTATGAACCAACTTGCACAAGTTTCTACAAAATCTCGTTCGACCAACACTATCTTATCAAATATCTTCCACGGAAAGTTTTTGTGAGTAAAATACTTTGCTTGTAAAAATGTAGTGCTGGTCACCCGTGCTACGTAGTTATCTATCTTCTTCAACTTCTTTAACTTTGTTCGTATATTACCAGTTAGTCTACCTCCGTCAGCAAACACCTCGGACAAGTTATTTAAATTATATTTCTTTTCTAGTATATTTGCAACCGCAGCTCCACTTGAACGTGAAGTGCATACCACAACTATTCTCATACTTTCTCCTGTAGTTCCACCTTTTGTGGTTTCCATCCATTATCTACACCTTGTATCACTTCAATCTTCTCAATCACTCCGTCTTTGACATGCACCTTCTGTATCAACTGCACATATTCTTTAATATCATTATATGGAATGATTGGGATTTTCAAGTTCTTCATCATTTGTTTCTTTTCTTTCTTTCCACAGAGAAAATAAATATATCGGTGCTTTGCGGTTTCTTCTTTTCTCCAGAACGTATGACCGATAGTTTTTGCCAAGTTTTCTACATTCTTGTTTCCAAACTTTGCACCCACGGTTCGTGAATGTATCCAGAGGTCATCTTCTTTTAATCGGAGACTGAAATCTGGCATCAGTTTGGAATATCCACATCCTTGATAAATCCAGTTGGTTGCTCTGTAAATCCCACCTGTATGTGCCTGCTCTGGGTCTGCGTAACTGACTAATACCTTTACTCGTGTATCATTCTGTCGCATCCACTCGAACGATTGTGCGATAACAAAACTTTCCAAGTTTTTACCATACCCATCTAAACACACCAATCTGGTGAGTTCCAATACTTCATCCAACTCCAATCCATCAACAATACTATCTACGGTTCGATTACTTACTGGATGTCCATAAGTCATACACCCGATAAGTTGTTCGTTTTCACCAGCAAAGAACATATGCTCAGTTTCCTCCCGATAAAAAATCCCTAAGGCATATCGGGTCGAACTGAACTTGTGTGTGTAATGGTGCTTTTCGATAAAGTCCCGTGCCACAGCCTTACTGATTTCACGGACTGAGACACGGGAGATATCAACAAATGATGTTTCCAAGATTTATTTGTTCCTTTAAGTAAGATAAGTTATCTTCTTCTATAATATTTTTACACATCAAATCTAATTGCTTATATTTAATATATTCACTATAATCTACTCCAGTAAAATTTACATTTACACTATCCACGTGTTCTTGTGTAAATTTTACTCCAAAGAAATTACCAAGTGTAGATATATAATCTATGTGAAAATCTTCGTATGTCAAGGTAAGTGTAGGAACTCCTTGCTTTTGTATACGTTCGTTTATCTGGTAAAACTCATTTATGCATCGTAAAGAGTATCGTAGTAGACTGACAGGAACTCGTATTTGCTTTACATCTTTCAATGCTTCTACTATACTATTTAAAATATTATTTGGGTCTATGGTTTGTGCATACGACAGAACCAACCAACTCGCAACTTGTTCTACTATATTTTTACGATTTAATATTATAATCTTATCAAACGCCAACCACGGAAAAATATCAGGTCGTAAAAATGTTCCGTGATGAAACGACGATGGTGTAATCTTTACCACATAGTTGTCATTATCAACCAATCTCATCAAACGGTGATAATCAACTTCATAGACACGTTTAGGGTATGCAAACGTTTCTCTATAGTTTGTCAATCCTAAATAACGTTCTAGTAAATTTGGTATCAACATAGAACGAGTTCGTGGTGAAGAAAACACGCACACTTTCATTACGCAATATCCTTGACTGCATCACAGAGCTTATACTTTAATGCTTCCTGCGGTGAAAGCCATACGTCCTGCGGTGGAAGAAGTCGTTGACGAATCATTTTGTCTGATAATCCCGTGCACTTCTTATAGTGATTAATCATACGAATCGTGGTCAACTCAAACTCACGCATCGTTGCGATAAGTTCGTGTTCCTTACCGACCTGACCCCACGACCATTGATGAGACAAGATACTGGTGTTGGGGGTGATGACACGATTCTTCTTTGCACCAGAAATAAAAGTCAATAATCCTGCCGAGGCAATACAACCTAACCCAACCGTATACACAGGAATTTTACTTCCACGCATTACATCAATAATTGAGAATGCTGCTGATAAGTCACCACCGTAACTGGTAATCATCAGTGTGAGATGGTCCAACTTCTTACTTTTATTTAAATTAGCCTCCATAATCCACGAGACTACATCCTTTGCAACATTCGTATTAAACTCATCACAAAGGTAATAGATACCAGCGTCCCGCATACTGGTCGTGGTGGGAGGCATCATCGGTGATGGTGCCGTAGCCATATTACTTCTCCAAGATTAAAGTGGGCTTCTTAGGTGCCTCTTCTTGTGTTGGTGCTGCTTCTTCCTGCATACCCTTGGGGATTACTGGAAGGAATTGCTTGTTGATATGGCCGCATGCGTTACAAGCGAAGGTAGGAATAGGAACGATAGCTTCCTTACCAGTTGGAGAAATGAGGGCGGACATCCGCTTCATCAACATTACGTTCTGGAATGTGTAGTTTCCACAACGTTCACATACTACATCATCAGCCTTAGACAAATCAACGTTCATCTGCGGAGCCATTGGGGGAGGACCACCAAACTTATCTCGTGCCATAACTGCCTCAACTATTCAAAATGTTATAAAGTGTTGCTACGAAGTTTATTTCTTTATCTACTACAAAACTATCACGATACTGACCTTCTGCGATTGCCAAGATACTCTGTGGAACCTTGGTTGCTGCATAATCGTTGACCTTATCGAACAACAACCGATACAGCTCTGTAAAATCCTTTACATTACTATCTGCCACAATCTGTCTAACCGAGTTAACCTTATCCTTTAGTGGGAGATTACTTGCCAAGACATCCAAGACTTGTAGTTTATAATCACCTGCGATAATCTCATCTACATTCAGTTCTAACTTCCCACCCGTAGTCTGGAGTTGTGAGTTATTTAATATTCTACGAATGTCTGGATAGTAGGAAGTGACCAACGCTGCCAAGGTTCCCTTTTCATACGAGACGCCTTCTGTATCCAAAATCTTCATTACGTGCACCGCCACTTCCTTTTTCGAGGGTGGGGTCAGCTTAAAGACTTGCGACCGACTGATAAGTGGGTCAATAATCCGTTCCACATAATTACAAGTCAAGATGAAACGGGTATTCTTACTAAACACTTCCATTAGATTACGGAGTGCAGCTTGTGCCTGTGGAGTGATGAAATCCGCCTCGTCCAGCACGATAATCTTCATTGGTTTGAAACTCATCGTTGCTGCGAAGTTCTTAATCTTGTTTCTGATCGTATCAACCGAGTTTTCATCGGATGCGTTGATGAACAGATAATCACATTCGATATTCTTAATCAAAATCTTTGCAGCAGTCGTCTTACCAGTTCCCGCAGTTCCACAAAATAAGAGATGTGGAATATCTTGGTTCTTGATAAACTGCTCCAACTTGGTTTTGAGATTATCATTACCAATATAGTTTTCTAATGTATCAGGTCTGTAGCGCTCTACCCAAAGTGTATTGTCGCTCATCGTCCAACCTCACCTAAGTAAGTGTTCTTGGCTTCATCCCAAGTCATTTGCACCATCTTACGATAATATAGCGTTTCACCATTTAGTCTATTATTATCATATAAATTGATATATCTCTTGATGGCTTTCTCTCTCCACCATAACATAACGCTTTCGACATCGTTTGTCAATCGGCTTGACAAGACTAACTTATCATCGGTGATTTCCTTACGAAGATATTCACGGGTATTTTCATAAAATGGTGCGAAGTATACACCACGCTGGAACCCGTGTTCATAATCACTTGATTTAATACTTAATATCTTAAACAACAATAACATCGTTTGCTGCTTTGGTCCTGTTGGTGGGAACTTGTGTCGTGATTTCTTATCGTAGACTTTACCAGTAGAATGCACGGAGTAATTATCACCTTCCAACTTATTGATTAATTCTTCCTTTGTTGATGCGGTGATACGAACAAACTCATCTGCACATACCCACTCTTCACCTTCTTGGGTAATGTCCCCAACATATGGAATAGTCGCCTTATCAAATCCTTCTGAGTAGTTTACTTTAAGATAATTTGCCCATTCACTAAACACATCATCGTTTGGCTTTAGGGCAATCTTACCAGCGGTGACCCCAAGTTCCTTCCAGAACGGAATACGCTGATACATACTGTGGGAACCATACAACGAAGTCGTAGTCATACCCACAAGTGTATTGCCAAACTTTTCCTTCCAGTGGTCACGAACCTTACTGGTGGTCAATAACGATGCTATTAACTTACCACCCAAGAAGTTGTATCCAAATGGTTGTGTAGGAACAATCGTCGTTCCAATTGCTGTCGAGTTAAGTAATCCATCCTCAAACTTATTTTCTTTTGTCCAACCTATCCATTGGTCGCGAACACCAACCGATGCGACATCCGACCCAACAGCACAGACACCAAGATACTTACCAGTATTCTTATCACGAATAAGGATACGAACTAATCGGCCTGGGTTTGCTGTGAACTCAAAGGTAGAACACATTACACGAAGATATTTCCAATCTGTGAAGGTTGGATCATCTGGTTCCACAATAACAACTTCTGGATTTAACTCATTGATTTCTTTAATAGTTAAATCTTTATCAGTAATATCCGTAGGTTTCCAAATCTTTGCTTCCACAATCTGTGCTAACTGAATATCACGGGTATTATTAAAATCACCAGTCAATTCCTTCCACTTTTTATATAAAGTATTCTCTTGAACAGATTGATTCTTCAAGAAATCCATATGCTCCTTGAACTTCACCTTCTCTTTATCAAAGTCAAACGATGCTCCCTCACCACTAAAGAAATCGGTGGCAGAGGTATTTAAGACAACACCACCCTTCGGCGGTTTCTTCATCGAAGGGGTTTTAGGAGTTGCCTGCTTTGGAGTATCGTTAAACTCAAAGAATGACATTAGGAAGCGGTCTGGATTTGTACGAGATAGTAATCGGTGTTATATTCCGTGACACCGAACTTGACATACGCCAATCCCTTTGCACTGACCTTCAACACACCACTTGCCGCTTCACGATTAGCGGAGATGATTTCCTTTAGGTATCGTGCGGAGAAGTTAATAGGACTGACCTTGGTGTTCTTCGTGGTTTCCACATCCATCGTAATACGATTAGTATTCATATCGGAATATCCAAGAACGATTTGTGCATCCTTACCATCACTTAGAATCGTGAAGGTTTCTACATCCGACAACGCACCCTTAGCTTTCAGAAAGGTATTCATTACCTTCTGGTCAAGCTTGATTTCGATGTCGAATGATGGGAGCTGCTTCAAATCTGGAGCAGCGGGGATGACTGCACTATCAGCCAATACATAATCAACCTTTGCATTGTCATCGGTAAGGTGGATAGCTGAAACCTTACCACTGTTCTTCTTCGTCGTAATCTTGATACCTTCACCAAGAACCGACAACATTGAGGAGAGTTGCTTTGTATCAAAGATACCATACTCCCCCTCATCTAACTTTGCATCCTTGACCGTCACAACACCAAGAACATTCTTGTCATCAGAGATGCACTTTACGGTGATATCCGTACCGTCAGACTTCCACAACACACTTTCACACGAGCCACCAAGATTATACTTGGCAATAAACTTCTCTAACTTTGACTTTTCCATAACCTTTTAACCTCTGTTTTAGTTTAAACCGAACCAATTACCATAATTCTCTGGTCTTACTGTATCACAATCTGCACTTACACTTGCTGACAATCTCTTACTTAACGGAATACACTTGTGATACCGTCTGTATGGAATATAACACACATCTCCAGGTTGTAAAGTGTATCGAAAATCAACAGTTAATACACTGTCATTTACACATACTACCTCGTTTGATTTTCCATTCCAGATTTCACCATATATAGTCCAATCAGACTCACCATCTAACTGTAATATCAAAACATATTGTGAGTCTGCGTGTGTTTCAAAAGATTTGGAATTATTTTTTATTCCACCATATATGTTTGTCGTGACGTACATATTGTGAATACGAGAACACATATTTGATGCATAAAACAAACCTTTTGTATGGCGTTCCATATAATTTAATATGAAAGAACTTCCATTATTTACTTGGTCAAATATTACATCAGACGGAGTACCACTTGTTTCTGTACTCTTATATACATCTTTCTTTTGTTTGTTATCACCAATAATAGTAATTTCTGTATTGTGCGTATTATCGTTTAAATAACGTTCTACATCATTCCAAGTAAGAATACTCTCTGGGGTGCATGAATTGGTAAGAACGAACGCACGTTCTTTGTTTTCTAAAATCCGTTCAAATACTTCATCCTTTACCATCTGTCCCACTCCTTCATCCATATTCGGTCAAGTGTGCCATAACTAAACCGAGCGAAATAATCGTATCGTGTTCCGTTTATCAATTCACTACTATAGAATATAATATCGCCATGCAAGTCTGTCAAGTAGTCACGGCGATAAGTTCCATCTACTTTAACTAATTGTTTTCCAAGTGGAGAATCTGTATTTTCAATCCATTCATAATCCCACAATTCACGATATATCTGTCTATTATCACAAATAACATAATTTTCTAATAAACACTCAAACGATTTTGTTTGAAACTTTTCATCAGTAATAAATGAGTATCCAGGTAATTGTATTTTAACTTGGATGGTATCGAACATTCCCATACACTACTCCTTCACAAAGGCTGTTTCTTCTGGGTTATTTCCTATCTTTTCTACATAATACGTTTTGTGATTGACTTTTAACCTTATTGGTAGCTTCCAGTTTGTAAAGCTATCTTCCCACCATCTAACTCTATTGTTTGGCATGGCTGCTAAATATCCTTCTGGAGATACCAACATATTAAAACTTTTATCTTGTTGTGGTGCATTAGAATATCCATCGTCGTGAAACTCAATAGCCCATCCCAAACCACGACCAGTAAATTTTTTACCAGACGAATCAACCCATTCTGCACTTAATCCTTTGGAAAATGTCATATCCACAATACTAAACTCTGTTCCAAAACATCCCCACACTTGATGACAATGTAAATCTTGCATTGGTGGTGTTGCTTTATTTGGGTCTTGTCCGATTATCAGTCCGTGAATAGGAACTCCACGATACTGTGCTCCGTTTTCTAACAACACAGAAAAGGTCAACGCTTGTGCTGGTCTAGCGGATACTGCGTGAATAATGCAATTTTCTACACCAGTGTCCACTCCATTCGTAATAAACTCACGATGGACTTTACCATATAAATGTTGTGGAAGTGATGCGGTTAGTGAATGCATTACATCAATTTTGATAAAGTTTTGAGTGTGTCATTATATTCTTCTTGATAATCTTTAGTCCAACGATATAATCCAAGAAGAAGTTGGGCACCCTTTGCAGTTGCTTTGGTTCCCTTCATTATTGCTTCAAGTGATTCGTCTAAACGGTCACCCCATTTCTTTGCATATCCCATCCAACTATAATACTTCTGCGGATTATATTGCACAAACTTCATAGCGACTTCAGCCTCACCTAAGAATGAACCATATGCGTGAAGTGATGCACTAATAGGACGACCTGTTGGTTTTCCACCAACCGATGGTTGCGCGGTATCTGGATAGCTGTTTACAATCGAATGATGTAGTTCGGATACAGGATTTAATACGAACTCATCTGTCGTGTGCAACATATCAAATACCTCTGGACTGACACCCTTACCGAACCCAAGTGCTGTAAATTTCCAGTGAATCATTTCGTGATACATATTACGAACAGTGATAACAGGGTCATCGCATAGTGGTGCCATCACAATCCAAGAATTAGGATATTCTTTTGATGCGTGTTGGCAAGAATATTCATTACCATCCGTATCAAGGTGGATTGGCATATAAACATTTACTAGTGATTTGATAGTATTCCAAATAACAGGAACAGCTTTCTCCGCTTCCTGCTCTACTTGACGAAGTTGAATATCATTTGGATTGAATGGAGCACCCATTTCTTCTGTGGTTTTCCATGTATGCACATACATTCCTGCAAACTTTTTAAATGGAAATTCTTTTTTCACAAATCCCTTTTCTGCTTTGATTTGCTGATAGGCCTGAATGTCGTATCCGTCTGGTTGTGCGTTGATAATTCTGCTATAGTCTATTGTCATAGAACCTCTTCCCACGCATATTGCGCATTAAATTTGTATGCACCAACATATCCATCCCAAAATGTTTCTTCAGGACTAACCATAGAGATGAATGCCGAGCCGTTTTCCTTCTTATATAAATAATAGGTTTGCCCGATAATCGGCTTAAAACCTATAGAACTTTCGTATAAAAGTTGATTTATTTGGTAATCTTTTACAAGTTTTTCGTATTCTTTCACCAACTCGTTATATCGTTCGGTAAAATAATGTTTAAATGTAGGTGCGACTACAGCTTTCCATTTATCAATATCTACTGGTTTGATAGACGCAGGTGCACTGGGAGATATCCCGTAGGTCAATGCGTTTGGATTTTTATCCTTATCGTCATCCGTCATAATTGATATGTGTAGATGTGTTTTGGCTTAGTCTTTATGATTTGCACGCCTGGGTCACCACGTTTGTATCTGTTGTTGATTTCCACACCATAGGGTCTATCCAACATCGTTAAGGTTCTTACGTGGAATGACTTGCCATCAACTAACAAGGTGGTTCCAACTCCTGTTAGTCCTTCATACTTAAAGTTTGATGCTCTATAAATAATACCTTTGTGTCCTTGTGCTTCGTCTGCATAACTCACCACGAACTTCCAGTCAGTATGTTTCTTTAACCATTTCAAGGTTCTACTCACAAAGAAACTCTCTGCGTTCTTTGGTGTATCGTCAATCAAACACAACCTACGAAGTTCTAAACACTTATCAGGATCTTCTGGATAGTATTTTTGTGCTGCCGCAGCACCTGCGGGACGCGTATAAACACAAACACCCACCAGTTCTGGTAGGAATGTGCCTTCACGGAATAATCCAAATGTTTCTTTTTCTTGAATATTTACATAATCAGAATAATGCCATCTACGCATAAAGTTGCGGACGGTTTCTGAAAACGAGATATGTTCAACTGTATATCCTTGTAATGCCATATTCACCTCAGGGGCGGTGGGGGATTCGAACCCCTACTCCTTGGCGTAGCCTAATAAGAAATATAACGAGTAGCGAACCCATCTTATTAGCGTTGTCCCGACCAACTGCACCGCCGACTATTAGATACATCCTCGTACACTACCATACGGAGATGTAGTGGCTCTATCTTGCCACAGCGGAAAGTTGCCACCTTGATAATAATCTCTATAGGATGCAAACGATCGTAGTAGTCCATTATAGGTAGTCTTGTATATATTCCAACACGCAGACCCGTACACAATATACGACTGGGTACCATATCCTTGCACAGAAGCACCGTCTATGTTTCCTTCCCAATATGTATCACTTTCTATACGAACGATGTATTCTCTATCATAATAAACAGGACTTAGAAACTCATAACAACCAGTTGTCAATAACACAATCAATATGAGTAAAAATTTTCTCATTTGTTGTTTCCTCCGAAGTAAGCGTAAATCTTATCACACGCTTCGATATGTTCCTTGATTTGCTTCATATCTTTCTTATAATCCAAATCAAAAACAGTCCCCTTCTTATTGTTCTTGACCTGAACCAGATACCCTTCCAGACTTTCCTTCATCTCCTGTACCTGCATGCATACAATGTTGTCCACTGTATCATAATCCAACGGAACCATAATATTACGCATTAGAATTCACCCCATTCACGAATAGAGACACCAACTGGAAAGATGGGAACACCATCCTTGCTCAACTCTTGATAGCGAACCGTTAGATATTTGCCAAGAAGCGAACGACGATTCTTGAATAGGTCCGCACGATTTTCTTGTGAACCCTCTGGACGGCAATTAAACCGCCCACCAGAATCAGTCTCCAATTCAAATATGGCGAGCCCGACATCACTTCCATCGCCGTCAACAACATCAACAATTTTGTATTCTGCATCTACAAAGTCCTTTAGTTTAAGAAGTGAATACGAACGTTTACCAATCTCATAAGTCATCTCGGGGTTACGAATCATCGTTCCCTCGAATCCATCTCTGGTGAATGCCTTATGCCACACCAGTACATCCGACTCCGTGAAAGCCTCCCACGTAGGAACCCTCACGACATTCTTAGGAGTATTGTGAAAAATTTGATGAATCAACTTATGCCGTTCAGTATACGAAAGATTATCATCCACGATATCATAAACGTGATATAGCAACTTCGGAGACAACTCTGGACGATACTTCTTGATAGCGGTCATACTCTCTTGGAGTAGCACGTTGTCAGGAAGCATCAGCTCACCATCAAGAATGTGACCACCCGTATCAAACTTTAAGTGCTGAATAACTTCAGGAATCACTTCTTTGTTTCCTCGACTCCATCCATTCTCCCCATCAAACAACATACGCATACCATTAAGCTTTGGTTGAACGTAGATAGGAAACTCAACCTTCTTCTTATGGTCTGTAAACTTATGCGCGAGCATCGGCATTGGACGAGTGTTCTTCCGTTCACCCTTTGCACGGAAACCCTTATCCTTCTGCTTCTTAATTACGGCGTCAAACTCAAACTCCGCCTGTTGCTCAGAGTTACGCTCATTTGACCGACCGACATTTGTGGGCTCGGCATAATACGGTTCAGACATCTGCTTCTTTGTCTCACGACCTGTCTTACTAATCTGATACCACTCTGTCTGAGTATAGTAACTATTACCTTCCTTAACGATATGTAACCGCCAGAACTTCTCACCACCATTCTTATTTTCGGAAATGAGCCAATCACTTGACTTGATAATTTTCACTTGATTACCCTATCGAGAATGAGAATAATTACGACACTAACGAGAAAAATCTTTAGTCCGATATTCATGAGAAATCCCTCTCCTCGTCCATCTTGATAAGAGCGTAAGAGATATGTGCGTAGATTGCACTAATGATGACGAAGATTGCGAACCCACAAACGAGAACCACACCAATCTTGAATACCATATTAATCCTCTGTGATGATGAGATAAATGATGATAACGAACCCGATAGCCGCAGATACCCACCCAGCGTTACCTCTACTCAGCCACAAACCAATCCAACTCATATCTGCCTCCACAGAAAAGGGGATGTATGAAATATATCACACATCCCCCAAAATGTCAAGTCCTTTATTAAATATTATTTAATAACTTTTAACGTGGGTGCCACATCTGTGTGAACTGGTTTTGTTATTTCTGACTCGTGTATTAAATTCTGTTTATCTGGTTCTTTTATATTTAATTTAATTGAGTGCGTATCATTTCCTACCTTCGCACCACTTTTAACATCAGTTCCAGTAAAGTAATGGCGTTGCCAATCTTCGTTGTGTTTACCCTCACGTTTATCTTGGGCAAATGACGAACGTGACGTATGGTAAGTATGAAACTTTTCTGCCAGTTCTGGGTTATTATTCATAAAGTCAATTTTAAAATCGAACTGTTCGGCGTAATTATGCGGAATTGGTTGTAAGAAGCAGATTGGGTCACCCTTCTTGAAATAAATAATCTTGTTTGGTTCCGTTACTCTCCAATTCATTGTAAAGGAATAGTTCAACCAATCTGTTTCTACTACTCCCTCCAAAGGAACTGCACCATTAACAAAGAAATTTGGTGCACCACGAACTAATAAATTTACACCAGGTGGTGTTCTTACCATAAAATCAAATTCAAATGTGATAACACCACCAACGAAATGACACTTTACCCAATGATTTTCTGGACGGAGAACTGCGTTATATTCTGGTTCTACCCAAAAATGCATGCTACGTCTGTCTTGACCACCGAACCACACTGCTTGAATATCACAAGGACATTCAATCACCCATCCATTTTGGTTCGCAATAGTCATTGGGAGACAACGATACATATGAATGTATTCATCCATCCACGCGCGTTTTGGTGATGCCGCGTGAAATTGCCATCCTGGCATTGGTTTGTTATCAAACGTTCTATATACTGTTATTGTATCTTGTTTGTCTGACATAATAACCTCTTAAAAAGAAAAGAATTCTTCTGCTTTTTGGTTGACATCGGTGGGAAGTAGTCCCCAATTCATTGCACTATAGAAATCTTCCAACTTCTTTTTTAACTCATTCACGAATAACGCTTCGTAGTCAATATATTGTTCTGCGATATCCGTGATTTCCTTCGGGTCATTATAACCCTTGACCGCAATAGTTTCAAGGTTCCACGGGTTGTTCGTGAGATACACATACTTGATTTTCTCACCATCACTAATCTTCTCATACTTGTTCTGTATCTTGAAGTGGTGAAGCAGTTTGTTGTAACTGATACACGCTTTCACGTGCGCAGGGGTGCCCTTCTTAAACTCGTTGAGTTGCTTCCCCGTTCCCTTCTCATATTCACTAATATTCTTGACCGAAGTATTTCGTGCGACATTGATGTAGGGTTCATCGTTTAACTTCTCACGGAACTCTAACACCTTCTTGTCCATATCAACTTTACTAATACCACCCAAGACATCCTTTAACACCCCATTCATAAATGCACGGAACGCAGGTGGGAAGGTTGACCGAACGACATCAAGACCCTTAATCTTGATTTTGTTGTCAATATCAATATTGGACTCCAAATCATATACCGCGTTCATCGCATATCGCTTCTTGGCAATCCACAATCCCTTACTTGCAACAGACTCACCCTTGATGTAGAACCTGTGCTTATCACAGAAGAACAATTCCTTGGACATCGTATTGTAATAATCATTCAACTTCTTCTCGACCGCACGAGCCAGTTTAATCGTGAAGTCTTTGGGTTCGGCATTCTCTGGAAGTAATGCCTTCGACGAGAAATACAACGAGTCGGTATCAATATAGATACAATAATCGTTGTTATCGTTTAACTTATCGGTATATAACTTGTTGGCAAAGTCTGCACTATTCTTAATCACATCTTGACCCGTTGCCGTGACCGCAAGAGCGTTATCAATATCAAAGAAACGGAAGATTGGAAGTCCCAACACACCATAAAGTGAGTTGAGGAAAATCTTCTGGATATGCTGTCGTCTATCATAGAACTCTGCCAACTCCGTATTCCCTTCGTTCTTATACTTCTTCATCAAGTTCTTAAACTCAACACGTTCTGCGAACCACTTGTCAAGCACTTCTGGGATAATACCAGTCTTATTACTATCATACATTACCCCGTTTGAACTCACATAGAGATTTGCCTTCTCCATAAACTGGATAAAGTTCTCTCGTGGAAGTTTGACAATCGTATCGGTGTCTTTCTCACGAATAAAATAGGTATCAATCTCACCCTTACAATGCTTTTCAACATCCCAGTTTGTAATGAACCCACGCTTGGTTTCTGGTGAGATGTTGAGGGACATAATAATAGACGGATACAGAGATTGCAAGTCGAGTGAATATACCCAATCATACAATCCAGGGATAGGAGGTTTGACATATGCCCCAGCAAATCCTTCATTTTCATTATCAACTCGTTCGTTCATCAACTGCCGACCATCTGCAGGTTTATTACTGACTACCAATCCCTTGCGGTGAAGATACGTAATAATAGTTCCTTCCAAGAACTTCGAACTATAACAATAATCTTCGTATTGCACGTGACCCACGTGACAGATACCACGAACTAACTCAATCAACTTCATCTTCTTGTCGATTTCTACGATGATACGAACGTCTCGCACGTTATATTCAATAAACTTCTCTAAATCATTCTTGAAGAGTTCATCTAATGACCCTTCGTATTCAATCTTACCCATATCAACCTCAATACGACCAATCGTATCAAGACGATAGTTCTGCTGTTGTCCGTAAGTAAACTTCTTATAAAGGTCAAGATAATCAAGGGATGACACACCAGCAATCATCCACTTCTTACGGAACTTGGAATACTTCAACTTCCCGATTGGAGAGAGTCGGTTGGCAATCCCATTCCCACACTGCTGCTTCAATCGGTTATAGAGATACGGCACGTCGAAGTAATCACTATTCCATCCCGTGATAATCGTAGGACCAATAGTTTCGTATACATCAATAAACTTATAGAGCAGATCTACTTCGTCCTTGAAGAAAAACGTGTTCGTATCACCCTTGACAAAATCTTCACGCTTCCCCGATTTGTCGAGCACAAGAACATTATACTCCTTTGTAATATTATCGTAGAGAGTAATAGCGGTGACTTCGTTGTTAGGGTTCTCAATATTCGGGATACCATTTTCCATCGACACTTCGATATCGAAGAAAATCACTTTATGTCCCGTGGATGGATTATCCTCGTTTAAATATAAGTCGGTCAACACACGAGTCTCACGAGGCACATCACTTTCAAAGAGGGTGGGGTCATCCCACTTATACATCTTGGTCTTACTGACCCTAACACCCGTCATACTTAACTTTGACCCATTGCGGTCAGCCTTATACGCGTAATCAAACTGCGAAAACGGCAAAGTGGTATAGCCCTCTTGGTCATCCCAAAGATGCACTATACCACGACCTTCACCATCTTCAATAAAAATATTCTGATACACGAAAACCTCTTTTGTTTTTCTTCTTTGATGTTATTTCTAAGTTCATGCCGATGTATTTACCAACCACACTTCCAGAGATATAGAATATAATGACCCAGAAGTTTCCTTTCAAGAGTTCATCAACAGAAAAAAATGTTGACCCAAGAGCCATCAAGTTTATCCATATAGAATTTACTAACAACTTACGCACGTTGTGTTGTAAAGTAAATCGTATTTCTAATACCTTAAAAATATTGAATAATACTTGGAATATAAATACCCACACCAATCTCATAGAAATATAACCTTAGTCCTCGTGTTTGTCAACTCCAAACTTAATAAACTTATACCATACTCGTTCGTGAATAAAATATATTATTGGTTTCACGCAAAGTTCAATCACACCAATTGTTGATGAGATTATAAAACTACCTGTGAGTAAATATCCTATTATTACGGTCTGAATGGTTCCTACCATTCTGTAGGATATGGCCTTCGCAATATGGCGTTTTACATGAACCATTACAACCCCATTTCCTTACGAATCTTTGTGGCGCTAATAGCTTCGATTTCGCCATCCAGTTTGAGTTGTTCGACCTTGTAACCCACATCACGCCCATAATATACACCTGTGATATTTGGTAACACGTGTATCGTATACTTCCCGTGATAATCTTCTTCCAGATCGTGATGGATGTTATTGACCACAGTTTCGGCATCAAGAGGGTCTTTATCACTTGTTCCCTGCGTGTCACGCACCACAATACAAACTTGACCTTCCTTTTCAAGAATCTTCTCAAAAAGTGTTCGGTGTCCCTTATGCCACGGCTGAAAGCGCCCAATCATCAACCCCGTGTTTGCTTTAGAATTAAATTGCATAACTTTTCTGCCTCTATGTCTGAGTTGAATTCTGTGATACGAATATTGTATTCTTCTTCTTGTGGAACTTGCCACGCCTTGTTCGTATCTTCAAAGCGTCCTTCTGTAATGGTATCCATCCAGATACAAAACTGTGGTTCATAGATTGCCCGTAACTCACGGGTTGGAGCCACGAAATCTGCAACAACATAATCAACACGATCTTCTAATAGATTATCCGACATTGTTCTCATACGAAGTGCTTGTCGTGCTCGACCTGCAGGACTAAAATCCCAATCCTCAAATGCTTTACGGATGGCATCTGCGTTTAAATGTCCTGCATTGGGAAGAAGTTTCACTAACTTTTCTGCTAATGTAGTCTTTCCAGAACCAGGTAATCCAAATAATAAAATTCTCATAATCCCTCATTTAACTTTATGTGTTTCTTGATTTTTGACTGAACAATTTTTGGGTTGTTTCGTATATCATCTTCCCACAAACACAAAAACTTATATCCCATTTCTTCAAACTTCTTTTTTCTTTCAATATCTCTATTCCATATTTCTTCTGCGGTTTTCTTTTTACCACGGTTAAAATACGAAGAAGTATATTGCTGTGGATTACAGTGCCAGAAGTCACCATAACATTCAACAATATACTTCTTATTTACCAAAAAGTCAACAGTATATTTGTCTACCGAGACTTGTTCTTCAAATGGAAGATTCAATCTTGTTAGTATTGTCGAAACCGTTTTCTCAATTTTGTTACCTATTACTCGTTTCTCTTGTTTTTTACGAGCCATACGTAATCAAAGGGGTCATATATTAGTATTTGGTGTTGAAGCTTAAGGTAATTCTCATATTAGTCTTATTGGGTGGAACATAATGTTGTAACCACCCTGGGAATAATACTAATTGTCCAGTCTTTGCTTCTACTCTTTCTACATTTGACGTATATTTTCCAGGAGCGTTGGGTGTGGTATGTTGCACATCCAACATTCTATATCCTTCCGTTGCACTAACAAACACAATTGGTGCACTTCCTTCATCAACATATGGATAGTACGCTGCACTGATTACACTTTCATAATGACGATGAACACCAACAGAACCATTCATAGTTAGAATATTCATCCAACTTTCATAAATGTAACTTGTTTGAATACCTATTTCTGCTGAATAATCGTCTACATACTTTTGGAATTCAGTATACAAGTGTTTTAGTTCTGGTATTTTACTTGGGTCTTGATTACCACGAATACCGTCAACTAAATCATTTTCAGTATACCCTATATCTTGTAGTATTTTATTGATATCTTCTGTTACAAGATATGATAGGTCATAGATTCCTACGGGTACCTGAAACAGCCAATTCACAACCTTTTTTGTCATAACGTCTCCTTATGCTGCGAAACTACTTCCGCATCCGCACTTTGCTGTTGAGTTTGGATTATTAAATGTAAACCCAGAAGCTTGCATCGACATCACATAATGTACCAATGTTCCGTTGAGATATGATGTTGAAAACGGATCTACAATTACTTTGACTCCGTTTTCTTGTTCAATCACAACATCATCTTCTTCTGGATTATCTACTAAATTAAAATCATACTTGAAACCAGAACAGCCGCCTGGTAATACAGAAATACGGAAGTAATTTGCATTTTCTGCTTCTGCAAACTTCTTCATTTCCCCAAGTGCTGCTTTGGTAAAGGTAATATTAAAATCAGTTGCCTGTTGAGCCGAATCCATTGCTCCCCCTTCCATCTACTGATGTGGTTTTTGTGACTTCTTCAATTTCAAAGTTTACCGTAGGAACTAAAATCATCTGTGCAATCTTTGTACCTTCTTGGATTTTTGCGACATCTCCACCACCATTATATAAAGCAATTTTAATCTCGCCTGTGTATCCATTATCAATTACACCAGCCACTACAAATAAGTATTGTTTTGTAGCCACCGAAGAACGGTCACGAAGTAATGCTCCGTATCCTTCTGGGAACTGTACGGATATTCCCGTAGAAACTAATTTTACTTCTCCAGGAAATATAGCCATCGGTGCTCGGGCATATAAATCATACCCTAAGTCCCCAGCGTGTGCCTTGGTTGGTAATGTCGCATTATCAAATAATTTCTTAACCTTCATTATGCCCTCATAACCCTTTTAAGTTTCATTTCAATCTTAGACTTATCGTTTACACCAAATGCAAATTCACGAATTCGTCCGTCTTTGTAGATGTATAACATTGGAACAGCCTTTGCTCCAGTAAATATCTTTGCATCTGGAACTTCATCAATATCTACCTTGTAAAAAGGAACCGATGTTTGATTAGAAAGTTCTTCAATGACTGGAAGCATTTCTTGACATGGCTTACACCAAGTTGCGTATAAATCTACAACTGCGATATTGTTGGTGGTGACCGCTTCTTTAAGTTGATCGAGTGTATTAACGCTTTTTAACATTATGAAATTCCTTTACTGTAATCTTATTATCATTGTCTATTAATATTGCGGTGAGGTTTTCTACCCAATCACCAGAGTTTAGGTAATGCACCCCAGCAATTTGTCTATCTTCTGGTTTGTGAATGTGACCACAGATGACACCACTACAATTGTTTTGTTGTGCTAACTTTGCTGCTCCTACTTCAAAGTCTGTGATGTAGTTGACCGCTGCTTTGACACCCTGCTTAATATCTTTTGAAATAGAATAGTAGGGAAGTCCTCTCCATGCTCTCCATTTATTATACCAAGTATTAAGTCGAAGTGCCAACTCATATCCACTTGCTCCAATCTTCGCAATCCATTTCCACTTTGCGACGAACACATCAAGAATGTCTCCGTGGAATATAAAATAACGCTTTCCTTCTCCTAAGTCAAGGATGTAATTTTCTTCCACTTGTAACTTTCCAAGATGCATGTGCATGAAATCATGTAAAAACTCATCGTGATTACCACGGATCCATACTACAGGTATTTTTCTGGAAATGTCTAATATCTTTGAAATAACTTTTGTGTGCTTTGCTCTCCACCGTACCCCACGAGACAATGCCCACCCATCTACGAAATCACCATTGATAATTAAAATATCGGTGTGGTGGTTATTGAGGAACTCTAAAAATTCTACTGCTTTACAATCTTCGGTTCCTAAATGAACATCTGATACGATAATAGCTTTATAGTGCTTCATATTAGTTCCAGTAGTTCACTTTTGCCTTCTCGAAGTGCTTAAGGTTATTTCTATTAAAGAAGTTGACCACCATATACCAAATCATACCTGCATATCCTAACTTGGTAAATCTTCGTTCGTCTTGACCAAAGTAATAATCAACAATCATAAACTTCTTTGGGTCATACTGCTTACTCAAAATATAATCTTCCGATGTGTCATACTTGTTTGGAAACCCACCAAGTTCGTCAAACTTATCCTTACGAGTTAAGAAGAAGGCTCCGATAGCAAATGGAGTTTTCTTGGTCATAATTTTATTTATCAGATTAAAACACCAGAAGAAAAATGATGCACGAAGATGTGGTCCATAGTTTTTAATATTTGCAGTCATCAAATCCAAATTATACACAAACATCTTATTTACTGCATCATAAATTGTTGATGGATGAAACAATCTCACATCCGCGTCCAAAAACAAAATGTATGGGGTAGTCACTAACTTCGCACCATTATTTCTTCCAATTGATACTGGACCACCCTTTATTACTTCTATATTTAACACATCATCATATAATTTTACAACTTGGAGAGTAGTATCGGTACTATCGGCGTCTGCGATAATGATACGAACATTTCCAATACCACTTTGTTGTGATAGAGACTCCAATAAATTTCCAATATATTTTTCTTCATTTTTGCATGGAATTACTATGGTGAGTAAGTCTTTCATATTACGATATCCCTTTATGATTTTCTACTATTAACTTACACATATTCAAAAAATAGTTCATATCATATTCATTTTTCATTCTATTTACATCTTT
>SXGQ01693909.1_pt1 | contig 20426 bp, 22 predicted proteins | sample 3178371 | NCBI WGS metagenome assembly SXGQ01 (sample SAMN11356859, study PRJNA531348) | freshwater metagenome | isolation source: freshwater sample F1-20 | place: China: Fuxian Lake, Yuxi | collected 2017-12-25 | reverse complement strand
TTGGATAATGTAAAAAGTTTTTGAGCAGATTTCAAATCTTTACAGTGAATCCATAGAAAATCCTTCTTCTCAGAAATCCATTCCAAATCAACAAGATAGTCTGGTGTATCGTGACCAAGGTAAAGTTTATCTTGGAACACTCTGAAATCTACCTCAACATCATAGCCCTTAGAGATTGCGTTCTCTATAAAAGATGGTTCATTTTCTTTGTCAATTTCTCTTCCTGAGAGATTTCCACGGTGTGATATAAGTTTCATATAATTTTTGTTGTGTTATATTTTTTTTTTCAGAGGGAGAATCCTCATTAATTGTAATGTGTTCTCATTTTTACCTTGTTGATGTTTAGCGAAATATCCATAATGAAAATCTTTGTGAAGATCTATAGTGTCCTTGCCTCGGTGATCATATAGATAAGGACATCTATCAATTTGATAATTCTTATTGCCATTCATTTTATAAAGTACCCAAGCAAAATACCGCTCACCTAATTCACTTTCCCAACGAGTAGTAATTTTTATTTTCTTCAAATATCCAAAAAGTTCATTCAATTTAGATGTATGTATTATGTAACAAGTGCAGTAACAATGCAAAATCTTTTTCAAGATACTTTCTTCATACTCTTCTAGATGACACAGGCTCACGTCGGTATTGAGTTCTAAATTTTCATCATAAACCTCGAGTAGTTGTAGGTGTGGTAAAATATGATCCAGTGGAAAATCCTGAGTGCCTATACCCCAACTTATAGGACATGCCAGTACCTTTTTTTGGATTAACTCATCAAAATTAAATTTATTTTTTAGAATATACGTATCTTGAGTAAAGACAAAATAATCGTAATATTTAACAAGATCTTCTTTCAATAAATAATCCAAACCAAATAAATAAGCACCTTGCTCAAACAGATACTCAGTATTATTATTCAACAAGATTACATTTTCTGTATTTTTTAACACATCTAAAACATCTTCTTTGAATTCTGAATTATTATCGACAATCAAAATAAGAGAATCTCTATAGAAAGATTTTATATTATCTACATAATGTTTGATATAGCTAGTATATCCTCTGACCCATTTGTGAGCGATAATAAAACATGGATTTGTTGTCATATCTCCTCTATTCTCAAATTTTTATCATCTATAAAAATATCGTAATATGGTTTATCTAGTCTTAGATCATGATGTTTAGCTCCCCATTCTACAAGTTGTTTTTTTGTAAGATCATACCAATCTATACCAGTTCTACTCCCTCTAGCAGTCCAATATACAATCCTATTACCTTTATCATACAGATCGTTTATTTTATTTATGTTTTCTCTAATTGGAGTCGACTGTTCATAAACTCTTGGATTATCAGGGGTTATACATATTGTTTCATCAATATCGACATAGATTACTTTTTTATTCATATTTCAACTAATTAATTTTTTATTAGAGCACATAATATTACAATATCTCCAGTCATCACCAAAGTTTTCCAATTTTTCTTCACCATTTATATGAAAATCATCGAAACCATGATTTACTAGAATTGATGCCAATTCTTCAAGATTGCTTCCTGCTTCTCTCAGACCAATTCCATATTCAAATTGAACATACTTCGTTTTGGATAAAAAATCTCCAAAACCTCTTAAAACTTTGGTTTCAAATCCCTCAACATCTATTTTTATAAAATCAATGTATTCAATACCTTTCTCGAGGCAGTAATTCAAACCCGTTCTAACTTCGGTTTCTGTATGAGTTACAATATCTGACATATTTTCTCTTCTATAAAGAGAACCCTCTTTGTAGAGTTTGAGTATACATGGTTTATCGGCTAGGGCAAAATTATTCAAGTAATATTCTTTGTTCTTGATATTTCTTCTCATACTGTTAGAATGAGAGATATAGTTAGGTTCGAAGTAGTGGCAAATTATATCTGGTTCTTCAAAGAAAATTGAATCATCTGCCACACCGATATCAAAAACAATTTTGCAATTATTTTTAATTTTTTGGAAATAAATTTTTTCGTAATCCTCTATTGTCATAATTTTATCTAATTTTATTTTTGTAGGATTTGTCTGTATTTCTCTTTTTCATCATTTAAGATTTTCTTAACTTCATCTTTGCCTAAAAAACATATATTTTTGTGATCTTCTTTGAATATCATAGCTGATTTTTCACAAATTTCTGTTTTCACTAAACATTCCTCAATTGTTTTACCCCAAGTTATTATGCCGTGATTCTTGAGTAAGATTATTTTGGGATCTGTATTATGTATCTCAACAAACTTATTAAATTCCTTTTCTATTGCTTGACATAATTCATCACCTGGGTGAAAATAATTAACCAAACATGATTTCATTCCATTGAAAACAACTTGATCAGGAAAAAATCTATAGTTTGCAAAAGTAGAAGATAAGTTTCTACATAAAATTCGCATAGTATGTGATGGGTGTGTATGTGCCACAAAGTTACATCCTGTTTTTCTCAAGATTAAAGAATGAAAAGGAGCCTCCATACTAGCTCTCGACTTCGGATCCAACGGTACAGAGTCCCAAGAACATTCTACCAAATCATCATTTACGAGTGAATTCATTCTTTTACCAGAGGCCTTGACTAAAAAAGTTTTATCTGTATATCTTGCAGAAACATTACCTTCATAACCAACCACATATGGACTATGTGAAGTTGCTAATTGAATTAAATCTTTTTTTATTTTTATTTTGTCTACCATCTTGAAATTCTGAAATGTCTATTTGAATTGAATTTGAAATTTGAACAAATTTTCATATATTCTACTTGTAGATTATCGTCTAGTCCATTTTCTCTTAGTGGTAGTAATCCACCACCGTGTGTTATGTGTAAAAACTGATAGAATGGAAGACATTTAAAATAACCACAATCTTGTGGTTTTTGATAAAACATTTTGTATATTCTGTATTTCTGAGAATAAACTTGTGTTTCGAACTTTTCAATGGTTCTATAATTTTCATTTGGGAAATTAGACATAATATCAATTAGTGTTTCAAACTTCCAAATAGAAGGATTCACGTTGTAAATAGCATGGTGCGGATTATTCTGTCTGATAAGTTCAAAATCATAACCAGGCCACTTAAGATGAAACTCACCACCTGGTGTATTGTAATATTGAAGATCTATTCTGTCTAGATTATTTTCTTTCGCAAATAGAAAGAGTTTTTCTAGAATATCTTTGTCTTTTGAAATTAAAATATCAATATCATGAGTTAAGAGAAAATAATCGTCTTTGATTCCTCTATCTTTAAGTGATAAAATTCTTGAAGCGTAGGGTAAAGAGTCGTCATAATATAAAATTTCTTGGTAACTATTCCTAATATCTTGTGGTATATCACCGTTAACATTTATAAAAAGTTTTTTATTCGTTATATCTTTGAGATAAAAGGTTTGGATATTTAAAATATCTAAATAGTCTGTATGTGAATATACTATCCAATTCATTATATCAACTTATTTTTTTTCCTAAGAAAAGAATGATTATAACAACATACTCGTAGTAATTACCAAAATCAAATCTTTCATCATTTATAGGGTAATACCTATCAAAAGTTATTTTATTGAAAATTTTATCACCTGAATCTATTCTAAAATCGATATTTTTTCCTGAAAAATAACTTATTATATCTAGTAAAGGATACCTTTTGTGTATAAATAGATTTAGAAAAATATTCGGCAACACACCTAGATTATTCAAGTCGATTTGATCGTGGGTTGTAAAATTTATAATTAAGTCTGAACTTTCCCTTTGTGGTAAGATGTATTTTTCATATTCCCCACTTCTGGCGGATATCTGTTCTAGAACTTTTTCTCTTGTATATCCACGTTCCAGAACATCTCTTTTGATTTTCCAAAGTAATTTCAATTTCGTGTCGGTATCTACAAAAATTTTAAGATCATATACACCATCATTTTTTCCAAGTAAACTATGTAATCCACAGACAATAAGATTATCTGAACTTTCTATTTCTTGTTTTTCTGTGAATCTACCACTCGAGTGATCATAATTAACGTGATAAATACTTTTGCCTATTTTAAGATCAAAAATATCATCACTCATCTTTGTAATATAGTTAGCTTCTGGGTTGAGATGGGTGAATTTTTTCCAATTATCATCACCTCTTTCCCATTTATGATATCTATCACATTCGAGCATAAAAGAGTTAGAAAAATAAGTTTTTAGAATATTTCCCAAAGTTGTTTTACCAGAGCCAGAGTCTCCCGCTATAGCAAATACATTACAAAGAGATAATATTACATTGTAATCAATTTCTAGCAAATTTTTATCTATATCTAGATCTGAAAGGTATGCACATAGTATTGTTTCTGGTGTAGTTCCACTTCTACGGATAAGATTTTCAAGATGTTTGTAGATATCAAAATATTTGTCCATTGCATCGCTATCTCCAAAAGCAAAAATATCACAAAGATGATCGTCTTCTATCTTTTCAAGTTTTGTTTTATCTATTATACTTTTTGAGGGTAGATAGACCGTATTATTCTCTAGTATTTTCGGAAATATTTCCTCTGAAATAATATTCAAGTCTGGACGATATTTGATAACCATATCATAACCGAATTCAATCTCGTTGACTTTTCTAAGTTGATTCAACTTGTAATACTTAATCCAGTGATTGTATAAATTATTCTTTTTTTTATTCTTTGAGAAGTGATAATTGTCTTCATAAAGAAGGGTGACTGGATTTAATATTTCCTCAACCCATTTTAAATCTTCTAATTCGTGATTCAGGTTAAAATATTTATCTTCTGAAGTTTCATTTTTGGTTATATGTATATAAACATCAACTTTATCAAATTTATCCAATATTTTTGTTTTTATGTTAGGAATATTTACTCTGAAACTTCTAAGATATCCGGATATTAAAAGCGCTACTTTCATTCATATGAAATTATTTTTATCTGTGGGTGTTCATAATCTTCCAGTTAGTAAGCTCAATAGGTTCAAGCTTCTGATATTGAAAATTGTGAGCAAAAATAAGACCACCAAATCTATTTATTAATGGGTGTAGAAATATTGGTTTAGATTTGAACAAACTATATTTAGCATCAAGTAAATAGCAAAAAGCAGCCCAAACAGAATCTATAACATGTATTTCACTGGCCTTTTCCAATATTTTAATAGTGTGAAATATATTAGTTGCTAACCCATGTAAATTTACATATTTTTTTGAATTATCAAAGTTGTGTAGCTGTAAATGAACACCGAAATTACGAGTTGGATCAGAATGAACAAGTATATAATCGTCGGTTCCTACTTTAGAAATGAAATTTTGATAAGTCTCCTCTTCTTTCTGAACATCTCTTGTGATATTGAAACAATTTATTTTTTCGATAAAATCAATATCATAATGTGTATATAAACCCTTTATCGGATGATCATTTTGCCACAATTTAGGATAAATATCTTTGTACTTATCATCTGGTCTTCTATACCAATCAGACCATCCATGAATAAGTAGATCATATTCATCCTTATCTATACCCGACTCTTGCCAGATATCATATAAACTTTTTTTTCCAGTCTTTTCTAGATCGTGATCGGCCTCAGTTATTTTCAGTATCTCTATCTTTGGGTTATCCCTCAGTGCATACTGAACATTTTCATACATTTTATCAATTACAGTTACGGTAACTAAATCGTAAATTTTCGAGTAATAACCAGGTAGCGATAGTAAATTAATCGTATCCGTCCAAGCTTGATGTGAGTAAATTAATCCCTTTTTCATTCTTTATACTTTTTTTATTATCCAGTTATCAGGATGTTTTGGTTCAATATTTTTATCATCATAATTCAATAATCCGCCTTCTCTTGATCTAAATGGATAGATAAATATTGGAATATTTTCAAATAATTTATACTTACAATCTAAAAGATAAATTACCGAAGCCCAAACTGAATCTACAAGATGGATTTCTTTTGATTTTTGTAAAATCTCTGAATAAATAAAAAAGTTATCAGTAATACGGTTCAAATTGATAGATTTTTCACTTTCTATAATATTTTTTGGTAATTCTATCCCAGTAAAACCACCTGGTGTATATTTATCTTCGTGGTAAAGAATATAATCACCGTCTAATGGTTTTATGAAATTTTCATATGTTATATTTTCAAGTTCAAAATCTCTCACCAAAGAAAAATCCTCAATTTTTGTTTCAAAAGTTATACCATAAGCTTCATAAAATCTTTTTACAAAAAAACCTCTACTAGAATGAAAACTAAATTTATATTGGTCTTTTCTAAATTGGTCATGTGATCCATGAAAAAGAATATCATAACCATCTGGAATCACAAAATGATAGTTATCTAAATTTTCCTTTTTTTCATATTGTGGATAGACATTATTAAACTGATTCAAATAAAAATCCATGAAGGGTTTAGAATCTTCTCTAACTAAGATAACTAATTTCTCGTAACTTTTGGAGTAATGGCCAATTAATCCTAAACAGTTTATTATATCTGTCCACCCCTGATGTGTAAAAAAAATACCCTTTTTCATTTTAATCCATTAAAAAATTTTATAAAATCCTCCAAATTGAAACTCCACTCTGAATTAAGACCATTATCTAATTCGGTAGCGTATTCTTTGAGAACTCTCACTTCTTCAAATGTGTCCTGACTGTTCCAACCAGATAATGTAGTTTTTGAAGAATTAACAACCAGGTAGTCTTGATGAACTTCTTTGATTTCACCAATTCTATCACCCCATTTAATTCTCATCCATTTTTTCCATCTGTCACTTTCTGTATTGTAGCATGAAAGAAAATAGTTGGTGACTCCACCAGAAAAACTAAATATAAAACGAGAATTAATAGATAAAAAATGTGGTGAGCATATACAGATATTTTTACAATCTTTATTAGTGAATAAAAGATTACACATACCACCACCAATTGCGCCTACCACCATCTGTGCACCCATCATCATCCCAATTTTGTCTTGAGTTGATAGTTTTTCAGTAAAGACTTCTGTAAATCCTTGACCTTCAAGGAACTCGACCAAATCATCCTCAATAACAAGTCTTCTTCTTTGTGTATAGTTAGTTCCTATGTTTGAAAAATCGCCGTGAATCCAACTTCTCCTGGAGATGTAAATTTTTTTCGGATATGAATCTGTATCTACTATTCTACTAACTTTTTGCTTCATCTCTTCGTATAGTTGGTAGATTTCAACTCTGGGTGGAAGGTTTGAATCATGACCGTGTGTATAAGAATCGGAAATATAAATTTTTTTATAAAGAGTTTGTTTGTCTAGAAAAAAAAGATTGTTTCTATCAATATCTAGTAAATCTAAAAACTCATAAAAAAACGGATACAACTTTCCAGAGTTGGAATTTGGAATTAATAATTTATCAACAATATTTCTTTTTTTCAATTCTCTGTAGGTTATCAAATATGGTAAACTATCGTAAATGAAATGGTAATAATTATCTGTATTATATACAAAATAGAAAACGGGTTCGTTGACTGTTTTTGTCAAATTTACAAAATCACAAATCTGTGTCTTTTGTTGACTAGAATCACCGAGTGACATAACCCGCTCGAAATATGGTGAGTAGTGATTATTTTCTGTGGCTAATACTATACCAGGATAATCATCTGACAAACTTACCAAGTGAACATCTTCTAAAAGATAAGCGTTAATTTTTCTATCGTTTTGATCACTTTCAAGTATAGAAATTTTTTCATCAAGAGTATGTAATGATTCAATTTTTTTCATTAATATATATTTGAATTAACTCTATTTAGTATACTTTGTGGTATTGGTTGGTGTGGTGCGGCAGAGACCTGGGAATCCCATTTGTATTTACACATAATTTTATCTAGAACGAGTTGTGTTTTTGCTCTGGTTGATGCCTCGGCTATAAAAACCGCATCTTCACCCCAGCTTATATTTTCAAATGAAATTTGTTTAATAAAATCTGTTCTCCAAGCACACCATTGCCAAGGTGGACGATTACAAGGTATTGGATTACCAGATGTATCCTTCTGGAGTTGATCAAATGGAATTATTTTATTGTGATCTAAATTAGTCCTTACTATCCATTTTTTTCCATCTACAATTGCTTCTTGATTGTAACAAATTACATCAACGTCGAGATCCGTGGTTATACTATTTCTGAGTGTTTCTATAAAATCATCGACTACATCATCGTCATCATCAATTACACAAGTATATTTACCCTGTGCTAAAGAAAATAGAATATTTTTCTTTCGGCCGATAGACATAACTTTGTTATCCATCAAACTTATTACCTCGATGTCTTTTGAATCTCCAATTTGATCCATTAATTTTTTATAAAAAGGGGATAGGTAGTTTGACATCCTTTCTGGTATACTGGGTATCCCAATAGTCAATTTTATATCCATATTAGTATTCATCGTAAATTTTTAATTTTATATTTTCTTCGGATATGAAGTCTTGAAAAAAAACTTTACCGTAAAAATCAGTGTCCAGTATGCTTCCATCCCCCCAATAAGCTTGACCAACAAAATGTTCAGGACTTCTAGCCCCAGAATCGTGAGGAAAAGTTTTTTTCTCAAAAAACTCATCATGTACTAGTGAATTGGATTTAACGATCGGATAGATAACACTACCAAGAAAATCTTGATCTATTCCATGTCTGTTGTTTTTGGGGTAACTGTCAATAAGTTCGTTAATGTTAGATAAAATACCCCTTTTTGCTCCCCACATACCACCCAATATCGGAACCGAATGATATCGGTGATCTCTCATTATATGAAACTTGTAATCTGAATTCAACCACTCATCTACAGCAAACTTTTCTCTTTTTGAAAGTCTGCTATCTACATCTCTACTTATCATCACATCAACACTGTTATCTGAGGCAGCGTGAAATCTCCAAAACATGCCTGTCCAATCACAAACATCAGACATTTTAATTATTTCAACGTTGTCACGGGAACGAAGTTCATCTATTAGTTGTGGAGGTGTGTCTTCACCCACATAAAACCTACAAATCCAATCTGGATAATAAGTTTTAGCTAGATCTGTGTTCTGTAAAGCGCCACCGGTGTATCGGTAGTTATTACCCCATAAGCTAAAACAAATTAGTTTTTTCATAGTTTTTTTTTTCATTTAGGGAGTAATCCCGAGTATCTAATTTTAGGATTCGATCTATCTTCTCTTCTTTTCATGTATTCTTCACTATCTTCCATCCAGGGTAGTTTAAGATATTCTGTTGATTTCCATTTATCTGAATCTACTACTTGTGGTAGATAATAATACGAAGCAATTGACATTCTTGGTTTTTGACCTTCAAATGGGTAGGGGTGACCATGAAAAGTATCTCTAGTATCAAATATTACCCAATTGTTAAATCTGTTTAAGATTTTGTGAACTTTTTCACCTTCCCATATTTCCAACTCTCCCTTGTTGAGATGTTGATCTTCATCACTAAGGTATCCGATAAGATTTATAGATCTCAATAGTTGTATGTCACTGGAATAAGTATCTGGTAAAACATTAAAATCTTTATGTGTAGATAAATATCCACCCTTTTTGGTTTTGTGTAGACCGCCGCCCCACCTTTTCTCATCAACTAAAAGCTGGTCTAGGCCTGTTATAGTTCTAATAAACTCTAAAAAAATATTTGAATGTAAGAAATTGAAAAGATTTCTCAATCTTTCTGGCATAATATCTACTTTATTTAGTGCGTACTTTTCCCACTCAAATAACGGATCTTGGTATCTAAAAAATAACTCGTCAGGAATATTTAAAAATTCGTTCTCGCACTCCTTTAAAAATTCTGTATCAAAAAGATCCTCTATCAAAACATATCTAGCTGTCGAGTTTTGATATTCTTGCCCTATTTTTTCAATATCTAAATTTTTATTTATCATAGGTTAATTTGTTTGAAATTTTTGAAATTAACCTTATTCCTAAAAAAGAAACTCTCGTAAGGATATTGTTTTTCATCCGAGAGAACTCTACGGTGTGGTCTTCCGTATAATCCAGAAATTGTAGCTGAAGGGTCAAAGGTATATTTTGTCACTGTAAACTCTTGATTGAATTTAGGCTTGTTAGCATACCCAAGTTGTGAGTTGTTAGTTATAGTTGTGGGATCTTCCCTACCTGATTGATGAGTATTTACAAGAATAGGTAGATTCAATCCAGGTGGATAATTTCCAAACTTTTCAATATATCTCCATACAAAATCACCATCTTCTTCACCGTGTAGTAAAAACCTTTCATCAAAATAATTCATATCATCCAAAAGTTTTTTAGTAACCACAAAATGACTAAATGAGTTATTGATAGTAAAACATCCCTGACCAGGATTAGACGATATAACACTACTCAAGATTTCTACAAAGTTTTTGGATTCGTCGAAAAGTAGATCATCATTCAGTATAAGATTATATTCTGTTACAGAGTTAATAACAAGAGTGTTCCATAACTTTGCTAGAGATCTAAACTCTTGATGAAAAATGGGAAAAATATTTCCCCATTCCAGGCAGAGTTTCAATATACCCCGTCTATATTCTTCGCTAAAGGGAGTTTCAATTTCTCCGTTTATAGCTAAGTTGATTATAATATCTGGATCGCATCTTTTCAAATATTTCACCATTCTAGTAAGCGATTCAAGACGCCTTTCAAATGTTGTTATTCCAATACTAAACTCTCTCATCTAAAAATTTGGTAGAGAAAATCTCTAATGTTTTCTTTTTTATTAGAGAGTGGAGGTTCGTTATCTAAAAACGGTCTTTGGTGAAGAACTTCTAAATATTTTTCCCTATCTCTATCTAGTTCTATAATATATTCTACAGCAGATGAAAAGTTTGGAAAGTTTCTAACATCAATAAAAGATTTCGGATTAAACTCCTTCTCTATATCTGTGTTTCCAAAATAAATCGGTAAGGTATGAGAAGATAGAGCTTGAGGAAGTTTTTCTGTTGTATAATGCTCGTTATATCCTCGGTGCGCATCATTCTCAAAACAAATATTAAACTTATAATCCCGAAGGAACTCAATCTTATCACCTACAAGTCTCCCTAGATTATTCATAAATCTTCCACCAGAATCCACAGTCTTGTATCTTGAAAGAAGATTGAAAAACTCATTTCTTGGAGAAGATGATCCGTTACTTACAACGAAAGAACAAAACTTCCTATCAAAAAGTGAACTCTGAGGATCAGGTCTTTGTGAAAGTTCATAATATCCAGGATAAAGAATATAATGAGGTAGTCTGTAGTTTCTAGGATCTTGAGAATAATCAAATGAAAAAGCCCAATGACAACCTCTCGTGGGGTCTACATCTGAAAAAACCGGTGATATATTCTCACCGGTGTAAAATATTTTAGTAGATTGATATCTAGTATGGCTACTTCCAAAAACAGAATAAAAAAGAAAGTCTGGATTAGGGGATATTTCTACTGAAAAACCTTCACGAAGAAGATTGGTAAAGTAGTTATCCTCTTTATCAAATCCAGGCCAAAAATCAGTGAAATCTATTTTTATACTCTGCATACTATTATCCCACTTTTAATCTTTCTTCAAGTGGCATAGAACTTCTTTTTATCCAAGTTTCTTTATCTCTTGACATATTATTGTAATAAGATTGATCGTTAGAATCTCCCTGACGTTTCCCGTTAGACCAGTGATGGTGAGTAAAGACAAAATCTTGATCCCTCTCCCTATTATCAATAACAAGTCCCATTTCATAAAGATTTTTATAGAGCTCGGCATCTGAATAAAGATGAGTATAATCAGGATGATAGATAACAAGATTATTATCTACTAAACATGAATAAGTCATAATGGGTATTGAAAAAACAGGATGTTCCATATTAGAGAAATCTAATTTTTGATATCCATCATTAACCATAAGTGCGCCTTTGTTTGGAAGACTTTCAACTACATACTTATCCCAATTTTGTGGTGGTGTAAAATCATCCGATCCGAAAACTACGATATCTTCGGGTGAAGCTACCAGATTTGATGATAGTTTATAGGATGGTAAACAAACACCACGATAGGGTGGATCATAAACCGTTATTGTATATCTAAGATTGTTACGCCCAAAATAAGTATCTAAAAACTCACGTTCCGTCTCGGTCGAGACTAGAACGTGAGTAGTGATATTGGTTTTATCAAGAGAAGCCCTCATCCATATAGAATGATTGTTTGGAAAGCTATTGGTCCTTATAGTGCACCAGAGTAAATGTATCATTGTCCAGGCTCTTCGGGATTAGCCTTTTCCCTTCTTGATTTTTTTCCATTTTTGGTGGTAACTACTGGCTTCTCTTCTTCAAGAAGATAATCTACGACAAGTGTTGCGCCTTTCTGTGGTTCAGTTTCTAGAATAAACTCGGTGAGTTCATCTTCAACCCACGTTTGAATTGCTCTTTTTAAGGGGCGAGCTCCGAACTTTGGATCCCAGCCAACTTTCATAAGATGTGATTTCATCCCAGGTGTCACTTCTAGAACATACTCAATTTCAAGAACTCTTGATTGTACTTTTTCAAGTTCAATATCAATAATTTTTTCAATAGACTGCTCATCAAGAGAATTAAACATAACAATAGAATCAATACGGTTGATAAACTCTGGTGGAAACTTCTTTTTGATCTCTTTTTGGATAACAGCTTCTTGATCTTTTTTAGAAGTATCTGACTTAGCCTTGGTCTCAAAACCAAGACCTGTCCCAAACTCTTTAAGCTGCCTTACACCTACATTTGAGGTCATGATAATAATGCAGTTTTTCAGATTTACTTTTCTACCGTGAGAATCGGTAAGGTGTCCTTCGTCGAAAGCTTGCAGGAAAAGATTAAATACATCAGTGTGTGCTTTTTCAATCTCGTCAAGAAGAATAACTGAATAGGGTTTTCTCCTGATTTGATCTAGAATTGTTGCATCTTCATAACCAACATATCCAGCAGAAGATCCGATAATACGAGTAATAGAAATTTTTTCCATAAACTCACTCATATCTATTCTCACTAGGTTATCTTCTGATTCAAACATCTGCTTTGCAAGTGTTTTAGCAAGGTGAGTTTTACCTGTTCCGGTATCTCCAGCGAAAAGAAATACACCAAGTGGTCTGTTTGGATCTTTAAGACCTACACGACCTCTCTGAATACTCTTTACTACCGCTCTTACAGCTTCTTCTTGACCAACAACACTTTGTGATAAAACTTGAGACATCTGTGATAGTTTCTTATTTTCAGATTGAGAAATTTTCTGAACTGGAATACCTGACATCATAGAAACAACTTCTGCTACATGGGATTCATCAACAACTTTTTTATTTTTAAGTTCATCATCTTCCCATTTTTTTCTTTCAATCTCGAGTTGAGATTGCAGTTGCTTTTCTAGATCACGAAGTTTTGCCGCCTCTTCATATCTTTGACCCTTAACAACTTCATTTTTCTTTTCTTTAATCTGCATAATCTTCTCTTCACAATCAGTGATTTCTTTTGGAACCACAACATTCGAGATATGAACTTTCGATCCTGCTTCATCAAGAGCATCGACTGCTTTATCCGGTAGATGTTTATCAGTAATATAACGAGAGGTTAGATACACACAAGCTTGAATAGCTTCTGGTGTATAGATAACATTATGGTAACTTTCATATCGAGGAACAATCTTCTCGATAATCTGTATAGTTTCATCTTCGGTTGTAGGAAGAACTGTGATTTTCTGAAAGCGACGCTCTAGAGCTCCGTCTTTTTCAATGTGCTTTCGGTATTCTTCTTGTGTGGTAGCTCCGATAATACGAAGATCTCCACGTGAAAGAGCGGGCTTGAACATATTTGAGGCGTCCATAGATCCAGAAGATCCACCAGTTCCAATCATAGTATGAATCTCGTCAATAAAAAGAATAATATCTGGATCTTTCTCTACTTCAGATAAAAGTGATTTTACTCTTTCCTCGAACTGACCACGATATTTAGTGCCTGCTACCAGAGAAGCTAGATCGAGCATCCAGATTCTTTTAGAAAAAAGAGCTCTTGGAACTTTACGATTTACAATACGAAGAGCTAGGCCATCAACCACTGAAGTCTTACCTACACCTGGCTCTCCAAGTAGTATAGGGTTATTTTTCTTTCTACGGCAGAGAATCTGAGACATTCTAATAATCTCCTTCTCTCTACCTATTATGGGATCTACTTTACCCTCTTCGGCCATACGAGTAATATCTTTACCGTAATTTTCCAAAACGGGTGTTTTAGATTTGGATTCTCCTTTCTTACCAGGAGATTTTGGTTCATCATCATCTTCATCATCTGAAATAGATGCTAAGATTTGATCTTTCCAAAGTTCGTATTCTTTGTCCTGTATCATATTTTTTTGGTTTAGTGGTTATATTTTTTTAGTTATTAAAGTTCATTAAGGGGTAGAGATAAGTTTCTATTAGAAAATTGTTTTAGACCGGTGACCTCTAAAAGAAGAACTTGAGAGATAAAATCTGGTATCTCATATCGGTGCCTAGGTGATGGTATTTCAAGCTCAGCAATAATAAGTGAGTAGCCACTTAGGAACTCATCAACTTCCCATTTCAGATCAAAATGTGAAAAGACATGCCTTCTTTTTTGTATAAATCTACCTTGATTTTGTGGTTTTTTACATTTTTTTATAAAATCTTCCCATTCTTGTCTAGATAAATCTCTTTCATCTTCTAGATTTACGCCTTTAGATACACTTTTTTTAATCGTATGAACCCACCTATCACCAAGTAGTTCGTTATGGTAGGTTCTAGCTCTTTCCCAAATACCTTGACTATTTTTATAGTAGTATTGATCGATATCAAAAATATAATCAGGTTCTCTTTGGGGAAGAGATTTTAGTATGAACTTCTTTTCTATCTCAATTACGGGCATTATCTATCCAAGTTAGAGTTGTTATTGATTAAAAAATCTTGCATAAAGACATAGCTATGAAGCCTATTCTTAATTTGTTCCATATCTTTCCAGTCAAACCAATCGGTTTTATCTTCTAGATAAAAAAGAAATTGGTGAAACTTATCTAGATCTCCTTGTGTAAAAACAGATTTTAGTTCGTGTAGGTTCCATCCCCTTGTCCAGGTATCGAAAAGATTCCAAAGATCTTCTTCTCTTTGTTTTGATAATATTGCCATTAGTATATTTCTATTATTTTTACAGATGATTCAGTATTTACTTTAAGTCGATGATGCCCATCAATCACCTCTAAAAGGTTTCCATTTCTTTTACACACTCCTTGTATTTTTGTTCTGCGACTATCAATTTGATCTTTATGTGAAACTTGAATTCGATTAAAATGTTCACGACTCGGATAGACTAAGTCTTGAGTATCTACTATAGAAATCTTCCACTTTTTATCCACAAGATCCTGTGGAACAAATCCGTATTCTTCATTCAAGAGAAAAGTAGCTCTTTCTCGGACATTTTTTTGAGAGAAAAGATCCTCAAGCCTTTCTAAAAGCATTGTAAAAAGGGGTTCTTTGATAGAAACTGATTCAATAACCTGACCGTAATATCCGTCTGTGATATTGACTTGCCAAGATTTTGGATCCCAGAGTTTTTGTGAAGCGCATATCCTTTCTATGCAGTAAAAATCAAAATCTCTATCAAATCCATAGACTACTTTATTAATTTTTTCATCAAGACTATAAACAATAGAATCTGGATGAAGAACCTGTGTAGATATTGAATCCACTATTCGATTAAAATTGATAGACCGGATCTTTGTATCTCTGATAATTAAGCAGTTACATATTCCGAAATTCCGGCAATAGTTATTTGGACAGGGATGTTCGGTATCTGTGGTGGTATCTATATACCATTTGAAATCATTAATTATTTCCACTTATCGGTTTAGGTTTAACTTTAAATTTTTGACCCTCATACTCTTTATAAAAATAAAACTTCCTAGAAAGAGTATGTGAGAGCATTTTCACCAGAACTTTCGTATCAAGATTAAGAGGTGATACGTGTTTCCCTGAAGAAAGTTTAGGTAAATGTGAAACTGACACAACATCACCGATAGGCTCAAGAAAATAAATCTCCTTAATCCCAGCGGCCTGTTGAACAGACTTGACCGTAGCCATCATCTTTGACGAGACCTTATAACGAAGGCGATAATACAAACTCATAGAGCAAAGATAAGGAAAAAACCTCGTTTCCAGCGCGGCGGGTGCAACATAATGATATATACAACTTCTATTATTTTTTTAATATATACTTAAAATACTTAAAGATTATGAATATTAATGCAGATTATACACTACCGGTTGTTTTAACCGACGAAAGTTTTGATAGTTTTATTGAAAAGGGGGTTAGAGTGGTCTATATAAAAGCTAGTTGGTGTGGTCCTTGTCGTATGATGGGTCCGGTTATTGATGAACTCGCTAGAGAATATGGTGGGGAAGGGAAAGTTGTTTTTGGGAAAGTGGACGCAGATGATTGTGCTGAAACCTGTCTTGGTTTGAAAGTAAGGAGTGTTCCTACTACTATTATCTATAAGGACGGTGTCTTAAAGGAGAAAAGAACAGGAGTAGTGGCTAAACCTGTATTAGCTGGTCTGTTTACCAGCTTAATGGATGTCCTACCGGCTTCTGATTCTGCTGAAGGTTCTGAAGATTTTTAGTTCCAAAAGTTAAGTTGATGAAAAAGAGTGTTGGTCTTATTGTAAAGAATCGTAAGGCCCATTTCGATTATTTCATAGAAGAAGAGTTTGTGGCCGGGATACAACTGCTTGGGTCAGAAGTGAAATCTATAAGGAACGGTGATATTCAAATAAATGATACTTTTGTTGAGGTTCGGGAAGGGGAATGTTTTTTGATTAATAGTCATATAAAGTGTTCGGGTTCGGGTGGGTTTTTCTCTCATGAAGTAACTAGGCACAGGAAATTGTTACTACGTAAAACTGAAATAAAAAAGTTACATAAACAAGTTACCCAAAAGGGATTTACTTGTGTTCCACTGGAAGTTATTTGGGTAAATCATAAGGTCAAGATTAAGATAGGTGTGGTCAGGGGGAAAAAGAATTATGATAAACGCCAAAGTATTAAGGAAAGAGATTTAGATAGAGATATTAGAGAATCTTGATCTTGTCTAATAACCATATCTTCCTTTGTAAGTGTTCCATTCAGAAATAACTTCTGAACTGTTCAGACTTCTTGGCCAGATTTTATTAATAGAAATCCTACCATTAAAATACCTTAGTGCTGCGAAATCATTTCTACCTATCTCAGTATGTAACGTAGGGGTGTTTGGGATACTTGTAGTAGAATCATATACTAGTGTTGAGTTCAGATATACTTTTAAGTTGGATCCCGAAATTACCATTGTACCTTGATACCAGGTATTAGAAGAGATTGTCGCACCTGTGTCTATCCAGGCAACTCCACCGTATAGCACTCTGAGTTTGGTATCGGTTGTAGATTCGTTATTAACGGAGATTCCATAACCATTTACAGAAGCGTCACTTCCATTATAAAGAATCATTTGCCCTGCTTGTGATGAGTTAGATGTGTTAAACCAGCTCTCCATAGTGATGTTATTTACTTGGTTTGTTACAAGTGACGAAGACATGTAATCATTTGTACCATCAAATAGAAAACTTCCAGAGTCGCTTGGATCATAAGTAGGTCCGATTATAGTCATGTCGTATCCATTTCCCGACAAATCAAACCATATCGATCCTGTCCCTGAGTATGAACTGTTTGTTCCGGCATCTACAAAGAATACTGGTCCAGGTAGTTGTGTAGGTGTTAGTGTATTTGTCGGTGTAGGTGTCACAGTGGGTGATTCAGATCCCGTTTGAGTATTTGTCGGTGTAGGAGTTTCGGTGGGAGTTTCAGTATTTGTTGGTGTTGGTGTTTCAGTAGGAGTATCAGTTGGTGTTTCGGTATTTGTTGGTGTAGGGGTCAAAGTAGGTGATTCAGATGCCGTTTGAGTATTTGTTGGTGTAGGAGTTTCGGTTGGTGTCTCACTAGGTGATGATCCTGGTGTTTCAGTATTTGTTGGTGTAGGTGTCAATGTAGGGGATTCAGATGCCGTTTGAGTATTTGTTGGTGTAGGTGTCAATGTAGGGGATTCAGATGCCGTTTGAGTATTTGTTGGTGTAGAAGTTTCGGTTGGTGTTGGTGTCAAGGTTGCTGTAGATGATGGTGTAATAGTCGGTGTAATAGTCGGCGTTGATGTCGAAGTCGGGGTAGGAGTTTCTGATGTTGTTATTGTTTGAGATGGTGTAATAGTCGAAGTTGGCGTTTCAGTTGGAGTGCTAGAAGAAGTAACTGTGGGTGTTTGTGAATTGGTCGGTGTATTGGTAGGTGTTGGTGTAATAGTCGGTGTCGGTGTTACATACTGACCTATTTCATTATCCTGGCAGTATTGGCAAAAATCTTCTGTTAATTTCAGTGAACTACTGATAGTTGTCAAACCTAAACAGTTCAGTGGTGGAACCGTTGGATCTGTGAGTTGCCAGCATAGATCTGATTGTGTGAATCCATAACCAGATGCACTTATATACCCAGGCACCAATAGGCTGTATGTTGATGATGATGTTACCCCGCAAGCACTTACAACATAAGAAAGAGGATATGTGTAGTTACAAATATTAGGTATTAATTGCCCTGAATATGTGAAATTCTCGGCTTGGATTTCTGATTCTGATAATATCTTCCATGAACTGAAATAATCCTTTATAAAACCATACGTACCACTTATGATGTCAGATGGAACTAGATATGTCGGGATCTTAACTATTCTATTGGTCTCTGGGATACCACAAGGAACCTCACATTTTTCTACCACAAAGTATTGAAATTCAGATCTATCTAATAATATAGAAAATTTCCAGTCGTCAAAAGTGTTTTGGTTAAGTGTGTTAATATTATTGATAGATTGACTTTCGAGTTGTATTGATTGGAGGTTAGACAGTGAAAATTTTATTCCATTGAACAGAGTAATATTCGGTACTCTGTCGTTCCCTATGTTAAATTTTGACCACTTGTAATTTTTCTTAACTATATTAGGATAATAACTCGAGGTCTTTCCAAAAAAGTTAACGAAATAGTCATCTTCTGTTGAATAATACTGGGATAAGTCAAAGAAATAATCTTTATCGTCGTCCTGTATGTTTACTGAGAAGAATGAGTAACTCTTTCCATCTGCGTTTATTGTATAAAAATAATCTAAGTTACGGGATAATCTGCTCGGGACACTATCAAACGAATTTATTGATTTATTGAATGATTCAGATCTTAGTGAGTTATTCAATAAATATGGATAGTCGTTTGTCGATAGTGAGTTTTTGAATCCCCATTTCACAAATACTGAATTTTTTCTCCACAAATCAGTTAGTTCAGAATTATCAACTCTGAAAGTTTCATCATTGGAAGTATATTCTGATGCAGCTGGCAGGTAGGACACTTGATTAGAGAAGTCAAACTTCTCAAAGTCTCTTGGACTAGTGGTATCCTTGCCATCAGTGAGATACATCTTTCTTTCATCAGTCTTTATGTTAACACTATCATTAAATTCATATTGGTATCTAGAGTAAATAGTATCGGTAACATCGGTGTCAAAATCTTTAATCTCTAAAAACTTGAATTTGTAAATACCAAAAGTTTTGGGTTTTGAATCATCACCCAATAGATCGACCGTAGTTACACCACTTTCACTTGGAAAATTGATGAAGTATTCCATCTTATCTCCTGTAAATCTGAAACCACCATCTGACACTACTTCATAAGTTGATTCGGTTTTTTTTCTTATACGATGAAATTTTTGGTCTATAAGTATACCCCAAACATCAGCTGAGTCAAAGTTGAGTATCGATACATCTTTTTCGTTGGACTGAACATCACAGGGATATTCAGTATTCTTTATTTTTAATTCATTTGAGTTATTTATTGCCCAAATATTAGTGTTAAGACTACTGGCCGTCAGACCACTGAAAGAACTAGACGATATTATTTGCCATTGATAGGAATCCTCTGTTAATTTTTTTTCTACTTTATAAAACTGACCAAGTATTTGTATCCATGTAAAATCCCTTATTCGCCACTCTTCTAAGAATGGTGAGGATGAACTAGTTGAACTTAGAATGTTATTTTGGTCAATTACTATATTAGGAGATAGAAGATCTGGCTGGTAAAGGCTTATACCCTGGTCTAAAATTATGTCTTCGAAGTAGAATCCGAAATATCTATTTAGAGACCATTTACTAAGATTATTACGGGTTGCTGGTTGATCATCAAACAAAAAACTTAAGTTTAAAATATTTGGATGTACGAGACCAGAGTTGCCCCACATCTCGAATATCATTTTCTGGAAATCAAAGTAAGGTTGTTCGTTTAATAAAAAACTATTCAATATAGAAGATTTTGAGGTAAACAACCCAGTTGAAAGATCAATACCTGACCAATATGAAAATTCAGA